>Ga0335070_10001416_pt1 | contig 27644 bp, 20 predicted proteins | sample Lox_Sample_13_FD_206722 | JGI IMG/M metagenome (GOLD analysis project Ga0335070, IMG submission 206722) | Soil microbial communities from Loxahatchee National Wildlife Refuge, Florida, United States - Lox_Sample_1.3 | ecosystem: Environmental > Terrestrial > Soil > Wetlands | place: USA...
ACGTACTCGACTTCCATGTCGTTGAAGCGGTCCGCCAGCGAGTCCGGCGAGAACCCTGCGAACACGACCGTGAACGGGGCACCGATCCGCGCGAGAGCCAGCATGAGGACGGGCAGCTCGGGCACCATGCCGATGTAGATGCCGCAGTGTGTGCCCTTCTTCACGCCGAGCTTCTTCAGGCCGTTTGCCAGCCTGACGACGTCCTTCTGCAGGTCGGCATAGGTGATGACCTTGCGCTCCCCGACAGGCTCACCTTCCCAGTAGTAGGCAACCCTGCCACCCCTGCCGGCCTCCACGTGGCGGTCCACGCAGTTGTGGCAGATGTTGACCTCGCCGCCGGTGAACCACTTCGAGTACGGCAGGTTCCACTCGAGCACCTTGGTGTAGGGCTTGAACCAGGAGATCCTGGTCTTCGCCTCATGGTCCCAGAACTCCTCGAGAGGCCGGTTGTAGATTTCGGGTTTCGCGTTGGCCTTGGCAGCGAATTCCTTGGGCGGTGCGTAGAGGCGCGCCGCGCCCTGTAGGATTTCGATCGCTGAAGACGCCGGTTTGTCTTTCGCCATCAGGTGATCCTCCTTCCTCTTCGCTCCCAGTCGTTCTTGCGGTCTCCCCGAGCCAGGGCTAGTACGTGAACACCTGCCACTGGATCACGTACTGCATGCGGTTCGGCGCGTTGTCCTGCTTGAGCTCGGCGACCCAGAACTTGAGGTTGTTCCTGTGCCCGTTGGGCCAGTAGGCGATGCCGCCGCCTCCGACACCGCGGGGTGGCTCACCAGCGCCGACTCGATCTCCGCCGTCCCGAGCCTGTACCCCGAGACCTTGATGACGTCGTCCACCCGCCCGATGATCCAGAAGTACCCGTCCTCGTCGACCTTGGCCGAGTCGCCGGTGAGGTACTTCCCGGGATAGGTGGACCAGTACTGGCTCACGTAGCGTTCCGGATCCTTGTAGATGCCGCGGAGCATCGCCGGCCACGGCGTCGTGAGGACCAGCTTTCCTTCCTCGCCGGGTCCGACCGGCCTGCCTTCCTCGTCGAGGATCTCTGCCTCGATGCCCGGGAACGGTTTGGTCGCCGAGCCCGGTTTGAGCGGGAACGACGGCACCGGCGTGATCATGAACATGCCGGTCTCGGTCTGCCACCAAGTATCGATGATCGGGCACTTCTCCTTCCCGATGACCCTGTGGTACCAGCGCCACGCTTCCGGGTTGATGGGCTCACCCACGGTCCCCAGAAGCCGAAGCGTCGAGAGGTCGTGGCGGTTCGCCCACGATTCGCCGAAACGCATGAGCCCGCGGATCGCCGTCGGTGCCGTATAGAGGATCGAGATCCCGTAGTTCTCGACGATGCGCCACCAGCGGTCGGGATACGGGTACGTCGGCGCGCCCTCGTACATCATCGAGGTAGCTCGGAGGATCAGAGGCCCGTAGACGATGTAGCTGTGCCCGGTGATCCACCCCGGGTCCGCAGCGCACCAGTAGCGGTCCTCGGGCTTCACGTCGAAGGCGTACTTCAGGGTGGTGGCGACCCCGACCTGGTAGCCCCCGTGGGTGTGAACGATCGCCTTGGGCCTGCCGGTCGTGCCCGAGTTGTACAGCAAGAAGAGCGGGTCCTCGGCGTCCATGACCTCGGTGGGGCACCTGCCGTTGGTGCCAGCGCGCGACATCGGGAGGGCCATCAACTCGTCGTAGTAGTAGTCGCGGCCCACCTCCATGTTGACCTTATCCTTCGTGCGCCGCACGACGATGACGTGCTCGACGGTGCCGGCGCGCTGCAGCGCCTCGTCGGCGATGGCTTTCAGGTTGATGGCCTTGCCGCGCATGTAGCCGCCGTCGGCGGTCACGAGAACGCGGGACTCGGAGTCCTCGATGCGACCGTGAAGCGCCTCGACCGAGAACCCGCCGTACACGACCGAGTGGACCGCCCCAATCTTGGCGCAGGCGAGCATGGAGATGGGAAGTTCGGGAATGCGCGGTAGGTAAATCGTCACCCGATCGCCCTTGTTCACGCCCATGCTCTTGAGGACGTTGGCGAACCGGCACACCTCCCGGGCCAGCGCGAAGTACGAGAACGTGCGCAGATCACCGTTCTCACCCACCCAGATCCACGCCAGCTTGTTGCGGGTCGGCGTGGTCAGGTGCCGGTCCAGCGCGTTGTGTACGATGTTGGTCCTGGCCCCTACGAACCACCTGAAGAACGGCCTGTCGGAGTCATCCAGCACCTTCGTCCACTTCCTGAACCACTTCAGCTCCTTAGCGCGCTCCTCCCAGAAGGCAACGGGGTCCTCCGCCGCCTTGACCCGCAGGGCCTCGTAGCCCTTGACGTGAGAGCGCCGCACCGTCAGTTTGTCCGGGTACCAGAGATCGTTCGGCTTGGGTTCCTCGGCCATGGTCTCTCCCCCTGTCCTGTACCTGCAAACCCCCGAAAGGCCGTCCTCTTCCGGCCCATCGGGGCTTTGGCGACAGCGCGGTCCTGAAAGTCGTGCCAGTTTACAGCGTGCCCGGCCCGGGCGCCGGAAGCCCCGGCGCGTGCCGCCCCTGTGCGCTTCCCTGTGGCGCCACGCCAAGCGCGGCGTCCAGGAGCTCCGAAAGCGCCCGGCACGCCTCCGGGCTCTCCAGGATGCCGCCGGAGTTGTGGTCGCCGACGAGGGACGCGAACCGCTTCGGTTCGGGTGCGGCGCGGAAGAGCGCCTCGCCCATCTCGAACGGCACGATCGTGTCGCGCGGGCCGTGCAGGAACAGCCTGGGACAGGCGAGCGCTTCGATGCTCGGAGGCGTTCCATAGCCAAACCTCACGAAATCCGCTGGTACCAGCCGGTACAAAACCACGCGGGGAGTCGTGGGAGTCGAAGCCAAAAACGAGTAGAGGCCGTAAGCGACCGGCGAGATCATCGTTGTCCCCTTCTTCCCTTGGTGGGACAGGGGCGACCGCCGCATGCCAACGTCCATCATGATGCTGGGGGTGAACCTGTAGGTGAGGATTGCGTCCTGCACGAAGACGGTTGTTTCGCACTTCGTGCCATCTGTCGCGGCCTTGCTACCGTTGGGCGTGTCCATGTGGATGAAATACGTCACGTTGTCGCCGAGGTTGCCTCCGAACAATACGCGGCAGAGACAGAGGTTTTCCGTCGTGTGTTCTGCGGTGTTGGTGTCGATCCACTCACCCTGCGGTTGCAGCGCCAGCCCGAACTTCAGCGATGAATTACCGTCTTCCGCCGCGAGCTGGAACGCTCTTTTTTGTTAGTGTACCAACCTAGTCACTACAAGAAGCAAAAAGCAGACAAGCGGCCGAATCGTCTTCATGTCACTCTCCTCAATTCTCCGCGCCCGCAACTACCGGCTTTAGGCGGCTCATGAGCAACGCGACCACCACTAACGCGATACCGGCGATCACAAACGCCGGCATCCAGGCCCCGACGCCCCGGCCCATCCCCATGTCCTTGAAGTGGCCGGCCATCATCGGGCCGATGATGCCACCCACCCCGTAGGACGAGAACACCCACCCGTAGTTGCGCCCCACCGTCGCGGCCCCGAAGAGGTCGGCAGTCAGGGCGGGAAAGAGCGCGAAGTTCCCGCCGAAGTTAAAACCAAGGAGGGCCGCGCCGACGTACAACGGCCATTCTGACGACGACAGGGCGAAGTAGAACGCGAACATCATGATGCCCTGGAACAGACACATGAGGACCACCGACCGCTTGCGGCCCAACTTGTCGGAAAGGCTGCCCCACGCGAGGCGGCCTAGCCCATTGAAGATGGCGTAAAAGACCCCCATGGCCGTGCCGGCGACCGCCGATGCCTTGGCGGCCTCCATGCCGGCTGCCGTGAGGGAGTCGATGCTGAACAGCTTGATGATGCCGATGACCATGAGCCCGGCCATCGCACCGATAGCGAACGTCAGCCAGGTCATGTAGAACTGTGGTGTCCTCAGCATCTTGCCGGGCAGCATGCCGGTCGGGATCCCCGGCCCGGTGACACCCTTTGCGGCCATCTCGTACTCCTTGGGCTTGACCATCCAGATTGAGCCGATCACGACGGCAATCAGGAAGGCGACGCCGAAGATCCTGTACGTGCCCAGCACGCCGTGCGTCTGAATGAGGTGACCCCAGTCGCCCGCGAGCTTCACCCAAATCAGCGCGCCGAACCCGAAGCCGGCGACGGTGATGCCGGTGATCATGCCTTTCCTGTCCGGGAACCACTGGATGCCCACCGCGATCGGGCAGACGTACGCCAGACCGATCCCTGCCCCGCCGATGCTCCCGATGGTGAAGAGCTGCCCCCACAACGTCTGGCCGACGAACGAAGCGCTGATGTACCCGACGCCGAGCAGGACGCCCCCGAGAGCAGCCACCAAGCGCGGGCCCACCTTCGCCTGCCACCTGCCCGCCAGCACCATGACAACGGCGAACGTGGCCAACTCGACCGAGAAGATCGCCTGGCTCTGAGTGCAGGTGAAACCAAATACCCCCCCTTCCGCCAACGGCGTCGTCAGGGCCTGGGTGAACGCCGACCAGGCGTATATGGCACCCAGACAGAGTTGGATGAGAAGCGCTCCGAACACGACAAGCCACCGCTGCATTTGTTCCCCCTCCTCGGTCTCCCCTTTCCGGGGCTCACCGGTTGACCACGACGTCCCGTCGTGAAACTTGAGACTCCCCTCTGTCACAGACACCTCGCAGAAGGAGTTCCGCCAGCTTTGCCGCTCTGCGTCGCATGCAGTCAGGGCCGGTTTCATCGCCCGCCACGGCGTCAGATCTCCCGGCCGTTGGCCACAACATGGGCGATCGCGGCTGCGACACCCGCGGTCGAGGCGCTGGGGTCCGGCGTGCGCCCCTCGAGCTCCGCGATCACCGTCTCGATGGCCACCTCGATTGCCCGGGCCGCGACGACCCGGGCCCGAACGAATGAGCGACTGCTCAGCGCGGTATCTCGGCTTCTTCCCGGTCCCTGCCCGGAGGTGTTGGCATTAGAAAGCTCGTCCCTTTCCACCTCGCCGAGCCTCGGGCGCCGTTGTCGGTCGTTCGCCGGACTGGGGAGGAGATTGGTCCCGGGGAAGCCGGGGCCGTCCCTCCTGGATGTTCTCCGTGCGCCTGTCAAGGTAGGTTCCTTCCCCTTACCAGGTCCTGATCGCCTTCCAGATGAGGCCGGAGCCAGAGACTGCGATGAGGATGAGGCACCAGCGGCGGAAATTCAGGTCGGAAAGGCGACGGTACAGCAGCACACCCGAAATGGTGCCTGGGATTACGCACGGCAGGAGGATTCCGAGCAGTTGCCAGTAACGCACCGAGAAAACCTCGGGATAGAGCGTGAAATTCATGATGAGAGAGATAATCTGGGTGGCAATGATGAAAGGCTGGACGATGGCGCGGGTGGTGACCTTCGACATGCCCCGCAGGCCTGTCCACACGACCACGGGCCCTCCGGGGAAGGCGGTGAAACCACCGACGGTTCCGCCAAGAGCCCCAACGCCGGCGGACCACGGCCACCGCTCACAGTCGTGAACCTTGAGGCTGGCCGGCTTCAAGAGCGAGTAGAGCGAATAGACCACGAGGAACATGCCGAAGACCAGGGCGAGCACGGCGGGGCGAAGGTTGTTGAGCACCCAAATGCCAATTGGGATGCCGGCCAACCCGCCGAGGATGTAGGGCCCGGGCCCCTCCGGCCACCAATCTGAGAGCCTCCTCGGCATCTCTTTTCGCAGCTTGCCCACCGATGTGAACTGATTACATACGGATAGGAACATGAGCAACGGAACCGCAAGCGTTGGCCGCAGAATCAGTGCGGAAGCGGCTCCAACGGCGGAAAAGCCAAAGCCGGTGAGCCCACTGACAAGGCCGGATCCAAAAAGAATCCCCATAAGAGCAAGAACTTCCCACGTGGGCAGACCAGCCATTATCGTTTCCCCCGTTCTGGGTGTTCCTGGGCTGAGGGAGGACAGCTCCTATTGAGCCCGGCCCCTCGCTTTCGTCGTCTTGCGAAGGGTGACATCCCCTTGCGGGCGCCCTGACGATCTCGATCTATCCGATGGTTCGGTTCTTGGGGCCCGGTGCAGCTTCCTGCGGACTTGATGCTGGCGTTTCGGCGCCGCGGCCCTGATGCGCCAACCCGCACATGCTCACAGTGGACCCTGACCCCGTCCGGGTTCGCACCGCAGGCTTCTCGCGGAGGCTGCATCGGACCTCCGACTGCTACAGCGGCCGAACTTCGACCCTGCGCCACTTGATTGCACCGCCTTGCACGTTTCCAGGGCCTTGGCCGAATTGCAGGGCAAACGGACCGGACGCGAACTTGCCGTTGACCAAATGGACTGTGACCTCGCCGTTGAGCTTCACGGTCACCTCGTTGTTCTTGGCATGAATCTCAAGCGTGTTCCATTTGCCGCCGGCCTCATACCGCCTCGGCGCCGGAAGCTTGGCGAAGTTGACAATTGCCCCGGTGGCGTACTCCGGGCCGGGCCGCTGGTCGAAGATTTGCACTTCGTATGCGTTGTCGGCCCGGAGGTTCCTAGGGTCGGTTGCACGAATAAAGATCCCGCTATTGGTCGTGTGATCGGCCCAGAACTCGGCGTAAAGCTCGAAATCCCTGTAGGACCCTTTGGACACAAGATGCCCGCCCCTGCCCCTGTCGGCGACGATCGCTCCACCTTCCGAGCGCCAGTTCGCGTCTCCGATCTGGTCGAAGTTGCCCAGCCCGTTCCCACCATCGATCAACGTGACCCAGCCCACACTCGGTCGGCGATGCGAGCACCCCGCGACCGCGGTAACCAGCAACAAGCCGGTGAAACGCCTCATGACTACCCCGCAACCGAGGTTGTGCCGACCGCGAATAGTCGGGCTCGACGTGTTGAGCAGGTGGCCGTTCCTGGCCCGCAGGAAGTGCCCAAGGGCGGCGTGCGTCATCCGCACCGCCCTCTCGAAGTTGACGCGAACGTTGTGGCACAGCCGTCCCGTATCGACGCAGAGCACGGGCCCGACGCCCACGATCCCGGCAGCGGTCAGATCGGCCGTCACCGGGCGGCCAAAACGGGAAGACACCCCGGTGACGATCGCGTCCTGCGCTTCGAGGCTCACCGCCCACCTGCCAGCGGTCCGGCGGTTACACCCCGAGCCACAGCGTTGGTGATCGCCGCGCCCACTTCGGCGGTGGTTGCCACACCGCCGAGGTCGCGCGTCTTGACCCCTGCAGCCGTGACGGCAGCGATCGCGCCCTCGACCGCATCGGCCGCGGCCGGCTCGCCCAGTTGCCGCAGCATGAGCGCCGCCGAGGCGATTTGGCCGACCGGGTTGGCGATCCCCTGGCCGGCAATGTCCGGTGCCGAGCCGTGAACGGGCTCGAACATCGATGGGGACCGGCGCTCCGGGTCGAGGTTTGCCGAGGCGGCAATCCCCAGGCTGCCGGCCAGGGCCGGCGCCAGGTCCGAGAGGATATCACCGAACAGGTTGGAGGCGACGATCACGTCGAACCGCTCCGGTGCCAGCACCAGCTTCGCGCACAACGCATCGACGTGCTCCTGGTCCGCGCGCACGTCCGGGTACTCGCCGGCGACCTGCCGAAATACCTCGTCCCAGAACGGCATCGTGAAGCTGATGCCGTTGGACTTGGTCGCCGACGTGACGTAGTGGGCGGGGCGCGACCTGGCGAACTCAAACGCGAAACGGATCAGACGCTCGACGCCGAACCGCGTGAACATGGCCAGCTGGGTGACCGCCTCCCTCGGCGTGCCCTCGAAGATCCTGCCGCCGACGCTAGAGTACTCGCCTTCGGTGTTCTCCCTGACCACGACGAGGTCGATGTCGCCGGCGGCGCGGTCGCGCAGGGGGCTTCTGACGCCCTCAAGCAACCTGACGGGGCGTAGGTTGACGTACTGATCGAACCCCCGGCGAATCGGAATCAGTAGGCCCCACAGCGAGACGTGGTCGGCAACCGAAGGCGCGCCGACCGCGCCGAGCAGAATGGCGTCATAACTACGCAATGTATCGAGCCCATCCGCCGGCATCATCTCACCGCGCTCGAGGTAGTACTCGCACCCCCATGGGAACTCCGACCAGACGCAGGAGAATGCGAAGCGGCGACCGGCCGCCTCAACGACTCGCTGCGCCTCGGGCATCACCTCTCTACCGATCCCGTCGCCCGGTATCACCGCGACTCGGTATGGCATGCCAGGGCTCCCTTCTCTCGCCGGCGTTCGCGCACGGATGCTCACGGTTGTGCCCACGCTGGCATGCAGTCGGGGTCGACCCGGGAGCTGAGCGGCCGGAACAGCACACTTGGGATGAGAGCCTGGATCAGCCGGATCCCCTCCCGGGTGCCGGGACACGTGATCATCACGTTTGGGCTTTGGGCAGCGAGCTCTGGGGCCTGGCTGAACATCAGCTCCTCGTTGAAGGTGAACCGCGGGTCCACTTGCGCCGACAAATCGCCGAGCCGGTGGTTTGACGTCTCCCAGATCAGCATTACCGCTGCCGAGCCGAGGCGGACCACCTTCAGGTAGGCCCGCCAGAACAGCACCTTCGCATCCGCGTACGGAAGGTCCCGGGAGAGCTCGTGAATGAACGGCGCGAAGATGTCAGACTTCGCTTCGATCGCCGGGAGCGACATCGGTGGGTTAGTCGTGACGCCGCAAACGAGGCTTGAGGCGGGGTCATCCTCGTTGAACAGCCGTGGAAGTGGCTCCTCAAGGTCAGCGCGACTAGCCGGCTGTGCTTCCTCCAGCATCCTGAACTTGGAGTTGCCGAAGACAAGTGGTGACGAGTCCCACCAAATCTCGGTCTCAGGGTTGAGGGCGGCGGGGTGATCGACGACGGATGGCTTGTTCATCGCACCCCTCCCTACCACAGCCCGAGGAACTTCCAGTAGGGAAAGCCGAGACCGAGCCAGACGACCACGTTGACGAGCGCTACGACGAATCCGAGCCGCCACCAGGCCGCCATGTCGACGTACCCCGAGCCGAAGTAGATTGGTGCCGGGCCACTGGCGTAGTGGGTCAGCGACCCGTTGAGGTTCGAGAAGAATGCGAACACGAGGGCCGCTAGCAGCGGTGGCGCGCCGGCGGCGATAGCGGTCGCCAGGAAGATCGGGTAGAGGGCGGTCACATGTGCGGCCATGCTAGCGAACGCGTAGTGGGCGAACAGGTAGATGAGCGCGAGCGCGACCAGCGCGGCGAGCCACGGCCAACCCTTGAGGCCGGCGGCGAGGCGGCCGGCCGCCCACGACATCACCCCCAGCTTGTTAAGCTGGCCGGCCATCGTCAGCAGGCCACCGAACCAGAGAAGCGCATCCCACGCCCGCGTCTCGCCGAGGACATCGCCCCACGCGAGTACACCGGTCGCCAGCAGGGCGGCGACGCCGACGAGCGCCACCAGCGTGGCGTCGAGGCGATGTAGGTGGCTGGTGGCCCACAGGCTGAGCGAGCCGGCGAACACCGCGGCGAGCACGATTTGCTTCGGGCCGAGCGGTCCGAGCGCGGCCAGTTCGGCTCGCGCGGTCGCCGGTGCGGCCGGTGTTCTCGTCACTTCCGGTCGCGCCATGGCGAACAGGAGTGCCGGGACCAGGGCAAGCGACACGAGGCCCGGAACCAGGCCGGCCAGCGCCCAGGTGCCCCAGGGGATCGTGACGCCGGCCTGGCCGGCCAGCTCGACGGCGAGCGGGCTCGCGGCCATCGCGGTCATGAACATCGCCGAAGTCACCATGTTGCAGTGGTACCCCGACAGCAGCAGGAACGCGCCGGCGCGCCGCGCGGTGGGACCGGGCTCGGAGCCGAGTGCGGAGCCCAGGCTGCGGACGATCGGGTAGAGGATTCCGCCGGCTCGCGCGGTGTTCGACGGTGTCGCCGGTGCGATGACCAGGTCGGCGAAGGCGACGGCGTAGGCGAGCCCCAGCGTGCTTCGGCCGAGTACGCCGATCAGCCCGAAGGCGATGCGCCGCCCCAGCCCGGTGACTACGAACGCGCGGGCGATCAGGAACGCCGAGACGATCAGCCATACGGTTCCGTTGGCGAAGCCGGAGAGCGCGGTTCCGACCGAGACTGTGCGCGCCGCGGCGGCGACCGTAAGGCTAACCAACACCATCGCACCCATCGGCAGCGGCTGTACGATGAGGCCGACGATCGTCGCGACGAAGATCGCCAACAGCCGCCAGCTGGACGCCTCGACACCGGCCGGCGCCGGCACCGCCCACACCCCCAGCGCCGTCACCACAACGAGGGCGGCCCGTACTCCCCGTGTCAAAGGGTGTTTCCCCCCATCGGCGCCAGTTCGATCGGTGAGGCCCGTAGGCAGTCGAGGCGGCGTCGATCACACCTCATTGCAGGGCCTCGCACCGACGGATCGACGTCGTCGCGCACCAGTCCCTGAGTGTATCGAAGGTCGGCTTGTGCCACCGACCTCGTTTGCAATGCTCCGGCGGTTCCGAAAGGTCTGGTAGAGCCCGTTTAACCGACGCGACAGCAGGGAGTTGTTGAGTGTGCACGGGGGAATGGGATGTGCTCCCACACCTCGAGCGAGGAAGCGGAGCCGTTCCCGGGAACGCCCCGGTGGAGTGGGTCGAACACGAGGCGCCAATGCCCCCAGAGACCGAAGCTCTCCTGCCTGTCGACCTTAAGGCCAGCTGTGCGGCACCAGCGGTCAGCACCATGCTGGGGATAGAGACGGCCGTCAGATGCCCTCCCTCGGTCGTCAGCGGCACCCCGATCCGCTGCGCGGCGCGTGTCCCCCGGGGGCGCCGGCGACCTGGCGCAGGAGGGCGGTCGTCGCGACGCGTGGCGAGGTTGCGATGACTGCCTGACCACAGCCTCCTGCACGGCGGCGACGGGGTTGGATCGATCATCGCGCTCACGCTTTACCACCCGTGGGTCGCGAAGCCCGATCCGTCGCCGCGTAGATCTCGCCTGCGGCCGGCAGCGCCTCACCCAGCGGGAGCCGGGCGCCGAGGTTGGCGAGGATGCTCTCGAGGGCGGCGAGGAAAAGCATCACGTTACCGCGTTTGCTCGACTCGCCCATAAGCCCGACGCGCCACGCCTTGCCTTTGAACGGGCCGAGCCCGGCGCCGATCTCGATGCCGTACTCATCCAGCAACCGGCGTCGCACCTCGGCGTCGTCGATCCCCTCAGGCACCCGCACTGCGTTGAGGGTGGTGAGGCTACGACGGGGGATATAGGCCAGCCCCATAGCCTCCAGCCCCGCCCGCAGCGCCCGATGGTTCAGCTCGTGGCGGGCCACGCGCTCCCTGAGCCCCTCCTCCAGCACGATTCGGAGGGCCTCGTACAGCGCCCAAGTCATGTTGATCGGAGCGGTGTGGTGGTAGACCCGCTCCTCCCCCCAGTAGCGCCTGATCATCGTGGTGTCGAGGTACCAGCTTTGGACCTTTGTGGTGCGCGCTGCGGTCGCGGCGACCGCAGCGTCCGAGAAGGTCACCGGCGCCAGCCCCGGCGGGCATGACAGGCACTTCTGGCTGCCGCTGTAGCAGGCATCGATGCGCCATTCGTCCACCGCCACTTCCATTCCCCCCAGCGAGGTCACGACGTCCACGAGGAGAAGTGCGCCGGTCTCGTGGACAAGCCTGGAGATCTCCTCCAGCGGCTGGTGCGCGCCGGTGGAGGTCTCCGCGTGGACGACCCCAACCACTTTGGTGGCGGGGAAGCTATGGAGGGCGTCTGCCACCTGCTCTGGATCGATGACCTCGCCCCACGCCGCCTCGACAGGGTGGACGTTGGCGCCGCAGCGCTGGGCGACGTCCACCATGCGGGAGCCGAAGACCCCGTTGACGCCCACGATCATTTCGTCTCCCGGTTGGAGGAGGTTGGCTACGCAGGTCTCCATCCCCGCCGAGCCGGTCCCCGGCATCGCCAGGGTGAGGGCGTTGCGGGTGCGGAACACCTGCTTGAGCATCTCGTGGCAGCGATCCATCACCGCAAGGTACGCCGGGTCGAGATGGCCGATCGTGGGTATCGCCATCGCCTGGAGCACCCGGGGGTGGACGTCGCTCGGCCCGGGCCCGAGGAGGATCCTGCGCGGTGGGGCCAGCGCGGGGATGGCCGGTGGGTTGACCGAGATGTGCTTTGTCATCGCAGGCCTCGCGAGAGATCGCCGACGCCCGATAGGCCCTCCCGGGTGACGGCGGCCGTCGGCCCTGGGTCCGCGGCGTACCCGGCGATGTTGAGATGCGCAGCCATCCCGTCACCGTCCCATGGCCTTGCGCACCGCCTCGGCATCGACCTCGACGCCCAGCCCGGGTCTGGTCGGCACCGTGAGGTAGCCGTCCCGGAACTCGACGTTGGTTTTCATCACCGCGAGCAGCTCGGTAAACTCGTCGATGTCCGGGAACTCCATGAACGGGCCCATGTTCGGGATCGACGCCACGAACTGAAGCGAGGCGGCGGTGGCGAGCGTCGGCCGGGTGTTGTGTGGAATGATCGGTTTCTGGTACGTCTGCGCAAGGGCGGCGATCTTCTTCATCTCGGTGATGCCGCCAACCTTCACCACGTCCGGGTTGATTACGTCCACGTTGCCGGAGACGATCAAATCGCGGAGCTGCCAGCGCGTGTACTCCTTCTCACCGGCGATGATCGGTACCTCAAGGGCGGCCACGACCTGGGCCATCTCCGCGTCGGTCTGGTCGCTGACCGGGTCCTCGAAGTAGCGGATGTTGAACTCCTCGTACAGCCGGCGGCCGACCTGGATCGCCCGCGCTGCGGTGTAGCCGTTGTTGGCGTCGACCAGCAGGTCGATGTGCTCGCCGATGGCTTGCCTCACCGCGCGCACGTAGTCAAAGGCAATCTCGGGCTCGGGGTTGAGGTTGAGCTCGCGGATCTGCAGTCGCACCTTGACCGCGGTGAACCCCTTCTCGACGAACCTGGCTGCCTTGCGCGCCGCTTGCTCCGGCGGCATCTTCTTTGTGTTCCCGATGCCGAAGCTGCCGTAGACCCTGACGCGGTCGCGGTAGGCGCCGCCAATCAGCTTGTGGACGGGGAGCCCCAGCAGTCTGCCCTTGAGGTCCCAGAGCGCACAGTCGACCCCGGCGATCGCGTTGGTCAGCACGCCGCCCGGACCTAGGTCGTGGTTCCGGTAGAACATCAGGTCCCACAGCCGTTCGCCGTCGAAGGGGTCCTGGCCGACCACTCGCTCTTTCAACTCACTCTGAACGAACCTCTCCATGAAGGCATGGTCGTCGCCGCATTCCCCCCAGCCGGCGACTCCGGCGTCGGAAACGACCTCGACGAAGAGTGCGTCGTGCATCCTCCATGTGCGGACATCGGTCACCCTCACAGGCGCCCGTCCCGGCCCGACCGCCGCCGGGGCGGGCGATGGGGGGCTGGCGCCGACGTCCGCCCCGGTTAGCGCCGCGCGAGATGCCTCGGCCAGTCCGGCCGCGCCTCCGGCCAGCGCGAGCCACTTGAGGAAAACACGCCGATCCTGCCGTCCCTCATGCCTGCTCGTCATCGTTCTCACCCTCACCTTCCATAGTTGCGGCCCGTGCCCCGCCAGGGCCGGTCTGAGGTCCCTGGCGGGGAAGGCGGTTCGTTTGCAGACGGACAGTGTTCCAACGGGCTGCGGCGGTCACTCGGCGGCGCTCCGCCACTGGGCGACCAACTGCATCTTGCCCCGCTCACACAATACCCCAGGACTGCGTTCAGTACAGACTGTACCGGACGCCCAGCGTCCCCCACCGCGAGTAGTGCTCGAACCATTGCGGCCGGAACTCGCCACCGTAGTAATTTCGGAACGGCTCGTCGTTGAGGTTCAGAACCTCCAGGTACAGGGAAAAGTGCTTGCTGAGCCTTTGGGTGATGTCCAGGTCCCACTGCGCGTGGTTGTCGACGTAGATGTCATTCTCGTCGCTGTCCTCGATTGTCAGGAGGTAGCTGGACGCGTACCTGAAAGCAACGCGCCCGGAGAAGCCGCCCTTCTCGTAAGAGAGCGCGAAGTTACCGCTATGCTCCGACTGCAGGTAGAATGGAACCTTACGCCCATCTCCCAGGGTCAAATCGCCGTGGGCGTAGGTGTAGTTGAAGACGACGCCCAGGCCGTCCCACGGCGGCGGTAACGAGCGGAACTGTTTCGAGTACGCGACCTCGGCACCAACGATGGAGCTCGACTCGCCGTTTTCAGGCTGTGTGACAAGGAACCTCTCGCCGTCGATTTCCTCGTTGAACCCCCTTGTTACGATTGGGTTCTTGATGTCCTTGTAAAAGACGCCTGCTGTGAACGCCCCGACGCCGGAAAAATAGTGCTCGAACATTAGGTCGAGGTTGGTCGCAGTGGTGACACGGAGGTCGGGGTTGCCCCGCTGGATCTCCTCGTTCTCGAGGTCTGCTCGGACGTAGGGGATCAGGTCGATGAAGTCGGGACGCGCCAGAGCAGCGGTGACGGAGAAGCGCAGGTTTGTGCGATCGTTAAATGAGTAGCGCAGGTGCGCCCCGGGCAGGAAGTTTCCGTATGAGCTTTTGCCCTTGATCGGCCGGGTCTCCTGGTAATCCCCGTCTGTGTTGTAGATGACCTCATTACCGGTGTAGTTGCTCGAGGTGCGTTCGTAGCGCGCGCCGGCCAGCAGGCTCAGTCTTGGCGTGAAGTTGAGCTCCGCCTGGACGTAGCCAGCCGTCACGTCCTCATGGGCCGTGTAGTCGTTGGTATCGAGGTCGTGGTCTATGGTACCCTCAAGATGATATTGGTCGATCAGCGAGAGCCCCAACCTGGACGGAGGGAATTGCCCGAGGACGCCGTATTTGTCGTCGTAGATGTGGTAAGTGGTCGGTTCCATTACCTCGGCGAGCGTTGGCCCGTTGCCCGCGTAGTCGGTCTCATCCTCGTTGCTCGTCTTATCCTTGGCGCGATATTTGACGCCGAACTTCAGCGTACCGTACGTACCGCCCGAGATCGGCGCGGTCAGGTCAACGTGACCGACCACGTCCTCGTCGTCTGCTCTGAGGCTGTGGACCTGGACCTCGTTGAGAGCGGCCTTGCCGGGGTTCTCGTTCGTGGGAAATACATAGACGTCGTACCCACTTACGATCGGTGTCGTGAAGCCAACCTTTTTCTGCCGGAAGATCGTCTGGACCGTATTCGGTTCGTCTTGACGGCCGAGGCCCCAGCTTGCGCCGTAGTCCAGGCCCCACAGGGGGCCCAGCATGACCGTCCCGCCGAGCGACGCGCCGCTCGTCGCCACCTCACGGTAGCGATCTCGGATGTCCCAATCGATGCGACCACCGTTGGCCCCGTCGATGCCGAGGTCGATGTCGCGGAGCCGCTTGCGGCGCCGGATCTTGGTCTGGTCTCGCTCGTTCGTGGTACCGCGCACAAAGAAGCTCGCGCTCTCGCTCATCCGATCCAAAGCAAGGTTGATCGTGTAGCGGTCCGAAACGCCACCTTCGCCACGCAGGGTGTGCTCGTTCAGGGTTGGACCATCCCACGTGATGTCACCGCGCGTCTCGTTGCCGCGGTCATGCTGCTCGTAGCTTCCCGACGCGACGAAGCCGTACTTCCCCTCCCCGAAACGCCGGCCGAAAGTGAACCCCGCGCGCGTGTTGTAGTCTGGCCTCAGAGCAACATACTCCTCGCCCAGGCTGACTGAGAGCACCGGATCCTCGGGGGCCTGTTTGGTCACCAGGTTCACGACACCGCCGATTGCGTCGCCATCCTGATCCGGCCTGATCGCCTTGGAGACCTCGATCGACTGGATGATTGCGCTTGACATGTTCACGAAGTCGATGTTTCGGTTGAACTGGTCGGTCGAGGGGATCCGCTCACCGTTGATCGTCACTGAGTTCAGCTGGGGTGGCAGTCCGCGCACCACGATGTTCTCGCCCTCACCGTCGTCGAGGGTCAGCGAGATCCCGGGCACGCGGCTGGCCGCTTCAGCCACGTTGGGGTCGGGTAACTCAGTAACCTGGTCGGCGGAGACGACATTGATGATGTTGGGCGCGTTCTTCTGCACAGTGAGCGCCCGTGCCTCACCCTTCAGCAACGGCGCCGTGACCTCGACTGCCTCGGCAAAAAAGACGGCCAATCTGGTGTCATAGGTTACGGTGCTGCCACCCGCCACCGTCACCTTGCCGGTCTTGGTCGTGAAACCCTGTGCCGTGACCACTACGGTCTGCTCGCCCGCCGCGACCCCGGTGAGGCGGTAGCGGCCAGTCCGGTCAGTCGTTGTGCTGATGGTGGTCCCCACAAGTCTGACCTCGACCCCGGACAATGGCTCGCCGGTGTCCTCGAAAAGCACTCGGCCCGTTATCACGCCCGTGCCTGGCGGGCCTTGGGCAGGCGCCGGCGTGCCGGTCAGGAGGATGGCCGCCACAACCGCAACCACTGCGAAAGGCTTCAACGCACTCTCTCTCATAATTCCTCCCTACTCTCCCGCGCCGGGGGCCGGCATGGCCCCTGCGTTGCGCTCCACGAAGACACTGAGATGTGGGCGCCAACCCGCTCGCGCTCTTTCTTGGAACGCCGCGTTTTCGAATGTGATCAGACATTCTGTCGGCGCCGAAAAAGATGGTCATACCAAGTAACCTACCAGCAACCTAGCAGATGGTTCACTCGCATGTCAAGTCCCCACTCGGCACTGAAAGCCTCGGAGTTAAGGCCCGTCTTTATTTACACTTGAACGAGCTCACTGTTCGTCGCTTGGAGGAGTGTTTACAGAGTACCTTGCGTTCACATGGCGGATTGTGGTAAGTTGAGTGTGATGATGAGGTTTGGTATGACCAAGTGTGACTCCCAGAAAGGCATGGGCTACGCAGGAGGGGCAGGCAATGGTTAGTGCCGGCAACACCCGCCTTAGCGACCAGGTTGTTGAGCATTTTCGCCGACTGATCGAGGATGGGCGTCTGCGTGCGGGTGAGCGACTCCCAACCGAGCGGGAGCTCGCCACGCTGTTGGGCGTTAGCCGTCAGTCCGTTCGGGCGGGCTTGCAGGCTCTTGGGGCATTAGGCCTGATCGAGGCACGACGGGGCGCGGGCACGTTCCTCACCAACGGTCCGCCCGTCTTGGAAAGCGAGGGCCTTCGGCTGCAGGCCGTGCTGCACGGTGTTGCACGGGCCGAGATGTTCGAGGCCAGACGGCTACTTGAGGTCGGAGTCGCTCGGCTGGCGGCCGAGCGCGCGAGTCCGGAACAGGTCGTCGCGATCTGCCACGAGGTGATGGAGATGTTTGCGTCGGCATCGGAGCCGCAGCGGTTCCTCGTCCACGACGTCCGTTTTCACCGCGCGGTGGCGCGGGCATCGGGTAATCCGGTATTGGCGGCACTGGTGGACATGGTGTCGGCGCTCTTCTACGAGAAGCGCAAGGCAACCGTGGAACACCACCCTAACCTGGGCGTAACAGCAGACTTCCACCGTCGGATCTACGAGGCGGTCCGTGACCACAATGCCGATCGGGCCGCAGAGGAGATGGACAAGCACCTCGCGGAGGGGTTGCAACTGCAGGAATTGATGGATAGACACCTCGCGGAGGGGCCGTCAGAGTTGCAGGACGAGCAGCCCCCGGCACCTCCCGCCGGGAGCGACGGGCGGCGGTTACCCGGCCGGCACCAGCCTCGGAAGCAGGCCTGACGTCGGAACCCCGCGGATGCGTGCTTGAGCTTGCCCGGCGCTGCTGGCGCTGGTTCGTGGTCGCTGCTGTCGGCCGTCGTGCAACTGGGTGCTTGTGCGCACACGCACAGAGCACAGGAGCGACGATGGGGAATCACAGGAGGCGAACGGCAGGGGTCAAGGAGCCTCTTGGCGCGGAGCGCTATTGCGCGGTGGCCGGTGGCTGGCCCAGCACCTCGCGCAGGAGAGCGGCCAAAGCCCGGCACGCCTCGGGGCTTTCCAGGATGCCGCCCGAGTTGTGGTCACCGACAAGCGTCGCGAACCGCTTCGGCTCGGGCGCGGCGCGAAAGAGCTCCTCCCCCATCCCGAACGGGACGATGGTGTCGGCCGGCCCGTGCAGGAACAGCTTGGGGCACGTGAGCCCCCTCACGCGCGAAAGCGAGTCGTACCTCACGCGGACCAGTGCCGGCGGGACGAATGGATAGTGATGGCGCGCCATCGCGCGGGCGCTCGTGAAGGTGGACTCCGCCACCAGTGCAGCCGGCAGCCACCTTGTGGCGGCTTCGATGGCGACCGCGCCGCCCAGCGACTCGCCGTAGAAGACGGTCCGGTCGAGGGGGATCCCTCTTGCATCCCTGAGGTGGGCGACCGCGGCGTCCATGTCGCGGGCCGTGCCCTGCTCGCTCGGTCGCCCCTGGCTCGCCCCGTAGCCGCGATATTCGAGCGCCAGCACCGAGAGGCCGAGGTCGTGGAACAGCCGCAGCTTCCCGACGCGATCCCCCATGTTGCCCGCGTTGCCGTGGCAGAAGATCAGGGCGCCGCGACCGTTCGGCCGCGGAATCCACCACGCCGCGACCGTCACGCCGTCGGACGTTTCCAGGCGCACATCCTCAAAGATCATTCCCAGGTCGGCGGGCGTGAACCGCAGGTGCCGGTCCGGGAAGAAGACCAGGGACTCCTGACGAAAGTAGGCAAGCGCCAGGAGGGCGACCACGGCGGCCGCCACGACCGCTGCCAATACCAGCGCGCCCGTCAGCACCTTCCCCACCGCCACGACCGTTCGGCCCCGGCGCCGCTTCAAGAGTAGATCAGCGCGGCAACCGCCTCGAGGCCCTCGCGGTCCACGTCGTCGAAGTGATCGCGGCGCTCGGAGTCCACGTCGAGGACACCGACGGCGGCCCCCGAGCGGTCGCGCAGCGGAACCACGATCTCGGAGCGCGAGCGCGAGTCGCACGCGATGTGCCCCGGGAAAGCGTGCACATCCGCGACGATCACCGGTTCCCCGCGGTCGAGCCCCGCCCAGCACACGCCCTGGTGCGCCGGCAGGACCAGGCAGGCAAGCGAGCCCTGGTACGGCCCCACGGTCAGCTCGTCATCCTTCAGGAGGTACCAGCCCGTCCAGAAGAAGCCGGCCATCTTGGCGTGCAGAAGCGCCGCGGCCGTGGCCATCCGAGCCATCGGGTCGCGGGTCGACACGAAGAGTTCCCGAAGTTGCTCCACCAACCGCCCGTAGCGCTCACGCTTTCCCTGTACGTCCACCACGCCCTCCGTGTGGCGCATCCTAGCCTCGCCGCCTGCTTGCCGAAAGCGCAAGCGCGGCCGCGGTGCCAACCTGCACAACGGCAATCCCCAACCCCACTGCGGCCATTCCCGCCCAGGGCAACACCAGCAGACCCACCGCCAGCGCCGCGACCCCGGCACCCACCTCGTCCGCGGCAAACCCGCGACCTGCGCCACGCCGAGTCTCGGCGCCACCGGCGAGCGACGCGACCGCAAGGAACGCGGCGCCGGTCAGGCAGCCGGCCAGAAAGAGGAGCGGCACGATGACGGTCCGGGGCCACGCGAGCGGGGCTCCCGCCGCGATCAGCAGCGAGACGCCGGAGCCCGCGACGAGCACCGCCGCGAGTGGTCTCGCGCCCGTGGAGCCGCGCCGCCGGGCAACCACCGAGCCGCATACCAGCCCGGCCATGAACGCCGCGGAGAGCGCCCCGACCTCCGCGTACACCGAGCCCATGGTCGCCTGCCACCCCGCAAGGAGCAGCAGCCACCAGGCCATCGAGGCGAACCCGACGACCGCCGCGGCCTCGACACCGAGTCTGGCGCCGCTCGCGCCGCGCGCCAGCAGCACGGCCAGGACGACGACGAGGCAGAGGAGAAGCGGCACGGTGGAGCCGGCCTCCAGTGCCCGTGCGGCCACGAGCAGCGGCGGGCTCCCCCTCGCCTCGTGCAGCGCCGCCGCCAGGAGCACCGCCCGCGGGCGATGTGCCCGGTTGACCGGAGCTCGGTGATCCTCCAGGAAACCGGCAAGGCCGGCTGCGCGCCCGGGGTCCGCCAACAGAGGGATCATCTCGGGGCCGAACTCCGGATCGACCGCCCCCCTGCTGAGCCAGCGCTTGACGAGCACCGCGGGATCTGCGGAGAGCCGCGCGCCTGCCCCACCGGCGGCCAGCAGGATCTCCTCGCCCGGCACGGCGATCACCAGGGGGAAAACCTCCCGCAGCGTTGCGGCGGTGACCGCCAGCAGCCGCCCGCCAACACCACCGAGGTACGTATCCCCGACCCCCACGCGCACCACGAGGACGCCCCCGCTCGGGAGGGCCGCGGCGCAGGCGCGGAAGAACTCAACGGTGCGGGTGCGGTCGTGACGCAACGTGGTCGGGTCACCGTCCAGGAGCACGATCTCGTCCCAGGTGCCGCCACGCAGCACTGCCCGCAGCGGGTCGTCGATCACCAACGTCACCCGTGGGTCCGCGAACGCCCTCGCCACGGGGGGCCCGAGCCAGCCGGGAAGAAGTCGCACGAGCGTGCCATCCTCCTCGACCACGGCGAGCCGCTGAATGGGCTGGCGCAGCATGGCGGGGATGGTGCCGTCTGCGGTCCCGCCTACAAGGAGGACGCTCGCGGGGTTCGGATGCAGCAGGAGCGCGAGGTGGGCCCTGGGCGCCGCGCGGTAGGGATCGGGAAACGTGGCCAGCAGCCGCCCGTCGGCGAAGAGTGAGGCCGGCGTCCCGGTTGAAAGCTCGAGGCGCTGCTGGCGTGTCTCCCGCCACGCGGCCAGTTCACCGGCCCTGCCCGACCAGCGCCACCCGGCCCGTTCAAGGGCGCTGTCGCCGGACGCCCCCACCGCGATGCCGACGACCAGCGGCAGCACCGCGAGCCAGGGGCGAGCGCCGGTTGCCAGCCAGGCGGCAAAGGAGACGCCGGCGGCGATGGCGAGCGCAGTGACCGGCCCATGCTGCGCGAGCACGAACGTGAAGAGGAGGCCGCCCGCCATTGCCCCGCCGCTCTCGAACGCGTAGGCGGCCGCCGCACCGCCCGGAGCGCTCAGCGTGGCCGCCGCTACCGGGAAGCTCCATCCGCCCACCGCGGCCGGCGCGATCACCGCGGCGGCCCAGAGCCAGAGTCCGTGCCAGGTGGTGGCCGCCTCGCCCGTCACCGCGCCGGTGAGTGCCGGCGCCGCACGCATCAGGAGCACCCCGGCTGCGGTGAGCACGGGGACAAGACCCGGTGCGAGGCCCGCGAAGCCATGGCCGCCGCGGCGCGTCCCCGCCCACGCTCCGATTCCCATGCCCCACAGCCAGAGGGCCAGCACCGCACCCCAGGCCAACTCGGAGCCGCCGAGCGCCACCATCCCCTCACGTAGCAACACGGCCTGGGCGACGGAGGTCGCGAGGCCCAGCGCCAGCAGGGAGGCTGCGGCGGTGCTCGGCGGCAAAGGGGTGCGCACGGGGCCATTATGATGCCCCGGGGTTCCCGCTGCGACTTGACAAGACGGGCGGCGTGTACGATATGGAGTTGAAGAGTCAACGGCATGGGGGCGAGATCGCTCCGAAGGTCCCGGACTTGCGCGGAACACCAGGCGTCTTTCTGCCGAGGTGACCCGTGATCGGGGAGACCATTTCCCACTACACGATCCTCGAGCGCCTGGGGGGCGGCGGGATGGGGGTGGTCTACAAGGCCGAGGACCTGCGGCTCAAGCGCTTCGTCGCCCTCAAGGTCCTACCTCCGGAGTTGACCCGCGACGCGGTGGCCAAGCAGCGCTTTGAACAGGAGGCGCGGACCGCGAGTGCCCTCGACCACCCCAACGTATGCACGATCCACGAGATCGACGAGACCCCGGACGGCCAGGTCTTCATCTGCATGGCGTTCTACGGCGGCGAGAGCCTCAGGGGCAGGCTGGCGCGCGGCCCCCTCAGCATCGAGGACACCCTCAGCATCGTCATCCAGGTTGCCGAGGGCATGAAGCAGGCCCACGAGCACGGGATCGTTCACCGCGACATGAAACCCGCCAACGTGATGCTGACCGGGGACGGCGTCGCAAAGATCGTGGACTTCGGCATCGCCACGCTCCTCGGCAGGCCGCGCGGTGCCGATGCGGGGGAGATCGCGGGCACGGTCTCGTACATGTCCCCCGAGCAGACGCGCGGGGAGGCGCTTGATCAGCGCACCGACATCTGGTCGCTCGGGGTCACGATGTACGAGATGCTGACCGGCCGCCTGCCCTTCGTCGCCGAAACCGAACAGCCGGTTCTGGAGGCGATTGCCCATCAGGACCCCCCGCCGCTCGAGAGCCTGCGCACCGGCGTGCCGGCGCCACTCGCCGAAATCGTGGCGAAGTGTCTGAAGAAGCGCCCCGACGAGCGCTACCAGCGCGCCAGCGACCTGATTGCCGACCTGAAGGGCGTTCGGCGCGCTCTGACCTCGGCGACGGTCTCCACCCTGCCAGCAGTGCCCCAGATATCGTCAGTGCGCCGGCGGCTGCGCCCGGCGATCACGCTACCGGTCGGCGCCGCGATGATCGCGCTGCTGCTGCTCGCAGTGGTACCCGCGGTTCGGAACGCGGTCAGGGCGGCGCTGAATATCCCGGTGGTCCCCGAGCAGCAGCACATGGCAGTGCTCCCTTTCACCAACGTCGGTAACGATCCCGCCAACCGCGCCTTCTGCGATGGCCTCACCGAGATCCTCGCCAGCACCCTCACCGAGTTCGAGCGGTTTCAGGGTGCGCTCTGGGTTGTCCCGACGACCGAGGTCCGGGCGCGCGAGGTCAGGAGCGCGAGCGAGGCCCGGAGAGTGTTCAACGTCAATCTCGCAGTGACCGGCGGAGTCCAACGCGAGGGCGACCGACTGCGCCTGGCGGTCAACCTTGTCGACACGCAGAACCTGCGGCAACTCAGGTCCAAGGTCATCGAGGGCTCGCAGTCAGACCTCGGTGCGCTCGAGGACCGGGTGGTTGCCGCGATGGCGGAGATGCTCGAATTGCAGCTGAAGCCGAACGAAAGGGCGGAGCTCACCGCCGGCGGCACCCGGGTGTCTGCAGCCTACGATCTGTACGTGAGGGCCCGTGGCGAACTCGGAAGCTACCAGGGGGATCGCGACCCGAGCAAAGCCGCCGACCTGTTCAGGCAGGCGATCGCTCTCGACCCTGGGTTCGCTCTTGCCCATGCGGGCCTCGCCAACGCGTACCTGGAGCTCTTCTGGTGGAAGAAGGATCCACACCTGGTTGACCAGGCCGTGGAAAGCGCGCGACGCGCGGCCGAGCTGAATGACCGCCTCGCAGAGGTCCATGTCACACTGGCCGAGATCTACAGGACAACCGGCAAGTACGAGGATTCGGTTCGCGAATTCCAGCGCGCCCTCGAGATCGATCCCAGGAACAGCAGCGCCTTCAGCGGCCTGGCGAAGTCTTTCGCCGCGCTCGGCAAGCTCGAGGATGCGGAGGAGACCTACAAACGGGCCATCGCGCTCAAGCCGGACGACTGGCTGACCTACAGCAGCCTGGGCATCTTCTACATGACCCACGGCCGCTACGCAGACGCGGAGGCACAGTACAAGAAGGTTATTGCGCTCACGCCCGAAAACTTCTGGGGCTACAACAATCTCGCCGTCCTCTACTACACGCTCGGGCGATACGCAGAGGCGCGGGCGATGTTCGAGCGGGCGCTCGCGATCCGGCCCTCGCCCATGTTGAATTCGAACCTGGGGACACTGGCCTTCATTCAAAGGGACTGGCGCAGCGCCGTTGACTACTTCGAGAAGGCCTGCAAGGGGGACGAGAAGGACTATGTCCCGCGCGCCAACCTCGGTATTGCCTACCACTGGCTCGGGGGACACGAGCCAGAGTCGAGGGAGGCCCTCACAACGGCCATCGCGCTCGCCGAACAGCAGCTCTCCGTCAACCCCCGGAACACCGCCGTGATGGCCGACCTGGCCAGCTACCACGCATTGCTCGGCGACAAGGACAAAGCGCTGGGCTACATTCGAGAGGTCGAGGCCGACGCCCGAAGGAGCCCGGACCTCGCGATTGGGGTCGCAGATGTCTACACCGACCTCGGCCAGCCGGATACGGCGATCACGTGGATCGAAACGGCTCTGGATCTGGGCTTCCCGACGGCGCAACTCTCCAACATGCCCGCCCTGGACGGCCTGCTGAAGGACCCGCGAGTGCAGAAACTCCTACAGTCACACCGTGCAACGAGTCAGCAACCGGGAAAGTGACCGACAGCCCAATCGAAAGGGGGTAGAGCGCATGTCAAATCTCACCGTCGCGATCTTCTGGGACGACGATGACAGGGGAAAGACGAAGCCCTGGGTGCATCCGGGCCGCCTCGTCATCGACCCGCGGGAGGCTCCGACCTCAGTGGAGTTCCACTCGTTCATTGATCAAGACGTGGAGCTTCACCTGCCGTCCCCGGCGTTCGACCCGCAACCCACTTCGCTTCCGGCCGGGGCATCGGTCTCGGTACGGATCCTCAATCCACGGGCTCGCGGCTGTTTCCCGTACAGGGTCCGCCTCATGCGTGACGGCAGGGATGCGCAGGGCGGTTCGATGCCGAAGATGATTGTTCTTGGGTAATTTTCTGGCCAGTCACCGGAGAGAGGAGAGGAGCGATGAGAAAGCAACCGAGGCGTGCGGCCAAGAAACGGACAGATGAACCCAAGAAGCACGTAATTGTGACCGTCTCCCGTGTTCCCGGGGAACCCGGGGAATGCCGGATCGAGCCTCAGGTCGCCCGTGTGCTCTACGGAGGCACCGTGAAGTTCGCGGCGGTGGCCGGGGGTCTCGTCGTCTTCCTCCCCACCCCCGGCAAGCCGTACGTTCCCTTCCGGTCCCTTAAGAAACGCCCGTTCTTTGCGGTGGGGGCCGAGGGCAAGAAGCTCATGGTCCTGAAGTCGAGGGCCCGGAAGCCGCGCGAGCGCGTGTATGTCTACGCTGTTTACTCCAAGAAGCTGAAGACGTTCGCGCACGCCTCACTGCCGAAGATGATCATCGGGCCAAATAGCGCCTGAGGCCACTGCGCTCCACTCGGCCACGACCCGCGAGGACCTGGCGGCGGACTGCGGGCGCGCCGGGCCGCGTCTCCGGGAACCGATCTAAGTTAGAATGAGTCGCGGCGCGAAGTGGTTCCAGCAGAGGGGGCACGATGGCCGAAACCCAGCACGACGTCGTGATCATCGGCTCCGGACCCGGCGGCTACGTGGCCGGGATCCGGGCGGGACAGCTCGGCCTCGACGTCCTCGTGGTCGAGAAGGACCCCTTTCTGGGCGGAACCTGCCTCCACCGCGGGTGCATCCCGACCAAGGCGCTCCTGCACACTGCGGACCTGCTCCAGCAGGCACGCGACGGCGCGAGGTTCGGGGTCGTGTGCGGGGACGTGACGCTCGATCTCAAGGCCGCGCACCAGCACAAGACCAAGGCGGTGACGAAGAGCTCCAAGGGTGTCGAGTATCTCTTCCGGAAGTACAAGGTCGCCTGGGTACAGGGCACCGGCAGGCTCGCCGGCAACCACGCGGTCGAGATCACGAGGCCGGATGGCTCGGTGGAAAAGCGGCAGGCAAAGAACATCATCCTGGCAACCGGCTCCCGCTGCGGCGACCTGCCGTTCATTACCGCCGACGGCGACCGCATCATCAACTCGGACCAAATCCTCGACCTCGAGGAGGTCCCGCCGCGCCTGCTCGTCCTGGGCGCCGGGGCAGTCGGCATGGAGTTCGCCTCGATCTTCTCGCGCTTCGGCTCCCAGGTCACGGTGGTCGAGCTGCTGGACCGCGTCCTGCCGCTCGAGGACCCCGACGTCTCCGCGGAAGTGAACAAGGCGTTCCGTCGCCAGGGGATCACCGTCCACACCGCAACCCGCGTGGAGGAAGCCAAGGTGGAGGGCGGTAGCGTTCGCTGTCGGGCCGTGAGCGCCAAGGGCGAGACGCTGCAGCTCGAGGCCGAGCGCCTGCTCCTGGCGGTGGGTCGCGTCGCGAACTTCAAGGGGATAGGTCTGGAGAGCACGAAGGTCCAGATCGAGCGCGGACGCGTCGTGGTCGACGAGTTCTGCCGCACCCACGAGGAGGGCGTGTACGCGATCGGCGACCTCCTGCCCACGCAGTGGCTCGCCCACGTCGCTTTCATGCAGGGCATCCTCGCGGTGGAGCACATCGCAGGGGCCGGCCCTCGGCCAATCGACTACGACCAGGTGCCCTCCTGCACGTACTGCTGGCCCGAGGTAGCGTCCATCGGCCTCTCGGAGCCGAAGGCGCGCGAGAAGGGGTACGACGTCCGCACTGGCGTGTTCCCGTTCTCCGCGAACAGCAAGGCCTCGATTCTGGGTGAGTCGATCGGCTTCGTGAAGATCGTGGGTGAGGCGAAGTACGACGAGATTCTCGGTATACACATCGTAGGCCCGCACGCCACCGAGCTGATCGCGGAGGGTGAAGCCGCGCTGCGCGGAGAGCTGACCGCTGAGGAGTTGATCCACACCATCCACGCCCACCCCACCCTCCACGAGGCGATCCACGAAGCTGCAGAGGGAGTGCACGGGCCGATGATTCATATCTGACCTTCGGCCGCGTATGCGGAGCCGGCGATCATCCCGAGCGGAGCGAGGGTGCTGGCACGGGAAGTCGGGTGGGAATGAGTTGAGCCGGGGCAACATTGAAGCCGGCGGGGATTGAGAAGAGGGGGCGCGAATGCCGGTCAACGTCCTGATGCCGCAGATGGGCGAGTCGATCACCGAGGGAACGATCGTCCGCTGGTTCAAGAAAGAGGGGGAGGAGGTCGCCAAGGACGAGCCCCTGCTCGAGATCTCCACCGACAAGGTGGACGCCGAGGTCCCTGCCCCGGCCAGCGGCAAGCTGGCGAAGATCGTCCATGGGCCAGGGGCCACCGTGCCGGTCGAGACCGTCATCGGCGTGATCGGTCAATCGGGCGAGGCGGCGGATGTGGCGCCTGCGTCGAAGGCTGAAGCGGCCCCGCCCCCGTCCACCACGCCGACGCCGTTCGTCACGCCCCCACCTGCGCCGCCGGCACGCCAGCCGGCTGCACCGGTCGCCGCAGCGGTGAAGGTAGCCGCCCCCGCCGAGGAGGAGTCCGAGCTCGTGCGCCGGCGCTCCTCGCCGCTTGTACGTCGCATCGCAGCCGAGCACGGTGTGGATCTGGCGGCGGTGACGGGGACGGGTCTTCACGGTCGAGTGACCAAAGAGGACATCTTCGCCTTCGTCGAGGCTGGGAAGGTTGCGCGGCCTTCGGCCACGCCGAAGGTGGCGGCACGACCGGCCGCCCCGCCCTCGCCAGCGGGACACTCGGTACCTTTCGCGACCGGGGCGACGCTCGGCCCATCAGGTCCGTTCACCGGGGACGAGCTGCGCGAGCCGATGTCGGTGATGCGGCAGAAGATCGCCGAGCACATGGTGCTCTCGCGGAAGACCTCCCCGCACGTTCACACGGTGTTCGAGGCGGACATGTCGCGCGTCGTTGCGTTGCGCGAGGGAAACAGGGCCGCCTTCGAAGCACAGCACGGCATCAAGCTCACGTTCACGCCGTTCTTTGTCGCGTCGGCGATTGAGGCCCTCAAGGCATTCCCGGTGGTCAACGCGACGCTCGACGGCAGCGAGATCGTGTACCACCGCCACATCAATATCGGGGTCGCGGTCGCGCTTCCGCACGGCCTTATCGTGCCTGTGGTCAAGCGCGCGGAGGAACTTTCCTTCATCGGCCTGCAGCGGGCGGTCACGGACCTCTCGACCCGGGCCCGCAACAAGCAGCTCAAGCCCGAAGACGTTCAGGGATCGACGTTCTCGATCACCAACCCAGGCCCGTACGGCGGCCTCTACGGCCTGCCGATCATCAACCAGCCCAACGTCGCGA
>Ga0335070_10001417_pt1 | contig 27637 bp, 26 predicted proteins | sample Lox_Sample_13_FD_206722 | JGI IMG/M metagenome (GOLD analysis project Ga0335070, IMG submission 206722) | Soil microbial communities from Loxahatchee National Wildlife Refuge, Florida, United States - Lox_Sample_1.3 | ecosystem: Environmental > Terrestrial > Soil > Wetlands | place: USA...
CCGGTGATCGCGGCCGCGCGGCGCGTCGCGGTGCTGGTCGCGGGCGCCGGCAAAGCCGCGACGGTGGCGCGCGCGGTCGAGGGCCCGGCGCGGCCGACCGACCTGCCCGTCCAGCTGGCTCTGGGCGGCGTCTGGTTCCTCGACCGCGAGGCGGCCGCGCGGCTGCGGAGCGTGGTGCGATGAACGTCCTCGCGGGAGACATCGGCGGGACGAACGCGCGGCTCGCGGTCGTGGAGGTCGCCGGCACCGCGGCGCGCATCGTCGTCGAGCGTCGCTACCCGAGCCGCAGCGCGCCCGGCCTCGGGCCGATCGTCCGCCGGTTCCTGGACGACGTCGGTTCGCCGCCGGCGCGCGCGTGCTTCGGCATCGCCGGCCCGGTGGTGGATGGCGAGTGCCGGACGCCGAACCTCCCGTGGGTCGTCGACGCGCGATCGCTCGCCGCCGAACTCCGGATCCCGCAGACGGCGATCATCAACGACTTCGTGGCCGTCGGCTACGGCGTCGGCCTGCTGGGACCCGCGGACCTGGTCACGCTCCAGCCGGGCACGCCGGCCGAGTACGGCACCATCGCGCTGATCGGCGCCGGCACCGGCCTCGGGCAGGGGTTTCTGGTGTGGCACGGAGACGCGTATCGCGTGCACTCCTCCGAAGGGGGGCACGTGGCGTTCGCGGCGCGCGACGCGATCGAGTGGGGCCTCCGGGGCACGCTGCTCGACGAGTTCGGCCACGTCTCCTACGAGCGCATCCTGTCGGGTTCCGGCCTCGCCCGCGTGTACCACTACCTGGCGGACACCGACTTCGCGCCCGAGCGGCCCGAGGTGCGACGCGAGATGCAGGACGAGGACCCCGCCGCGGTGGTCACGCGGCACGCTCTCGCGAAGGACGACGCGCTGTCGGTGAAGGCGCTCGACCTGTTCGTCTCGGTCTACGGCGAACAGGCCGGGAGTCTCGCCCTGACGGTGCTGGCGACCGGCGGCGTGTACGTGGCGGGCGGCATCGCCCCGCGCATCGTCCCCAAGCTGCAGGACGGAACCTTCGTGGCCGCCTTCCGCCACCAAGGCCGTCTCTCGGACCTGGCGACCCGCATCCCGATCCACGTCATTACCAGCCCCGACGTCGGCCTGCTGGGCGCCGCCGCGTACGCCGCGCGGTGATCACGCACCTGTTCTTCGACATCGGCGGCGTGCTCGGCAGCAGCGGCTGGGGCGAGGACGCGCGGGCGCGCGCGGTGGAGCGCTTCGCCCTCGACGGCCCGGACTTCGACCGCCGGCACCGCGAGGTCGTGGGCCGCTGGGAGGAGGGCCGCCTCACGCTGGACGAGTACCTCGACTGCACCGTGTTCGACGTGCCGAGGCCGTTCGCGCGCGAGGAGTTCACGGCGTTCATGTTCGCCGAGAGCCGTCCGCATCCCGAGGTGATCGCCACCGCGGCCGCGCTGGCCGCCACCGGGCGCTACCGGCTGATGACCATCAACAACGAGTCGGCGGAGCTCAACGCGCACCGCCTGAAGGCGTTCGGCCTCGCACCGATCTTCACGACGTTCTTCAGCTCCTGCTGGCTGGGCGTGGCCAAGCCGGCGCGGCGTATCTACGAGCTGGCGCTGGCGATGACCCAGGCCGATCCGGCGCGCTCGCTGCTGATCGACGACCGCGAGCAGAACCTGCCGCCGGCGCGCGCGCTGGGGATGCGCGCCGTGCACTACACGACGCCGGAAGGCCTGCGCCGCGACCTGGCGGCGCTGGGCATCCGCGCTTGACGGAGGCACGCATGCCGCTCGGAACGACCTCGGCCGCGAGGAACCGGTGACCCAGCCGCCCGTCGCGGTGCCGCTCCATCTCAGCCAGCAGATGAAGGTCCCCGAGCCCTTCAAGCGCGGCGATCCCTGCACGGCCGTGATCCTGGGCGCCGGCGGCGACCTGACGCGCCGCAAGCTGATGCCCGCGCTGTACCACCTGCTGCACGACGGCCTGCTGCACGACGACTTCTCGGTGGTCGGCGCGGCCCGGGAGTCCCTCACCGACCAGGACTTCCGCGACCGGATGAAGCAGGCCATCCTCGAATCCGACGAAGTCGCGCACGTGCCGGACGCGACCTGGGACCGCTTCGCCCAGCGCATCCACTACGTGCAGGGGGACATGACCGACCCGGCCTTCTTCGCCGCGGTCAGCGCACGGGTCGCGGAGTTCGAGCGCGAGAGCGGAAAGCCGCGCGGCCGGCTGTTCTACCTCGCGCTGCCGCCGTCGGTCTACGCCACCGCGGTCGAACACCTCTCGGCCACCGGCCTGGTGCCGCGGATCGACGACCCGGCGCAGCGGCCCTGGGCGCGGGTCATCATCGAGAAGCCGTTCGGCTCGAGCCTCGAGACGGCGCGCGCGCTGAATCAGGCCGTCCTGAAGCGGCTCGCAGAACACCAGGTGTACCGGATCGATCACTACCTGGGCAAGGAAACGGTGCAGAACCTGCTGGTGCTGCGGTTCGCCAACTCGATCTTCGAGCCGGTGTGGAACCGCCAGCACATCCACCACGTGCAGATCACCGCCGCCGAGACCGTCGGGGTCGAACATCGCGCCGGCTACTACGAGCAGGCGGGCGTGGTGCGCGACATGTTCCAGAATCACCTGCTCCAGCTGCTCGCGCTGACGGCGATGGAGCCGCCCGTGGCGTTCCGCGCCGAGGAGGTGCGCGACGAGAAGGCCAAGGTGCTCCGCGCGATCCGGCCGATCACGCCCGCGACCGTCGACGACTTCGCGGTGCGCGGCCAGTACGGCCCGGGGGCCGTCGACGGTTCCGCCGTCCCGGGCTACCGGCAGGAGGACCGGGTCGCCCCGGGCTCCACCACGCCGACCTTCGCGGCCGTGCGCTTCCTGGTCGACAACTGGCGCTGGCAGGGGGTGCCGTTCTACGTGCGGAGCGGCAAGCGGTTGGCGCGACGCGCGACCGAGATCGCGATCCAGTTCCGGCGGCCGCCGCACCTGATGTTCCCGAACGGGGGCCGCTCCTTCGCCGCCAACTCGCTGGTCATCCGCATCCAGCCGAACGAGGGCGTCTCGCTGTGCTTCGAGATCAAGGTGCCGGGCGTGGACGTGCGGACGACGTCGGTGCAGATGGACTTCAGCTACGCCACCGCCTTCGGCGCCACCGACCACTCGGCCTACGAGACGCTGCTGCTCGACGCGATGGTCGGCGACGGCACGCTGTACGCCCGCAGCGACCAGGTGGAGGCCGCGTGGGCGATCGTCGATCCTATCGTCCAGGCGTGGGACGCGGAGGCGCCGCGGGACTTCCCGAACTACGTGGCGGGCTCCTGGGGCCCCGGCGCCGCCGACGCCTTCATTGCGCGCGACGCCTGCGCGTGGCGCCAGCCTTGAGGTTCGGGGCCCGCCCACCTCGGCCGATCACCCGCCGGCAATCCTGACCGGCCCAATGGCGGATTGATCGTGTGACGGCCGGCCGGGGTCTGCGGGTCTACTCCCCCGAACCCTGCGCCCGTCGCCCGGGTCGCGTTGGAGTCCGTCGATCGGACCGGGAGTGCCCATGAAGTCCCTGCTGCGCGCGTCCCTCGCCGTCGCATCCGTCGTCGCCGCCACGACGTGCGTCGAGCACAATCCCGTCGGCCCCAGCCCCATCGCCGGCCTTCCGCGCGACCTCACGCCGCCCGAGACGGAGGTGGTCTCGCGCGGCAGCTCCTTCGCGTTCAGCCTGTTCCGCGAGATCGCCCGGCAGTCGAGCCCGGACTCGAACCTGTTCATCTCACCGCTCAGCGTCGGGATGGCGCTGGGGATGACGTACAACGGCGCCGCCGGGACGACGCAGGCGGCCATGCAGACCGCGCTCGGCCTGGGCGGCATGTCGCTGGGCGACGTGAACGGCGCGTACCGCGGCGTGATCGGGCTGCTGCGCGGCCTCGATCCGTCCGTGGACTTCACCCTCGCCAACTCGATCTGGTACCGGCAGGGCTTCACGTTCGACCCGGCCTTTCTCGACACCTGCCGGGCGTACTTCGACGCCGCGGTACGCGGCCTCGACTTCTCGTCGCCGGCCGCGGCCCCGACGATCAACGGCTGGGTGAGCGACCGGACGCACGGCCGGATCCCCACGATCGTGCCCGACCCGGTCCCAGACTTCATCGTCATGTACCTGATCAACGCCGTCTACTTCAAGGGCGCGTGGGTCACGCAGTTCTCCAAGAACCTCACCGCGCCGGCGGCGTTCACGCTGGCGAGCGGCGCGACGGTCCCGGTGCCCATGATGCACTACGGCAACCCGGCGTGGGTGCGGGTGGCGACCGACAGCGCGGTCCAGGTGCTCGACCTGCGCTACGGCGGCGGGGCGTACAGCATGACGATCGTGATGCCGCGCGATGCCACCGGCATGACCCCGCTCCTCGACCGGCTGACCGTGGCGCAGTGGGACGCCTGGATCGCCGCCCTCGACTCGACGAAGGCCCTGGTGGTCATGCCCAAGTACACGGTGGGGTACGAGCTCCGGATGAACGACGTGCTTGCGGCGCTCGGCATGGGCGTCGCCTTCGTACCGTGCCCCGGCTCCCCGGACTGCGCGGACTTCACCCGGATGCGGCCGGAGCGGGATCTGTTCATCAGCGAGGTGATGCACAAGGCGTGGGTGGACGTGAACGAGGAGGGGACCGAGGCCGCGGCGGCGACCTCGGTGGGCATCGGCACCACGGCGGCGCCGTCCCCGATCTTCGTCGACCGCCCGTTCCTGTTCGCCATCCGCGAGCGGTTCTCCGGGACGATCCTGTTCCTCGGCCGGATCATGAATCCGGCCGCCACCTGACGCGGGGGCCGGCTAGGGCCAGGTGCGGCGGAGCGGGTGCGCCTCGGTGTTGAAGACGACGGCGTCGAAGTCGAGCGCGGCCGGGCGAGCGAAGAGCAGGTAGGCGTACTTCAGGGTCTCGGCCAGGAAGTAGCTCTCCATCCGGTCGCGACGCTGCTTCGTGGCCACGCTGACGAGCGCCGCGAAGCCGTCCGCCGTGCGGGTGTAGCGGAACAGGCTGTCGAGCATCACCCGCCCCATCTCCCGGTAGCGCGCGTCGCCCGTGACCCGATACAGGTAGTAGGCCGACTCGAGCGCCTCCGGCCGCAGCTCGTACCCCTCGGACACCGGCCGCATCGTGACGTAGTCCAGTTCCTCGGGTTCGATGCCGAAGCTGGTCCACATCCGGAAGATCGACTCCATCAGCCGGCCCGCTCGGACCGAATCTCCGGCTTTCGCGAGCACCGCCGCGAAGAACGCGTCCAGCGCGCCGAAGTGTGTCAGGGTGCGGCCGCCGCTGTCCATGTCCGCGTGGCCGTACCACAGGCCGGTCGGCCGATCGTCGGCCAGGCGGCGGTTCACGGCCGCGATGCTGCTGTCCCACATCCGCTCGAAATCCGGGTCGCGGAACAGCAGCCACGACTTGAGGAGGTACTCGTAGTACGAGTCGATGCCGCCGCTCACGTGGCTGTCCCGGTCGATCCAGGCCCCGGTCCTCACGTCGATCGTGCTGCCCACCAGGCCGACGGGCGAGCGGCGGTCGAACAGCGCGATCACGGCGCGCTTGGCGGCGTCGTAGTAGCGCGGGTCGCCCGTCAGCTTCGACAGCGTGCCGAACTCCAGCATCAGGGTCCCGACCTCGGCCGGGTTGCTCACCGGCCCGCTCGTCGCCCCCGTCCGCAGGTGGACGAACCGGAACGGCATGCCGGTCGGCGAGGCGAACGCCGGGAGCAGCCGGTTGCCGAGGTCGCGCGCGAGCGCGAGGAACCGGGGATCGCCGTCCGCCTGGTAGGCGCTCAGCAGGCCGCCCAGCTCGCGGATGGTGATCTCGAAGACCTGCACCGGGAAGTCCCGATCGAACGACAGGGAGTCGAGGATCAGCTGCTTGGCGCGGGCCGCCTGATCCGACAGCCCCATCAGCAGCATGGTGTCGTACGCGTCGACCGGCGTCATCAGCAGCGAGGCCGCGTGCCAGTCGCGATGGCCGTGCGACAGCGGTAACAGCTCGTCGTGCCCCCACGCCCACCGCGTGTACCCGTTCCACGCGTGGAGGAACGCCTCGCGCACCGCCGCGGCCTCCCGCGGCGCCGAGGGCTGGGCCGAGCCGGCCCTGACTGCGGCGAACGCCAGCACCGCCGCCGCGGTGGCCACCGCCGGAACCCGCGCCACGATCGCGGTCACCAGCCCATCCGCTCGCGCAGGCCGGTGATGTGCGCCGTGTGGTGCCGGCCGTGCCAGGAGTACATCGCGACCACGTCGTCGAGGGTCATCGGGCCGTTTTCCGGATGGTTGAGGCGCCGCGCGAAGTCCGCAGGCCCGACGCTGCGGAGCAGCAGCACCCAGCGCTGGTGCAGTGCGTCGAGCAGCGACAGCGACATCTCGACGGGGGCGCCGGCCTCCGGCGTCTGCGCCCACCGCGCCTGGTCGTAGGGTTTGATGGTGGGCACGTCCTCGGTGAGCGCGAGCTTGAAGCGCACGTACGCGTTCATGTGACTCTCGGGGACGTGGTGCACCACCTGCCGCACCGTCCAGCCCCCGGGCCGGTACGGGGTGTCCAGCTGCCGATCGTCCAGCCCGGCCACGGCCCGCCGCAGGAGGCCCGGCGCCTGGGCGATCTGCTCGATGCACTCGGCGCGCCGCGCCGGCGCGAGCTCGGTCACCTTGGTGAAGCGCCCCACGGGGTATTGCAGGTCGGTCATCGAGTCCTCGGCGTTGGGGCTGGGCGCGCGGGCGGCCGGTCCGGGTCAGAGCGATGTGGCCGACTTGGTCGACGGAGTCAAGGTACCCGCCGGGTGCGCCGCCCGCCGCGCGTGGTCGCGCGGCACCGTCGTCACCACCAGCACGCCGCCGAGGATGATAGCGGCGGCCACGACCACGCGCGCCGTCACCGGCTCGCCCTCCGCTGCCCATCCCAGCAGCAGCGCCACGATCGGGTTCACGTACGCGTAGGTGGTCACCAGCGCCGGCGTAGTGTTCCGGACCAGCCAGAAGTATGCGGTGAAACCGATCACCGCCCCGAAGACGGCCAGGTAGCCGAGCGCGAGGACCGAGCGCGCGCTCACCGCCCGGGTGTGGAGATCCGCCAGCTGGCCGAGCAGCGCGGCCAGGCCGAGCAACCCGGCGCTTCCCATCAGCATGCTCGCCCTCTGGCGCCCATCAACGGTGACGGCGCCCCATGCACGTGCCTCGAATACACGGTCCCGACGGCCCACGACAGCGTCGCCACGAACAACCCGGCGGCGCCCATGGGATCCACGCGGGCCGCGTCCCGCGCGCCGGGATCGACCAGCAGGCCGACGCCCAGCAGGCCCACCACCAGCCCCACCAGCACGAAGCGATCGGGCCGCGAGCCGCCGGGCCGGAGCCAGTCCGCCAGCACGGTGACCAGGGGCACGCCGGCGAGGATCAGCGCCGCCAGACCCGACGGCACGCGCCGCTCCGCCCACGAGAGGCTGCCGTTGCCGAAGGTCAGGAGCAGCAACCCCGCGACCAGCGCCACGCCCCACTCGCGTCGCGTCGGCCACGCCGCGCCTCGCAGCCGGGCCGCTCCCACCAGCACCGCCCCGGCCGTCGCGTACCGCAGCGACGCCATGAGATGCGGCGGGATGGTCTCGATCGCATAGCGGATCGCCAGGTACGTCGAGCCCCACAGCACGTAGATCGCCGCGAAGGCCAGCACCAGCCGCGCCCGGTGATCACGCGGCACGGCTCACCTCCGCGTCCCCGTCCCGGCGACTCTCGCCCCGCTCATCCCGCCTCATGCGCGCCCATCGAGCAGGATCCTCCAGGGCTCGACGTGCTCGATCGACAGGTGTCCGGAGGTGTGCCAGGGATCGGCGGCGAGCCGCTCGCGCACGGCACCCTCGCTCGGCGCCGCCACGGCGAGGAGCACCGCGTCGCCGCCGGCCAGCGGTCCGCCCAGCACGACGAAGCGCTCGTCGACCAGTCGGTCCATGAACGCCGCGTGCTCGGACCACCCCGCCTGCGACCGCATCGGCAGTGCGGCCTCCCACGCCGGGCCGTGCCGCAGCCGCACGGCGAAGCAGCCGTCCAGCGCACCGGGCAGCCGCGCTTCGGCGCGCAGGCTGCCCATCGGGATCACGCCGGCCGTGCCCGGCAGCGTCGGATCGTCGTCGCCGGGGCCGTTGGGTCCGCCGCTGCGGACCTTGGCGCTCCACTCCTCGATCTCGAGCGCCACCAGCGCGGTGGCGTCGAGCTGCGCGCCGGTCGGCGGCTGATACCCCGCGCCGGGCGCGCGGCCGGGGAAGTACCGCGCGATCATCGCCGCGAGGATGCGCTCGCGCTCCGCCGCCGGCGGCTGCAGCTCGGCCGCCCGCCCGAACACCACCACCGACCGGTAGTTCACCGAGTGGTTCAGCGCCGTCCGCGAGTACACCAGGCCGTCGAGCTCGGTGACGGTGACGCAGACCGGGGCCCCGGTGGCGAGATGCACCATCAGGCGGCCGTGCACGCCACCGTGCAGGTACAGGCGCCGCGGCTCCTCGACCGCGTACTGATAGGTCATCGGAATCACGACCGGCCGGCCCCCGTCCACGAACCCAACGTGGGCCACCAGCCCGGCGGCCAGGATCGCCGGTGCTTGCGCGGTGCGGTCGCGCTCGGGGTGGGCCCGGATCGGCGCCCGGGTGGGCAGCCTGGCGTCTTTGGTCGCAGCGTCGGTCATCGGTGCAGGGCTCCGGCCGGAAGTCGGGGGTACGTCTCGCACGGGACGCCGGGTATGTTACCAGGCATGTGGTACCACGAGAAGCTCCACATTCGTCATAGCGATGGTACCAGATGCGGAGGCCGTGCGTGAGCCCGCGCACCGCATCGAGCGCGCCGGACACGCTGGTGCAGCTCGATCCCGGGTCCCCCGCGCCCGCGTACCGGCAGGTCTGCGACTGGCTGCGCGACGCGATCGTCGCGGGGCGGCTCGCCGCCGGGGCGCGGATCCCGGGGACGCGCCTGCTCGCGGCCGAGCTGGGCGTGTCGCGCAACACCGTGAACGGTGCGGTGCTGCAGCTCCGGGCCGAAGGCTACGTCGTCGCCCGCTCGCGGTCCGGCACGTTCGTCAACGAGCGGCTGGTCGACGCTCCCTTGGCGACGGACCGCCGGCTACCGCGCGCCGCCCCGGGGGCCGCCGGGCCGCGCCGGCGCCGCGCCCGCCGTTCGGCCGCCAGCCTGGCGCTGGCGCGTCTGCCCATCGCGGCCGGACGCAGCCTGGTCCAGCCGGCGCGGCCGTTCCAGACCGGCGTGCCGGCCCTCGATGCCTTCCCGTGGCCGCTGTGGGCGCGCCTGCTCGGCCACCGGACCCGCACCGCGGGCGCCGCGCTGGCGGGCTACGGCTCGGTGCTCGGCTACCTCCCGCTGCGCGAAGCCATCGCCGCCTACATCGGCGCGGCGCGAGGCGTTCGCTGCACGGCTGCGCAGGTCGTCGTCACGGCGGGCGCGCAGCAGGGGCTGGACCTGGTGGCCCGGGTGCTGGTCGACCGGGGCGACACGGTCTGGCTCGAGGACCCGGGGTACCCCGCGGCCCGCGGCGTCTTCGCGGCGGCCGGCGCCGGCCTCGTCCCGGTCGGGCTCGACGCCGAGGGCCTGCAGCCGGCGGCCGCGGCCCGCTCGGCGCCGCCGCGACTCGTATACGTGACGCCCTCGCGCCAGTACCCCACCGGCGTGACGATGAGCGCCGCGCGCCGCATGGAGCTGTTGCGCTGGGCGGACGACGTCGACGCGTGGATCGTCGAGGACGACTACGACAGCGAGTTCCGCTACGCGAGCCGGCCGCTCAACTGCCTGCAAGGCCTCGACGAGAGCGGGCGCGTCATCTACGTCGGCACGTTCAGCAAGACCGTCTTCCCCGGCCTGCGCCTCGGCTATCTGGTGGTGCCCGAAGACCTGGTCGAGGCCTTCGGCGAAGCGCGCGCCATCGCCGATCGCCAGGGGCCGGGTCTCGAACAGGCCGCCCTGGCCGACTTCATCGGGCTCGGGCACTTCGCGCGCCACGTGCGCCGGATGCGGGCCCTGTACGAGGAACGGCGTGACGCGCTGCTCGAGGCGGTACGCCATCATCTCGGCGACCTGGTGACGATCGGCGACACGGCCGCCGGAATGCTGGCCGTCGCGTGGCTGCCCCGCGCCGTCAGCGACCAGCAGGTCTCGCGCCGCGCGCTGGCCGCCGGCGTGGAGGCGCCGCCGCTCTCGTCCTACGCGATCAGGCCGCCCGGGCGCGGCGCGCTGCTGCTGGGGTACGCCGGGTATTCGCCGCCGGCGTTGCGGGCCGCCGTCCGCCGGCTGGCCACGGCGCTGCCGGCGAGCCGCAGCCGCGCGCCCGGCTGAGTCAGGCGCGGGTGCGTCGCACGGCCGCGTACGCCGCGGGTCCGGCGATCCCGAACCCGACCGCGACCAGCACGCCGACGAGTCCCACCGTGCGACTCCTCACCTCGAGCGCCACCGCCGCACCGAGCAGCAGCGCGGGCAGCGCAGCCAGCGCGACGAGCGCCGGCTCCGCGAGCGGGACCCGGAAGGCGCCGCGCAGTTCCGGCTCGCGGCGCCGCAGCGCGATGAGTGCCGCGAACTCGAGCACGAGCGCCGTCGTGTACAGCAGCACGTCCGCCGCCAGCAGCCCGCCGAAGGAGACCAGGGCGAAGATCGAGTAGCCGACCGCCGAGGCCACCACCGCGCGGCGCGGCGTGCCCCGCCGGTCCATCGCGCCGAGCGCCCGCGGCAGCAGACCGTCGCGGGCCAGGACGAGCGGAATGCGCGAGTAGACGAGCAGCAGGGCGTTGAACAACGCGAAGGCGCTGACCATGCCGGCCACGGCGATCCAGGCCGCGAGCCACGGGCCGGCCACCGCCGCGGCGATGGCGGGCCAGGCGCCGTCGGTCCACGTCCGCCACGCCGTCACGGCGAGCGCCGGGATGACGGCGAGCAGGTACGCGCCGGTCACGAGCGGCAACGCCCGGAGCAGGGCGCGGGGATAGGTCGCACTCGCGTCCTCGATCTCGCCCCCGACCGTGGACGCGTTGTCCCAGCCGCTGTAGTTCCACACGCTCTGCGAAATCCCGAGGCCGAGCGCGCCGACGAACGAGGCGCCGGTCGCGCGGAACGGGTCGTGCACCAGCGCGGCCGCGTGCCCCGCGACGACCCAGCGACCCACCGCGGCCACGGCGAGGGCCGCGAACGGCGCGAGCACCGCGGCGGTGAACCAGCCGGAGGCCGCTCCGACGACCCTCGTCCCGCGCAGGTTGAGCCAGGTCGCGCCCCAGATCAGGGCGAGGGCCAGCAGCCAGCCGGAGAACCGTCCGAGGTCGCCCGCGAAGAACCGGAGGTACTGGAGGAACAGCACCGGGTAGATCGCCATGTCGATCAGCGAGTACATCCAGCTCAGCCACCCGTTGGTGAAGCCCCAGAAGCGGCCGAAGGCGCGCGTGACCCAGACGTAGTAGCCGCCCTCCGCCGGGAGCATCGACGCCAGCTCGCCGATGATCAGTGTCTCGGGCACGCTGTAGAGCAGCGGCGTCGCCACCAGGAGCAGGACCGCCACGCCCGGACCGACGCTGCCCACCAGCCCCTCGACGCCGAACGGCCCGCCCGAGACGTTGAAGAACATCACGGCGACGAGCGGTCCCAGCCTCAGGACCTGGCGGGGCCGGGCACTCAGAGCGGCACCAGCTCGGTGGTGGTCGCCTGCGACGTCGGCCGCGCGAGGTCGAGCGCGTAGCGGCGGGAACCTCCCGTTCCGTACTTGGCGAGGTAGGCCCGGTCCACCGCCCGCTTGAGGCGCGCACTCCGGGTGCGCACCGCACGGACGGCGATCGGACGGCCGGACACGCGGATGGCTCCACGGGGATCGGCCTGGAACGTGCGCCACCAGCTGCGCGGCTTCAGGCTCCACGACCGCACGAACACCCGGCCTTCGACGACCACGACCCAGATGCCGATGAACCGGTGCGGGCGGGCGCCGGCCCGGATCTCGAGCGTCTTGCCCCGGTGCAGCGACGCGAGGACGTCGGCGCCGAAGCGGCGTCGCGACGCGCCGCGCGTCGGGTCCGGCTTGGGGCTGGGCATCGCTCCCGCGCGAGAATGGACCCGTGCAATTGGGCCGGGCGGCGACGACGAATCAAGGGGCGGCGGTGGCGCTGGCGCCACCTGGGGCCAGTTCGCCCGAGCTTCGAAGCGGCGAGAGCGGCGGGCCCGTGCCCGGTCCACCGAGCCCGGACGCTAGGCGGGCGCGACGGCCTTGGTGATGGTGACGCCGCGCTCGCCCAGCCCCTGCATCATCGCCTCGAGAAACCGGTCGTCGCCGGCCAGCCGCTCCGGCGGCTGGACGCCGGGCCGGTGCAGCTCGCCGCGCGCCAGGAGGCGCGCCACGATCGCGCACGGGAAGCCCGTGGTGCGCGCCATCGAGTGGAAGCCGCTCGCGAGGTCCGCCTCGTCGTACAGGTCCCAGGTCCAGGTCTGGCGCTTCCCGCCGGCGGTGCCGGTCGCCTCGACGCGCATCACGGTGAGGTCCGCCTCGCCCGGCGGGAGCCGCCACGCGTCGAACAGCAGCTTGGTCGTCACGTCGTAGGGCCGGACTCGCGCGCCCGCGACCTCGATGGGTTCCAGCGACAGGAAGCCCGTCTCGCGCAGCATCCGCATCTTCTCGACGTGCCCCGGCCAGCGCAGCGTCTTCTCCTTCATGAACGGAGCGCGCAGCGTCTTCGCCAGGCTCCTGAGGCCGTCGGTGTTGAACGCCTCGACCGTGCCGACCCGCGGCAGGTCCACCGGCTCGACGTCGGTGAGGGCTGGCTTGGTGACCAGCGTGCCGTGCTCGACCCACCGCGCGGGGCGCGTGTACTCCTCGATCACGTCCACCGCGGAGAAGACGACCCGGTACTCGAAGGGCCACACCCGGTTCTTGGGCAGCCCGCCGACCAGGATGAGCATCCGCTCGACATCGTCGAGCTCGTGCGCGGCCCGGCCGCACAGGAGATTCGAGAGGCCGGGTGCGACGCCGCAGTCCACCACCGCGGTGACGCCCCGCTCGCGCGCGAGGCCGTCCAGCTCCAGGAAATCCTCGGGCATGAAGGCGATGTCGGCGTACGGCTTGCCCGCCTCGATCACCAGCTTCAGCAGCCGGAAGCCCATGTGACCCGGCGCGGCGCCCACGACCACGTCGGTGTCGGCGACGGCATTGCGCACGGCCGCATCGTCGCGGAGGTCCAGGGCCGCCGTGCCGAGACCTTCGGCGCCGAGCCGGGTGCGCGTTGCCGGGGACGCATCGGCCACCGTGACCTGGAGGTCCTTCTCGCCGGCGAGGTCGCGTGCGATCACGCGGCCCACCAGCCCACCGCCAAGGACGAGGATCTTGCTCACCGCGCGCTCCGTGCTGGTTGTTCCGGCCACCCGATTCACATAGTCTACCGCACGCGGGAGGGCGGTGACAGATCGCACCCGCGCTCCGGCCTCGATCCACCGGGCCGTCGGCGCATCGGACCCGAACCCACACAGGGGCAAGCGATGGACGACAAGGTCGTGGTCATCACCGGCGCGAGCGCCGGCATCGGAGCGGCGACCGCGCAGCTGCTGGCGAGCCAGGGCATGTCGCTCGTCCTGGTGGCCCGCCGCAGGGATGCGCTCCAGGCCGTGGCGGCCCGCTGCGGGGCGCGCGCGGTGCCCGTGGTGGCCGACGTGACCGAGCGGGCGCAGGTCCAGCGCGTGGTCACCGAGACGCTGACCCGTTTCGGCCGGATCGACGTCTGGATCAACAACGCCGGCCAGGGCATTTCCCGCCCGCCGTCCGCGCTCACCGACGACGACGTCGACCAGGTGATGCGCCAGAACGTGAAGACGGCGCTGTACGGGATGCAGGAGGTGCTGCCGCACTTCAAGGCCCGCGGCGACGGGCACGTCATCAACGTCTCGTCGATGCTGGGCCGGATCCCCTTCGCGGTCATCCGCTCGGCCTACTGCGGTGCCAAGCACTTCCTCAACGCGCTGACCGCCACGATGCGCGCCGAAGTGCAGCAGACGCACCCCGGGATCCAGTTCTCCATCGTCTCGCCTCCGGTGGTGCGCACCGATTTCGGCCTGAACGCCATCCACGGCGGGCCCGATTCCCGGCAGCTCCCGGACTCGCAGAGCGCCGAGGAGGTCGCCGCCGTCATCGCCGCCGTGATCGCGTCGCGACGCCCGGACGTGTACACGCGGGCGGGAGCCCGCGACCGGGTCGCCGGCTACTACGCGAACGTCGGGGCGGACCCCTGAGCTGAACGGTCGTTCCCCGGCGTTCGCGCCGGTCACAATTCTGCTGCAGGACGAACGGCCCCGGCCGGCACGCGACCGGGGCTAACTCGTTGCGGCGCCTCACCGGCAGGGCCCCGCGCCCTCCGGTCCGCCCCGCGGTCGGCGGCCGCCACGGGTTACGGCGCCACCGCTCCGCAGGTCATCCGGACGACGACCAATGGGCTCGTCCACCTCCCGCAACGGAGATGAGGCAATGCTCGTGTCCCTACAGCAGACGTTGCCGGAGCCGTGGCAGCAGACGCTCCGGTTCATCGCGTCGGGGTTCACCTGGATCCTCGACTTCCAGCGGCTGGTGCTGCCGTTCACCTTCACCGGCACCACGGCCGCGGCGGGCGCGGCCAAGGCGGTGTTCCTGCTCCTGCCCGCGTCGCTCCTCGTCGCGGGGCTGTGGTGCACCGTGGCCTCGCTCTACACCCTGCCGTTCCGCTCCGGGCGCGGCGGGTTCCTCACGGTGCTGCTGCTGTCGTGGTGGGACGCCGGGAGGATGATCTGGTTCTACTGGGCCGGCCTGGTGCGCCTCGCGGTCGTCCTGCTGGGCTGGGTCTGGAACCTGGTGAGGCTCGCGGGCTCGCTGGTCTGGCGGCTGCTCAAGTTCCTCGTCACGCGGCCGTTCGCCCTGCTCGACTGGGGCACGCGGCAGTATTTCCAGCCGGGGGTGCCCTGGGTCGCCTTCCTGTTCCTGCTCCTGTGGTCCGCGCTCGAGGCCACGATCTTCACGTTCACCCTCCGGCCCACCGTGACGGAGCTGTTGGCGGACATCACCGGCCGGCAGCTCTCGGGCCTGGGCGTGGGCCTGGTGCTGTGGCCGTTCCTGTTCGTCGTCGTCTCGGGCAGCTACGCGGCCATCCAGGTGTTGTCCGAGGCGATCAAGTCGCGCCGCACCACCGAGATCGTCGGCATGGTGATCGCCGAAGCGGCGGTGATGTTCTTCGAGGTGCTGTTCCTGTACCGGGAGCTGATCGACGCCATCACGCCGTGGATCGCGAGCCAGACCGGCCTGAAGCTCGGCTTCGTCTCGACGCTGCTGCTGGCCTCCTTCGGCTGGGCGGGCGTCCGCGCGATGACGTGGTTCCTGTTCGGCCGCTTCGGCACGCCGACCTTCCTCGGCATACTCGCGCGCCACAGCATGCCCGGCGCGCAGACCCGCGTGGCCGCGGGCGGGGACCTGGACGCGGAGTTCTGGCGCGGACCCGTCACCGCCCTCAAGGCGGAGTCGGAGTGGTTCAGGGCGGAATCGCGCCAGGTGTTCGAGTTGCTCACGCTGCCCGTCCTCCAGGTGCTGGCGGCGGGGCTCAACCTGGCCGTGGTGGTGATCCTCGGCCGCCCGGTCTTCGCCCTGCCGTTCCGCTCCCTGGACGAGGTGCTGGCGACCACGCCCCGGGTGAGCGCTCCGGTGGCGCAGCCGATGGCGCGGGCGGGCGCATGACGCGCCGCGCAGCGCTGCTGGCCACCCTCCTGCTCGGCGCCTGCAGCGCCGGCGGGGCCCAGCCCGGCGAGCCCGCGCCGAACACGCTGATCATCGGCATCGACGCGAGCGGATCGTTCCGCGACGCGAAGCTGTACGATGACGCCGTGCAGTTCGCCGCCGTCTACATCGTCTCGCACCTCCAGGCCCTGGACAGCCTGAAGCCGCCGAGCGCCCTGTTCGTGGGCTCGATCGGCGGCGAGCGCCCGGGGGAGCCGAAGCCGTTCCACCCGATCAACGACTTCGTCGGCCGCGACCCCGGGCAGATCGCCGCGGACCTCCGGACCTGGTTTCCGCCGAACGACGCGTACACCGACTTCAACGCGTTCTTCCAGCGGGTGGCGGAGCTCGTGAAGGAGCGCGGCCTCGTCCTCGCTCCGCTCAGCGTGGTCGTGCTCTCGGACGGCGTGCCGGACGTGCCGCCGGGCACCCGGCTCGTCGCGAACGAGAGCCCCTACGCGCACATCGACCTCGGACCGCTCGAGTTCCTCTCGCGCAGCGTCACCGTCCGCCTGCTGTACGCCAATCCCTCGGTCGGCGAGGACTGGAAGCGGCAGGTCCGGCGCCAGCGCGTGCGGCTGTGGACGCAAGAGCAGCAGGTCATGGCGGGCTGGCACCTGCAGTACAAGGCCGACCAGCCGCTGGCGGAGCAGCACGACCTGTGGAAGTGGATGCGGGACAACGTGGACTTCCGGGTGCGGGCAGCGAACCTGTTCTAGACTCCGGGGATGCCGGCGCTGGGCTCCCGGCTGGCACCGGCGCGACGCCAGCCGCATCGGGCCCGGCCCATCGATCTCCGACGGCCGACGGTGTAGAATGCAATAGTGGTTACCCCCGGCCCCGGCGGCCCCACCCGAGCACCTGTGCCGTCCCTCGACAGCCTGGCGCCCTACCGGCGTCCGGACTGGAGGCGCAGCGTGCGGCAGGTGGTGGCCACGGTCCTCTCGCTCGTGGTACTGTGGGTCCTGATGCTGCTGTTCGTGGAGCGAGCGTACTGGCTCACGCTGATGCTCGCGGTGCCGGCGGCTGCATTCCTGGTCCGGCTGTTCATCATCCAGCACGACTGCGGGCACGGGGCCTTTTTCCCGTCGTCACGGATCAGCAACCTCGCCGGGCGCGTGATCGGGATCTTCACGCTGACGCCCTACGGGTACTGGCGGAAGATCCACGCCATGCATCACGCGACGTCGGGCAATCTCGAACGGCGCGGCTTCGGTGATATCGACACGCTCACGGTCCGGGAGTATCTCGGACGCAGCCGGTGGCAACGGCTGACATACCGGCTGTACCGCAATCCGCTCGTCCTGTTCGTCATCGGCCCGCCGATCCACTTCATCATTCGCCACCGGCTGCCCACGCTGGTCCCGCGCTCCTGGAAGCGCGAACGACGCAGCATCTACTGGACCAACCTGGGGCTGGCGGCGACGGTGGCGGCCATGGCGCTGACGATCGGGCTGAAGCACTTCCTCATGGTGCAGCTCCCCATCACGCTGCTGGCCTCCTCGCTCGGCGTGTGGCTGTTTTACATCCAGCACCAGTTCCGCGAGACGTACTGGGAGCACGAAGCCGAGTGGGACTACGTGGCGGCCGGGATCCGGGGCAGCTCCTACTACGCATTGCCGCGCGCACTGCAGTGGCTGACGGGCAACATCGGCCTGCACCACATCCATCACCTGAGCAGCCGGATTCCCAACTACCGCCTGCAGGAGTGCCTGGACGAGAACCCGGTGTTGCAGCGGGTCACGCGCCTCACGCTGCGGCACAGCCTCGCGTGCGTGTTCCTGAAGCTGTGGGACGAGGAACGGCGCACGCTGGTGGGCTACAGAAGCGCGCGGCGGGCGACGGACCCAAGCCACACTGACGCCCAGTCAATGAACGACCCACAGCGCTAGCGCCTGCCGCGCGCCGGCAGTGAACTGGCGGACAACCCGAGGCGCTGGTTGCGCATCAGCACAGTGGCCAGGGGCAGAATTGAACTGCCGACACGCGGATTTTCAGTCCGCTGCTCTACCAACTGAGCTACCTGGCCGGCGGCACCAAAGATAGTGCCAGGGGTTGCAGAGTTGCAGCGTGGCCGAGGCGGCGCCGTCCGCCTTCCCGAACGGCCGCCTGCGGCGCAGTTTAGAGCATGCCCTCCTTCCCCAATCTCGCGATTCCCGACCATCCCCTCATCCGCCACAAACTCCACGTCCTGCGCGACAAGCGGACCCCGGTCAAGGACTTCCGCGACCTGGTGAGCGAGATCGCGATGCTCATGTTCTACGAGGTCACCAAGGACCTGCCCACCGAGCCCGTGGAGCTCGACACCCCGCTCGAGCACATGACCGGCGAGAAGGTCGCGGGCAAGAAGCTCGCGCTCGTGCCGGTGCTGCGCGCCGGCCTGGGGATGGTGGACGGGATCCTCCGCCTGGTGCCCGCCGCCCGGGTGGGCCACATCGGCCTGTACCGGGACCACGAAACCCTGGAGCCGGTGGACTACTACTTCAAGGTGCCCAGCGCCCAGGAACAGCGGGACTTCTTCGTCCTCGACCCGATGCTCGCCACCGGGGGCTCGGCGGCGGCGGCCTGCACCACGCTCAAGAAGGCTGGCGCCCGCTCGATCCGGCTGCTGTGCATCGTGGCCGCGCCCGAGGGGGTGAAGCGGATGCTCGACGAGCACCCCGACGTCCCGGTCTACGCCGCCGCGCTCGACCGGCAGCTCAACGCCCACGGCTACATCCTGCCCGGCCTCGGCGACGCCGGCGACCGCCTGTTCGGGACCCGCTGACCATGACCGAGTACCAGACCGCCATCATCCGGCTCTCGGGCCGGGGCCTCGCGGACGAGGAAACCCTCACCGACGAGCTGAACGAGCGCCGCCGCGGCGGCTGGACCCTGGTCGAGCTGGTGGCCCTGGGGCCCCGCCGGCTGCTGGCCGTGTTCCAGCGGGAGGGCTGATGCGACTGACCTGCTGGGGCGCCGCCGGCGAAGTCACCGGCTCGATGCACCTGCTCGAGATCGGTCCCAAGCGCATCCTGCTCGACTGCGGGATGTTCCAGGGACGCCGCGAGGAGGCCCGGAAGAAGAACGAGAACTTCCCGCTCGCGGTGGGCGACATCGACCTCGTGGTCGTGAGCCACGCCCACATCGACCACACCGGCCGGCTCCCGCTGCTGGTGAAGCTGGGCTACACCGGGCCGATCTACTGCGCCTCCGCCACCCGCGACCTCGCGAGCGTGATGCTGCCGGACTCCGGCTTCATCCAGGAGAAGGACTTCGAGTTCCTCAAGAAGCGCGGGGGCAACCACCTCGCCGAGCCGCTGTACACGGCGCAGGACGCGACCCGCGTCGTCGACCACATGGTGAGCCTGCCCTACGAGAAGCCGCTCGACATCGCGCCGGGCATCCGCCTGACGTACTTCGACGCGGGCCACATGCTGGGCTCGGCGTCGGTGGTGCTCGACCTGGACGCCGCGGGCGCCAAGCGTCGCATCGTGTTCTCCGGCGACATCGGACGCTGGGGCCTCCCGATCATCCGCGACCCGAAGCCGCCCCAGGGCGCGGCGGACGTGCTGATCGTCGAGAGCACCTACGCCAACAAGGTCCACGAGTCGGTGATGGAAGCGCAGACCATGCTGGCCGGCTACGTGAACAAGGTGGCCGCCCGGGGCGGCAAGATCTTCATCCCGGCCTTCGCGATCGAGCGGGTGCAGGAGCTCATTTACGAGCTGCACGGCCTGGCGCGCGACAACGCGATCCCCAAGGTGCCGATCTACGTGGACTCGCCGCTCGCCGTGAACGCGACCGACGTGTTCCGGCTGCACCCCGAGGCGTTCGACCCGTCGGAACGGCTGGTGCGCGAAACCGACGATCTGTTCCGCTTTCCGCTGGTGAAGTACGTCCGCTCGGTGGAGGAGTCCAAGGCCCTCAACGGGGTCCGGGGGCCCGCGATCATCATCGCCGCCTCGGGCATGGCGGAGTCCGGCCGGATCCTGCACCACCTGCGCAACGGCATCGGCGACCACCGCAACCTGGTGCTCATCGTCGGCTTCCAGGCCGCCTACACCCTCGGCGCGCGCCTCCAGGCAGGGGCGAGCGAGGTGCGGATCTACGGCGAGATGATGCCCCGCCGCTGCGAGGTGGCGACCATCGGCGGGTACTCGGGGCACGCCGACCGAAACGAACTCCGGCAGTGGGTCGTAGGCCTCGGGGAGACTCCCAAGCGGGCCTTCACGGTGCACGGCGAGACCGAGCAGCTCCAGGCGATGGCCGGCCTGCTGCGCGACCTCCGGATCAAGCAGGTGGACACGCCCGGACTCGGCCAGCCGTTCGAGATCTAGCGGACCGTACCGCGTTGCGCTCCACCAAGCTGTCACTCGACGAGGTGAGCATGACCACTCGCTGTCACGCGGCCCGGGGGCTCCGGGCGATGGCCGTCTGCCTGCTCCTGGCGGCCGCCGCCGCCCGCCCCCTGGCCGCCCAGGCGCTGCACGTCCCATACACCTCGTTTACGCTCCCCGACGGTCTCAAGGTGATCGTGCACGAGGACCACTCGGTGCCGATCGTGACCGTCAACACCTGGTACCACGTCGGGTCCTCGGACGAGCGGCCGGGCCGCACCGGCTTCGCCCACCTGTTCGAGCACCTGATGTTCATGGGCTCCGAGCACGTGCCCACCGGCGACTTCGACCGGCTGCTCGAGGCCGCCGGCGGCGACAACAACGGCTCCACGACCGAGGACCGCACCAACTACTTCGAGGACGGGCCCTCGAACGCGCTGGCCCTGATGCTGTACCTCGACTCGGACCGGATGGGGTTCCTGCTGCCGGAGATCACGCCGCCCAAGGTGGACCTGCAGCGCGGCGTGGTGCAGAACGAGCGGCGCCAGAGCTACGAGAACCAGCCCTACGGCCTCGCGCAGGAGAACATCCTCAAGCGGCTCTATCCGCCCGATCACCCGTACAACTGGCCGGTGATCGGCTCGATGGCCGACCTCAACGCGGCGAGCATCGAGGACGTGCGGCAGTTCGACCGCACCTACTACACGCCCAGCAACGCCACGCTGGTGGTCGCGGGCGACGTGACGGCGGCCGAGGTGCGCGCCCTGGTGCGGCACTGGTTCGGCGGCGTGCCCCGCGGCCCCGCCGTCAAGCGCGCGCCGCCCCCCGCGGTGTCGCTGCCGGCCGACGTGTACGCCACGCTCGAGGACCGGGTCCAGCTCCCCCGCGTCTACGACGCCTGGCACACCGAGAAGGCCTTCGCGCCGGACGACGCCGGGCTCGAGATGCTGGCCGACATCCTGGCCGGCGGCAAGGCGTCGCGTCTCTACAAGCGGCTGGTGTACGAGCTGCAGATCGCCACCCAGGTCGCGGCGTTCCAGGATGGCGGCCGGATCGACGGCAAGTTCGAGATCTTCGCCACCGCCAGGCCCGGGCACGCCCTCGACGAGCTGGCGGCGGTGATCGACGGCGAGCTCCGCGCCCTCGCCGACTCCGGTCCGACCGTGCGCGAGGTGGAGCGGGCGCGGAACGGCATCGAGGCCGGCTTCCTCGACCGGATGGAGCGCGTCGGCTCGTTCGGCGGCAAGGCCGACCAGCTCAACTACTACGACTACTTCGTGGGCACCCCCGACTACTTCGAGCGGGACCTCGACCGCTACCGCCGCGTCACGCCCGCCGACGTCCAGCGCCTCGCGCGGGACTACCTCGTCCGCCCGCACCGCGTCGTGCTGAGCGTCGTGCCGGCCGGCCACACCGAGCTCGCGGCGACCGAAGGAGCCTCCCGATGACCGCCCTGCGTCCTCCTCGGCCGCGTGCGCTCGCGCTCGCCGCGGTGCTGGCCACCCTCGCTCCGGGGGCGCTCGCCGCCCAGCGCCCGGATCGCTCACGCCCACCCACGCTGCCGCCGCCTCCGGCGCTCCGGGTGCCGGCGGTCCGGACCGCCACGCTGCCCAACGGGCTCGAGATCGCCGTGGTCGAGATGCACAAGGTCCCGGTCGTCGACGTCACGCTGATGGTGGACGCCGGCACGGTGCGGGACCCCGACTCCCTGCCCGGCCTCGCCACCTTCACCGCGCTCATGCTGCAGCAGGGCGCCGGGTCGCGCGCCGCGCTCGACATCGCCGATGAGACCGCCTTCCTCGGCGCCTCGCTCAACACCGGCGCCAGCTACGACGGCGCCTTCGCGTCGCTCCACGTGCCCAAGCGGCGGCTCGGCCCGGCGCTGGACCTCCTCGCCGACGTCGTGCTGCGCCCGACCTTCCCCGACTCGGAGGTCGCGCGCCAGCGGGACCTGCGGCGCGCCCAGATCCTCCAGCAGCAGGACCAGCCGGTGGCGATGGCGAACATCGCGTTCGCCGCCATCGTGTTCGGCTCGTCGCACCCGTACGGCCGCCCGACCAGCGGCACCGAGGCCTCGACCGCCGCGTTGAGCCGCGACCGCGTGGTGGATTTCTACCGGTCGTACTACCGGCCCAACGGCGCGCGCCTGCTCGTCGTGGGCGACGTGACCCTGGAGGAGGCCCGGCAGCTCGTGGCCGCCCGGTGGGGGAGCTGGGCACGCGTCGACGCGGCTCCCGTGCCGGAGGCGACGCCGCCCGCCGGCGCGGCGCGCACGATCTACCTGGTGGACAAGCCCGGCGCCGCGCAGTCCGTCTTCCGCATCGGCCAAGTCGGCGCGAGCCGCTCGACACCCGACTACTTCGCGCTCGAGGTGCTCAACACCGTCCTCGGCGGATCGTTCACGTCGCGCCTCAACCAGAACCTGCGCGAGACGCACGGCTACACGTACGGCGCCAGCTCGCAGTTCGCGATGCGCCGCCAGGCGGGTCCCTTCGTCGCCGCCTCGTCCGTGGTCACGGCCAAGACCGACAGTGCGCTCATCGAGTTCCTGCTCGAGCTGCGCCGCATCCGCGACGACTCGGTGCCCCGGGCCGAACTGGACAAGGCCAAGGCGTACATCACCCTCGGCCTGCCCGGCGAATTCGAGACCACCGGGGGAGCCGCGCGGCAGTTCGGCGACCTGCTCCTCTACGGCCTGCCGCTCGACTGGTACGCCAGCTACATCCCGCGCATCGACGCGGTGACCGCCGCCGACGTACAGCGCGTCGCCCGCCAGTATCTCGATCCCGACCACTTCGCGATCGTCGTCGTCGGAGACAGGAGCCAGATCCAGGCGGGGCTCGCGGCCCTGCACGAAGGGCCCATCGTGGATCGCGACATGTGGGGGCGGAGCAAGTGAGCGAGGTCAAGGATCGGACCGCGACCCGGCGGGTCTACTCGGGACGAGTCGTGAACCTCGACGTCGATACCGTCCGCTATCCAAACGGACAGAGCGGCGAGCTCGAGATGATCCGGCATCCCGGCGCCGCCGCCGTGCTCCCCGTGCTCTCCGCGGGGGACGATCCGCAACTCCTGCTGATCAGGCAGTACCGCTACGCCGCCGGCGGGCCGATCTGGGAGATCCCCGCCGGCCGGCTCGAGACCGGCGAATCACCGGAGACCTGTGCGCGCCGCGAGTTGCTCGAGGAGGCGGGGGCCACGGCCGCACGGTGGCAGCGGCTCACCACGATCTACACCACGCCCGGGTTCACCGACGAGCGCATCCACCTGTTCGCCGCGTTCGACCTCGTCGTGAAGACCGAGGATCAGCGGCCGGAGCCGGACGAGTTCCTCGAGCTCAAGGCCGTGCCCATCAGCCAGGCGCTCACCATGATCCGGGACGGCGAGCTGGCCGACGCCAAGACTGCGCTGGCTGTTCTCTTTTTCGCAGGTTTTCACCTGGGACTGTAGCCTCCAGAGGACAGGCGCTCTCGCCCGATCGGGGCGCTTCGGGAGCCACCAGGCAAGACAAGTTTTTCCGAGACAACGCCTTGACCATCATGCCAGCCGGGCATGGCTGGTGGGTACGCTTAATGCTGTTAGGGAGTAAGAGACTCCCCATTTGGAAGCGGGTGACCACATGACCCTGGCGATGAAGGACGCGATTCACAGTCCCCATCGGACCCTGGGCGCCCCGTTTGCGGCCCTCGACGACGGCCAAGTGGTGCAGGCGTTCCTCGAAGGCAACGACCGCGCCTTCGACGAGCTGGTTTCGCGGTACCAGGTGCGGCTGTTGAACTTCATCTACCGCACCGTCGGCGACCGGGAACGTGCCGAAGACCTGGTGCAGGAAGTGTTCATCCGGATCTACCGGCACCTTCACCGCTTCGACCAGAGCAAGAAGTTCTCGACCTGGGCGTACACGATCGCGTCCAACCTCGCGAAGAACGAGCTGCGCAACCGCAGCCGGAATCCGCTGGTCCTGTTCCAGACGATCAAGCGGCATTGGGAAGCGGACCACCGGCCGCTGCAGTTCGAGGACTCCAGCTCGCGGCCCGACGACCTGTTCCGCAAGCGCCACCTGCGCGAGCTGGTGGAGCAGTCGGTGTCCAAGCTCCCGGAGCACCACCGGGTCGTCTTCGTCCTGCGCGAGCTCGAGGGGAAGACCTACGAAGAAATCGCCGAGATCACGGGCTGCAACCTCGGTACGGTGAAGAGCCGGCTGAACCGCGCCCGGAACAGCTTCGCCGCCATCATCCAGCCCCACCTCGACTGACCCCGTCCAGGGCGCCGCGGAACAGGCGGCGCCCTGAGCGGTAAGACCAAGGGTCCATGCCCGGACCCGCATGAACTGTTGTGAGTTCCGAGAAAGATACTCCGACTTCGCAGACGGCCTGCTGACCCCCCTGAGCAAGGCCGAGGTCGATGCGCATCTGGCATTGTGCGCCCCGTGCCGGAGGTTCGATGCGGCGCTCCGCGCCGGCGTCAACCTGTTGCGCGGGCTGCCCTCGGTCGGCATGTCGAGGGGGTTCGGGCCGAGCCTGCGGCGCCGGCTGCGGGGTGAATTGGCCGTGCGAATGCCGGGCATGATCCGCTGGTCGGGGGCGTTCGGCACGCTGCTGGTGGTGGCCACCGCGGGCTTCATCGGCTGGGATTGGCTCCAGACGCGGGCCGCGCGCCGCGCCGCGCGGTCCGAGTGGGCCTCCGCCGCGCCCGGGTGGGCGGCCGCGGCGACGCCCACGAACCACGCGGCCGCCGTCCATTCCGGCCTGCCGATCGACCTCCCCCGGCTCCCCCTCGAGACCTTCCACCCGCTGAATTCCATCCTCGTCGTCGAGCAAGCGACTCCCGCCTCGGGCCAGGAGCGCGTGCGGTTCGACGTGCCCGCCGTGTGGGGCGGTCCGTAGCTCTCTCCAGCCTGTTGCGGCATTCCGTTTCGGGCTAAGTTGCGCCCGATGCCGGGCCGGTCGTTCGATGCGTTGCAGCGCTCCCTCGCCAGGGGCGAGGTCCAGCCTGTCTACTACTTCTACGGCGACGAGGAGCTCCTGAAGGACGAGGCCGTGCGCCGGATCACGGAGCTGGCCGTCGAGGAGCCGACGCGCGAGTTCAACCTGGACCGGCGCCGCGCGCCCGAGCTCAGCGCGGACCAGTTCCACTCGCTCGTGGAGACGCCGCCGATGCTCGCGGCGCGGCGCTGCGTGGTGGTGAGCGAGGTGGAGTGCCTCCAGCAGAAGCGGACCAGGCAGCAGTCCTTGCGGACCGCCATCACCGGCTACGTCGGCCGGCCGTTGCCCGAGACGGTGCTGGTGCTGGTGCAGTCGGCGGGCACGAAGCCGGACCCCGGCCTGGAGCGGGCGGAGGGCGCGGTGGAGTTCGAACTGCTCGAGCCGGCGCGGGTGCTCAAGTGGATTCACCATCACGCGAAGCAGGGCGGCATCGTCATCGAGGACGATGCGGCGCGCCACCTGCAGGAGGCGGTCGGTGACGACCTCGCGCAGCTCGCGGCCGAGGTGGCGAAGCTGACCACAGCGGCCGGGGGGCGGCCGGTGACGGTCGCGGACGTCACCGACCTCGTCGGCGTGCGCCATGGCGAGACCGTGGGCGACTTCGTCGACGCGGTCACGGGCCGGCGCATTCCGGAAGCCGCGGCCATGGTCCCGCGGCTGCTGGCGAGCCCCGGCACTTCCGGCGTGCGGCTGATCTCCGCGCTCGCCACCGCGTTCGTCGGTCTGGCCCTTGCCCGCTCCCACCTCGACGCCGGCGACTCCGGCGCCGCCGCACGGGACCGGGTGTTCCGGGCGATCCAGGCGGCCCGGCCGTTCGGCCTGCGGAGCTGGAGCGACGAGGCTTCCGGCTGGGTTCGCGACGCGGCCCGATGGTCGGGCCGTGAGCTCGACGACGGGCTTGCGACCCTGCTCAAGGCCGACACGCGGCTCAAGAGCACCACGGTGTCGGACGAGGCCGGCGTCGTGACCGAGGTCGTGTTGTCGCTCGGCGTCCGAGCGGGGGTGCCGGCGTGAGCGGGTTCGAGTGCACCCGGCGCCGGACCGGAGTCCGGGTGTTCGCCCTGGCGCTGGCGGTTCCCGTCGGAGCGGCCGCGGCGACGCGGCCCTCGCCGGCTCAGGACAGTCCCGCGCTCAGGGCCGCCGTCCAGCTGGCCGCGGAAGGGCGCGGCGATTCCGCCCGCCGCATCGTCGCGACGGAGCTGGCCAGAGCGCGGCCCGGCGACGCCGCGTACGTCGAGGCGCTGTACTGGCGCGGGCGCCTCGCCGTGTCCGGCGACAGCGCGGAGCGCGACCTCCGGCGCGTCGCCATCGAGTACTCCACGTCGCCGTGGGCGGACCAGGCCCTGCTCCAGCTCGCGCAGCTCGCGCTCGCGGCCGGCAACCCGGCCTCCGCGCTGCAGCTGGCCGAGCGGTTGCGCAGCGACTATCCGACCAGCGCACTGCGCGGCCGGGCCGCGCTCTGGGCGGGACGGGCGGCCTTCGAAACCGGCGACGCGGCGGCCGCCTGCACGCTGCTGGACTCCGCGCGCTCCGAGTCCCCCGGCGACGTGGAGTTCCTCAACCAGGTCGCCTTCTATCGCGGCCGCTGCGCCGGCGTGCCGCCGCCACGCGTCGACACCGCTACGCCGTCGGCCCCGGCGCCCGGGGCGGCCTCCGACAGCGCGCGCCCCGCCGCGCGGCCCGAATCAACGTCGGCGACCCGGCCCGTCGCGCGGTTCGAGGTCCAGCTGACGGCGACCAAGTCGAGCCGCACCGCGCAGGACCTGCTGCGCCGGCTCACCGCGTCCGGCCAGCCGGGACGCATCGTCACGGGCCAAGACGGGCTGCTCCGGGTGCGCGCCGGTCCCTTCGCGACCGAGGCCGAGGCTTCGGCCGCCGCGGTGCGGCTGCAGCGCTCGTTCGGCGGGCACCCCTTCGTCGCGCCGGCTTCGTGACGCTGCCCGGCATCGACGTCTCGACGCCGCTCATGCAGCAGTACCGCGAGATCAAGTCGCGGCACCGCGACGCCATCCTGCTGTTCCGCATGGGCGACTTCTACGAGATGTTCGAGGACGACGCGGAGGTGGGCGCCCGCGCGCTCGGCCTGACGCTCACCTCGCGCAACAACGGCGGCGCGTCCGAGGTGCCGCTGGCCGGCGTCCCCGTCAAGGCCGCCTCCGTCTACATCAAGCGCCTGGTGGAGCGCGGGTTCCGCGTGGCCATCTGCGAGCAGGTCGAGGACCCCAAGCTGGCCAAGGGCATCGTGCGTCGCGAGGTGATCGAGGTCGTGACGCCCGGCGCCGTGATGGCCGACGACCTGCTCGAGGAGCGACGCAATACCTTCCTGGTCGCCCTGACGAGCGACGGCACGCGCACCGGACTCGCCGCGGCCGACCTCTCGACCGGCGAGTTCGTCCTGGAGACGGGCCCGGCGGCGGCGCTCGAGGCCGCGCTGCAGCGGTACAACCCCTCCGAGGTGATCGTCCCGGAGGGCGCCGCCGCGCTGGCGCCGCAGGGCGTGCTCGTCACCCGACGCGAGCGGTGGGAGTTCGACCCGGCCCTGGCTGTCGAGGATCTCGCCCGGCGCTTCGAGCTCGCGTCGCTCG
>Ga0335070_10001418_pt1 | contig 27636 bp, 26 predicted proteins | sample Lox_Sample_13_FD_206722 | JGI IMG/M metagenome (GOLD analysis project Ga0335070, IMG submission 206722) | Soil microbial communities from Loxahatchee National Wildlife Refuge, Florida, United States - Lox_Sample_1.3 | ecosystem: Environmental > Terrestrial > Soil > Wetlands | place: USA...
CGCTCGATGAGCAGCGACTGCAGCGCATTGGAGACCTGTTCCGCCAGATTGCCGTTGACCGGAAGTTCGCCGTTGAACAATGGCACCCGCTCATGCAATTGCTTCTTCAGTTCGTCATCGGAAAACCAGACGAAATTGTCCAGGGAAGCGGGAACGATTTGCGTGGCCTCTGTGACCAGCAGCGTGAGTTTCGTTCCTTCGGGAGAATACTCGTAGCTGTACATGACTTCGCTGAGAGCGCCGGTTTCTCCCAGATGACGGCAGGCGGTCTTGAAGTCGTCTTCGGAGATGGTCTGGCCGATTTGAAGGCCCGCCGCGGCGATGATGTCGGCCGGGGCATAGATCTTCGATCCCTTGACCACGACCGAGATTAGCTTGGAGGCGGAGGCTGGAAGTTCGCTCAGCGGGACTTTGCGGGTGCGCGGCGCGGTCTGTGCCGACAGCAGCGTTGCGAGCAACAGTAGAGACGCAGACCGGGCCCGGGGAACCTTCACGCGCAGAATTCTAGCAGGAAGTTGCGGCTCAGTTCTTGCCGACTGGCACGGCTGCGTCGGCGACTTTGATCTTTACGGCAATATCGATAAACGCCAGCGCCGCCCGGCTCAGAGCCTTGTCTTTGCGAAAGACCAGCGCGAGGTCGCGCCGAATCTGGGCGTCGGCCAAGGGCAGGGCTGCGAGCACATCGGCGCGAACGTCCTCAATCACATTGGAGCGGGCGATGAACCCTACTCCGACGTCCGCTGCCACAAACCGCTTCAGCAGTTCGCTGGAATCCAGTTCCATGGCGTACCGTGGCTTCAGCCGGTGCTCGTGAAATAAATTGTCGAGCAAGTCGCGCGTGTGACCGGCTTTGGGCACGACCAGAGGGTATTTCGCCACCTCGGTCACGACCACGGATTTCATCTTCGCCAAAGGATGATGCGGCGGAGCGATCACCACCAGTTCGTCACGGTGGATGAGCACGACCGTGAGGCGATTGTCGGTCACCGGCAGAGAGACAACACCAAAGTCCACGGAATTGTCGATCACCGACTCCAGGACCTTGGCGTAATCGGCGCGCTTGATGTTTACCGCAACATCGGGATACTGTCTTTTGAACTCGGCGAACACTTCCGGCAGGATGTGCAGGCACGTTCCCTCGTTCGCGCCCACGATGATTTCCCCGCGAGGCACGCGCTCGGCTTCGGCAATGGCCACAAACGTCGCCTTGCGGGCATCCAGAGCTTCCTCGGCATATCTCTGGAAGATTTTGCCGGGCGCGGTCAGCGAGACTTTTCCACCGGAACGGTCCAGAAGCTTGGCGCCGACTTCTTCCTCCAGGGAGCGAATCTGGGAAGAGATGGCTGGCTGCGTGCGGAAACGCTTCTCGGCCGCACGCGAGAAACTGCTCAGGCGCGCAACTTCGAGGAAAGTTTCGAGTTGGTCAAAGTCCATGAGTTAACCGGTTGTCGGTGCCATCCCGAGGTCGCGGTTCGCCCCGTAGCGAACGGCTAAATTGTACTGCCGCAAGGGATAACTGTCGCTTATCGGGCCCATAAAAACAACAAATTTCCTTAGCCCCGTCTCCTGCCTTTACACTCTTTTCGCTTGTATAATGCCTGCGATTGTAACAGGCGCACTAATCTTCCCAACAATTCCGTGACCAAGTTCGAAGCGCTTACGGCTCCCATGTTCTGTGCAGCCGGGGCGACATCTCCGGGCCGAGCCCGGCACTACAAAGGAGCAATTCATGGCTGATCCGAAGACAGTCCTGGAGTTCGCGAAGAAAAACGGGGCCAGAATCTTGGACCTTCGTTTCACGGACCTTCCGGGCTTGTGGCAGCACGTTTCCTATCCCATCAATCAGCTCAGCGAAGACTCGTTCGAAGAAGGTTTCGGCATGGACGGCTCGTCCATTCGCGGCTGGGCGGCGATCAACGAGAGCGACATGCTTCTGGTTCCGGATGCCGCAACTCACATGATGGATCCGTTCACCGAGGTGCCCACGTTGGTGATGGTGTGCGACGCGGTTGATCCGGTCACCAAGCAACGCTACGACCGCGATCCTCGCTACATCGCCAAGAAAGCCGAATTGTACCTGGGGTCCACCGGCATCGCGGACACCGCCTACTTCGGCGCTGAGGCGGAGTTCTTCATCTTCGATAACATCCGTTTCGATCAGCGCGAGCAGCACGGCTTCTACTTCATCGATGCGGAAGAAGGCCGCTGGAATTCCGGCCGGGCCGAGAACAACCTGGGATACCGTCCGCGCTACAAGGAAGGCTACTTCCCAGTGCCGCCCACCGACCACTACCAGGACCTGCGCACCGAAATGGTGATGACCATGCAGAACTGCGGTCTGGACGTGGAGTGTCACCACCACGAAGTCGCCACCGGCGGCCAGACCGAAATCGACCTGAAGTTCGATTCGCTGGTGCGCTCGGCTGACCACATGCTGCTCTACAAGTACGTGGTGAAGAACGTGGCCAACCAGTACGGCAAGACCGTTACCTTCATGCCCAAGCCGATCTTCCAGGACAACGGCAGCGGCATGCACACCCACCAGTCGCTATGGAAGGGTGGGAAGCCGCTGTTTGCTGGCGACGGCTATGCCGGCCTGTCGCAGATTGCGCTGTGGTACATCGGCGGGTTGATCAAACACGGTCCGGCGTTGGCCGCGATCATCGCCCCGACTACCAACTCCTACAAGCGCCTGGTCCCGGGCTTTGAAGCGCCGGTGAACCTCGCATATTCGCGGCGCAACCGCTCGGCCGCTTGCCGCATTCCGATGTACTCGGCGTCGCCGAAGGCAAAGCGCGTCGAGTTCCGTCCACCGGACCCGAGCTGCAACCCCTACCTGGCCTTCGCCGCCATGATGATGGCGGGATTGGACGGCATCGAGAACAAGATCGATCCCGGCCAGCCGCTCGACAAGGACATCTACGATTTGGGTCCCGAGGAGTTGGCCAAGGTGCCATCGATGCCTGGATCGCTGGACGGGGCCCTGGACGCGCTGGAGAAGGATCATGCCTTCCTGCTCAAAGGCGATGTCTTCACCGAAGAATTGCTCACCACCTACATCGACTACAAGCGAGCCAAGGAAGTCGATGCGGTTCGTCTGCGCCCGCATCCGTATGAGTTCGCGCTGTACTACGACATTTAGGGTGGGTGGGTCAGAAAAGAACTTAGGCCCGGCGCAAGCCGGGCCTTTTTCTTGAGTGCGTTGGTTAATCGCTTACCTAAATAAGGCCAAAATGCGAGAACCGCTTGGCAAGTCCCTCCGCGGCTAAACCGGAGTGGAGTACTGGGTGTGGCTGGTCACCGGCGGCCTCGCCTGTACCCGCAATTGCTCCAGTTCCCTGACTTGCGTAAGCTCCCCGGAGATCGCTTCCAAAGTGGCGTTCGACCTTTGCAGTACTTCGGCCAGATATTTCTGGGCCATGGGGCGGTCAGTCGGATGAACCAGCTTCCACCAGCGCCGTACTGACTCCTGAACATCTCTTTCGGTCTTCGCGCCCTCAACTAGCGAGTCGATGAGCTTATATACGCGGCTCTTTACTGCTTGGTAGGAGATTGAAACCTCCTGTCCCATAGTTCGCGCTCCCCGCGGGCATCTTGGCCCGTGGCTAGTTTGAGCAATAAGGGGGCCAAACTACGGCACACATATTGCAGGACTTAGGCGCTGTGCAATTCAAGTTGCTGGAGACCGCCGAGGTTACACCTACGGATTTCCGTAGAGGAACCCCAGAAGACGCCGAGGCGCCAGAAAACAGGGCATTTCCGTTAACGCACACGGAAAAACCCCCGCTATTTCAGCAATTTCTCGATTGCCGACGTCATTTCCGGGGAATCCGGTGTGACCGCGGGTTCAAAACGCTGCACCACCCGGCCCTCGCGATCAACCAGGAACTTGGTGAAGTTCCACTTGATGTCGCCGCTGCGAGAGGGATCGGCTTCCTTAGTCAGGTACCCGTACAACGGCGTCTGGTCAGAGCCCTTCACCGACACTTTCGCGTACATGGGAAATGTCACGTTGTAGGTGCGGCTGCAGAAGGTCTTGATCTCCTGGTTGGTGCCGGGTTCCTGGGCGCCGAAGTTGTTGGCGGGGAAGCCCAGGATCACGAATCCCCGCTCCTTGTACTTCTCGTATATCGCCTCCAGAGCAGTGTATTGCGGTGTGAACCCGCAACGACTGGCCACGTTGACCAGAAGAAGCACCTTGCCCTTGAAGTTGACCAAGGGCATGGGATTGCCGTCAATGGACGGCAGGGTAAAGCCGTAAATGTCGGAAGCTGCGGCCATCGATCCGGTCATGAGAATCACCCACCCCAGCAAAATAAATTTGCGCACTCCTGCCCCGAACCACCTCATGTTCTTCCTCCCCGCCGCGTGCGGCGATTGGCGTGCGTCGTGTTGAAAGCATAGCAAAGCAGGCCCACAGTACCTCAAGTGAAACCACGCGGGCGCTGACCGGTCGCTCGCTGCGGAGTACAATGAGGGCCCCCAAACCGGCGGCGTGGCCGTCACCGGCCCCGGCTTTTGCTTTCCGAGTACACAATTCTGGCTTCGCGGAGGCCCCATGAAACGGCTGTTCTGGATGATCTTATGTCTGACCTTGCCCCTGATGGCACAAACCGAGCAACATCACCCCGAACCAGCCGTAAAACAGCGCATGTTCTTTCCCCGCGACACGTTCTGGGGTTACGCACAGTTCGACCTGGCTCCGCCACACAATGAGATCGATCCCAACCTGTGCGCGGCCAACGCAGGAAATGACGGCGGCGTCAACGCCCCTTGCAGCCTGTTCGCGCGCTACATGATTTCAGGATTGGTCGAAGTACGCCCCTTCGGACGGGGACCATTCCGGCGCTTTATGGTCTTTGGGGAACCGCGCTTCCTATTTGGCAAAAACATTCCCCAGACCCGCTACACCTGGTCCTTTGACGCTATCGGTATCGAACGCTCCTGGGGAGCGGCCATCTACATTGCCAAGGGATTTGAGTTCCGCGTGACCCAGCATTTTCTGTTTGACCGTCTCGGCGCGCGCGACCGATACCTGGGGGCGGCGGATCTGGGTTCGAACGGGCCTTGGGGACGCTACAACACAATCGGGGTGCGCAAATATTTTGGGACCAGAAGGTGGTGAGGGGGAATCGGCACGTACATGGAAATATGGGGACGGGAAATATGGTGACGGACGGGACGTCCACGAGCTTTTTTGTCACTCGGCCCTTTGCAAACCGGGGAACGTCCCGGCTGTCCCCAGGTTCCTTCGATTGACATGTGATTAGCATGAAAGTATGCTTAACACATGACAAAGATGAGTCAATTGCGCAACGTTCCCGATGCCCTGCATCGTGGTCTGAAAGCTCGTGCTGCCATGGCAGGGATGTCGCTTTCAGACTATCTGCTAGCGGAGATCAAAGAGATTGCGGAGCGTCCAACCCTCGCCGAACTGCGAGAGCGGTTGCACAAGCGTGAGCCGATTTCAGCGCAGATTGATACTGCTCGCCTGGTGCAAGAAGAGCGCGAGGCGCGATGATTGTCCTCGACGCGTCGGCTATGGTGGATTGGCTTCTTCAGACATCTTCAGGGCAGCGCATTGAGGAGAGAATCTTTTCGCGTAACGAGTCCTTGCACGCGCCTCATCTTTTGGATCTCGAGGTTGCCCAGGTGTTGCGTCGTCTCGCACACCAGGGAGTTATCTCCGAGCAGCGTGCCGACGAGGCGATCCGCGATCTGTTGGATCTCCGCCTGACTCGCTATCCTCATCTCGTGTTTCTCCCCAGAATTTGGCAACTGCGGCACAACTTGTCTGCCTACGACGCTGCCTACGTCGCGCTGGCCGAAAAACTCGGAGCTGCCTTGGTTACCCGGGACGCTCGACTCTCTTCCGCGTGGGGCCATACGGCAACCATCGAGCTTCTTTAGTGGACACTTAAGAAAACCCTTATGGAAACCAGGGGTATATCGCAGTTTCTCAACCCGCTTCTTTGTCGTCCAGACATTGAAATCATAGAACCGTGCCTGCCAGAACGCTCTCGTCGGTGATCCCTCGTCAAACAAGTTTCCTTGCCGCGGGTCTTGGCGCTTGCGCTTGGGCAGCAAAGCGCGAGCCGTGCGCTGCTTTAGAACCTGCATGATCGTAGAAGGGTTTCCGCTCTCTGGTTCGGTGATGAGCAGATGAATATGTTCGGGCATCACGACATATCCCACGACCACGAATCGGTATCGCTGTCGCACCTGTTCGAGAATGGCAAGGAAACGGTCGCGACTGCGCACTGAGTTCAGAAAGGGTAATCGGCGATAGCAGGAACAGGTGAAAAAGTGCAGGTGATGCGCGCCATAGGTACGATGCAAGCCGCTGGGATGGCACAAGCCATGGTATCGGCAGCATCGATACCCGCCCTTGCAAAAAACGCAAGAGCGGGGCACCCACAGTTTTGAAACAGGAAAGATAAGGACCGAGGACTCCGAGCCACCCTCCCGGGGGTGTTTTTCACAGCAAAGCGCATGTCAAAGAGTCGGCGCCCTGAGGCGAAGAAAGCGGCGTAAACTGGCATTTTCAGCTCCGCCAAGTTTCTTATCAGTCAGGAGAGTTGAGAATGCGCGTCTTCATCGCCTGCTTACTCCTCATTTTCACCGGCGCGGTAGCCGAAAACGCCACCCCGCGCTTCCCTTATGATTCCGTCGATCCCTTCATCGGAACCGCCAACGATGGCAATACGTTTCCCGCCGCCACCGTTCCCTTCGGCATGATCCAGTGGGGACCCGACACCCGCTCCGACGGCTGGTATCACTACCCGGACAGAACCATCCGCGGCTTCAGCCTTACTCACATCAGCGGCGCTGGATGCCCCATCTATGCGGACGTGCCCATCCTGCCCTGGATCGGCGACGTACCGAAGGAAGCCGGCAAGGTCGGCGAATCAAGCCTCTGGTTTTCTCACGATCACGAGCAGGCGCATGCCGGTTATTACGCTGTCGAATTCGACAACGGTGTCGAGACAGAGCTGACGGTCGCAACCCGCGCTGGCATCGGGCGGTTCCTGTTTCCAGCAGGAGTAGACCGGACGTTCTTTCTCAAGGCTGGTGCAAGTGCCACTATCAATGACGAAAAGAGAAAAGGCGACACCAGCACGGTGGAGATTCGCGGCAACGATACGGTGATAGGGTCGGTTCACAGCGGAGGCTTCTGCACCTCCGACAGCGACTACGTCCTCTATTTCGCCGTGAAGTTTGCCACGCCGTTTTCCTCTTCGGGCACTTGGACGGACGGCGTCAAACCCGGATCGACCTCGGCCACGGGGCACAAGGTGGGAGCGTATGTTTCCTTCCCCGGTGGTACAGACCCAATCACCGTGAAGGTGGGAATTTCGTTTGTCAGCATCGAAAATGCTCTGGCAAATCTTCAATCGGAGATTCCCGCTTGGGACTTCGATTCGGTGCGGGCTTTCGCCAAAACTAAATGGACGCGGATGCTGGATCGCGTCTCGGTGGAAGGCGGCACACCGGAGCAGTGGACTATTTTCTACACCGGCCTCTATCACATGCTGCTCGCGCCCAATGTCTTCAGCGACGTGAGCGGGGATTACCTCGGATTCGACGGCAAGGTGAGGCGGCTGCCGGCGGGCCAGACCCAATACGCGAATTTCTCCGATTGGGATATTTATCGCAGCCTGGTGCAGTTCCAATCTCTGCTGCTGCCCCAGGAGACAAGCCAGATGATGCAGTCGCTGGTGCGAGACGCGGAACAGAGCGGTTGGCTGCCGCGCTGGCCGGTGGCCAACGACGTCAGTTACGTCATGGGAGGAGACTCGCCTGCCATTCTTCCGGCGGAAGCCTATGCATTCGGGGCTCGCGCTTTCGACACGAAGTCCGCTTTGAAGTTCATGCTTAAAGGCGCAACCCGGCCCGGCACAGGACCACACGGCAATTCGCAGCGGCTCGGGCTCACCGACTACCTCAGCAAGGGATACATTCCGGTGGGAGATGGCAATGAGACCGGAGCGTCCGTCACCCTGGAGTACGCGAGCGCGGATTTTGCCGTCTCGCGGTTGGCCGCTGCCATGGGCGACAGCAAGAGTGCGACTACGCTGCTGCGTTCCTCCCAGAATTGGCGGAAGCTGTTCGACAGCGACAGCGGATTCATCCGTCCGCGAACCAGTGATGGCAAGTTCATCGATGACTGGGATCCCGATCAACTTATGCCTCGTCACAAGAACTGGGACAAAGCCAACCAGCTCGGATTCGAAGAAGGTTCCACCTGGCAGTACACCTGGATGATTCCCCACAACTATGCGGGGCTGTTCCGCGCCATGGGCGGAAATCAGAACGTGGTTCCCAAGCTTGACAAGTTTTTCCAGAAACTCACGGGCTGGGGTGTGCCTACGTTTACGGTGACGAACGAGCCGGACTTCTGCGCCCCCTATGCCTACGTTTGGACCGGCAATGCGTGGAAGACTCAAGCAGTCATTGACCGCATCCGCCGGGAGACGTTTACCACCAAGCCTGACGGGCTTCCCGGAAATGACGATTTGGGTGCGACCTCCGGAGTGTACGTGTGGAATGCTCTGGGGATGTATCCGGTGATTCCAGGTGTAGGCGGGCTGGCGCTGGGAACGCCGATGTTTCGCCGCGCCACGATGCGGATGGGAAATGGCAGCACGCTGGAGATTGTCTCGAAGGGTGAAGGCTTCTACGTTCAGTCAGTGAAATTGAACGGCAAACCCTATGACAGCACGTGGCTGCCGCTAGCGGCGCTCTCGGCAAAGCAGAATCGTGTGGAATTCAAGCTGGGGACGCAGTCCAACCATGCCTGGGCCAGCAAACCAGGGAGCCTTCCGCCATCGTTTGATGCTGCCGAGAAGCAGTGAGTGACGGCGCCCGCGGGACAGCCAGGGCGGCTATCCCAACGTCGAACCTAGTGACACGTGTAGGGGAGGGCGGCTCAGTCCGCCCAGCGGAGCAAAGTGCCATGCTATGCTGAACTTCCGAGACCAGTGCCTTGTCCACGAGCAAGCCGCCAAGCGAGTCCAAGCAACTTCCTGACATCGCTGCGGTAATATCGAACATTCCGTTTCACGATCCGGCCGGGGCCGAGCCCATCTTTTCTCGGGTGGTGCAGCAGCTTGTGTCCGGGCTCGCAATGTCCTTTCCTGCGCTGCTGGCGGAGTCGCCTGATCCGGACTCGGCTCTACTTCTGTTTGATCGCCTGATCAGCGACTGGCCTGATACTAAACACCTGCTCGAGCGCAACAACGTTCTGGCGCATTACGCCATTGTCGTCTTTGGACACAGCCGTTTCCTGGGCGAGACCCTGATCCAGAACCCGGACCTTCTGCACGCTTTTCTGCGGGAGAAATACCTGGACCGCAGTTTCTCGCGTGAAGAATTTCATGAGGGCTTGGCGCGTTTCCGCTCGCGCTCCTTCGAAACCAACGTATCGCTGCTGCTGGCGCGCTACAAGCGCCGGGAGTATGTGCGCATCATGCTGCGCGATGTGCTCAAGCTCGCGCCGTTAGCGGAGACCACGGCGGAAATCTCGGCGCTCTCCGACGTCATCATCGAACAGGCGCTGCGCGAGGCCGACAACCGGCTGCAGCGGCGTTTTGCGCCTCCCCAACACGTTGATGCCGAAGGCCGACTAATGGACACTCCCTTTGCCATCCTGTCGCTGGGGAAACTCGGCGGCAACGAATTGAACTACAGCTCCGACGTAGACCTCATGTACATCTTTGGCGATGGACCGGAGCCGCCGCAGGCCGCGCTTAGCAACCGGGAATATTTCGTCCGGCTTGCGCAGGAAGTGACAGAAATTTTGTCGGTGGCCACCCGCGAAGGCGCGCCCTTTCGCATCGATCTGCGCCTGCGGCCGCAGGGAAATGAAGGCGAGCTGGCCATCGGTTTGTCGCGCGCCCTGCATTACTACGCGAATACGGCGCATGACTGGGAGAGGCAAGCGCTGATCAAAGTGCGCTATTCGGCGGGGGATATGCACTTGGCCCGCGAGTTCATTCGCGGCGTGCAGCCGTACGTCTACACCGAGAGCGTGAATTTCGCGGCCATCAAGACGGCGCTGCAGACGCGCGAGAAGATGCACAAGCGGCGGCATCAGCAGCTGGCGGCTGAGATGGGCGCCCAGGGCATCGACGTCAAGATTGACCACGGCGGAATTCGCGACGTCGAGTTCCTGGTGCAATGCCTACAGCGGGTTTACGGCGGCGCCGAGCCCTGGCTGCGCTCGCGGGGCACACTGTTTTCGCTGCAGAAGCTGCACGACAAGCGGCATATCAGTGGGAACGAATTTCACGAGCTGACGACGGCCTATGAATTTCTGCGCCACTTGGAGCACCGGCTGCAGTTGCGCCAAGGACAGCAGACTCATCGCCTTCCCCTTGAGGGCGAGAGTCTGAAGATTCTCCAGCGTTCCATGGAAGGTTATGCCCCCGGTGAGGATCGCGGCGCCGATTTGGTGGCGCAGGTGCGGCGCCGCATGGCTGCGGTGGCCGAGATCTATCAGCACATCGTTTACCAGCAGCGGATTCGCGGGCAATTCGAAACGCCCGAGGCTCCTTTCGAACTGCGAGGCGCGCCGGAACTGGGCGCGGCAGAGCAATCCAATCAGCAGATCTTGCAGCGTATCGCCACGGATGCTCCAGCGCTTCATGAATTTATCAGCCGCGCCAACCTGAGCCTGCCGGGACGAAAAAATCTGTTCCGTTTTCTGAGCGCGACATTCTCCAGTTCGGAGCGTTATGCAGCCATGCTGCGCCACCCCGAAGCGGTCGGGCGGGCGGTGACTTTGTTTGAGAACAGCGAATATCTCACCGACATCCTGACTCGCTACCCGGAAGAACTCATGACTTTGGCTGCCTTGGGTGAGACGAGGACACGCACGCAAAGCGAGCATCTCTTCGAGAGTTGGCTGGGACGGGAGCGGGCAGCGAGCGATCCCGTGTTCGACTACGTGGCCAGTACCGTCGCTCCTTACGGGGAGAAATTAGCTCTGCTGCGGCGGCAATTCCGGCACCGCATGCTGGCATCCGGGGCAAAAGACATCGGCGAATTGCGGGGTGTGTACGAATCTCTGGCGGCGACGACGGCCGCAGCAGAGGACGCGGCAGTGGCAGCATTCGGCATTGCAGGCTCTCCCCGGGGGTTGGCGGTGATCGCGCTTGGACGGTTGGGCAGCCGAGAATTCGACATTCTTTCTGATGTGGATGTGCTGTTTGTCCGTGACGAAAGGGAAAACCACGAAATGCTCACCAAGGCTGCCGAACAGATGGTGCAGGCGCTGGCTGCCTACACCCAGGACGGAATGGTTTTCCCCGTTGACGCACGGTTGCGCCCTCGTGGCGGGGAAGGGGAGTTGCTGGTGACCCCCGCGCAGCTGGCCTCCTACTTCGAAAACGAGGCCCAGGCCTGGGAAGCCTTGATGTACACCAAAGCCAGTTTCCTGGCGGGATCGCGCGAGCTAGCAGATCGCGCATTTGCCGCGATTAACGAGCTGTGCGAGCGTTTTGAAAGCGATCCGGCGTTTTATCGCGAAGTGCGTGAAATGCGGACCAAGCTCGAGGCGGCGGAAGAAGGCGAGAAAAGCTTCAAGGCGTCTCCCGGCGCTGCCTACGACATTGATTTCCTGACCTCCTATCTTCTGGTCAAGCATGCGGTGCGGGAAAAGAACGGAACCCTGCGCGACCGGCTATGGCGTTGCGCGGAAGCAGGCCTGCTGGAGAAATGTGACGCGGCAGCCCTTGACCATGCGGCAGAGTTTCTGCGTACCGTGGAACACGTTGTGCGCCTGGCCGTGGGCCGCGCGCGCAAGTGGTTGCCCGCCACGGAACATGCGCAGCGTGTAACAGAGAAACTCACCGGACAGATCTTGCGGCGCGACTATGCCGCAGGACTGGAAGCGGAGTTGGCGAATACTTTCCCCAGAGTGCGGGCAATTTTCGAACGATACCTGCAATAACCGATATTCGCGCCGCGCTGACGACATTTTGCAGCTCTGACTCCCTGACAGTCCTAGCCATCCGAAAGTAAAGATCTTCCGGCCGAGCTTTGCACAAATGATGTAAGTCTTTGGAAAGATAGGGACTAATCCATCTTGACAAAACATTACAATTAGAGATATACATATTACAATTTGCGATATGAAACTGGGCGAGAAATTACGTTACCTGCGCGAGGTGGAAGGCGCGCTGCGCGGTCTGGGGCGGCCAATGACGCAGCCCGAATTAGTGCGGGCAGTCCGCACCGAGCTGCGCAAGAGCATCAGTCAGTCCTACATCTCGCAGATTGAAAACGGCAGCCGCCGGCACATGACGCAGTCCACGCGTTCGCTGCTGGCCAAGTTTTTCAAGGTGCATCCCGGGTTTCTGGTCGATGATCCCGAGGGCTATCACACGGAGTTGACCTCGGACCTGCGCACGATCGAGGGCAAGCTTGATGTTTGGCTGCTGCAGGGTTCGGAGCGCTTTGCCAGCGACCCGGAGATCAGTGAGGTGCTGGTGAAAGCTGCGCACCAGAAAGATACGCGTGGGTGCTTTTTGTTGCTGGGCGCGATTCTCGATACGCCCGGCTTAGCGGAGCGGCTGCTGGAGGCGCTGCGGCCGGAGGCAGCTGCGGCTCGGCTGGCTAAGGGAAGGAGGCCGTCACCGTGACCTGGGCAGATTTCTATCTCTTGTGTTTCGCCGTGGGATTCGTGTTCAGCCTGGTGGGATTTTTGCTGGGCGGCCTGAATTGGCATCTGCCGTTTCACGTGCACGTGGACGGTTCCCATGTTCACGCTGTGACCCACGTACCCGCAAGCCCCGCCGGATCCGCCGCCCATGGAACCGGGACCAGCGCGCATGGAAGTGGTGCATCGCACGGCGGCGAGATTTCGCCGCTGAACCCGGTAACGTTAGCGGCTTTTCTGGCGTGGTTTGGCGGAACGGGCTATTTGCTGACCCGATATTCGAGAGTCTGGTCGGTGATGGGATTGGGCTTGGCATCTGTCAGCGGACTCGTGGGTGCGGGTGCCGTGTTCCTGTTTCTGACCCGCATCCTGAGCGCGCAGGACGAAGCGCTGGAAAGCGAAGACTTCGGCATGGTGGGCGTTTTGGGACGGGTTTCCCTGCCGATCCGCGAGGGAGGAACTGGCGAGATCATCTATTCCCAAGCCGGAACCCGCCGCACCTGCGGCGCGCGCGCCGAAGATGAAATGGCCATCGCCAAAGGAACCGAGGTCGTTGTCACCCGCTACGAGAAGGGACTTGCATACGTGAAACTGTGGAGTGAGCTGTCCGGCGAGGGAACCGATTCTGTCCCTAACGAGCTGGACTTGCGGAAATAGGAAACGCGGTTGGCGAAGCATCAAGTGTTCAGGGAGAGACACGATGAACCGTACTTGGTACAAGGCGCTGATTGCAATGCTGTGGCTGGCGCTGCCGGTGATGGGCCTGCGCTACTGGTTGGCCTGGGATCGGCTGCCGGCGCGGATGGCCAGCCACTTCGATGCTGCAGGACGGGCCAATGGCTGGATGTCGCCCGAGCAGTCGCTGTGGTTCACCATTGGGTTTCTCACTCTGATGCTCACGGTTTTTTCGATCGCGCTCTACATCATTCACAAGAAAGATCCGATGGCAATGCTGTCGTGGGCGCTGCTGATCTTCTTTCATGTTGAGATTTGGACCATCGTTTACATGTTGAATTCCACCCTCGACTACAACCTGGAAGGAAGACCCATTGTGGTTGCGCCGCTCATGGTGATCACTCCCATCGGAGTATTGGTATTGCTGGGCATCGCGTTGGGGGAAAAACGCGGTCTGGCCCTGCCGCCGACTGATGTGGTTGCGGAAGAGGTCCATACCGGGCGGGCATGGAGCCTGCTTTTCCTGGTTCCGATGCTCTTTGCTGCCGGCGTGGTGGTGACCATGCCCAACCCAGGCACACGCATCGGAGCGGGGCTCCTGACACTGATATTCGCTGTCGTATTTGGCATGGCCTGGGACGGCTTCCACTACTACTTCACGCGGCACGGGCTGGAAGTCCGTACGCTGGGAATCCGCTTGAAATCGATTCCTGCCGGCCACATCAAGGATTATTCGGTACACGCATGGACCCCGGTTTGTGGCTATGGCATTCGCGGAGTGGGCAGCAACAAGGCGTACGTCTGGGGCAATCGAGGCGTGCGCATACACACCACCGATGGAGACATCTTTCTCGGCCATAGTGAGCCGGAACGCATTGTTCGGGATTTGGATGTGATCAAGCAATACGCGCATTCATAGAGGAGGCGGGTTATGGGAGGAAGCGATTTGTTTGGTGGGATAGCGCTGGAAATTTGGGTCATTTCCGGTCTGGCCGTGATGGCCGTGCTGCTGCTGATGAGCATGCTGGCCAGGCTGTATCGCAAAGCCGGTCCACACGAAGCACTCATTGTTTACGGATTTCGTGGCAAGCGCGTCATCACGGGTCACGGGACGATTGTGTTCCCCATGATTGAAAACTGCCACGATCTTTCCCTGGAATTGATGTCGTTCGATGTGGCGCCCCAGCAGGACCTCTACACCCGGCAGGGGGTCGCGGTCACGGTCGAAGCCGTAGCGCAGATCAAGGTGAAGTCCGACACGGAATCCATCTGGACCGCGGCCGAGCAATTCCTCACCAAATCTGATCAAGAGCGCGAAGGGCTGATCCGGCTGGTGATGGAAGGCCACCTGCGCGGCATCATCGGTCAGCTGACGGTGGAGGAGATCGTGAAGCAGCCGGAGATGGTTGGCGACCGCATGCGTTCCACCTGCGCGGACGACATGAACAAGATGGGGCTTGAGGTGATCTCGTTCACCATCAAGGAAGTGAAGGACAAGAACGAGTACATCAGCAATATGGGCAAGCCGGACGTGGCCCGTATCAAGCGCGACGCCGACGTCGCCTCCGCCGAGGCCGAGCGTGACACGGCCATCAAGCGCGCGCTGGCGCAGCGGGAAGCAGCGGTGGCCAGAGCACAGGCGGATCAGGAACGTGTATTCGCGGAAACGCTCTCGCTAGCCAAACAGGCGGAGGCGCAACGCGACCTGGAAGTGAAGAAAGCGCAATACCAGGAGGTCACCAAGCGGCAGCAGGCGCAGGCCGACAAGGCTTACGACATTCAGACCAACATCATGCAGCAGCAGGTGGTGGCTGAGCAGGTGAGGGTGCAGCAGGTTGAAAAAGAACAGCAGGTCAAAGTACAGGAGGCGGAAATCGCCCGCCGCGAGAAGGAATTGATCGCGACCGTGTTAAAGCAGGCCGAGATCGAGCGTCAGCGGATTGAGACATTGGCGGCGGCCGAAAAACAACGCCTGATGGCTGAAGCCGAGGGCCACGCCTCTGCCATTCGGCAACAGGGCGAAGCTGAAGCCGAAATCATCTTCAAGAAAGGTGAGGCGGAAGCCAAGGCCATGAACGTGAAGGCCGAGGCGTTCCAGGAATACAACCAGGCGGCGGTCATCGACAAACTGCTCACGGGTTTGCCCGAAGTTGTCAAGGCGCTGGCCAGTCCGCTGGCCAACGTGGACAAGATCACCGTGGTTTCCACCGGCAATGGCGACGCTGCCGGGCTGAACAAAGTCACAGGAGACCTGACCAAGATGGCGGCGCAGGTGCCGGCGCTGTTTGAGACATTGTCCGGAATGCCACTCTCCGACTTGCTGTCCAAGGTGCGGCAGATCGGCGACAAGTCTCCGCGGCCAGACGCCGGGCGAGGGAAGTAGCGAAAGCGATAAAGGACGGGCGTGCTCGCCCGTCCTTCGCCGAAACCAGCACGCGGTTATGAGAGTTGAATTATGAGACGACCATCCATGCAAATCGGCCTTGGTATCGCGCTCGGCATGGGCTTGGGAGCGGCCATGGCGTTGATCCTAGGGAGTGGAGGCCTCTGGCTTGCCATTGGAGTAGTGCTGGGCATCGTCATCGGCGCCTCCATGTCGCGAAAGAAATCTGAAATGAAAGTTCGAAGCTGACAGCGGACTGCTGACGGCTGGCAAAGGAGTTCTACCATGGCATTACTGGAGAGAGTCGCTACGTTGGTTCGGGCCAATCTGAACGACCTGATTGACAAGGCCGAAGACCCGGAAAAGATGATCAAGCAGGTGATCCTCGACATGCAGAACCAGCTTCTGCAGGTCAAGACGCAGGTGGCGATCGCGATTGCAGATCAGCACCTGCTGGAGAAGAAACAGAAGGAAAACGAAGAGAAGGTCAAGGAGTGGATGCGCAAAGCAGAGCTGGCCGTGGGCAAGAACGAAGATGACCTGGCGCGGGCCGCCCTGCAGCGGGTGGAAAGCTATCGCGAGTTGAGCGAGAGCTTTGCCCAGCAGGTCGTTGATCAGAAAGCGCAGGTGGAGAACTTAAAGACCGCGCTGCGCCAACTGGAGCAAAAGCTGACCGAGGCCCAGGGGAAAGCCGATCTGCTGATCGCGCAACACCGGCGGGCGCGGGCCGTGGGCAAAGCCAGCGATGCCAAGCTGGCGGCCGGGAACGGATCGAGCGCCAATGCCTTCGACCGCATGAAGCGGAAGGTCGCGCACAGCGAGGCTTTGAGCCAGGCCAAGTCCGAAGTCGCCGTAGACAATGTCGAGGACCGTTTGGCCGAATTGGAGAAAGGAGACCGCATCGAGCAATTGCTGGCGGAGCTGAAAGCGAAGCGGGCATAACTTGCGTGGGGACAGCCGCCCTCGGCTGTCCCGCTGATGTCATCCTGAGCAACCGTTTGGCCCGGGCCAGCGTACGGGCCAAACTGAGTCGAAGGATCACTGCATTCTTCGCCGAGGCCACGGGTTCTGGAGATTGTGCTCACCAAGCCTGATACAGTTGTATCGGCGCTAAGAAACACCATGAACCGAGTCTTCTACTTCGATTCGCCGCCAGAACCCTACGTCGCCGACGCTGCCGTGCTTTGCTGCTTCGATCAGCGCATCCGGCTGGCGGTGAACAAATTCCTGCAACGGCGCGGGATCCTAAAACCGGACATGATCATTGTTGCCGGCGGCGCCAAGACCCTGGCTTCGCCACGCAACGATTTCGAGCGTGATTTCATCCTTGAGCAGGTGCGCATGTCGATCCGCCTGCACGGCACCACGCGGATGTTCCTGATGAGCCACTCCGACTGCGCAACGTACGGCGGACTGGCGGCCTTCGACGGGGATCGGGAACTGGAGAAGACGCACCATGAAGAAGAGTTGCGGCGCGGGGCGGAGTTGCTGAAGGCTACGTTTCCCGAGCTTGAAGTCGAGCGTTTCTTTGTGACCTTCGAAGGTGTTTTCGCAGTCGACGGCGCTGCTGCCGGCAAGATCGCCTGAGCAATGTGAGTTGCCTCCCACCGGGAGCGTAGAATGCAGGATAGTGCCAGCAATGCAGAGCATACTTCGCATTGCCTCCAGGTTCCTCGCCAGTACACTTCCAACCCCTCCCTTTAGGGAGGGGCGGGGTCAACAGTGTAAACGGTCTGTTTACAACGGTTGTTTTGAAGGGACACACTGCTTGCCATGAGCAGAGAGACCTTCTGGATTGCAGCAAGTGTTCCTCGGTCTGCCTTTGCTGTTCTATCTGTTACTTTCAGTGCGTGAGCCGCAAAGAGAAATATGGCGAAGGCCGACCAGAACAGTGCTTGTTGCCTTTATGGTCGCGTGGGGTGCTGTCATCTGCTTCTTTGTGGTTGCCTTTGTATGGAACACCGTTCGGTGGTGCCCGTCGGGGGGTCACTGAATGCAATCGTCTGTTCTCAACGGTTGGCCTCACCGTTGATAATCTCCACGTGCAGCAAACCCGGACATCCTCCGCATCCCCATCGGCGACTGATAGAGATCTGACCCTGCTACGCTCAGTAGGTTTTCGCATAGGCTTGCTCTTGTTGGGTTTAGCTGCGCTGTCAGTTCTCGGTTTGACGCTAACCACATTGTGGGAACAGGAGCTGAATCCCGGCGAGAAGAATCTAGGAGTAGCCGCCCTGTTTGTGCTGTGGAGTTTACCCGTGTTGTTCTTCGGTGTGGCGGGAGTGTGCTTCCTGCTGGTGAGCACAACTGTGTTCCTGCATCGAAGGGTCAGAAGACGGGGTTCTCCTTTAACGGCAAAATCCTCGAAGAGCTAAAGCGTACAAAGGTCAAGGGCAATCCAATATCCAACAGAGTGTGCCTATGCGCTGGCTTTATCAATCAGCGGCAAAGGCGCTTCTTCGCCGTCTTTAGCAGTATCCAACTCCAGCTGTTCCTGTCCGCTCAAGGCAGTGACGCGTCCGCGATAAGTCTTCAAGTGGGTTGAGGCCTTGTCGAAGGCCTCCTGCGCCTTGCTCAAGCTCTTGCCCACGTTCTCAAACTGTCCCTGGAAGTAATCAAACGACTTCTGCGCTTTCGCCAGCTCCAGGCGGCTCTTCTCGAAGCGGCTGGCAACTTCATACCACTTGTGGATCAGCGCAATCGTCTTCAACGTCATCAGCAATGTGTTGGGCGAAACGGGGAACACATGCTGCTGGTTCAACCAGTCGGACAGCTCGCGGTTGCGCACCGCCTCCATGTAGAGCGTCTCGCTGGGCAGATACATCAGAGCAATATCGGTAGTGCCGTTCTCTGGCTGGATGTAGGCCTTGATCCGTTTCGCCTCGGCCTTCATCACCCGCACGAGTTCCCGCCGGCCTTCCTCAATCTCAGACCCGTTGCTGCTTTCAAACAGTGCCAAGACTTGCTCGCGGGGGAATTTGGCGTCGATGGGCAGACGGCGATCCGGGAATTGGATCATCGCGTCGGGACGGCCTCCTCCCTCAGGCAGAGAGGATTGCATCTCGAACATGTGCGCGGGGAGAAAGTCCGACAGCAGCCGCTCCAGGCTGGCTTCCCCAAACTGGCCGCGCAGGTGAGGCAGCTTCAGCAGATTGTTGAGGTCGTTGATGGAATCGCCGAGCGCGCCCACTTCACGCAGTTGTTCTTCCGCCGCCTTCAAGTGTTGCTGCACCTTCTCGAACTGGGCGAAGCCTTCTTTGATGTTCTGGTCGAGCTTTTGCTGCACCTGGTCAGTCATGGCCAGCAGCCGCGAATCCACGCGGTCGCGAATCGTCTCCAGACTTTGCGCGGTTGTCTGGTTCAGGCCGTCGAACTCTGATTTCAGCTGCGAGGTGGTCAGCGCCAAGGACGCTGCCAATTCGGTGCGCGCCTCGGTCAGACGGGCAGCTTGCTCTTCGCGGCTGGCCTTCATTTGTTCTTCCACGGTGTTCCGCAGTCCGGTGAAGCCATCTCCGAGCCGGTCCGCCACCTGCTGGCGCAGGTCCCCTTTGGTCTGCTCCAGACGTTGGGCCATGTCGGCGGCGGTCGAGCTGAATTGCCGCAGCAAAGCTTGATGGAGTTCGTCGGCTTGTCGCGCCAATTCCTCGATTGCTCCTGTTTGCGCGGACGAACCGCTCACCTTCCGGAACAGCGCCAGCAGCAGCGCCAGGAGCGTCAGGTTCAGAACAAGAAGAAAACCTGCCAACAGCCAGAACGACGTCAAATGGGAGTCTCCGTAGTGGTTATTCTCAATCGGATTCTAGAGCGGATCGTGCGGAGAAGAAAGCGCTATGTGTTGTGGGGGAGGGGGAGGGGCTGCTTAAGCGACCACACGGCGCGGTTCGCGGATTGGGCGAAAGACCGGTGCGGCAGCGCGGGAGCGGGTGCCCAGTTCGGACTTAATGAATTCCTCGCCTGCATGCATCATGTGTTTCCACATGGCATAGGCGCGACCGTCCTGGTTGAGGAAGGCCAGAGCTTCGTCCTGGCTCAGGGAGCGGCCCACCTCGGTGGCAAACAAGGTAAGGTGCCCAAGCGTGATTTCAGCAACCACTTTTTCCCGTTTCTTTTTTTCTGTCATTGCTGTTCCTAGCCCCGGTCCATCTCAGCGATGCAACCAAGGTAAACTGCCGGGCAGGTGGAGGACTGTACCGCACCTCACGTGTGATTGTGATTTGGATCACAACGCGGCAGAGGTGCCCTCTGCCAGACGAAACACCGGGGGCCAGTTTGTCTTATCTGGCATGAGTTTCCTCGTCGAAAGCATGGACCCGCGTGGAACTTTGCGGCGCCCGGAATCGTACCTATACACGTCAGCGTGGCGTGGACGGCACGATCACCTTTTGCCGAGCGCGGCGTCCAACCGGATATACGGAGTCGAATATGGGCGCGAAATATAACTTCCTGATGGACAGTCTGAAGTGGCGGATAGCGCTGAATGTGGCAGGTTTCGCCCTCTGGCTGCTTGCCGTCGTAGGTTTGCTAGAGGCGGCTACGATTTGATGGTTCGGGCTGGTCTGAGAATCACTCGGGGATACTTGTGCGACTAGACTTTTGCCGTGGCCTCTTCTTTTGCAGCGTAGTGCGAATCCACGTACTCGTCGAGAATCTTGCGGAACTCAGCCACGATTTGGTCGCCCTTCAGTGTGGTGAACAGACGGCCATCGACATAGACCGGAGCTTTGGGTTCCTCGAATGTGCCGGGCAGGGAAATGCCTAGATTCGCGTGCTTCGATTCACCCGGTCCATTGACCACGCATCCCATCACCGCGACCTTCATTTCTTCGACACCAGCATAACGGCCCTTCCAGACCGGCATCTGCTCGCGCAGGTAAGTCTGAATCTGGTCAGCCATCTCCTGGAAGAAGGTGCTGGTGGTGCGTCCGCAACCGGGACAGGCAGTGACCTGCGGCGTGAAACTGCGGATTCCCATCGACTGCAAAATCTGCTGCGATACCCGGACTTCTTCCGTACGGTCACCGCCCGGCGCAGGTGTGAGTGAAACCCGAATCGTGTCGCCGATGCCTTCCTGCAACAGCACGCCCATTGCCGCACTGGATGCGACAACCCCTTTCGCTCCCATGCCGGCTTCTGTAAGCCCAAGGTGCAGCGGGTAGCTGCAGCGGGCGGCGAGGGAGCGATACACGTCGATCAAATCCTGCACCCCGCTGACCTTGGCGCTGAGAATGATCTGGTCGGGACGCAGGCCGCATTTCTCGGCAAGCGCGGCGGAATTCAGAGCGCTGACCACCATGGCTTCCATGGTCACCTCGCGCGCGTCTTTCGGTTGGGAGAGGCGCGAGTTCTCGTCCATCATGCGAGTCAACAGCGATTGATCGAGCGATCCCCAGTTCACGCCGATCCGCACCGGCTTCTGATTTTCTACGGCCACCTCGATCATGGTGCGGAAGTTGTCGTCGTTCTTACGGCCCACGCTGACGTTGCCGGGATTGATGCGGTACTTGGCTAGGGCGCGAGCGCATTCGGGGTATTTCTTGAGCAGGATGTGTCCGTTGTAGTGGAAGTCACCAATGATGGGTACGCGGACTCCTTGCCTGTCGAGTTGCTCGACAATCGGAGCGACCGCAGCAGCCGCTTCTTCGTTGTTGACGGTCACGCGGACGAGTTCCGAGCCGGCCCGGGCAAGAGCCGCACACTGCTGGACGGTTGAAGGGACGTCCGCCGTGTCCGTGTTGGTCATGGATTGCACCACAACCGGTGCATCCGAGCCGACGCGCACGTCGCCCACCGTGCAAGTGACAGTCTTCCTGAGTTGAATGTTTGCCATCCGGAACCACTAGTTTAGCAGAATGTCCTGCAGGAACTGCCCACAGGGAGCACGGGAGATGACAGCGAAGTTCCCGTAAACTCTTTCTTTCCTCTTTGTCCTCTATGGCTTGCGCCCCAGCCGCAGCACTTCTACGGCAATCTCTGCATCACGCCTGGCAGCGTCTTCGCCAAGTCGTTGTAGATAACCATGGCAGCGAAGAGAACCAGAAACACGAATGCCGCTTGGTAGATGCGCTCTTTGATCCGCAGGCTGATGTCGCGGCGAATCAAACCCTCCACCAGCAGGAGCAGGATCACGCCTCCATCCAGGATGGGAATCGGCAACAGGTTGAAAATACCAAGGTTAAGGCTGATGGCGGCGGTAAGCTGCAGGAGCGGGGTCCAACCCTTTTCCTCTGCGGCTTCCCCAGCCTGCTGGGCAATGCCGATCGGACCGGAAATGGTACGAACGGAGACTTTTCTTTGAACCAGCTTCTCCACCAACTCCACCAACAGAAAAGAATCCTTGCCGTTTCTTTCCAGGGAACGCCGGAAGGCCTGCGGGAAAGGCAAACGAATGACTTTCATCTCCGTGGTGTTCTGGAAACCGATCCGATAACGCTTTTCCCCGGAGGTTTCGGTGGATGCCAGCACGGGCTGAACCTGGAAATGGAGCGTCTGTCCGTTGCGAATGACCACTAAATCGACCGGCTTATCCTTTGTTTCCTGGAGAGTCTCAATCATGCTTTCGATCGATTGCAGCGGCTTGCCGTCTATGGAAATGATCTTGTCGCCTTCCTTGATGCCAGCCTGTGCCGCCGGCATCTTGGGTTCCATATCCCCGACGATGACAGACTCGTCTGCATACCAACCCACGGCGCCGATTTTTGATTCCGTAACGGCAGTGGGAACGATCGTCTTGTCGAACTTCTGGTCACCACGCTGCAGGGAAATATCGAGAGGCTGATTCGGGCTCAACCAGACCTTGTAGTACACCTGCTCCCAGGTGGGATTGGCGATGCCGTCAATCCGGATGATGCGATCCCCGGGAAGCAGACCGGCATTCTCCGCTGGAGAACTGCGCTTGATCCCGGCAACGACCGCGGGCTTATCCCAGAAAACCGGGTACTCGTAATGCACCATGTACACGATGGTTAACAGAGTCACCGCCAGCGCAATGTTCATGGCCGGTCCGGCGATGGCGATCAGGAAACGGTGCCAGCGAGGGTGATTCAAAAACTCGCGCGGGTCTCCGGTGCGCTCATCCATGGGGTTCTCACCGCTCATCTTGACGTAACCACCCAGCGGGATGGCCGCAATGCGGTAATCAGTCTCGCCGCGGCGGAAGCCCAAAAGGCGCTTGCCGAAGCCGATGGAGAAGACCTCAACCCGGACCCCCAGCAACTTGGCCACGGCATAGTGGCCAAACTCGTGGACGACGATCATGACGCCCAGCACTACGATGAACGCAAGTGGATAGACGAGAAACGAAGACATAGATCCCTTTTACTTTGCTTCCTTTACCAGTGTGGCGCCGCTAGCCCGGCTTGCCCGCGCTGCCATGCGCTCCACGCGATCCCGCGCCCGTCGTCGGGCCTCCGCATCAGCGTGCAGCACCATACTTATAGATTCCAGCTGACCGGATTTCGTTTCGGAAAGGACTTCTTCGATCACGTGGGGGATTTGATCGAAGCGAATCTGTCCGTCCAGAAACGCGGCGACGGCAACCTCGTCCGCGGCGTTGAGTGCAACTGGTTTCGCACCACCTGCCTCGACGGCGCTATACGCCAGCCGCAGACAAGGGAATTTTTCCATATCCGGGGGAGTGAATTCGAGGTGCCGCAAGTCCATGACCGGGAAGCGCATGGCAGACGGAACCCGCTCCGGATAGGTCAGGGCGTAGAGGATCGGAAGCCGCATGTCAGTTACCGAGAACTGAGCAAGTATGCTGCCATCCACGAACTCGACCATGGAATGGATGGTGGACTGGGGATGGACGATGACTTGCACCTTTTCTGGTGCAACGCGAAACAGGCGGCAGGCCTCGATGACCTCGAACCCCTTATTCATCAAGGTGGCTGAGTCGATTGTGATGCGGCGTCCCATCTTCCAGGTCGGATGATTGAGAGCCTGCTCTACGGTGATCCCGGCAAACTCTGATTTGGGCGTGTTCCGGAATGGGCCGCCTGAAGCCGTCAGCCAGATGCGCTCGACCTCTTCCATTCTTCCGCCACGCATGCACTGGTGGATAGCATTGTGCTCGCTGTCAATGGGCAGGAGCGGCTTGCCCTGCCGCCGAGCCTCGGCTGTGATCAACTCGCCCGCAGCGACCAGGCACTCCTTGTTGGCCAAACCCACGGACTTGCCCGCCTTGACCGCTTCGTAAGTTGCCTCCAGTCCTGCTACACCCACGATGGCGCTGACCACAAAATCGGCTTCCGGATGCGTCGCGACGCGAATCGCTCCGGCTGGGCCGTGGGCCACCTCGACCTCGCTGCGCCCCGCAGTCTTGAGGCGGCTGCGGAGGATCTCCGCGTCCGCCTCCGAGGCCACGGAGACGACCTTTGGTTTCCAGCGCCGAGCTTGTTCGAAGGCAGCATCGAGATTGCGTCCGGCAGCAAGGGATACCACGCCGAAGCGGTCAGGATAGGACTCAACCACACTGAGGGTGCTGCGGCCGATGGAACCGGTCGAACCCAGAATGGCAATACGTCTCATTGGGGATTGAATCCTGTCACGCGGGCTGAACCCCGCGCCGAACAGACGGTGGAAAAGGGGCTGGCTGTCACCGCAAGACCAGCCAAGCCGCATAGTACCACAGCACCGGAGCAGCAAAGAGCACAGCGTCGATGCGGTCGAGCATCCCGCCATGGCCGGGCAGAATTCCTCCGGAGTCCTTTACTCCTGCGCCGCGTTTGATGAGCGACTCCGCCAAGTCGCCTAATTGCGCTGCGATGTTAATGGCAGCCGACAAAAGCAATGCTGGGCCCAACGGTGGCCTCTGCAAGTCGAAAATCCCGTCTTTTCTCTCGATCAGATGCAGGTGCAGCAACGCAGTGCTGATGGGTGTTGCATAGCGGTAGAGCAGGGCACCGACAAGCAAGCTAGCGAGCAGGGAGGCGATCGCTCCCTCCCAGGTTTTCTTGGGACTGATGCGCGGCGACATTAGGTGCCGCCCGACGGAGCGGCCGACGAAGTAGGCAAAGATATCTCCTGCCCAGACCAGTAGCAACAAGTAAAGCAAAAGAAACGCGCCGCGCCACTGCTGGCGAAGTTGCACCAGAAAGCCGAGAGGCAGAGCGACGTAGGCAAAGGCAAACACGGAGACCATGGCAGCAGGAAAAGCGCTGCTCAAATCTGGGCGTCGCATTCCCAACACGAGGAAAACGAAGGGAGCAACCGCGGCGGCAAAGCCGAGGCTATATACGAAGATGGCAGTGGCGGTCAGCGGTTTGCCGTTGCCGGGGTTCACCGCCAGCAAGACAAAGAAAATCCCCACAAATACCAGCGTGGGCCAGCGAAAGGTGCGAATGCTGTAATGCTCGGCCAGCTTCAGGAGTTCTTCCACGGCCAGCAGGGCGACCAGCGCGGCCACGAGCGCGAGTAGAAAAATCGGCGCTTTCAGAACGAGCACCAGAACTAGCGGAATGAGTACGACCGCCGTCAGGACGCGCTTGAGCAAGTTCAAACCGGGTCAACTCCGCGGAACCGGAGAAGTGTGATGGCTGGCATCACCCGATAGTCCGCCGTACCTGCGTTCACGTTTCTGAAAGTCGGCGACTGCCTCGAGCAGATGGACGCCGCGAAATTCGGGCCACAATGTCGGCATAACGTGGATTTCAGCGTAGGCCAGTTGCCAAAGCAGGAAATTGCTGAGCCGCATCTCTCCACTAGTGCGGATCACCAGATCGGGATCAGGGAGATTACGTGTGTACAGGTGTTGCGAAATGGCCTCTTCGTTGATCGTCAGGTGTTGTACCCCGCCGTTGCGCGCGGCTGCCTCTACGAGCGAGCGAAGGGCATCCACGATCTCCGAGCGGGCGCTGTAATTCAACGCGAGGGTAAGAACCATGCCGGTGTTGGGAGCAGTGGCTTCGCGCGCCCACTGCATCTTTTCCTGCACCGGCTCCGGAAGTTCGTGCTGCCGGCCGATATACTCCAGCCGGATATTGTTCTTGTTCAGAGTGGGCACTTCCTGCTTCAGATAGCGACACAACAAACTCATGAGGAAGTCCACTTCACCCTTAGGACGCTTCTTCCAGTTCTCTTCCGAAAAGGCGTAGAGGGTAAGCGCGGGTATGTGAATGCGAGCTGCGGTTTCCACCGTAGAGCGGACAGCTTCCACTCCGGCGCGATGGCCGGCGATGCGCGGCAAATGCCTCCGGCGAGCCCAGCGGCCGTTGCCGTCCATGATGATGGCGATATGTTTTGGGAGCCGTTCCGGATCAAGCCGCTCGTAAACTTCTGCTGCTTTGCGGTCCAGCCCGGCGGGAATTGTCGCTCGCAAAGCTAACCTCTGCTTAATCTTGAAGCTAACATAGGGGGAAGGGAGTTGCAATGACGCGCCCGCCCGTGCAAGGATCCGGCAGCGACGCAAAATTGTTTTTCATCAGGGCATTATCGCTGAGTCGCAACCGCTGCATCAACATCCGCAAACGAGAAGGCCGTCGAAACACCTGGGTACTCTTTGCCATTGATCTCTACATAGGGATAAACCAAGTAGTTGAGCGGCGCGCCCTCTTGCGGCGGGTTGAGCCGCAAATCCCGCCCCATGGTGAACTGAACCCGGTTTGCGTCGTGGGCACCAAAGAGGTAGTCCTTCTTTTCCGGGTGCTTCCATGCTTCGGAGATGTCCACTGGAACCCACTCGTGCTCCGGTTCGAAGAAGTCGGACCAGCAGTGGTAGCCAGGGATTTCCGCCGCATGCTGGTCGGCCGGCAGAGAAAACCCGATTTCAAACCGCGCGGGAATCCCTTGCGAACGCGCCATGGCGATGAATAAAGAGTGAAAGTCGGTGCAATTGCCTCGCTTGGCCTCGCAGGCCCAGAGCACGTCGCCGTGACCCCAGCCTGTACCGGTCTTGTCGTAGCGCATGGTGGAGAAGACATAGTCGTAAATGGCTCGCGCCTTCTGCAGCGGAGTCGTTCTGCCGTTCGTGACCTCGGCGGCCAGATCGGCGGGCACGCCGGTGACGGGAACCAGTTTGTCCGGAGCAAGCGCTTGTTTTCTTTCTTTGTCGTTGAGTTTGGCCTCGGCTAGCCGCGGGATGTAGGCGCCCAGGGTCAGCCGCTCGTGGCGGTCGACATCGTAGACCACCTCAAAATGCAGATCCGGCCGTTTGGGTTTGGTGGTCTCGGCGTAGTACATCTCGTTGCCATATACCGGTTCGCGGGTCTTCTTGAGGGAAAGATCTCCAGTGACGGAGGTCACTTTTATCTGTTGAAACTCGTCCGAATGGGCGGCAGGAAACCAGACTCGTACCTTTTGTCCTGCAGCTACGTTCTTAACCGTGAAGGCGTAGTGAAACGTGAAATGGCGGGCTTGCTGGGCTGTAGCGAATACGGAAGACAACAGCAGTGCGACACACATCCCTGACTTGCGCAACATAGCAGCTTCCTTTTCTGATTCTGAGACCGAGAGTCGGGACGGGTCAATGGGAACGACGCAGGGTGAGAGATTCCACTGCAACGCACAGGACGAAGAGACAGCCTCTCCGCTAGAATTCTTAGAATGCCCTCCGCCATCCAGTGTCGCGATCTGCGCAAAACCTACGACGGCAAAGTCGAAGCTGTCCGCGGGCTGAATCTGGAAATTCTAGCCGGGGAATGCTTCGGCTTGCTGGGGCCGAACGGAGCAGGCAAAACCACGACCATCGAGATCCTGGAAGGACTGCTGCAGCCGACGTCAGGCCAGGTCACGATCCTAGGCCACACTTGGCAGAGCCATGAGCGAGAACTGCGGGAGTGGCTGGGAATTTCGCTGCAGGAAACCAGACTCTCGGAGAAACTGACCGTCCGTGAAACCCTCAAGCTGTTTGCCAGCTTCTATCGCGAGCCTGGTTCTTGCGATGAGGTGTTGGAGGAGCTGCAGCTAGGCGAGAAAGCCGACG
>Ga0335070_10001419_pt1 | contig 27628 bp, 29 predicted proteins | sample Lox_Sample_13_FD_206722 | JGI IMG/M metagenome (GOLD analysis project Ga0335070, IMG submission 206722) | Soil microbial communities from Loxahatchee National Wildlife Refuge, Florida, United States - Lox_Sample_1.3 | ecosystem: Environmental > Terrestrial > Soil > Wetlands | place: USA...
CGGAAGGCGCGCGCGGTGAGCAGCACCGGGACGGCGACGGCGAGGGCGGTCCAGATCCCGGTCACGCGCGGCACGCCGAGGAAGGCGTTGCTGCCGCGGGTGAAGTCGCTGGCGCCGATGATGATGCCGTGGACGATGAGCAGCAGGCCCAATGTCGCGATCGAGGCCGCGGCGCCGCCCATCCGCGCGATCGGCAGGCCGATCACCGCGCCGACCGCCGCGACGACGATCACCGTCACGACCAGCGCCGCCGGCAAGCCCCATTCGACGGTGGCGAGGAAGGCGGGAAGGTGCGGCAGGGTCGAGGCCTTGGTGTCGAGCGGCAGGGTCAGGATGCCGGAGAGATAGGCGCCGAGGCCGATGAAGGCGACGTGGCCGAAGCTCAGGATCCCGGAATTGCCGGAGAAGACGCCGAGCCCGAGCACGGCGACGAGATTGATCAGGAAGAGCGCATAGGTCCGCTGCAGGCTGGTGCCGGCGAAGTGCGAGAACAGGAGGGCGAAGAAGACCAGCGGCACGCAGAGCACGAGCCCGCCGAGCAGCGAGCCCCTCCAGCGCTTGAGGCGGTGCCCGGCCGGCGCACCGATGGAACGCGCCTCGCTCACAGGTCCTCCGCGAACTGGTCGAAGTGCCGCTGCGCCTGGACCACCTTGTCGATCCGCTTCGGCACCGCCTTGCCCAGCTCCTTGATGACGTCGTTGACCAGGAGGTTGAGGAGCACGCTCATCGCCGCGTTCGAATGCCAATAGAGGCCGGTGCTGGTCGGCAGGTTGAAGACGCTGTCGGTGACCTTGTGCGCCCACACGCAATAACTATCGACCAGGATGTGGACCTCGTGGCCGCGGCGCTTGGCGAGCTCCGCCGCGCGCTGCGTCGCCTTGTCGTAGCGGTAGAAGTCGATCAACATGAAGGCGATGCGCGGCGCCTCGTCGAACATCACGTCGGCATAGTGGCCGTTCTGCCCGTCGGCGTTGTGCACGCCGGGCCGGATGTATTCCAGGCGGCTGACGAACTCGAGGGCGAGGCCCCGCGCCATGTGGAGGCCGCTGACGAAGACCCGGTCGGCATGGGCGAAGGAATCGACCGCACGCGCCCAGAGCGGCGTCGCGGTGAATTCGTAGGCCTTACGGATCGCCGCCAGCTCCGCCTCGAGGCTGTCCTGGCGGCTGAAATGCCCCGCCTCGCGCTCGGTGAAGGCCTGGTAGCGCCGGTCGATCGACCACAGGCTGCCGACCTCGGGACCGTAGAGATCGGCCTTCAGGCTGTGCCGCACGTCGCTGACGCCGTCGAAACCGAGCTTCCGCAGGAAGCGTCCGACCGTCATCGGGCTCACGCCGACATTGCCGGCGATGGTGGCGGCGGTCTCCAGCACCAGGCAGTCCGGCCGCGAGAGGAAATAGCTCGCGATCTTCTTCTCGGTCTTGGTGAGGGAGTCGTAGCTGTCGCGCAGCGGCTGCAGCACTTTCGCCTGCAGCAGCTCGCGCTGACCGGTGCCCGAATGAGCAGCCTTCGTCCGCATGCCGACCCTGTGTTCCGCGCCCCCTCGCGCCGAGGGCGGCGGATTGTTAGTTAATTATACTTTCTTGACTAGATGATATCACACTAACATTTCACGGCGCAAGACGGCGCGCCGCATCTGCGCACGGGGGGTTGCCGATGGCCGGGGCCGCCGCCAGATCGAGCTCAACAAAAGCGAAGGGCCTCCCGGAGGAGGCCCTTCCATTGCCCTGCCTAGAGGCGGCAGCTCAGCGCAGCCCGACCTCAACTCTGGAGGCCGTGCTCATGAGAACCGCCATCCGCGGCATATGACAATGAGACATCTGACCACCTCCTTTCCGTTGTTGAAACGGCCACTAATGTAAGAGGCGCTTTCGATTTTGCAATCGCGATCGCATCTGTGAGGGGATGAGAGATGTCGTCAAGACCTGATGAACGAGAGCAGGTCCGGGTTGAGGACATCTGCATGTGTGGTCAGCATGCCATGCGGGTAGCCGGGATAAGTCTTTAGCGACCCGCGCTTGAGCAGGTCGACCGCCCGCGGTACCGAACTTGCAAACGGGACGACTTGATCAGCTTCGCCATGCATCACCAGCACCGGCACGGTGATCTTCTTGAGGTCTTCGGTATAATCTTCGAGCCAAGAATCGACAGTCGCGTAGTGAGCGAGGGCACCGCCGGCCATGCCTTGGCGCCACCAGTTCGCAATGATTGCCTCAGAACGCTTGGCCCCGTCGAGGTTGTAGCCGTAGAACGGATTCTCAGGGACGAAACGGTAGAACTCCGACCGATTGCCCAGCATGCCAGCCCGGATCGCTTCGAACCACTCCGGCGGTTGACCGGACGGATTGTCCTTGCTCCGGTACATGTTCGGCGTCAGTGAAGCGACCAGCACCGCCTTCGCGACGCGCTCCTGGTGGCGAGCGACATAGCGAGCCACCTCACCGCCACCTGTCGAGTGCCCGATATGGATCGCGTCGCGCAGGTTGAGGTGCTCAGTCAGGGCCGCGAGGTCGGCAACCCAGTGGTCCATGTCGTTGCCGGCGCTGGGCTGGTCGGACCGGCCGTGGCCGCGCCGGTCGTGGGCGATCACCCGATACCCCTGATGAAGGAAGAACATCATCTGGACATCCCAGTCGTCCGCTGTCAGCGGCCAACCGTGACTGAAAACGATCGGCTGACCTGATCCCCAATCCTTGTAGAAGATGTTTACGCCGTCTGTAGTCGTGATCGTGGACATCGAATCTCTCCATTTGTGCTGCTAGACATCAAGCCATTGAAAGAAGATGCGACTTAAAAGAGCTTTCGCTGCGGATGGCCGTCGGCCTGCAGCGTTGGAATCACCTTGCCGAAGCAGGAGCCGTCGGACCAGGGCGGCTCCGGTGAAGAAAGCTGTGGTAAGTGACCAGTCGTCGATTAACTTAGCGAGGGATCACGCAAGGAGGCATGGCAACACGCAGCGCTGGAAGTTCTCGAACGTCGCGCGACTGCGCTCAGCTTTCGCCCGCAGGACTGCCCCTTCGAACGAGTCGATCAGCGCGACGGCAAGTTGCTTGGGGTCTTTCCGTATGACCGGTCGTCTTTTGCTGTCAAACGCTAATATTCTAGAGTCATCGATTCGGATCATCCGCCCTAACAACCGATGCTCCGCCAGGTCGTGGAACTATGCACGGTGCAGCTCAGAGTCCGCTCTGGGCCAACAACGGACTCTCCAACCGCGATCCTGAGAGTGCGCGGTCGGAGATCGCTGCGTTGTGCGGGGATTACTTGTGCGCGGCGTCGATCGTTTGGCCGATGTCTGCGGCATCGCAGGCCTTGACCATGGTCTTCCAGCAGCTTGCGAACATCGGGCTTCGATTCTGAGTCTGCCAAAGGACATTCATGACGTCCTTTGCGCCCGACGCGTCGCCCGAGTTGACGGCCTTGGCCACGTCGCCGAACGCGTTGGCGAGGACGAAGGCCCTCGATGCCCGGCTGGGATCTCCGACCGGGCCGCAATTCGCGTCGGCGGCAGCGAGCTTCGCAACGGTCCTGTCACCCCGGTCCATGAGGCATTTGGCCTCAACCGACTTGCCCCAACCCGGGACTTCGTCCGCGAAGGCCTGGCCGGTTGCCACGACAAATGCCGCTGCCAGCAGAATTTTGAAGGCGCTCAATTCAATTCTCCGTAAAGGCGATGAAGTGGACCCGTATCTGACAGAAAATGGCGTCGCTCGCCAAGTCCGCGTTGGTCAGGAAGGGATGGCTCGCGCAAAGTTCATCGCTATTGGCAGCTCGCCTTATCCTTGGCTTGAGTGCCGACGCGGCGTGAAGTTCCACAAGGCGATGACGGGCACTTCCGGATGGCGCGGGTCGTTGGAGAGGACGCTCAGCGACCCCGTGCTGAGCGAAAAATGTTGCCCCTGGGCCACGGGGAGTCCGATCCATCGCGCGGCCAGAACGAGGCCGAAATGGCCGTGCGAGAACAACGCGACGTTTCCCTGCAGCGACCGAAGCCGGGCGATGACGCGATCGGCGCGGTCGGATATCGCTTCCGGCGATTCGCCGCCGGGGCAACCGTCGCAAAAGATATTCCAGTCCGGACGGGTCTTGCGAATGTCCACGGAGCGCTCTCCTTCATAGTCGCCATAGTCCCATTCGGAGAGCTCCTGGTCGATCGTCGCCCCCGCTTCCAGGCCGGCCAACCTGCAGGTCCCTCGCGCCCGCCCGAGGGGGCTCGTCATCACGGCGGAAAACCGGATGCCATGGAGGTAAGGCTCAAGCTGCCGCGCCTCGGCCTCGCCCTGCGCGGTCAGCGGGATGTCCGTGCACCCGGTGTGCCGGCCGGAGAGAGACCACTCGGTCTCGCCGTGGCGAACGACATAGATCCGCAGTGGATCGCCTTCGGCAGGCTGATGATGCATTGTCGGCAAGAAGCAACCTCTCAGCTGATGTCTTGAGTTGGCAACCGGGCTATCAACTGCTCAGGCAGACTCCCCGATATCAGTACGCCCACTGTAGAAGCAGTAGAATTCGAAGCGATTGGCGAATACCTCAACCTCGACCGGCGGCGTTGTGTTCCAACTGAAGGAGAATGTGCTCAAAGCTTAGTGGGGTCGAAGACGATCGTCAGCCGCGGCCAGTATTTCCCCGGCGGGAAGTGCAGCGGCTGGCAGGCGGAATCGCCCACGGCGTTGACGGCCTGCTGCAGGACATTCGGGTAAGCCGGGTCATTGAGTTTCGATATGTCGGCCGTGACTTCCCAGTGCATCACTTTGCCGGCCGGCGTGACGCCGATCTTCACAGCGACGCGATAGCGATCGGAATGCTCGACCCCCGCCGGAAAGTGCCAGCACGGGATGATCTGGTCCCGGATGGCGTCCAGCTCCTGCTCGGTCGGCGGTGTCTGATCCAGGTTCGCGGCCTCCGGTGATGTGTCGGCTGTCTGCGCGCAGCCGGTGACGAGGGCCGTCGCCAGCACCAGGAGCATGAAGGATGATCGCCGCAAGAGAGATCGCGGCACGGGAGATTGCGGCACGGGGCCTCCTCGGTGATTCCTTGCTTGAGATGTCGTCGTCGGGTGCGGATGTTGCGCGCCGCAGCCTGTCCGGAGGCCTGCACGGGACCTGTCACGGATTGATTTCGGGGACCCGGCCGGGCGTCAGCTTCGCGAAGTCCGGTTTCGAGCAGAGCGGGTTGGCACGCGGCATGTCGAACTGGGCGCAGACCTCGCCATCCTTCATCCACCAGCGGCCGGTCCGCATGTTTCCATAAACATCACTGTCCTCGAAGGTGCCGTCGGCGGCATAATATCGCCACGCGTAATAGCTCTTGAAGGTGTGATCCGCCACCGAGGGTGCGTTCTCCGGCCCGCCGAGCTCGACTGCCGCGTCGGTCTCCTGGCCCGACGCCTCCGCGCTGTCGCCCGGCCGGTTCTTTCCGCATGCCGCCGCCGCAAGCAACAGCAGGGCGAGGAATAACTTCCGACCATTCGTCCACCCGTTCGTCCGCCCGCTCATCCGATGACCCATCGGTCCATCCGCACGCCCCGAATCCAATTCTCGGACGACAACTCCCGATTGTCCAGACATTCACGGCGACACTGGAAGCGGCGGTTTAGTGACCGCTTGGAGTCATAAACGGCCGGGGATTCCGCTGACGCCTCGGATCAGATGGGGCTCAGGTCGCGCGGATGACGACGTGGCGTTTCTTGCCGAAGGAGAGCTTGATGACACCCTCGGCGTTCACATCGGCGAGCGAGATCTTGCGGTTCTCGTCGGCGACGGTGGCGTCGTTGAGCTTGGCGCCGGCGCCCTTGATCAGGCGGCGTGCCTCGCCGTTCGAGGCGGCGAGCCCGGCCCGGCGGAAGAGCTCGAAGGCGGCGATGCCGGCTTCGAGCTCGGCCTTCGGCACGTCGATGCTCGGCAGATCTTCGCCGAGCCCGCCTTCGACGAAGGTCTTCTGCGCGGTGGCATGCGCCGCCGCCGCGGCTTCGGCGCCGCGGCAGAGCCGCGTCGCCTCGTCGGCGAGCACGACCTTGGCGCCGTTGATCTCGGAGCCCTCGAGCTTCTCCAGGCGCGCGATCTCGTCGAGCGGGAGATCGGTGAAGAGCCGGAGGAAGCGGCCGACATCGGAGTCGTCCACGTTGCGCCAGAACTGCCAGTAGTCGTAGGCCGGCAGCTTCTCCTCGTTGAGCCAGACGGCGCCGGCCGCGGTCTTGCCCATCTTGGCGCCGGAGGCGAGCGTGATCAGCGGCGTCGTCAGGCCGAAGAGCTCGAGGTCATCGACGCGGCGGCCGAGCTCGACGCCGTTGACGATGTTGCCCCATTGGTCCGAGCCGCCGATCTGCAGCTTGCATTTCCGGCGGCGGGCCAGCTCCAGGAAGTCGTAGGCCTGGAGGATCATGTAGTTGAACTCGAGGAAGGTCAGCGGCTGCTCGCGTTCGAGCCGGAGCTTGACGGAATCGAAGGCGAGCATGCGGTTGACCGAGAAGTGTCGGCCGTAGTCGCGAAGGAAGTCGATGTAGTTGAGCTTCTCCAGCCAGTCGGCGTTGTTGACCATGACCGCATCGGTCGGCCCGTCGCCGAATGTCAGGAACTGGGCGAAGATCTTCTGGATGCCTGCGATGTTGCGGTTGATGTCCTCAGTTGAAAGCAGCTTGCGGCTTTCGTCCTTGCCGGTCGGATCGCCGACCTTGGTGGTGCCGCCGCCCATCAGCACGATCGGCTTGCCGCCGGCCCGCTGCAGCAGGCGCAGCATCATGATCTGCAGCAGCGATCCTACATGCAGCGAATCCGCGGTCGCGTCGAAACCGATATAGGCTGTGAGGCCGCCCTTCTGCGCCTCGCGGTCGAGCTCCTCGATCGCGGTGCATTGGTGCAGGAAGCCGCGGTCGATGAACCGCCGCAGGAAGTCGGATTTCGGTTGGAACGCGCTGGACATGGTACGGCCTGGATTTGAATGCGGCCGTGGTTTAACACGGGGTTCAAGTTGAGTTCCAGAGGGCAGGATGGGCAAGGAAGTCTGGGCGATCGGCCTGATGAGCGGCACCAGCGGCGACGGCATCGACGCGGCGCTCATCCGGACCGACGGCGAGACCGTTGCCGCGGTGGGGCCGGGGATCGGCGAGGCCTATGATCCGGCCTTTCGCGCCCGGCTGAAGGGCGCCTATGGGCAGTGGGATCCGCCGGCCGGGCTCGAGCGCGAGCTGACCGAGCGCCACGCCGCCGCCGTCCAGCGCCTGCTGGCCGAGGCCGGCATGGCCGCCGCCGAGATCGGCGTCGTCGGCTTCCACGGCCAGACCATCCTGCACGAGCCGGAGCGGCACCGGACCCGGCAGATCGGCGACGGTGCGCTGCTGGCGAACCTGACCGGTATCCCGGTCGTCAACGACTTCCGCTCCGCCGACATGGCAGCGGGCGGCGAGGGGGCGCCCCTGGCGCCGGTCTTCCATCGCGCGCTTGCCGCCGGGCTGGAACGGCCGGTGGCGATGCTCAATATCGGCGGCGTCTCCAACGTGACCTGGATCGGCGAAGGAGGCGGGCTCATCGCCTTCGACACCGGCCCCGGCAATGCGCTGATCGACGACTGGGCGATGCGCCACACCGGCGAGCCGGTCGACCGCGATGGCGCCCTGGCGCGGCGCGGGGCCGTGGACGAGGCGGCGGTCGCGCGCTTCCTCGCCAATCCCTATTTCGCGCGCCCGGCGCCGAAGTCGCTGGACCGCGATGCCTTCAAGGATTTCTCGATCGATGACCTCAGCGCTGCCGACGGCGCCGCGACGCTGACCGCGATCACTGCGGCCGCGATCCACGCCGGCATCGCGCGCCTGGAGTCGGCGCCGAGGCGCTGGCTGGTCTGCGGCGGCGGCCGGCACAATCCGGTGCTGATGGCGGCGTTGCGCGCGCGGCTCGGCGCGTCGGTCGATCCCATTGAGGCGATCGGCTGGAACGGCGACCTCATCGAGGCCCAGGCCTTCGCCTTCATGGCGGTGCGCGCGCTCGGCGACCTGCCGATCAGCTTCCCGGGCACGACCGGCGTCCGGCAGCCGACGACCGGCGGCCGGCTGCACCGGCCGCAGGCACTGGCGATGAATCGGGGGTAGGCGCGCTAGCGGGTCGAGCGGGCCTTGGCAGCCGCTTCCGGGATCGCGGTCACGAGGTACTGGTCGACCGCTTCGGCGAGCTGGTCGAGATGCTCGTTGAAGAAGTGGCTGGCGCCCGGGACGACCTTATAGTCGATCTTGATCCCGCGCTGGTGGCTGAGCTTCTGGATCAGCTTCGCCACGGCTTCCTGCGGCACGACCGTGTCCTGGTCGCCCTGGATCACCAGGCCGGAGGACGGGCAGGGGGCGAGGAAGCTGAAGTCGTAAACATTGGCCGGCGGCGCCACCGAGATGAAGCCGCTGATCTCCGGCCGGCGCATCAGGAGCTGCATGCCGATCCAGGCGCCGAAGGAGAAGCCGGCGATCCAGCACTGCGCCGCGTTCTGGTTCCAGCTCTGCAGCCAGTCGAGCGCCGCCGCGGCGTCGCTCAGCTCACCTTCGCCGCGGTCGAACTTGCCCTGGGAGCGGCCGACCCCGCGGAAATTGAAGCGCAGCACCGAGAAGCCCTGGCGCTGGAACGACTGGTAGAGCGAATAGACCACCTTATTATTCATGGTCCCGCCATGCTGCGGGTGCGGGTGCAGCATGAGGGCAATCGGCGCGTTCGGGGTGGCGCTCTGCTGGTAACGGCCTTCGAGGCGGCCTTCCGGCCCGTTCAGAATGATTTCCGGCATGTGGGCTTGGATTTTTCTTTATCTTGCAGTCGCTTAGGTGAGGCAGGCTGGATCTCGAGCCCGGTGCGGATACCTTAGTGGACGTCAGGGTCTTCCCTGAGCTTCCATGGCCTTGTGACCGTGCTAATTCTTGACCACGTTACTAGGGCATACTATATGTCCGCCAGGATTTGCATCGGCCGTCTTGCGAGCAGATACCCGAGCGGCACGATCCACTAAGGCCCCAACGGCGCGACAGTAAACACGATGGCGATGCGGATTTTCAAGCGGATAAGGGAAGAAGTGGACGCCACCATGGCCCGCGATCCGGCGGCCCGGTCGCGCCTGATGGTGATCCTCGCCTATCCCAGCTTCTATGCGGTGATGTTCCACCGGGTGGCGCACCGGGTCTATGGCGCGGGTTTCTACACCCTCGCCCGGATGATCTCCCAGTTCTCCCGCTTCCTGACCGGGATCGAGATCAACCCCGGCGCCCGGATCGGGCGACGGCTGTTCATCGATCATGGCATGGGGGTGGTGATCGGCGAGACGGCGATCGTCGGCGACGACGTCACCCTCTATCACGACGTCACCCTGGGCGGCATCTCGCCCTCGATCAACTCGGCCTCGCAGGTGAACGTGAAGCGCCATCCGACCCTGGAGGACGGGGTCATCGTCGGCGCCGGTGCGCAGATCCTGGGCGACATCGTGGTCGGTCGGAATGCCCGGGTCGGCGCCAATGCGGTCGTGGTGAAGGACGTGCCGCCGGGCGTCGCTGTCGTCGGCATTCCCGGCCGCGTGGTGAAGCCGAAGGACGCCTGCACCGAGTTCGATGCCTATGGCATTCCCGGCCGCGAGCTGCCGGACCCGGTGTCGCGGGCGATCGACGGATTGCTGGACCAGATTTCCCGGCTCCAGGCGCGGGTCGCCGCGCTGGAAGCCGAGATGCCGGCGGGCGCGCTCCACATGAATGGCGATGTGAACGGGGCGCCCGCAATCTCGAGCGGAGACGCGCCGGAGACGGTGATTGCCGCCTCCGACGAATATCCGCCGAGCCCAATTTAAGGAGGACCTGCCGTGAGACTGAGCACGAAGGGACGTTACGCCGTCATGGCGCTGGTGGATCTCGCCGGCCACAGCAACGGCCGGCCGGTGGCGCTGGCCGACATTTCCGGCCGCCAGGAGATCTCGCTCTCTTACCTGGAGCAGCTCTTCGCCAAGCTGCGGCGCGCCGGGCTGGTGAAGTCGGTGCGCGGCCCGGGCGGCGGCTACCTGCTCGCCCGCACCGCCGACGACACCCGGATCTCCGACGCCATCATGGCGGTCGACGAGCCGATCCGCGCCACGCGCTGCAAGCCGAATTCCGGCGCCGGCTGCCATACCGACAAGAGCCGCTGCCTCACCCACGATCTCTGGGAAGAGCTGTCGCACCAGATCCACCTGTTCCTGAACTCGGTGTCGCTCGCCGACGTCTGCGAGCGCCGCGTGCTCGGGCGGTCCGGCGCGGTGGCCAAGGGCGACGGCACGGAAGCGCCGGTGACCACCAATGGCACCGGGGCTGGCAGTGGCAACGGCGCCACGCCGCCGCAGCCCAGCACCTCCTCGACGCCGGTCGCCGCCGAATAAGCCTGTTCACAAGAGAAGAATCCGCGACCGCCATGCCGACCGCGATCTACATGGACTGGAATGCCACGGCGCCGGTGCGCCCCGAGGCGCAGCACGCCGTCGCGGCGGCGCTCGCCTTCGGCGGCAATCCGTCCTCGGTCCACGCCTTCGGCCGGCATGCGCGCAAGACCATGGAGGAGGCGCGCGGCCGTCTCGCCGATCTCGTCGGCGCCGCGGCGGAGAACGTGATCTTCACCTCCGGCGGCACCGAAGCGAACGTCCTCGCGATCGGCAGCCGCGGCGAGCGGCGCCTCATCGTCTCCGCGATCGAGCATGACTCGGTGCTGAGGCCGGCACGCGATGCCGGCGCTGCGACGATCCATGTCACGCAGGACGGCGTGGTCGATCTCGATCACCTGCGCTTCCTGCTGGAGCAGGATGCCCGCCCGGCCCTGGTCTCGCTGATGCTTGCGAACAACGAGACCGGCGTGATCCAGCCGGTGGCGGAGGCGGCGAAGATCGCCCACGACCATGGCGCGCTGGTCCATTGTGATGCGGTGCAGGCGATCGGCCGCATGCCGGTCGATCTCGCGGCGCTCGATGTCGATTTCCTGACGCTCTCCGGCCACAAGCTCGGCGCGCCGCAGGGCATCGGCGCACTGGTGCTCGGCCGCGCCGTCGCGGTTGCGCCGCTGCTGCTCGGCGGCGGCCAGGAGCGCGGTCGCCGCGCCGGCACCGAGAACGTGCCGGGCATCGCCGGCCTCGGCGCGGCGCTGGCGGCGCTGGAACCTCGCGAGACCGTGCAGGTTGGCAGGATGCGTGAAGTGTTGGAGCGCGGCCTCCAGGAACAGGATCCGGCGGTGACGATTTTCGGCGCGGCGGCGCCGCGCCTTCTCAACACGCTCTGCTTCGCCGCGGGTTCGATGACCGCGGAGACCGCCATTATGGCGCTCGATCTCGCCGGGATCGCGGTCAGCGCCGGCTCCGCCTGCTCGTCCGGCAAGGTGAGGCCGAGCCACGTGGTGAGCGCCATGGGTTTCGACGCCGCGACCGCCGCGCGGGCGATCCGCGTCAGCCTGGGCCATGAGAACACCATGGCCGAGGTCGATGCGTTCCTCGCCGCCTGGTCGCGGATCCATGGGTCGCGCATCCAGGCGCCGCGCAACGTCGATGAGCGGGTTCAACCCGCAGCTTGAGATCAAGGCCAGACAGGCACACATGAACACCCAGGCACACATGACCATGACCAACAGCAATCACGCTCTCGAGAACCGGCCGAAGCTGCCGGTCTATCTCGACTACCAGGCGACCACGCCCTGCGATCCGCGCGTGGTGCAGGCGATGCTGCCGTACTTCACCGAGAAGTTCGGCAATCCGCATTCCCGCAACCACTCCTATGGCTGGGACGCGGAGGAGGCGGTGGAGAAGGCGCGGGCCGAGATCGCTGCGCTGATCGGCGCCGACGAGAAGGAGATCATCTTCACCTCGGGCGCCACGGAATCGAACAACCTGGCGATCAAGGGCGTCGCGCATTTCCAGAAGGACCGGAAGAACCACATCATCACGGTCGCGACCGAGCACAAATGCGTGCTCGATTCCTGCCGCCACCTGGAGCTGGAAGGGTTCCAGGTCACCTACCTGCCGGTGATGCAGAACGGCCTCATCGATCTCGAGCAGCTGAAGGCGGCGATCACCGACAAGACCGCGATCGTCTCGGTGATGGCGGTCAACAACGAGATCGGCGTCATCCAGCCGATCGCCGAGATCGGTGCGATCTGCCGTGCGCGCGGCGTCTACTTCCACACCGACGCGGCGCAGGCGGTGGGCAAGATTCCGCTCGACGTCAACGCCATGAAGATCGACCTCCTGTCGATCTCCGGCCACAAGATCTACGGCCCGAAGGGCATCGGCGCGCTCTATGTGCGCCGCAAGCCGCGGGTCCGCATGGAAGCGCTGATCCATGGCGGCGGCCAGGAGCGGGGCTTCCGCTCCGGTACCCTGCCGACGCCGCTCTGCGTCGGCCTCGGCGAAGCCTGCGCCATCGCCCGGAAGGAGATGGGTGCGGAGGCGGAGCGACTGAAAGTGCTGCGGGACCGGCTCTACAACGGGCTGAAGGCGCGCCTGCCGGACATCTATCTCAACGGCGATCCCGACCGGCGCATCCCCGGCAACCTCAACGTCTCCTTCGCCTATGTGGAGGGCGAGGGACTGATGATGGGGATCAAGGAACTGGCGGTGTCGTCGGGCTCGGCCTGCACCTCGGCCTCGCTGGAGCCGTCCTATGTGCTGCGCGCTCTGGGGGTCGAGGAGGAGCTGGCGCACACCTCGCTCCGGCTCGGCCTCGGGCGGTTCTCGACCGAGCAGGACGTGGACTACGCCATCGAGCACATCGTGCAGGCGGTGACGCGCCTCCGCGAGATGAGCCCGCTCTGGGAGATGGCCCAGGAAGGCATCGACATCAAATCGATCGAATGGGCGGAGCACTGAGCACGCCCCCCTTCATCCGAAGGGCGATCGACGAAATCCTGAGGGAGTACGACCATGGCCTATAGCGAAAAGCTGCTGGAGCACTACGACAACCCGCGCAATGTCGGCGCATTCGAGAAGGGCGAAGGCAATGTCGGCACCGGCCTCGTCGGCGCGCCCGCCTGCGGCGACGTGATGAAGCTGCAGATCAAGGTCGGCGCCGACGGCCGCATCGCCGACGCCAAGTTCAAGACCTTCGGCTGCGGCTCGGCGATCGCGTCCTCCTCGCTGGCGACCGAATGGGTCAAGGGCAAGACGCTGGAAGAGGCGGAGCAGATCAAGAACACCGAGATCGCGCAGCACCTCTCGCTGCCGCCGGTGAAGATCCATTGCTCGGTCCTCGCCGAGGACGCGATCAAGGCCGCGATCAAGGATTTTCGCGAGAAGCAAGAAGGGCGCGAGAAGCAGAGCGGGAAGGATAAGGCCGCGGAATGAACGACCAGGCGTTGAACACTCCCGCGCCGAACACGGAGGCCGTGGCCGCCGGCGCTGCGAAACCGCGCCGCGCGCCGCGCCCGCGGCCGGCCGCGATCGCCCTGACCGCCGCGGCGGTCGAGCGGGTGAAGGCGCTGCTGGATAAGCGCGGCAAGCCCTCGGCCGGCATCCGCATCGGCGTCCGCACCAAGGGTTGCTCCGGCCTGTCCTACACGCTGGAATATGCCGACGCGAAGGGTCCGGCCGACGAGGTGGTGGAGCAGGATGGCGTCACCGTGCTGATCGACCCCAAGGCGACGATGTTCATCCTCGGCACCGAGATGGACTATGTGGAGGAGAAGCTGCAGACCGGCTTCGTCTTCCGCAATCCGAACGAAAAGGGCCGTTGCGGCTGCGGCGAGTCTTTTCACGTCTAGAGTGAGGCCGTCCAGAGTAGGGCCACGTCCAGAGTCCAGGTGCGTTTCTCCGATGTCGCAGAGCGAGCACGAGCGATCCCAGTCATCGCCCGAAGCGGGTCCGATGGCGCCATGCTGGTCCTGCCGGCAGCCGGTCGCGCCGCGCGCGCTCTTCTGCCATAGCTGCGGCGCGGTCCAGCCGCCGGGCAATCTCGACCATTTCGCGCGGCTCGGCGTCGCGCCGGGCTTCGACCTCGATCTCGACCGGCTGGAGAAGCAGTATCTCGGCTTCCAACGGGCGATGCATCCCGACCGCTTCGTCACCAAGACCGCGAAGGAACGGGCGATCGCCGAATCCCAGGCGGTGGCGATGAACGAGGCCTATGAGACCCTGAAGGATCCGCTGCGCCGCGCCGCTTATCTGCTGGAGCGCGCCGGGCGCGTCGCCGCCGTGGCCAAGGACCAGACCGTCAACGATCCCGAGCTCCTCATGGAGGCCATGGAGGCGCGCGAGCAGCTTGCCGAGGTCGAGACCATCGAGGCGCTGGAGGCGCTGCAGGTGGAGGCGGGCGCCAAGGCGATCGATCTCATCGCGCAATTGTCCAAGGCCTTCGCGGCGGACGATCTCGACGCCGCGAACCGCGCGGCGACGCGCATGAAGTATTGGCGGAAGTTCCTGGAAGATTCCCGGGCGCGCCGCGCTGCCCTCGAGGATTCGCTGGGAGAGGGCGCGTGAGCACGATCCTGCTGCAGATCCACGAGCCCGGCGAGACGCCCGCGCCGCATGAGGAGGAGAAGGGCATCGCCATCGGCATCGACCTCGGCACCACCAACTCGGTCGCCGCGATCGCCGAGGACGGCAAGCCCGAGATCCTGCGCGACCCGGAGGGTGACGGCCTCATCCCCTCGGTCGTCGCCTATGCGGGCGCCGAGCCCGTGGTCGGGCGGGCGGCGGTGATCCAGCAGATGCGCCGTCCGGAAACGGTCGTCAGCTCGGTGAAGCGGCTGATGGGCCGCGGCGCCGCCGACCTAAAGTCGCTTTCGGGGACGCTGCCCTACGAGATTCACGGCGACCAGCAGGTCGGGATGGTGCGGCTGAAGGTGGCCGGGCGCGTGCTGAGCCCGGTCGAAGTCTCCGCCGACATCCTGCGGGCGATCAAGACTCGCGCCGAGGCGGCGCTGGGAAGGGAAGTGCATCGTGCGGTCGTCACGGTGCCGGCCTATTTCGACGACGCCGCCCGCGCCGCCACCAAGGACGCGGCGAAGCTCGCCGGCCTCGAAGTTCTGCGCCTGGTGAACGAACCGACGGCGGCGGCGCTCGCCTACGGCCTCGACCGCGGCGCGGAGGGACTCTACGCGGTCTATGATCTTGGCGGCGGCACCTTCGACATCTCGCTGCTGCGCCTGCAGCAGGGCGTGTTCCAGGTGCTGGCGACCGGGGGCGATGCCGCCCTCGGCGGCGACGACTTCGATCACGCGCTGGCGGAATCCGCCTTGAAGGGCGCCGGGCAACAATCACCGACCCTGGTCGAGGCGAAGAACCTGTTGCTGGCGGCGCGGCGCGCCAAGGAGATCCTGACTGAGCGCGACAGCGCCGAGCTGTTCGGCACTTTGGGCGGCCAGGAGTTCCGCGAGATCGTGGACCGTGCCGCGTTCGAGAAGCTGATCGAGCCGATGATCGCGCGCACGCTCAAGGCCTGCCGCCAGGTGCTGGAGGACGCCCATATCACCGCCGCCGAGGTGAAGGGCGTGGTGCTAGTGGGTGGTTCGACCCGCGTGCCGGCGGTGCGGCGCATGGTGGCGAAGTTCTTCGGCCGCGAGCCGCTGGCCGACATCAACCCCGACGAGGTGGTGGCGGCGGGCGCCGCCCTGCAGGCCGAGGCCCTGACCCGCGGCGGCGACACGCTGCTGCTCGACGTGATCCCGCTCTCGCTCGGCATCGAAACCATGGGCGGCATCGTCGAGAAGGTGATCGACCGCAACACCGCCATCCCCGTCGCCAAGGCCCAGGAGTTCACCACCTACCAGGACGGCCAGACCGGGATGCAGATCCACATCGTGCAAGGCGAGCGCGAGACCGTGGATGCCTGCCGCTCGCTCGGGCGGTTCGAGCTCAAGGGCATCCCGCCGATGGCGGCGGGTGCGGCGCGGATCCGCATCACCTTCGCGGTCGATGCGGACGGATTGCTCACGGTCAGCGCCCAGGAGCGGACCACCGGCGTCAAGGCGGAGATCGCGGTGAAGCCGAGCTACGGCCTCGGCGACGACGAGATGGCCGACATGCTGCGCGACAGCCTGACCCACGCCCGCGAGGACATGGAGCGCCGGCTGCTGATCGAGGCCCGGGTCGAGGCGGAGCGGATGCTGCTGGCGCTGGATGGCGCCCTCAAGGCGGACGGCGACCTGATCCCCGCCGCGGAGCGCACCGCCATCGAGGCTGCGGTCGCGAAGGTCCGGCAGACAGTCCGGGGCGAGGACCGCGACCGGATCGGGGCGGCGGTCGAAAGCCTGGAGCAGGTCACCCATCCCTTCGCCCAGAGGCGCATGGACCGGGCGGTCGGCCAGGCGCTGAAGGGCCACAGCCTTGACGAGGTCGAGGCGAGTATGGCAACTGACCGCGCCGAATAGCGATTTCCCCGTAAATAGTGATGAAAGCCCGGAAAACCGGGTTCTGGAGAGCTTTGAGATGCCGAAGATGACCTTCATTAAACCGGGCGGCGAACGGGTCGAAGTCGAAGCCCCGCTCGGGCTCTCCGTGCTCGAAATCGCGCACCGCAACAACATCGACCTCGAGGGCGCCTGCGAGGGCTCGCTCGCCTGCTCGACCTGCCATGTGATCGTCGATCCCGAGTGGTACGACGTGCTCGAGGGGGCGACCGAGGACGAGGAGGACATGCTCGATCTCGCCTTCGGCCTGACCCACACCTCGCGGCTCGGCTGCCAGATCAAGATGACCGAGGAGCTCGACGGCCTGACCGTCACACTCCCGACTGCGACTCGTAATATGATGGTCGAGAAGTAGGCGAATCCTTTCCGTGGCCAGGAAGCTCAAGTGGACGGACGTCCAGGACATCGCGATCGAGCTGGAGGAGGCGCATCCCGACGCGGACGTCGTCAATCTGCGCTTCACCGATCTCTGGAAATGGGTGCGCGAGCTTCCGGTCTTCGACGACGATCCCAAGAAGTCGAACGAGAAGATCCTCGAAGCGATCCAGGCGGCCTGGCTCGAGGAGCGAAGTTGAAAGGTGGCCCGATCCTGAAGCTGATCGCTCGGCCCTGGGTCGATCCGGTCTGCCTCTGGGGGCTGAAGCGCATCTTTCCTGCATCTCGCGCCTGGGCGGCCGCCGGGATTTCCAACGGCGATCCCGATCGCTTCGCCGCCGAGCTCGATCTCGGCCGCGTGCCGCCCGGCATCGGGAAACGCCTCAAGAAGACCGCCGATCTGAAGCGCACCTCCGACGACACCTTCGGCCGCTGGCGCGATACCGTCTTCGGCGGGACCGGCGATGTCTGGGCGGCGGAGGACCAGCGGCGGAATGCGGCCCAGGCCTGGTTCGGCCATCGCTTCGCCTATCTCCTGTTGGCGCGCCGCCGCGGCCTTCCCGCGGTCAGGCTGGATGTGCCAACGCCGGCCGCGGTGATGGACGAATTCGCCGAGACGATCCTCGATCCCGATCCCTATTTCGGCCTTCCGGACCGCCTGCCCGAGGTCGAGCGCAGCCGCGCGGTCGCGAACGGCAACGTAATCGAATACTGGCTGCGCTTTCCGAGCCCGGGCGGGGACAACGACACGGTCTACGCCCATGTCTATGAGCCGAAGCAGAAGCCGGGCGGTGATCTGCCGACATTGATCTTCGGCCACGGCCTCGCCATCGAGACCGAGATGATGAAGGGCGACCTCCGCGGCTATGGCTCCGTCGCCGAGCGCGGTGTCCGCGTTATCCTGCCGGACGGTCCAGGTCATAACCGCCGCGTGGCGGACGGACTCTATGGCGGCGAGAGCTTCATCATGGCGCCGCCGAGCTCGGGCCTTCGCCATCTCGCCCAGGCCGCGAAGGAGTTCGGCATCATCGCCGCCTGGGCCCGCGGCAATGGCTCCAGGCACGTCGCCTTCAGTGGCATGAGCCTCGGCGCGCTGACCTCCCAGGTCGCGGCCGGGCGCACCGGCAAGTGGCCCGCGGAGGCGCGGCCGGATTCCCTCATGCTGCTGACCACCACCGACAAGGTTAGCAGCCTCGCCTTGGATTCCGCCCTGGCGGTGATCGCCGGGCTTGATGTCGCGGCCCAGGCCCAGGGCTGGCGGCCGACCAGCTTCGTGCCGCTCGCCCCCATCGTCGATGCCGCGCCGACCCCGCCGGTCGATCCGGAGCGGATCGTGCTCCTCATTGGCGAGCGGGACACCGTGACGCCGATCGACGGCGGCCGGCGCCTCGCCACCAAGTGGCGGGTGCCGGAGAAGAACCTGTTCCGCCGCGACCAGGGCCATTTCTCGGCCGCTTTCGGGCTCAGCGTCGATCCCTCGCCGTTCCGGCGCATCACGGAAATCCTGGTCGGCTGAGCCCCGCCGGCCGTGCTAGACTGATGCCATGGATAGGACGCTGAATTCATTAGGATTTGCCAAGCCGCCCGCCGCCACCCGCGTGGTGGTGGCGATGTCCGGCGGCGTCGACAGCTCGGTCGTGGCGGCCCTGTTGAAGAGCGAGGGCTACGATGTCATCGGTGTCACCCTGCAGCTCTACGACCACGGCCTCGCCTTGCAGAAGAAGGGCGCGTGCTGCGCCGGGCAGGACATCTACGATGCGCGCCAGGTGGCCGATCGCATCGGCATTCCGCATTACGTGCTCGACTACGAGAACCGGTTCTCCGATGCGGTGATGCAGGATTTTGCGGATTCCTATCTCGCCGGCGAGACGCCCATTCCCTGCGTGCGTTGCAATCAGCGGGTCAAGTTCCGCGATCTCCTGGACCAGGCGCGGGCGCTCGATGCCGACTGCTTGGCGACCGGGCACTACGTACAGCGGGTGACGGGCGCCGGCGGCGCTGAGCTGCACGCCGCCGCCGATCCGTCACGGGACCAGAGCTATTTCCTGTTCGCGACCACCAAGGCGCAGCTCGATTTCCTGCGCTTCCCCTTGGGCGGCATGCCGAAGACCGAGACCCGCGCCCTCGCCGAGCGCTTCGGCCTCGCCGTCGCGGCGAAGCCCGACAGTCAGGACATCTGCTTCGTGCCCAACGGCAACTACGCGAGCGTGGTCGAGCGGCTGCGCCCCGGTGCTGCCGAGCCCGGCGAGATCCGCCATGTCGACGGCCGCGTGCTCGGGCAGCATGCCGGGGTCATCCATTTCACCGTCGGCCAGCGCAAGGGGATCGCGGTCAACGACCAGGCGAACAGCAACGAGCCGCTCTACGTCGTGCGGCTCGAGCCTGAGCGCCGCCAGGTGATCGTCGGACCAAAGGCGGCGCTCGCCTGCGAACGCATCCAGCTCCGCGAGATGAATTGGCTGGCCGGCGAGGCGCAGGACCTGCCGGTCACGGTGAAGATCCGCTCCATGAGCCGGCCGGCGCCGGCGCGGATCACCGTTGCAGGTCACGAAGCGACGGTGGCGTTCGATACGCCGCAGTTCGGCGTGGCGCCGGGCCAGGCCTGTGTCGTCTATCAGGAGAGTCGTGTGCTCGGTGGCGGCTGGATCCGCCGCCAGCATGCGGGGAATGCGGCCCAGGCCTCGGCGGCCTAGCCGAATTTTGGGGGGAACGGCATGGATCTCGCGGAACTGACCGACGCGTTGCGCGGTCACGCAGGGCGCAACGTGAAGCTCGGCTACAAGGTCAAGTTCACGCTCGACGACGGCGTGATCTTCTGGGACGGGACCGGCGCCACGCCGGAGATCGGCAATGTCGAGAACGGCGAGGCCGACACCACGATCGCCATCAGCGCCGAGAATCTCGAGAAGCTGATGAAGGGCACGCTCGATCCCACGCTCGCCTACATGACCGGCAAGCTCAAGGTCGAGGGCAAGATGGGCGTCGCCCTTAAGCTGACCTCGATGTTCGCGGACTAGTTCTTCGCCGCCGCCAGGATCGGGCCGGTATAGGCGGCTTGGACCAGGATCGCGGTCTTCAATCCATCCATCGCCGGCGGGAGATCGAAGCTTTCGGCGCTGCCGTCCCAGCCGCCGAGCCTCGTCAATTCGTGCACCACGTTCTTGTGCGGCAAGGTGCGGCCGCCATTCTCCCCGCGGGCGACCGGGACCTGGACGACGTTGGGGTCGTAGCGCACCAGCCAGACATCGGCGGCATCCGCTTGCGCCGCGCCGGCGCCGATTTCAACCTTGTCACCGGCGAGCGCGACGGTGGTTGCGGGCTTCGCGGCATTGCGTTCAGCTGCCGCCGCTATCGCCTGGTCGAGTTCCCCCGCATCGGCGCCGACGATGTCGCTCTGGCCGTCGATCACCATCTGCGGTGTGTAGGCGGTCGCACGGTGAAGCGTGCGCTCGTAGTTGTATTGCCGGGTGGTGTATTCGGGTTTCGCGAAGGAATCCTTCCAGCCGAGATAATCCCAATAGGTGACGCCGAAGCTCAGGGCCAGCACGTCGGGCCGGTCGCTGACCGCAGTGAGATTGTCGTTGGCCGGCGGGCAGGAGGAGCAGCCCTGGCTGGTGAAGAGCTCGACCACGACCGGGCGGCTGCCCATGGTCTCGGCGAGACTAGGCTGCGTCAGCCCGAGCATCAGGCCGGCCGCGAGGAGAGCGAGGGATCGCATGACATGCCTCCGGATCGATGGACTTGGAGACGGTTCGCGGCAAGTCGCCGCGAGGTTACGCCTCCGGGGCCGAATTCAATGACGTTGAGCGACGTTCGGTCAGAATTCTCGCGCAAAGGTTGTTGTGGAGCGGGAAGTGCGCTATACTCTTGCTCGCGGACCAGACCGGACCTTTACAGATCGCAGAATCGGTTTGGCGGCCGCCGACGGCATTTCCGCCTTCATTCTCAGAGGCTTAGTGCGCCCGGACAGGGTCTCCGACGGGCCGCGGCCGTAAAGGCCGTTACCGCGCTCCGGCTACGCGACCACCTGCCGGACCAAGGTGCCGCGATCGACCAGGAACTCTTCCAGCGCCTCGAGGAAGAGGTCGATATCGGCCTCCGTATGCGCCAGCGAGAGGTTGCCGGTGATGCGGCGGGTCACATAGAGGCCGCGCTGGAACATGTCGAGCTGGAACAGTTTCTTCAGCGCGGCGAGGTCGCGCTCGCGGCCTTTCTCCCCGGCGTCGAGATCGCGGACGCTGCGGATCGGGCCGCGATGGAAATGGAGGCCGAAGATCGAGCCGATGCCGGTCATCTGCAGGGCGATGTCGTGTTTCGCGGCCACGGCGTTGGTGCGCTCCCGGAGCTGGTCCCCGAGACCGTTCATGCGGTCGAGCGCCGCCGGGGTCAGCACCTTGGTCAGCCCCGCATGACCCGCCGCCATGGCAAGCACGTTGTTGTTGAAGGTGCCGCCATGGGGCAGGGCATCCGGCCGGCTCGGATCGAACCGGTCCATGATGTCGGCGCGGCCGCCGAAGGCGCCGATGGTCATGCCGCCGCCCACATACTTGCCGAGCGTCCCGAGGTCGGGGCGGATTCCATGTCGCCCCTGCAGACCACCGGGCCCGAGACGCGAGGTCATCACCTCGTCGAACACCAGGAGCACGCCGTGCTCCGTGCAGGCCGCGCGCAGCGCGTTCAGGAACTCGGGCGTGCCGGGGATGCCGCCGCCGCTGCCCTGCATCGGCTCCAGCAACACCGCCGCGAGCTGCGCGGCATTCGCGGCGATGTCGCGTCGCGCCGCTTCGACATCGTTGTAGCGCGACTGCACGAAGGGGATCGGCACGTTCAATGGCGAGGCGCCGTGGCTGAAATAGAGCAGGCTGCCGTGATAGGCGCCGTCGAAGATCATGACTGCGGGCTTGCCGGTCACGGCCCGCGCGGTGGACAGCGCCAGCAGGTTGGCCTCGGTGCCGGAATTGCAGAACCGCAGGCGCTCCAAGGCGGGGAAGCGGGCGGCGATGGCGTCTGCCAGCGCATGCTCATAGATGTTCGGCCCGCCGAGCGTGAGGCCGTCGTCGATCGCCTGTTTCAGCGCCGACTGGATCACCGGCTCGGAATGCCCGAAGACGCCGGCGGTGTGCTCGTTGATGAAATCGACGTAAATGTGACCGTCGGCGTCGGTCACTCGGGCGCCTTCCGCCCGGCGGATGGTGAGCGGGAAGGGACCATAATGCAATGTTGTCCGGGTGTTGCCGCCGGGGAGGTGGGCGCGGGCCCGATGGTTCAATTGCGCGCTTTCGGGATTGGCGGCGACGTAGCGCTGCTCGGCCTCGGCGACCGCCGATTCCAGATGCTGGTTGGTCTGACGGCCGATCGTGCCGGCATCCGCGCGCGCAGTGCTCATGGTCGTGCCCTCCGTTTGCTGGATCATAGCCGGCGGAGGGCCGGCTCCGAAAGGGACCGGCGTTCCCGGCCTCCTGGAGGGCGGCCTCCGACTGCGCATCAGGGCCGCAGGGATGGATAGTGCCCTATGCCGTTCCGGCGCGGAGAGCAATTGCTCCGCAGCCCTGCTAATGCCATAACCCACCGATGATTAATGGAATGCCGATCCGGAAGGAATCGGGCAGGTTGGCTGCCTTGGACGGATTGCGGGGCTGGGGTGCCCTTTCCGTGGTCCTGTTCCACACCTACGTCTCATCGTTTCCGCTGAGCGAGACCTCGGCGGAGATTCTCCGGCGGATCGTTCTGTTCAACGGCGAGTTCGCCGTCTGGGTGTTCTTCGTGGTCTCCGGCTTCAGCCTGTCGATCGGCTTCTTCGAGACCGGCGATCGCCGCGGCATCCTGAAGATCGGCGCCGGCCGCTACGTCAGGCTCGCAATTCCCATCCTGGCCGCGTCGATGATCGTCTGGCTGCTCGGGCCCCTTCTGGTTCCGGTCGCGGACCGGCCCGCGAAGTTCCAGGAGGCCATCACGCATGCCCCCTCTATCGTCGAGACCTTGTATTTCGCGCTGTTCGGCACGTTCTTTCGTTACAACGTCCACACCGCGCTGATTCCGCCGCTGTGGACGATGCCCTATGAGCTCTACGGCTCGATGATCGTCTTTGCCGCGTTGCTTCTCATCGGACGCTGGCGCTGGCGGATCGCCATTCTTGCCGGGATGGCGGGCGCGTTCTATCTCCACTACACGGCGTATTCGGCGTTCTGCTGCGGCGTGATCCTGGCCGCGATTCACGTCCGGGTGCCGAGGGTCGGAGCCTGGGCCCTGGTCGTGCTGCTGGTTGCCCTCATCAGCTGTGCGCTCCTGCCTCCTACAGACCACGGGAAATGGTCGATCTTCATCGCCGTACCGATCGTGTTTTGTGCCGTCTCGAACGCGCAGGTCAATGCGTTCTTCGATCGGCCTTTCAGCCGATGGCTCGGCACGATCTCATTTCCTCTCTATCTCAACCACAGCGTGATCTTCTACACCTTCGCCATGGCGATGCCGCACGGGCTCGTTACGAATATCGCAACCGATGTCATAGCCCTGGTGCTGGCGACGCTGTTCGTGCCGATGGACCGCCTCGGCACGGCTGTCTCGCGCTGGTTCGGACGTTTCATCGTCGCGAAAGCGGCATCTCTCCGCCCGGCATGGGCCGCCAAATGGCGCCGGCCACACCCCGATCTTCAATCCATCCCGGAAACGCGAAAGACGCCGGCCCCGCAGCCCGAAGGCTGAGGAGCCGGCGCAGCACCGGCACTCGGCCCACTCCGAAAGGGACCGGCGTTCCAGGCTTCCTGGAACCTGACGCCGGCGTTATGCTTCAACTGTTATGCCCGAGACCGCCACCACCATCTATCCTCCGACCAAAGCGGGCCAGCCGCAGCCGGCCCTGGAGCAGGTGCTGTGCGATGCCTATGCCAGCGAGGTCAACGTCAGTATCCAGGGCTTCTGGAACGTCGGCTGGGTCGTCCGGCTGGGCGACGCCGTGACCGGCTATGACGCCGAGGAGAAATTCGCGGCCGGATCGTTCGAGCTCATCGCGCCCTGGCTGGTCGTTTCGATCTGCTGGCTCTATCCGGAGACGCCCTTCGCCAAGCAATACCGCAAGCGCTTCGGGTGAGCCCGAGGGCCGGCGACGGGGGAGGGAAGGAATTGGTAGCACCGGACGGATTTGAACCGCCGACCAAGGGATTATGATTCCCCTGCTCTACCGCTGAGCTACGGTGCCACCGGGGCCCGAAAGGGCCGGAGCGGCCAGCCTATAAAGCGGCGGCCCCGGACTGTCAAGAAACCCGCAAGGCCTTGATTCGACGGAACGATATCCGTGGATCCAGGAGTTCGGATCTTCCTGGATGGCGGTGCGGCCGGCGATCACAACTGCGGCGGGGCGAAGATGGTCTTGCCGTTCACCTTGATCTCGACATCGACCGCATAGGTCTTCAGTGCCTTCGGGTCGATCTCGATACCGAGGCCGGGCGCGTCGGGCGCTGCGATCTCGCCGCTCGCGTTCGGCGTCAAATGGTTCGCGGTCAGCTCGACGGCGAGGCGGCTGAGATTGGTCGGGTACTCGCAGATCGCATCGCGCGCGATCCCGGCATAGGGCTGCAGCGAGGCGCTGAGCGCGAGGTTCGAGGTGAAAGTGTGGTTCACATAGGTGACGCCTTTGCTCACCGCATAATCCGCCACCTGCTTCGCAGGCCAAAGCCCGCCGATCCGACCGCAGTCGATCTGCACGAAGCCGACGCCGCCATAGTCGATCAGGTGCTTCGCCATATGGGTGTTGTGTGCCGCCTCGCCGCCGGCGAGCTTCACGGCGCCGCTGCGCGGGGCGAGCTTGCCATAGGCCTCGTAGGAAGAACCGCCGAAGGGCTCCTCGAACCAAGTGGCCTTGACCGCGTTGAGGGCGGGGATGCGTGCCGCCGCCGCCTCGACGTCGTCGGCGAAGATCTGGCCGGCATCGATCAGCAGGATGCCGTCCGGCCCCAGCCCGGCGCGGGCCGCCTCGAGCTGGGCGACGTCGGCCTTCAGGCTTGCGCCGAACGGACCCCAGCCGAACTTCGCGGCCCGGAAGCCCTTGGCGCGGATATCCCTGGCGCTCTTCAAGGTGTCGTCCGCGGTGTCGCCGAACAGCACCGAGGCATAGGGCGTCTTCGGATGCGACTTCGCGTAGCCGAGCAGCTTCCAGGCCGGTTCGCCGCGGACCCGGCCGAGCAGATCCCAGAGCGCCACCTCGATGCCGGACCAGGTGTGCGGCGCCTGGAGGAGGTCCATGCAGTTATAGGCGATGGTCGCGGCGATGCGCTTGATGTCCTCCGGCCCGTCCAGCGTCTCGCCCAGCACCGAGGCGGCGACCGGGCGGCAGGCGCCGTGGGACATCGGACAGACGAAGGCGGCGATCGAGGGCAGGGGCGCCGCCTCGCATTCGCCCCAGCCGACATGGCCGCCGGCGGTGACCCGCACCACCAGGGCGTCCTGGCTGCCGTCGCCTGCGGTGGTGACGACCGGCATCGAGAGATAGAAGAAGTCCACGCTGTCGATTTTCATGATGTCCCCTGGTTGCAGCGCCGCATGCGACGGGCGTCGCGATGGATCAGCCGCCCATGCGGTGCGAGAGCTTGGTTGCCGCCGCGCGCACCGCCTCGATCAGCTTCTCGCGGTTGCCCTTGGCGAGGCGCTGCTCCGGCGCCACGACGCTGATGGCCGCGATACAGTGGCCGCTGGCATCGACGATCGGCGCCGAGACGCAGCCGGCATGCTCGTTGGCCTCGTTGATCTCGGTCGCGTAGCCGCGCTTCCGGTAGCGCCGGATCTCCGCCATCAGCGAATCGATGTCGGTGTTGGCGCGTCCCGAGGGCGACTGGCGCACCGTATCGGTCAGGAATTTCCGCAGCCGTGCATCGTCGAAATCGGAGACCAGCAGCCGTCCCGCCGCCGCCCAGTTCACCGGCACCCGCGAGCCGACCTGGCTGATGATGCGGAGCGGCTTCACGCCCTCTTCCTTCAGGAGCACCAGCATCCAGGGTTCTTCGAGTACCGAGAGCTGCACGGTCTCGCCGGTCGCGTCGCGCAACTCCTCCGCGACCTTCGCGCCGTCCTTCAGGAGATCGACCTGACTGCGATAGGCCATGCCGAGCTCGAACACCTTGTGACCCAGGAATAGGCCGCGGTTCCTGCCGTCGGGCGAGACATAGCCTGCTTCGACCAGCGTGTTGACGAGGTCGTAGGCGGTCGATTTCGGGATCTCGAGCGCGCCGATGATCTCGGCGATGGTAACCGGCCGGCCGCGCGTCATCATGAACTCGAAGATCGCGATCGCGCGGCGCACGCTGCGCGATCCGCTTTCGTCGCCGCGATCCTTCGCGCTGCGTCCCGCCGGCTTCGGCTGCAGCGCCGCGCTGCGCTTCGCTCTGGACCGCGTCTGCGGCATCGGCAATGCGGACTCCAACCTCTTGACCGGCTTTCGGGCGGGCAGCATAGTTGTGTCCGACATTCTAGAGCAAGGTCCAAAATGCCGGAAAACGGCGCGGCGACCTTGCGATGAGTCCGAGAAACAGGGTCGGACGATGGGGAGCGTGATGGGTCTGCTGGCGGATCAGGTCTGCATCGTCAGCGGTGCGGGCCAAGGTCTGGGGCGCGCGGTCTCGCTCGAGATGGCAAGCGAGGGTGCGACCGTTGTGCTGCTGGAGCGCAATCCGAAGACCCTGGATGCCGTCGCGGCCGAGATCTCCGGCGCCGGCGGCCGCGCCGAGCCCTATCGCCTCGACCTCACCGACTATGACGCCTATGCGCGCGTCGTTGCGGACGTCATGCGGAAGTGCGGCCGGATCGACGCGATCGTCAACAACGCCGCCATCAATCCGCCCTTGAAGACCATCCTCGACGATACGCTGGAGGATTGGCGGAAGACCATCGCGATCAATCTCGAGGCCGTCTACATGGGCTCGAAGCTGGTCGCGCCGCACATGGTCGCGCGGAAGGAAGGCCGGATCATCCACATCGCCTCGATCCAGGGATTCGCCTCCAGCGGCGAGGTCGGCGCCTACAATGCCGCCAAGGGCGGCATGATCGCGCTCACGAAGTCGATGGCGGTCGAGCTTGGGCGCCACAACATCCTGGTGAACGCGGTGGCGCCGGGCTTCATGTCGACGCCGATGTCGGTCATCAACGGCGTCAACGAGACCGAGACGCCGGACTTCATCGAATGGTACTGCGACAAGGGCAAGATCCCGCTGCGCCGCACCGGCTATCCCGAGGACGTTTCGGGCACGGTGGTGTTTCTCGCCTCGCGCTATTGCCGCTACATGACCGGCCAGCTACTGGTGGTCGATGGCGGGTTGATGAGCACATTCTAGAGGCAACGAACAGGAAGGCTCGAACCATGGCACAAGAATATGGAACCAACGGCGTCTCGCGTCGGACAATGCTCAAGGGATCGGCCGGGCTGGCCGCCACCGCAGCGTCGCTCGGCATCGTCCCACTGCGCGCGGCGCGTGCCGATGCAGCAGCCCTCAACATGTGGTGGTGGGGCGAGCAGGAGCTGCCCGGCCTGCAGGCCTTCGTCGATGACTCGGTGAAGAGCTATACTGCGGCCGCGGTGAAGCCGATGCTGCAGGACACCAACGTGGTGATCTCGCAGTTCCAGACCGCGGCGGCGGCGGGCAAGGCCCCGGACATCCAGTATCTCTGGAATGGCATCTATCACATGGAGAGCGTGTGGCTGGGCTACCTGCAGCCGCTCGACGGCCTTGTCAGCGACGAGGTGGTGAAGGCGTCGAACCCGACCCTGCTCAGCCATTACGGCGGCCACGTCTATCGCCTCGGCTGGTATCCGCAGCCGATGACCTGGTCCTACAACAAGGATGTGTTCGAGAAGGCCGGGCTCGATCCCGAGAACCCGCCGAAGACCTGGGACGACTTCCTCGCCG
>Ga0335070_10001421_pt1 | contig 27617 bp, 20 predicted proteins | sample Lox_Sample_13_FD_206722 | JGI IMG/M metagenome (GOLD analysis project Ga0335070, IMG submission 206722) | Soil microbial communities from Loxahatchee National Wildlife Refuge, Florida, United States - Lox_Sample_1.3 | ecosystem: Environmental > Terrestrial > Soil > Wetlands | place: USA...
CGCCGGGAACCCAGACGAGGACTGCGTCGCTCGCGAAATTCTGGAAAGAGCGGGGGATGATCTTTTTGGGATGTAGTAATGAGACGGGGATGATATATGAGAGGGCGGTAGAGCTGGCGAAGGCGATTGGGGAGTGAGGTGGGCGAGCGGTTCACGGAGGCGAGCGGGCTGCGTTGCTGAGTTAGGTCGGCGAAGACAAAAGGAGGAACGAGGCCAGATGCCCAACGCACACGCCACTGCACAACTCGCCCTAGGATTCGTTTTCGATTCTGAAAGGCGCTGCTTACGGCCAATTTGACTGGTGCACTCGCCAGCGACTATATTGTAGAGGCGCCACACAGGCGGTGCGACTATGGTCCCGGCCTCCACCGGCAACGACAGCGCTCCGTGGTACAGGTTCCTCCTGAACGAATCAACGCTGTGTCTTCTGCTGGGGTTGGCACTCATCCTCTGCGGTCTGGGTTCAGTAAAAATCGGCTCGTTTGAATTTCGTGCATCGGAGAAGTTTCCGGCGATCGCCACACTGCTACTCGTCATGAGTGGAATCTTACTTTTGTTTTTATCTGTAACCCTTGTACTTCATCGAGCACATCTTTGGCCGTCCAGGCTACCGATCATCTACATGCTAGCTAACAGCGTGTTGATAATTGGATTTGGTACTTATATTGGTTTTAGGTCCCCACCACAGCAGGCTCAGCGAGCTTTCGTCTCTGAGTGGCATTTGGATGACACGTCATTCAGACTCTCAGTGCTGATGAATGAGCTCGCGGACTATCGCCGGACTTCAAATATGTTGCTCGTCTGCAGACGGGACAATACAACGATCGACTTTGATGATGATCCTTTAGCAGAGAAGAGTCGCTTCTTTCAAATTAGCGAGGGTAGTAAGGATCTCCAGATTCAGTTTACGTCAGAGTTCTGTCAACGATTAAAGCCAGGTGATGGGGTAACCTGTGCAGTATGCGTAATACCAAAGGGAGTTTCAACCGAGGCATTAGCACTGCTTCGGGACGTCAAATCTAGCGGTGGAAAGGTACTTGGTGAATTCGGAGTTGACTATGCTCAGCCCCCGACTCCGACCGCAAAGTAGAGGCAAAAACTGGGAGAAATGTCGTCTTTCTGGTCAAAGAAGACTCGGGAGTCGTCGCAGCGGAGGCGGAAACCGATGAGTGGTGGCTTCAGCTTCTTGACGTCGCCCATGCGGCTGGCGAGGTAGCGATCGACGCAATGGAGAATTTGCATCGCCGTTTCACGGTCGATCGCCCGCAGATCGTTACGGGCTTCCGGCGACCAAACGACCACGATCCGCTGGGGTGCGGCCTCCTCGTTCACTTCTTCAGCCCGAACTCCCGGAGGACATCCTCGTGCGGGATGCCTTCACCTCGCGCCAGCGAGGCGCGAGCGCGGTCCAGCGCCGCTGTCGTTTCGGGTGTGAGCTCTTCCTCTTCGACCGGCGCCTGAGCCAGCGAGCGTGACACCGGTTCGAGCGCCATGACCTTGAGCAAGCTGACAACGGCGGACAACTGCTCAGGAGTCAGGCGGTCAACCAACTCGTGCGCCTGCCGCTTGTCATCAGTTAGGTCTACAGCCATGAGCCCTGCGTTCGATCTATTTTACCTCTAGCCGCAATTCAAGGTCGCAGCCTGTGGCCTGTTTTCCTGATTCTTGTTTCTGACGATCATGCGGTAGCGCTCGCGGGCGCGCTCGCTGTTGCGGGCGCGGTACTCGGACTCCTGCCGGCGCCTTTCCTCGGCAATCCTCTTTCGCACGCGTAAGAATGCCTCCAAACGATCCGCAATCGCGTTGCGCTGCTCCTTCGTCAGCACAGCGCCCGGTACGTATACTGTTGGCGTCCACTGTTCCAATGCCCGCTCATCAGATCTGCTTGCGGTTGTCTGCACGTCCTTCCCTCTTTTCGTTACGATGTTGCAGAGGAATCGCTCAGCAGGCTTTGCAGCACCGCGAACGACGCTCTGAGCGGGGAACCAACGCATTCCACCAGCCAGAATTCCAGCGCGACCGTGAACTGGCGGGGCCTCTCCAGAGATCAACAGGTTACGAGAGGGTGATGCTAACTTCGGATATCGTTTGCGGGCTATCGAAATGCAAGCAAGCCAATCGCTATACGACGCGCGTGAGTGAAATCCCTGAGTCTTCTGCCGCAATCCGCGTGATAGAACATCATCTGTATGCGGCGGCTTGGATGCTGTAGAGTTCGGCGTACTGGCCGCCTTTGGCCATCAGTTCCTCATGCGTGCCGGTTTCCACGACGCGCGCTCCGTCGAGCACGACGATCTGATCGGCCATGCGCACGGTACTGAAACGGTGCGACACCAGAATGGTGATGCGGCCGTCAGACGTAGCAGAGCGGGCCGCGGCAGAGTAGCGTTCGAACAGCGCGTGCTCGGTCTCGGCGTCCAGAGCGGCGGTCGGCTCATCCAACACCAGCAATAGCGGGCGATCGCGCATGAAGCCGCGAGCCAGGGCCAGCTTCTGCCATTGTCCGAAGCTCACCTCCGCTCCTTCAGGCCACGTGGCGCCGAGCTGCGTCTCAAGGCGCGAGGGCAGCCGTTCAACGACATCGTCAGCGCCGGCCCGGCCGACTGCCGTGATGACTGCGGGTTGATCGTCAAGCCGGGGCATGTCTCCGAGACCTACGGTGTGTCGCGCGCGGAACTCAAAGCGGAAGAAGTCCTGGAACGCCCCGGCGAGTCGAGACCGCCATTCATCGGCGGGGATGCGCGCGAGGTCCGCGTTATCCACCAGAATGCGCCCTTCATCGGGAACATACATCCGGCAGAGCAGTTTCACTAGCGTGGTCTTGCCCGCGCCGTTTTCGCCGACAATGGCGATCACCGAGCCGGGCTTGAGATCAAGATTGACGTCCTCAAGCACACGGCGCGTGGTTCCTGGATAAGCGAATGAGACATGTTCGAGACGTATGCCGTGAACCAGCCGCCCTGGCGCGGTCTCCGCGAGATCCTCGGTGAGGGAGGCGGCGTAGTCCTCCAGCCAGGCCATGCGCCGCGAACCCTCCAGCCAGAAGCCGCGCAAGAAGCCGATTTCGCCCACGGTGGCTGAAATGTAGGCCGAGAGCCTGGACCCCGCGGCCAGCACCAGCAGGACTCCGCCAGCGGTGGCTGCGGGCCGCGAGGCAACAAACACGACTGCGGCGACGTAGGCGGCTCCGAAGATGGCCCAACCCAGCATGTGCCAGGCGGCGCTCGACCGGCGCGCTGCGGCCACGGGCCCATACCAGCGTTCCCAGGCTTCGCGACGCTCTCGCACCAGGCGATCGGCGATACGTGTGACCCGCACTTCCTTGCCGGGCGGCGCGGTGGTCGCGATGGTGAAAAGATGCCGCGCCAGGCGGTTCGCCGAAGCCACGCGTTCTTCCACCACGCGCTCCACGCCGGGGCGCCATGTGGAAGCCAGCACGGTGGGAAGCGCGAATAGAGCCAGTAAGGCCAGGGCGGGGTGAACCGACATCAGCAGCGCCACCGTGACGGCGAGACGCAGGATCCAGCCGCAAGTCGAGAACAGCGACATGTACATGTGGTCGAGCACGAAGACCTGATCGCGCAGCATGGCAAGCCGGTCGAGGTACTCGGGGCGCTCGTGGTGAGCGATGGTGGCGACGGAGGCCTGAAGCCGCGCGACGTGCGATTCGAGCGCCACTGCCACGCGGTCTCGGAAACGGCGCTGCGTGCGATCGCTAATGATCCTGAGAAACCAGGTAGCCGATGCCGAAACGGCCAGTCCGACGGCCGATGCGAGCAGCAACGCGCGATTGGATTGGAGAAGGCCGTCGGCCAGCAGCTTGATCCACAGCGCCAGCAGCGCATCGGGCAACGCCGCGAGCAAGGCCAGCACGAACGACACGCCGAGCAGTGCGGGTTCTGCCTCGTAACCTCGCTTGAGCGCGCGCCACATAGAGGGCAGACCTGGCGGAAGGCTATCAGGCGAGGACATCGAGCTCGACTCCTTCTTCGCCTGCGCCGAAGCGCGATGCCTGCAACTCAAACATGGTGCGGTAACGGCCACCGGCGGCCATGAGTTCGTCGTGGCTGCCCAACTCCACCGCGCGGCCATGTTCGAGGACGCAGATGCGGTCGGCGTGACGCACGGTGGAGAAGCGGTGCGAGATCAGAATGGTGGTGACGTTGCGCGTGGCAGCCAGGATGCGCTCGAAAATCTCCGCCTCGCCGCGCACGTCAAGCTGGGCGGTGGGTTCATCGAGCAGGACGATGCCGGCTCCCTGCTTCACCGCGCACAACGCACGAGCCAAGGCGATGCGTTGCCACTGACCTCCCGAGAGGTCCGTGCCGCCGTGGTAGCCGCGAGCCAGGATGGTGTCCAGGCTTGCGAGCTGCGCCGCGCCGGCTTCGGCCAGAGCCGCCTGGATCACGCCGTCGGGAGCGCCGTGCGGAGCAACATTGTCGCGCAGCGGCAGTTCGAAACGGATGAAATCCTGAAAAACCGCTGCCAGGCGCTCGCGCCATGCGTCCACGCCGAATTCGCGGAGATCGACGCCGTCGATTTCGATGGCGCCCTCCTGCGGGTCGTACAGGCGGCACAGCAGCTTGGCGAGCGTGGTCTTGCCCGCGCCGTTCTGCCCGACGATGGCGAGCGACGACCCTGCGGGAATGGTCAGGTCGAAGTTTTCGAGTACACTTTGGTCTGTGCCGGGATAGGCGAAGCGGATATTGCGGAAGCGGATTTCGCGCGCGGGCATGTTGCGAGCTTCGCATGCGCCTAAAGCCAGCGCTCCGGCGCGAGCCATCGTTTCCCGCAACCGCAGCACTGAGCCGGCAGGCGCTGCGGCGCCGTCGAGCGCCCAAGACAACCCGCCGAAGGCGATCATGCTGGTGGCGGCGGCGGCGCTGACGAATGTCACCAATCGCCCAAAAGCAAGGCGGCCGGCGGCTGCATCCTCGGCCATAATCCAGAAGACGAAAATGTTGGCCGAGAGCACCAGCAGGAGGCTCCACAACACCGGCCGCTCGCGCAAACGGGTGGCGCGCCATTGCAGGTCGAGAAGACGGCGGCGCTGCGCAGTGAACCGGTCAACCACCCAGCCTGCCAGACCGAACAGCCGCAACTCCTTGGCCGAAGGCGCATCCACAGCGAGGCGGTAGGCGTAATCGGCGTGGCGCTGTGCCGCCCGCACCTCGGGAGTGTTGCGATCCTTCCAGACGGCACTTTCGCGAAGGAGCCAGTGGGTGGCGAGCCACGCCCCGGCCAGCAGCAGCGGCGCCCACCACGCGTAGGCTGCGAGCACAATCGCGGACGCGAATCCGCCCACCATCTCCACCAACCCGGAGGCGATGAAGCTCATAGAGATTGACAGAGGCGGACCGCTGATGCCGAGATCGAAATCGCGCGCCATAGTGAGATCGGTAGTCAGGCGGGGATCCTCGAGGTGTCCCATGCCGGGAGCATGGACGCAGGCCGCGGTGAGCTGGTCATAGAGCCAAGCCGCGGTGCGGCTGCCAAGATTCAACCCGACGACCTGATGGAGCGGCGACAGGATCTGAAGCAGGACGAAAACCGCGCCAACCACGGAGAGCGGCGTGTACAGCGAAGCTCCATGTTGCACCGCGTCAACCAGCACGCCCATGGCGATGGCGAACAGCGCCGGAAGCATTCCACGCAGTACGAGCACGGTCCACCACGCGATAGCCAGAGTGCGGTCCGCCTGGAGCAGAACGCTGAAGAACTTCCATTGATTGCTTGCGCGGATGCGGCGGATCATGGTCGTTTGGAGAATGGACGTTCTGTATAGGTTACTTCGGGAGTGCCAGCGGAGGATAGCTGTGGGACGCCGGTCCTAGCGAGCCGTCGCTTGCGCGAGGTCCTTTTGAGGCAGGTCCAGCTCTGGTTCCCAGACACCTTCGAAGTCGACGAAATAGGCTTCGACCTTGACACCCGGTATGGCCTCTTGCAGATTAACGGCTGCACGCCGCAATTCGTTACGGTGATGTTCGGCCTCAGCGCGTGCGTCGCCGCCGAACCCGCCGGCGAGGCCGCCATAGGCGCCGCAATCGGAGTGAAGCATCAGGATCACGCGATCGGTATCATGCAAGCGCATGGACTTGCGGATCTGTTCCAGAACGAACTCCCGGTCCGTTTCGTGTTCCGGGGAGGCCAGGCACATTGCGCCGCCGGCTATCTTGATTGGGTCTGAGTTCGCCACGCCGATCCGCTTGAGGAACTTGCGGAAGCCCAGATCGAAGCGGTTGTCGAAACACCAGATGACAGCCGCGTCGCAATGATACCTCTCTCGGGGAGCGTCAAAATGAAAGACCTTCTTCATACTAACCGTGATCGATTCATTATCCTCTTTCGGGAGGGTCACTGGTTGACCGACTTTTGTCTCTACTCCTTACGCCGGAACCGGCTGGCGGCCGTGCTCTTCGCTGGTCGCGGTAATATTCTCACCGATAGGCAGCCGGATCTTGAATGTCGTGCCGGCGCCCATTTCGGTGTCGAACGTAATGGTGCCGCCATGCTTCTGAACGATGACCGAATGGGCAATGGACAAACCTTGCCCGGTGCCTTTCCCCACGCCTTTGGTAGTGAAGAACGGGTTGAATATGCTGGACCGCACCTGTTCCGGAATTCCGGTACCGGTGTCGCGGACCTGGATTTCCGCCCATTCCCCTTCCCGGCGCGTGCTGATGGTGATCGTGCCTTTGGTCCCGGGTTTCGTGGAAACCACATCGGCGATGGCGTGCGCGGCATTCACAATGAGGTTCAGAATGACCTGGTTGAACTCTCCGGGAACGCAGAAGACCGGAGGCAGGGTCGAGTCAAGATCGGTGTTCAAATCGGCGACATACTTCCACTCGTTCCGGGATACCAGGACTGTGCTCTCAATGGCGCGGTTCAGATCCAAAGCCGCCTTCTCCACCGGCCCGGGATGCGAGAATTCTTTCATCGCGCGGATAATCTCGGCGACGCGCGAAATCCCTTCAATAGAGTCTTCAATGGACTTGGGGATCTCAGTGCACAGGTATTTCATGCGCGCAGACTCGATCAAAGTCTGCACCTTGGCGACAAACGGAGACAGGTCCGCCTCACGCTGGATCGCGACTAGCAATTCAAGCTGCGCCTCGAGGACCTGATTGAGCTTGGCAAACGAATCGCGCAGGAATCTGGTGTTGTCACTGACGTACTGGATAGGCGTGTTGATTTCGTGTGCGATGCCGGCCGCCAACTGGCCGATGGACTCGAGTTTCTGCGCCTGGGCGAGCTGGCGCTCCAATAGCTTGCGTTCTCTGATGTCGGTGGCAATGGAGCAGGCTCCGATGATCCTTCCGGACGCGTTGCGCAGCGGCGAGTAGGTGGCGAACATGGGGATCAGTTCCCCGTCCTTTCTCATGCGGACAGTCTCGATGTGCTGGATGCCCTCTCCCCGCTGAATCTTTTGCAGCAGGTCGCTCAATTCTTGGCGACGGTCCGGGGGAAAGACCAGGGAGATCGAGCGGCCTTTGACCTCCTCCGCCGCGTACCCATAAATTCGCTCGGCGGCGGAATTCCAGGTGAGAACGGTGCCGTCCAAGTCTATGCTCAAAATGGAGGCTTGCGACGACTCCACAATCGCCGCAAGCTGAGCGAGAGCGGCTTCCGCTTTCTTCTGCGCCGTGATGTCCGTGACTACGACAATGAACTGAGTGGGTTCGCCCGCAGAATTCCAGACCGCGGTACCACGAGAAGACCAATGCCGGACAGCGCCATCCTTGTCGACCACACGGAACTCCTGGCGGTATGGCTCATGGGTTTGCAGATGATGTTGGATGGTGGTCGCGACCCGGCCGCGGTCGTCGGGATGAAGCAGATTGCGAAACTCGTCGAAAGTCCGCGGCATCTCCTGGCGCGCCGGGAGCATGCGCTCCGCCGCGCCGGAGGTTTGCACCTGATTGGTGAGCATGTCCCGGACGATGATGACATCGCTGCCGTTTTCGGCGGCGATGCGGAACCGCGTCTCGGAGGCGCGCAGCGCTTCCTCGGCTCTCTTGCGCACAATGCCCAGGGCGATTTCGTCGGCGATGGAGGCCAGCGATTTGAGGACGCTGTCGGGAAGCTGTCTGCGGGCAAATAACGCGACAACTCCAACCAGGCGGTCTTCAACGATGAGCGGATATCCGGCGAAGGCCACCATTCCCTCGCGCCGGGCCCAGACCTGGTCAGAGACCTCGGGGTCATGGATCACGTTGTTGCTCAGGTGCGGCTGGCGATCCTTTGCGATACGGCCGATTTTGAACGAGCCCACCGGCACGCGCGCGTGCCCGCCGCTAATGTGCGTGTACATTCCGGCGCTGGCCTGCAGTTCCAGCACGTTTTCGTCCTCGCGAAGCGTCCAGATGCGAGCGAATGCCGCGTCCAGATGGGCCACCAGCACACCCGCACAGCTCTGTAACATTGTGTCCAAGCCGTCGCTTTGGGTAAGGACCACACCTATGTGCGAGCCCAAAGCCGCCAGGCGCGCCTGTTCGGCCATCTCTGCCGTGTGGCTCGACAGCCGCCGGTTGGCGAGTCTCAGTTTCTCGGCGGCGCGGGCGACCTGGTCGGACTGCTCGATCTTGGCTCTGAGATAAAGGACGAACACGCCGGTCACCAGCAGACCGAACGCCAGCACCAGAAACGGGCCCTTCGAGGCGGACAGATCGTTGAAGCCGGTGCCCGGTGTCGCCACTAACAGCCAGGCTCTTCCGTCCACTTGGAAGCGTTCTTCCACATGCTGCCCGCGGCGCAAGGCTTCGGCTGAGATTTCGGGTGTCCTGGGATAGAGTTGCTGGTCAGGCGGGGCCGCGCTCGTATCGAAGACATGGATATCTGCCGCGGCGAATGGCGTTTGGCGTTCCTCCCCCCCCGAGATCAGGTCGCCGAGCCGCAGCACGCCCAGCGCGAAACCCTTGAACTCCCTCTTTTCGCGGCCGCCCGCACCCGGTTCCGACCGGTTATAGACCGGAGCGAAAATGAGAACTCCATATTGGTCGCCTCGCTCCTGGACCAGCCGTACCCTGGCGGTGGCGAAGGTGCGCCCGGTCTTCCGAGCCTTGTTGAGCGCCTCCAGCCGCACGGGATTGGAAGCCAGATCATAGCCCAGCGCCCGTTCATTCCCGACAAGCGGCTCGACGTAGAAAACAGGAAAGTACTCCGCCCGGTCCTTGGCTGGTTCCAGTTGGCCGTCTAGACGGCTTTCGGTGAAACAAAAACCTAGCAGGCCATCCAACCGGGCGAGGCTTTCGTAACTGGATCGCGCCTGGCGGTCAACACGAGGTATCCATTCGAGCGCCTGCAGATAGCGGTGGTTAGCCAAAGCGGGCTCAACGAATGCAGAGAAGGTTCGCCGGCTGGTATCCCGGCTGGCTTCAAAGAGGCTGGCCAGGAGGTTGATCGTGTCCAGTGCGCCGGCCACCCGAGTTCGCACGGAACTCAGGCGCTGGGCGGCCAATTGCCGGAACTGTGCCTCCGCGCGGAAGCGCTCGAGGTGTTGCAGGATGCCGAAAATCGAGCCCGATGCGGCGACACCCAGGGTCACGGCAGCGATCAGTTGGGGCGCGCCCTTGGTCAATGGCCGGCGGCTCATATTTGTTGTCCGGGCGGCAGGGTGGCGCCGTTCGCCGGTGCTGCGCCGGCGGGGGCCAGTTCCGGTCGGCCGCAGTCGTCGCCGCCGGTCTCGCCTGTGCTCTCACCGATGGGCAGCCGAATCTTGAACGTGGTGCCGGCTCCCATCTCGGTGTCGAACGTAATCGTGCCGCCGTGTTTCTGAACGATGACGGTATGGGCGATGGACAAACCTTGCCCGGTACCCTTGCCCACGCCTTTGGTGGTGAAGAACGGGTTGAAAATGCTGGACCGCACCTGTTCCGGGATCCCGGTACCGGTGTCGCGGACCCGGACCTCCACAAACTCCCCATCCCGGCAAGTACTGACGGTAATCGTGCCCTTGGTACCGGGTTTAGTGGAGACGACATCGGCAATGGCGTGCGCGGCGTTCACAATGAGGTTCAGAATGACCTGGTTGAACTCTCCGGCAACGCAGAAGACCGGAGGCAGGCTGGGGTCAAGATCCGTCGTCAGGTCGGCAACATACTTCCACTCGTTCCGGGATACCAGTGCCGTGCTCTCGACGGCGCGGTTGACATCCAACGCTATTTTCTCCAATGGTCCCGGATGTGAAAAATCCTTGATGGCGCGCACGATCTCGGCGACTCGGCCGGCTCCATCCAGCGAGTCCTCGATGGACTTGGGGATCTCGGTGCGCAGGTAGCTCACGCGCGTGGCCTTCGCCAGCGCCTCCAAGTCTGCGAGAAAGGGGGTGGAAGGCGATTCGCTCCGCAAGGACGCGAGCAGCCGGTCATAGCCGGCGAACAATTGCTCCAGCCGCGCAAAGGAATCCCGAAGAAACCGGATGTTATCGCCCACGTACTGGATGGGAGTGTTGATCTCGTGCGCGATGCCGGCCGCCAGTTGCCCGATGGATTCCAGAGTTTGCGCCTGGGCCAGTTGACGCTCCAGTTGCTTGCGTTCGGTGATGTCGGTGGAAATCGAGCAGGCTCCGATGATCGTTCCCGGTCCATCGCGGATGGGCGCATAGCTGATTAAAACCGGGAACTGTTCCCCGTTCTTTCTCACCCGTACGCTCTCGGAGTGCTCAATGACTTCCCCTTGATTGAGCCGCCGCAGAACGTCCGCTAGTTCCGGGCCCCGTTCGGGAGGCCACAAGACCGACACCGGGCGGCCCTTTATTTCCGCCAGCGAGTACCCGTAGGTGCGTTCGGCGGCTGCATTCCAGGTCAGCACCGTGCCAGTGAGGTCGGCGCCGATAATCGCGGCGTCGCAGGATTCCACAATCGAGGCAAGATAAGAAACGGCCGCTTCGGCGTTCTTGCGCTCGGTGATGTCAGCCCCTGTGATAAGGAATCGGGCTGCTTCTCTACGTGACGAAAGGATGGGACGTATGGAAAGCCCCAGGGAACGCACGCTCCCGTCTCTCTGGTAGGCGAGTTCATCACACCGGTAGAGGGTGTCTGTGAGCATCCACCGGGATATCTCAGCCTGGATGTCCGGGTGCAGCCACCGGATGCCGCAATCGCCGAAGAGGCGCCCGATGGCGGCATCGCTCGGAATCCCGAACGTCGCGGAGGCTGCCGGATTCCAGCGCGTAATGCGGCCGTCGCCATCCAGCCCGATCAGGATCGACGGAATAGAGCTTAAGAACAATTCGGTTTCCGCATGGGCTGTTTGAATTTGGCGGTCCTGTGCCTCCAGTTCCGCGGTGCGCTCTTGAACACGCTCCTCCAGTTGACGGCGCGAGCGCCGCAACTCCTCTTCCGCCCGCTCCCTCTCTTCGACCTCCTGCGCAAGCGCTTCATTGGCCGACTGCAACTGAAGCACCGCCTCGGCTTCACGGCGGTAAACGGAAGATACGCTGCTGAGCAGGCCGGCCAGCACCAGCGCGTAAGACAGGATCTTGAGCAGGTGAAAAACGAAGAAAGGCGCATCGTACAATTCGGCCGAAAAGAGCTGATAAAACAGGTGCCCCGACGCAGAAGCGATCAGCGAGAGGATGAGCCAGTGCGCGAAACCGTCGGTTTTCCAATCGCCCTTGCGAACGTGCGCCAGGGTTGCCAGCGTGAAAAGCAGACAAGGGATCGGTTCTAAGGAACGATGAAGCCACGTGTGCGGATAGAGCGCCAGTGGTAGGGGGGCCCATGTGAAGACCAGCAGGCTCAACAGGGTTGAAGCGCCGACCAAAGCGTAAACACCTCGCTCCCCAATGCGGCGGACCAGCCGGTTCTCCGCCTCCGTCTTCGCCGCCAGGGAACTCAGGAACAGAGCCAGGAAGATTTGCGAGGCCACCCCGCTCCAGGCCGTGAGGGCGCCGAGAGCCGACGGAGTCTGCCCTGCCAGGAAGGATGAGGTGATCACGGCGTGATAGCTGTCGAGGAATGAGGCGCCAACGAAGCCGCAGCCGAGAAGCAGGTACGTCGGGATTTTCTTTGTGTAGTAGGCCTTCAGGGCGATGGCGCCGGCTAGAAGCCCCAGCACCACGGAGATGGTTTCTAGCAGCGTGTGCAGTTCGGCGCTTCCAGGCCAGCCGGCGCGCTGGCAAGGAATGCTGAACCCGGCGAGCACAGACAGGAGTGCCGCGTAGGCCATCGCTTTCCGTCGAACGGACGTCACAGCAGGGACCCCAACACTAGCACTATCGGCTGATGCCCTCTTGGCCTAAAGCCCGGACGCCCGTGAACCGATGAATAACTGAAGACGTGTGGCTGCGATGAAGAGCATCCTGTTTGTGGACGATGAGCCTAAGGTCCTCGACGGCCTGAAGCGGATGCTGTTCCCTTACGGCGATGTATGGCAGATGGAGTTCGCCTGCGGCGGCGCGGAAGCGCTGAGAATGCTGGCGGCGGCTAACTTCGACGTGATTGTCGTGGATATGCGGATGCCCGGCATGGATGGGGCCGCATTGCTCAATGAAGTCGCCCGGCTTTGCCCGCAAATGGTTCGCTTGATTCTGTCGGGCACGTGGGAACAGGACCTGCGCATGCAGGCAGCCATGGTGGCCCACCAGTATCTTTCCAAACCGTGCGACCCGGAAGTGCTCAAGGCCACGCTCGATCGCGCCTTTGCTCTCCGTGACGCGTTGGTGGAACCCGCCCTGAGAGCCTTGATCTCCCGCACCACAACTCTGCCCAGTACACCGGCCGCCTACCGCGAACTCATGCAGGTGTTGCAGGCGCCCGAAGCCTCAGCGCATCAGATCGGGATGACGCTGGCCCGGGATATGGGGATGACCGCCAAGGTGCTGCAACTGGTGAACTCGGCTTTTTTTGGACTGCGCCGGCATGTGTCGAATCCCGAAGATGCTGTGACGTTCCTGGGCGTCGAAACGGTCAAGGCGCTGGCGTTGTCGGTCTGTGCTTTTTCGAGCTTCAATGCGTCGAAATGCTCGCGATTCTCCATCGAGGACCTGCAGCAGCACAGCGCGGTAGTGGCCGCGATCGCGCGGGACATCGCGAAATCGCAGCAGGTGTCGAAGCAGACGCTGGACGACACATTTGTGGCGGGCCTGCTGCATGATGTGGGGCAACTGGTGCTGGTGGCCCATCATCCGGATCAATATGATCGCGTGCTGAACGTGGTCGCGACAGAAGATCGAACCGTGGCGGAAGCCGAGCGAGAGATCTTTGGCACGACGCACGGGGAGGTAGGGAGCTACCTGCTTTGGTTGTGGGGTCTTCCGGATCCTGTTGTTGAAGCCGTGGCGTACCATCACTGTCCGTCTCGCTGCGCCGACGCGCATTTTGGTCCGCTGACCGCGGTGCATGTGGCCAACGCCCTGGCAAAGATGCAGCCATCCGGTGCGATGGCCGCCGGCAACGAGTTGGATTCCGCGTACCTCACTAGGATTGGAGTCGCTCATGAACTGCCGGCCTGGTCGGACCTTGCCCAGGCGCACCTGGTAACCGAGGGTCCGCAATGACAAGGCGAATTCTGTTCGTGGACGACGAGCCCAAGATCCTGCAGGGATTGGAACGCCAGCTCAGCAGCCGATTCGAGATGCAAACGGCGCCGGGCCCCGAGGCGGGATTGCAGTCCCTTGCGCAAGACGGGCCCTTCGCCGTGGTGGTATCCGATTTCCGTATGCCCGGAATGAACGGCATTCAGTTCCTCTCGGAAGTCAAGCATCTGAATGCCGACACCGTCCGGGTGATGTTAACGGGCCAAGCCGACCTGACGACGGCAATCGCCGCGGTGAATGAAGGCAACATCTTCCGTTTTCTCACCAAGCCGTGTGCTACCGAAATCCTCACCGCCGCCTTGGATTCCTCGATTGAACAGCACCGGCTGATTACCTCGGAGCGCGAGTTGTTGGAGAAGACCTTGCGCGGGAGCATTCAGGTGCTGACCGAGGTGCTCAGCCTGGTGAACCCGGGCGCGTTCAGCCGCGCTTGCCTGATCCGCAAATACGCCACGCACATGGCTACGCGTCTGAAATTGAACAATGTCTGGGAATGCGAGCTCGCCGCCATGCTTTTCCAGTTGGGCTATATCGCGGTGCCGCAACAGGTGTTGGATAAACTTGCCGCTCAAGAGAAACTATCCCCCGATGAGAACGCTGTCTTCTCGGCTCATCCTGCCGTAACCGAGCGTTTACTCGAAAACATTCCGCGGCTGGAGACGGTCGCACGCGTGATTCGAAACCAAAGCAGCGCGCCGGCCCTCCAGGAGTACACGGATGCTTTGTTCGCGGGTGCTGACGTGATCACGATGGGCACCGCGATCCTCCGCGCCTCGCTGGAATTCGACCGGCTTGCCGGCGCTGGGAAACCGCGTCGCGAGGCCCTCACCCTCATGCGGAAGTCCGGCTGGTTCAACTCCCGCTTGCTGGACGCTCTGGAAACTGCGGACATCCAGACGGTCGAGCGCAAGGTGCTGATGCTCCGGGTCAACGAGCTCAATACCAGCATGATCGCCAACCAGGATATTTGCACCAGCAAGGGAGTGCTGCTGCTGGCCAAGGGCGAGGAATTGACGATGCCGATGATCGAGCGGCTGCGAGGCTTCGCCAGAACGGTCGGGATTCCTCAGCCGCTCAGCGTGCTCGTCGTGAGCTCGCCTCATCCACGTTCAGCCTGAAGGTTCGGTTCCACTACCTCGTGAATCTTGTGCGATGTAAATCGCGCTAGCCCGCAAACTTCGACTTATGAGTGCGATAAACCATTTATGAAATCTTTAGAACTCCCTAATGCTTTATTTATCCGTCATGCCCTAAGTTATTGGATGAGGTAATCGCGACGACGCCAATGGCAACGTTGCGAGCCGCTTGATCGATGGGTAATCCCCCATACCAACGCGCGCAGCCCGGGGAAGATTTTCTACGCGGGCTGCACCTGACCAAACATTCCAGTCAACGTAAATCAGCGAGCGGGACGCATGTCCCGCTTTTGTATTTTCAAGCGGCGAGTCAAGGAGAACACTCAAAATGATCGTCATGAAATTCGGCGGATCTTCGCTGGAGTCTGCGAACGCCATAGAGAGAGCAGCATCTATCGTCAAGTCCCATCTGGAGCAGCGGCCGGTGGTCGTGGTTTCCGCCATGGGAAAGACGACCGACGGGCTGGTAATCGCGGCGGACCACGCGTCGCGAGGCCACTCGTACCCTGCCTGGCGGCAATTAGGCGAGATCCGAACTTTTCATATTCAGGAAATCAAGCGGCTTCTTCGCAGCCAGGCGGAAAGCTTTATCGACCAGATCGTCGCGCCGAAATTCCGCGAGCTGCACGTGTTACTGAATGAATTGACGGAAGGTGAGCGGCGGCTCACGCCGGAATTGAAGGACGAGATCCTGAGTTGTGGAGAACGGCTTTCGAGCGAAATCGTCGCCGCAGCGTTCCATCGCTTCGGGATCAAGACCCTTTACCTGGATGCACGTAAGTTCATTGTGACGGAAAACCAGTTCACGTCCGCCACGCCGTTGTACTGGGAAACGTATGCACGACTGCGGCGCACGATTCCTTACCTGGGTGAAACGGTAGCCGTCCTGGGCGGATTCATCGGCGCAACGGAAGACGGCGTGACGACCACTTTGGGCCGCGGCGGCTCCGACCTGACCGCATCCATTATCGGCGCAGGCATCTGCGCGGACGAAATTCAGATCTGGACCAACGTCGATGGCATGCTCACCTGTGATCCGCGAGTGCTGGAGTCGGGCCATCGTGTGCGCGCGATTTCTTACCGCGAAGCCGAAGAGATGGCGAGGCTGGGAGCCAAGGTGCTTCATCCCGCGAGTGTGGCGCCGGCCGTCCGGCAAAGGATTCCTATCACGATCCGCAATAGCCGCCGCCCCGAGATTGAAGGCACCCGCGTCGTGGCCCAGTCGAACGGTTCCGGCAGCACGGTGAAGTCGATTGCCTGCAAGACGGGTATGACCGTAGTGCATCTCGATGTCCGGCATGCGGGCGGCTTGCCCAGTATTACGGAAGGATTGGGCGGCTTGTTTGCGCGCAACAACATCGCAGTCGAACTCGTTCAGGCGCGGCAGGCCGGGGTCTCGTTCGCTATTGAGAACTCGACTCTGTTGCCGGAGTTGCTGCGAAAGGTGGACCGGTCCGTGCAGGTACGCGTGGAAGAGGAGCGAGCGGTGATCGGCCTCGTGGGTGAAGGCATCGGCTCCACGCCCGGCGTGATGTCTCGCGCGCTGAGCGCGTTGAACGGGATCGATGTGCGCATGAATGCCCAGGGATCCTCGCTGTTGACGGTCTGCTTCGCCGTGCCGGAAAGTGCGCTGCGCCCGTCGGTGGAACGCCTGCATCGCGAGTTCTTCACAACAATCGATCCGGAGGTCTTCGTCAGTGCACGCGAAAGCGTGGAAACCAGTCCAGATGTGGTGAGACAGCACCGCCCGTTCGCGTTGCCTGGCGGATCGAGAGCGATTCCCGCGCACTAAGGCGGCACTTCATCCGCCCTGGCGCTGGATCCACTGGGCGGTCTTGGTGGCCAGACGGTCCAGCGCAATTACCGATAACTCCAGGTGGTCTTCGAGCGTGTCTTCAATTTTATTGTGGCTGATGCCTTTGAGCGACTGTACGAACATCATCACCGCTGGGATGCCGGACCGGGCCACCTCGGCCGCGTCATGCAGAGGTCCTGACGGCAGGCGATGGCTCCGGCCTGCGGTTTCCTGGACCGCGGCCTCGCACATATCGAGCAGTGCCGGGTGGAAGGGCAGCGGCTCAATGTTCCAGATGCGCGACCATTGCACCGTGCACTTCTCTTCAGCCGCGAAACGCTCGCTGGCCTCGCGCGCCTCGCGGAGCATCTGGGCAAGCACGGTCGCATCGAGATCGCGCTGGTCGAGTATGGCTTCGCAACGGCCGACCACGGCGGTAGCAATGCCGGGAAAAGTCTTCACGCTGCCGATGGTCGAGACGGCGTCTGGATGCTTGCCGGCGATCGCCCGGATTTCCAAGGCCAGTTTTGCGGCCGCCGCCAACGCATCGCGCCGCACCTTCATAGGGGTGGAACCGGAGTGCGCTTCCTGTCCGAAAAACGTGACATTGTGGCGCTCAACGCCCTTGGTACCAAGCACCGCGCCAAGCGGCAGCCCCAAGCGCTCAAGCACCGGACCCTGCTCGATGTGCAGCTCGAGATAGGCAGCCGCGTTCCGCCGTTCCGACTGGGCTTCGGGGAAGCGATCGATTTCGACGCCGCAACGCCGTAGCGCCGCTTCAAGGCGAATGCCCTCCTTGTCGGTGCGCACGCGGTCGGCCTCGATGCTGTGCGTACCGGCAAAGGCCGAAGATCCAAGCAGGCTTCGGCCGAAGCGTGCACCTTCTTCGTCAGCCCAGTCGACCAGGCGAACTGTTACGGGCGGACGGCCCGCGTATTCCTCCGAGAAACGGCGCAAGACTTCGAGCGCAGCCAGCACATTCAAGGGGCCATCCAGCCAGCCGCCGTTTGGTACGGAATCGAGATGCCCGCCAAGCAGCAATGCCTTGTCGGAAGCACCGGGTAGTGTGACCCAACTGTTGCCCGCGGCGTCGAGGTGATGCTCCACGGGCAGGCCGGCCAGCTTCGTTTGAAACCACTGGCGGGCCTTCAGCCAGACGTCGGTCCAGGCGACGCGTTGCGCGCCGTTCTCATCGCTGGTCAGCTCGCGCAGCTCTTTCAGCTCCGCAACGGTTCGCTTCGGATTCAGGCTCATATCGGTGTATTCAAAAGTGCGTGGGCTCGCGCCGCAACAGCCGACCCGTTGCCGTTAGTTGCTCCTCACCGCGCGTCTCTGAAAGCATAATCGCCACGCTCGGATCTTCGCGGATCGCGTTCTTTGCATCCTACCGTAACGGGAGAGGGTTGGAGAGTCGCCACCAACTCGCAACATGATCTTGACACCCTTGAAACAACCTAGGATACTGGGTCACCGACCTCCAAATTCCAGTGGCAAAAGCGGAGAGTCCTCGTTCGACACTCGAAGGGGTGGCGGTACAAGGGGGAGGCGATGCTTACTAGAAGTTCGTTGCTAGCGGCAAGTGTTTGTGCGCTTTTCATCTGTCCTTTCGTTTATGGCCAGGCGACCGGGAGCATTTCGGGGACCGTGGCGGACTCCTCGGGTTCGGTAATCGCCGGCGCGAAAGTGACGGTGACTGCTCAGGCCATCGGGCTCACGCGCGATGCTGCAACTGACGAGACCGGACACTATCTGATCCCGCTGCTGCCGGTGGCGCAATACTCGGTTCGGGTGGAATCGGCCGGCTTTCAGCCGACCGAAGCCAAAGATGTCCGGCTACAAGTGGATGAACACCGCGAGCTGGATTTCAAGCTTGCTCCAGCGTCCGTTAGAGAGGTCGTTGAAGTAACCGCGACCGAAGTGGCGGTGGAAACGACTACTCCGACCCTGGGCCAGGTGATCAACTCGCAACAAGTCACTGAGCTACCTTTGAACGGCCGCGACTTTGTCCAACTGGCGACTCTGACGCCGGGCACCACGCAGGAAACGAACCCAAACAGCTTTTTCAATGGCGGCCCCAGCAGCGAGGTCTCGGCTCGTGGGTCTTATTCGCTGTCGGTCGGCGGCTCTCGCGCCAACAGCACGGACTGGCTGCTCGACGGCAACGACAACAACGAACTGACCGCCGGTGGCATATCGATCCTGCCTTCCATTGACGCCATTCAGGAATTCAAAGTCCTGACTTACAACTACTCCGCGGAATGGGGAACTCGCGCCGGTCCCACGGTTTTGGTGACCACCAAGTCAGGATCCAACCAGTTTCACGGCTCGCTGTTCGAGTTCTTGCGCAATACGAAACTGGACGCGCGGAGCTTCTTCGCCGCGACGACTGAGAAATTCAATTTGAATCAGTTTGGAGGTTCGCTGGGCGGCCCGATCAGAAAAGACAAGACCTTTTTCTTCGCGGACTATCAGGAAAAGATGCAGCGTCACGGGATTCCCTTTGTGGGCCTGGTTCCCACAGCGGCCATGCGAAATGGCGATTTCTCCGCGGATGCGTTCGGCAATCCCCGCTCGGGCTTCTTGAACAATCCTCACGTGAGCGGAGCGCCGAATACTCGCTTTCAATGCGACGGCGCAGGCAATCCACTTCCCGCGGCGGCAGACGGAGGCCAGCAATCCGGCGTCGACTGCAACCGGATTCCGCAGGGTGTGATCAATCCCATCGCGCAGAAAATGATCAATCTTTATCCGTTGCCCAACGCAAACAATCCTTCGCTGGGCTACAACTATGTGAACGAGCCGGTCCGCAAGCTCAACGAAGGGGAGTTCGACATCCGGCTGGATCACAATTTCTCCGATAAGGACTCGGCGTTCGCACGGTTCAGCTACGACCAGGCCGTTTCCTTCGTTCCGGGTGGTTCGCCGGGATTCGCTGAAGCCAGTCCTTTTGCGAGCACGCAGGGGATCCTCAATCACGCGCGGAATGTGGCCGTTTCAGAGACGCATGTTTTTTCCCCGAGCACCGTTAACCAGCTCAACGCCGGCTATAACCGGATTTTCGACTACATCTCGTCTTACGGCACGGGCAGCTGCGAATCGCAGGCGCTCGGCATCCCTGGCGCCAATCTAGGCGGTGTCAGTTGCGGTCTGACTTCAACTCAGATGGATGGCGGCTACTGGTCCCTGGGCGACCGCGGATTCGCTCCCTTTCAGGGTGGCACCAACGTTTTCTCCATCTCCGATTCGTTCGACATGATTCGTGGGAAACACGACATCAAAGTGGGAGGCGAAGTCCGCGCCAACCAGATGAATGTCCTGACCGAAGGTTTTCAGGACGGATACTGGATCTTTACCGGCTTTTGGGGGGGCGAGCCAATGGCGGACCTTTTGGAAGGTCTGCCCAGCCTGGCCATCCATGATCAGACCTTCAACGGCAATGTCACCGGCCGGCGGTGGAAAATCTTCCGCCCGTTCATTGAGGACGATTGGCGAATCACCAAGAACTTGACATTGAACCTCGGCTTGGCGTGGGCTCTGGTGACACCCGTCACCGAGGCGGCCAATCGCCAGGCGGATTTCAACCCTGCGAATGGTCAATTCCTGATCGCCGGAAAGGGCGCAGACGCTGCGGCCGGCATTCAGATGGATAAGACCGCGCTCGAGCCGCGACTTGGCTTGGCCTGGAAACCACTCGGCAGCCAGACGACCGTGATTCGTGGCGGCTATGCCATTTTCCACGATTCGTCGTGGAACCAAGGCGGGCAGGGATTGTGGCAGAACCCGCCCTATTACGCGGAATCTGATGCTTTCGCGTTCGGCGGGGCATGCACGTTCGCAACCTCCGCCTGCGCCACGAAGTATGGCCTGTCGCCCTCCGCACTGAGCGTGTCTAACGGGTTTCCGATTTTCACCGCGCCGCCTGATCCCAACAGTTTCACGGGGACCATTCTTGCCCAGAATCTAGATTTCAAACAGGGCCGTGTGCAGCAGTTCAACGTCAATGTGGAACACCAGCTGCCTGGCCAGATTGTGTTGACGGTTGGGTATGCGGGATCTCGGAGTTCTCACATTCTGATCGATGGTAACAACCTAAACGTGGGATCGCCCGCGGCTTGCGGCACCGTTTCCGGGTACACGCTGGGCTGCGGCCCGAACGGAGCGTCGTTCGGTGTGCCCTACCCTGCCTTCCCGTACTCGACCATCTCCAACGTCTTCGACATTGGTAAGGCGCACTACAATTCCTTACAGATCAAGGCCGAGACCAAGAGCGCACGCCATGGTCTCTACGCACTGCTGGGTTACACATACGCCAGAGCTTACGACAACGGGTTCACAGACGGTTTGGGCTCCAGCCTGGGAGCGACCTATTGGCCGCTACCGGGGAACAGCAGCTTGGATTGGGGTCTGTCTCAAATCAATATCAATCACAATTTCACAGCAAGCCTGATCTACGAGCTGCCGTTCGGCAAAGGCATGCGATTCGGCAGTTCCTGGAACGGCGCCGCTAACGTGGTTCTGGGCAATTGGGAGGTGACGCTTATTGAGAAGGCCATCTCCGGATTCCCGGTTTTCGTGGTGGATAGCTTCAACCAGTCGGGCGTAAACTTCCAAAACAACGGGAACAGCCTTAACCGCCCGAACCAGACTTGCAATCCGCAGTCGGGCAACGCAACCTTGAGTCAATGGTTCAACACTTCGTGTTTCTCTGCTCCGGCGGCGGGCGAGCTTGGGAACGCGTCCCGGACTCCGGTCTCCGGGCCGGACTTCGTAAACACGGACTTCTCCATCATCAAGCACTTCCTGCTGCCGTACGAGGGGATGCGGCTGGATTTCCGGGCCGAATGCTTCAATTTGTTTAATCATGCGCAATTCGGTTTGCCCGGCGCGGACTTCAATTCCCCGGCTACTTTCGGCGTGGTGAACTCCACGGTGAACAACCCGCGACTGATTCAGTTTGCGCTCAAGCTGGCTTTCTAGGACCGCCAGTTAATTGTGATGAAACGGAGCGCGTTGTGCCTGGCGATCGCGTGGATGCTGCTAGCGAACCCCTCCGGACGGGCACAGCAGCGGCGCAAGGTAATCATCAACGAAGACTGCTCCGGGCCCGGCGGCAGCAATCTGCAGACGCTACTGTTGCTGATTCAATCGCCGCGAGTCGACGTGCTAGGGATCACCGTTGTGAGCGGCGACCAATGGCGCGACGAAGAAGTAGCTCATACTCTCCGCCTGCTTGAGATCATCGGCCGCACCGACATTCTGGTGATGCGCGGAGCCGCTTTTCCCCTGGTGCGCACTCGCGAGGAAACGCTCCTCTGGCAGGAACGATTCGGAAAAGTCGCTTACGCGGGCGCGTGGGATGAGCGATGGTGGCACGAGCCTTTTGTCGTGCCGCCGCTTCGCGAAGGCCAGCCCTCTGCCAAGCCGGCCGGCGAAGACGCCGCGCATTTCCTCGTCAGGATGGTGCACCAATATCCGCACGAGGTGACCATCTACGAAGGCGGGCCGATGACCAACCTCGCGCTCGCCATCTCACTCGATCCGCAATTCCCGGAGCTGGCCGAAGGGCTGGTTTTCATGGGTGGAAGCCTAAATCCACAGACCAGCGATCCTGAGTTCGCCAATAATCCCCGACACGAATTTAATTTCTGGTTTGACCCCGAGGCAGCGCACGTCGTGCTGCGTGCACCGTGGAAGAAAATCGTCTGCACGCCCACCGACATTTCGATTAAAACCCGCCTTACGCCGGCCATGGTGAAGCGAATTGACGCGGGCGGAACCGCGTTGGCGCATTACATCGCCCGCTTCTTTCAGGCGGGTGGAGGAAACGACTATATGTGGGATGAGCTTGCTGCGGCTGCCTGGATCGATCCGAGTCTCATCACGAAACGTGAGACGCGCTACATGGACGTGGACATTGACCATGGAGCGGGCTACGGGAACACGCTCACATGGACTGAAAACGACAAGCCAAAACTCACTGTACAGCCGGTGGAGGTTCAACTGGATCTGAATTCCGAGAAGTTCCATGAAATGTTTGTGAGCCTGATGACAGCGCCCACGCCGTCAGCTCACTGACTAACGTCCTCGCAGCGAAAACACAAATTCCTGAATCTCACTCCGTTCGCGTTCTACTTCCGCCGCGGATTTCTTGGACAGCTCGTCGTGCCGCTCGAACTCATGTTCGGCCTTCTTCTCATCGCCAGTCTTCCGGTCGGCTTGGGCCAGGCGATAATGGGCTTCCGTCAGTCCGGGATTGACGGCGATGGCTTTTTCGTAGGCGGCGATCGCCTTGGGAAAATCTTTCTGGTCCGCGTAGAGGATCCCCAGTTGCAGGTAGGCCGCGCCGAGACTGGGATCGAGATGCAGAGCCTTCTCCAGCAAGGCGCGCACCTGCGCTGGCGTTTCGGAGTCCTCCGGACCCTTCCACTGCTTCCAAAGACTCGCTGCATAGTAGTAATTCGCCATCGCGTTGTTGGGTTGGAGCCTGACAAATCTTCCCATCCGCTCCACAAAACCAGGTAGCTGCGTGATCTCGGAAACCTGCACTCTGCCGAGGAAGAGGTAAGGCCTGGGATCGGCGGGATAGAGATCACAACCCTCGAAAAAGCGCTGGGCAGCCTCCTCATAGGCGCCGCGAGCGTAAAAGGCCGTGGCGAGGCCAAGCAGCATCCGCGTCGACCGCGGAAACAGCCGGTTCCCCTTGGTGAAGATTTCGATTGCCTGATCCGCCGCGCGGTGCGTCAGCAGCTCGGCTTCCCAATCAAAGAGATTGGACTCGTTCGGATCCAGTTCCGCCGCACGTTGATATTCGCGGACCGCTTCGAGAGCGTTTTGCAGCCTTTCTTCGACGTCGCCGAGCCGGTGGTGTAATTCGGCGTTCGCGGGATCGCGCGCAACGGCCTCCCGCAGCGCCTTTTCATTTTCGGCAGCCGGCGGTTCCTTTCCGAGCGATGCGGTTGCTTTGGCCAGCGCTTCACTCGAGCGCAGAACCGTATCGGAGCCGTGGCCGCCGCGGCTGGAAGCGTCGGCAACCCCCGCCACGATGAAGGTAGGCTCGTCGAAGAATGCGGGTGCGAGAGTCAAATCAATCTGTTTGGCTTCCCTGTCTTTGAGGATCAAGGGGCTGAAAGTTGCTTCACCGGATCCGCTCAACTCGGCGCGCAGAGTGTAAGTGCCCTCGCGGAGCGCCGAAAAGCGAAAACGCCCTTCCATGTCTGTGCGCAGAACTTTCTCTCCACTCTTCAGCTGCAAGTGAACTGCGGCGCCCGCAACGGGACGGCCACGCGCATCCCGAACAAAACCCTGCAACGTCGCCGAACCCCCGGTATCCTGAGCCTGAGCTTGCATCAGGAGCACCCAAATCGTCAAAGCCGCACGGGGACATCTCATACAGCAGGGCTCGACAGCCACTATAAATCATCGCAACTCTTCGAGCATCTTCTGAGCCTGCGCGTGCTTCGGCTGCTGTTTGAGAAGCTCCAACAGGACGCCTCGTGCTTTGTCCGGATCACCCTCTATGCTGTAAACCCTGGCGAGATTCAAGTAAGACTGGTCGAAGCCCGGCGCCACGCGGATGCACTCCTCGAAGTTTCGGACTGCTTCGTCGCGCCGGCGAGTCCGCAAACAAAGCACACCGAGGTTGTTCAGTGCTTCCGGGTAAGCGGGACGGACTTTCAGGGCTCGCCGCAGATATTCGTAGGCGTGCTCGGTTTCATCCGTCTGCGCAAAAACCATCGCCAGACTGTAGTTCGCCTCAGGATCCTCTGGCTTGACCGCCAGAGCCCGCTCCAGCGCCTGGCGCGCTTCCTCCCATCTCTTCTGTTGGCGAAAGGCGTTGCCGAGGTTTTCGAGCGCAATGAAATGATCGGGGTTGAGCCGCAGAGCCTCCTGAAAACAGCCGACGGCGTCGCCCGTTCGCTCTTCGCGCGTGGCGAGGAGGCCCAGGTTGTTCCAGGCATTCGGCCGGGTATCGGGATAGCTCGCGTTGAGTTTCACCGCCTGCTCGAAACTGGCGCGCGCTTCGCCAATCTTCTCCCGTTTCAGGTAAACGCTTCCCAGCCCGTAATGAGCCTCGGCACTTTCGGGATCATCGCGAAGAGCGAGCAAGAATGATGCTTCAGCCTGATCGAAATAACCCCGCTGAAAAAATGCCGAGCCCAACGAGAGAAAGTTCCTGCCGAACTCAAACGTGCCGGCAACGCCGGGGAATGGCAGTGCCTTGGCCAGTCGTTCCGCTGAAATTTTGGGAATGCGCCGGAAGTCTTGCTCGACAGTCCGTGGGTTGACACTGCCCTGGTAAACCTTGACGATGTCTCCTTTCTCGTCGATCAGGAACGAGGTGGGAAGGCCAAGGTCGCGGTGCCGGTCAAACAGGTAACGATAGAGGATGTTGTAAACGCCGGCCAAATCATCCGATCCCCGAATGACTGGAAAGGACAAATTGTGCTCAGGCATCCCGGCATCGACGTTCACCGTTAGTAGTTGAAGGCCCTGAGCCGCCCACTCCGCGTGAAAGCGGCCGAAGTTCGTGAGATCCTCGCGGCAATCCGGCGCCGCCGCTGACCAGAAATACAACAGCACCGGCCTGCCGCGCAGCGCGGAAAGAGCACGCTGCTGTCCGGCAACGTCAGGAAGAGAAAAGTCAGGAGCAGACACCGGCACGAGCAACCACGTTTCGACCTTCGTTGGAAGGGGTTCGCTGGCTTGCGGCGTGGACCGTTCTCCCACGGCCGCGGTTCGGAACCGCTGCATCCGCACGGGTGCAGCGTCCTCATCTACCCAGATTCTGTGGTTGAGCGGGAGGCCGTCGAGTCGCTGCACAAGACCACTCGGCCAGCGAATCGATGCCTTCACCGGGCCCTTGACCTCACCCAGCCCGAAGAATACCTCCTTGCTGTGCTGCGAAAGGAATCCAGATCCGGCTTGCAGCATGCGCGTCTGGCGGCCCGATTCGGTTTCCACCGTCACGGCCGCCCCGATGGCGTCGCGATTACTCTTGGTGCCGCGGAGGCGAAAGGCGATTGACGCCGGCAGCCGGTCCATCACGTTTTTCATCAGGCGCAGTTGCGGCCCGTTGCGGTTTTTGAGCACCACTTCCAGCCGTCCATCGTAGTCGAAGTCAGCCAGGGCGAATGCTCTGCCATCTTCGACAAAGTCCATGCCCACAACTGCGGAAACGTCGGAGAAAGTTCCATCTCGATTATTCGCATAGAAGACATTGCGCTCGAACCCGCTCCAGGTCTCGCCGAATGCACCTTCTTGATGCCAATCGCACCCGCCATCGAGCGTGGTTTGAGCACCCAGGGCGAGGGCACGCGATCGAGAAAGGCGCGCACGTGGTCATGGTTGAGCACGTGGACGAAATCCGGAACCCTGATGCCGGCCTCGCGCGCTGCCATACGCATGGCGAGCTTGTCGCGGAAGTAACGGACTGTGGTGTCACCCATTCCGGGAACGCGAAGATGTTCGCGCACCGTGGCAGCCATCTCAACGTCGAAGTCGTCCAGAGCGGCGATCCGGTCGAAGTCTCGCGAGCGCGCGAGAAAGCTCACGGCCTTAACGGTGTCCTCGCGATTCCAGCCATGCTCATTGTCTGGCATGTAGAAGATCTCGTCGACGCTGCCGGCGGGCCATTGCGCCTTGTTCTTCAAGCTGAGGGAAGTCAGAAGCACAACCGTCGCGCCTTGACGTTTGCACTCGCGGAGAAATTCGTGGCCCTTCTCATAGCTCGCCAGGCAGAGAAAGGTCATCGGCTCCCTTCGCTGTCGATGAAAGCGGCTGAAGCGCCCACCCACTCCATACCCTTGTTGTGGCCGACCCCCATTTGCGCGCCCCGGCCCATGCGAATGATGATGTTGACCGGGCGAAGGTGATCGATCCACAAGTACATCATGCGAACCTCGATCTTCGTCGGTCCGGCCGGCGTGTCAATGACAGGGCGGAAATTCACGCGCTGCTGCAGAATGTAATTGTGGCGTGCCTGTTCAGGGATGGCTTGGATCTGTTCGGCCGTGGGTCCGACGACGATTCCGGTTCCGGCGAAAGAATATAGCCGCTTCAATACCAGGTCTGCAGGATGATCGATCTGGCTCACACGGTCCAGCAAACTTGGTCCAGGGCGCGGCGGGATGGTCCAGATAGGAAGGCAGGCTCCGGCTTCATCCGAAATTCGCTTCGCGGTTTCTCTCCACGCCTCGGGACCTGTTGGTCTATCTGCCTCCCGGCTATCGAGAATCGGGCGCGCGACATCCTGTCCTCTATTTGCAGGACGGCCAGAATCTTTTCGATCCTGCCACCGCATTTGGCGGTCAGGACTGGCGTGCGGACATCACCGCGGATGACATGCTCTGCCGCGGCGAGATCGAGCCGCTCATCATGGTCGGGATCTATAACACCGGCGTTAGGCGCATCTCCGAGTACACACCGACGCGCGACCGCCGGCTGCGAAAAGGCGGCAAGGCCGCCCGCTATGCAGAGATGCTCGCCCGCGAGATTAAACCGTTCATCGATCATGAATACCGCACGCGGAAGAGCGCTCAACACACGGCCGTCGGCGGTTCCTCGCTCGGCGCGCTTGCTTCTTTAATTGCCGCGCTCGAATATCCCCGGGTCTTTGGACAAGTCGCCATGCTATCCCCGTCGGTCTGGTGGGACGGGTACTCCACCGTGGCCGCGGTTCGCGCTTATCAATCGCGGTTACGTCCGCGCATCTGGCTGGATATGGGCACGAAGGAGGGCGATGGCGCGCAGTTGGCGGTGGAGGAGGCGCGCATGTTTCGGGACACGCTGGTTGAGAAAGGATGGCGCATCGGAGCCGATCTCGATTACCGGGAAATTGAAGGCGCCGGTCACAACGAAGCCGCGTGGGCGGCGCGATTCGGCCAGATACTGGCGTACCTATTTGGCAAGCGGCAATGAATCCGCGCGCTCGTCGCTTTCGATCTGAGCGATGTGATTACACGGCTTTCCGAGCCTCATTCAGGACCTCGCGCAAACGCCGGCCGACAACTACCTCTTCGCCCGGCTGCAGCGTCATCGAAATGATCCGCAAGGCGTCGGGACGAGGGGGCCTGGGCGTCTTGGGATCGCCTTCGTGGACGCCAGGTACGGTACTGCGATTGTTTCCCGTTAGCACTTCGATCCTCGG
>Ga0335070_10001422_pt1 | contig 27610 bp, 18 predicted proteins | sample Lox_Sample_13_FD_206722 | JGI IMG/M metagenome (GOLD analysis project Ga0335070, IMG submission 206722) | Soil microbial communities from Loxahatchee National Wildlife Refuge, Florida, United States - Lox_Sample_1.3 | ecosystem: Environmental > Terrestrial > Soil > Wetlands | place: USA...
GACGAGAAGCGGCTCGCCGAGAAGCCCACGGAGAGCCTCGCCGCCTACGACGCCTTCCTCAAGGGGGAGGCGGCCTCGAAGAGTATGGCGATCGCCGATCCTCCCGGTCTGCGCAAGGCCCTCGGCTTCTACGAGCAGGCCGTTGCCCTCGATCCCGCCTTCGCGCAGGCATGGGCGCGCGTCTCGATGGCCTGCTCCCTGCTCTACGGCAACGCCGCACCCACGCCCGAGCTGGCCGAGCGCGCGCGGCTGGCCGCGGAGAAGTCCACGACGCTCGCCCCGAACCGCCCGGAGGGATACCTCGCGCTCGGGAACTACGAGCGCATGGTCCTCCTCGACCCCGTCCGTGCGCTGGCGCAGTACGCTCGGGGGCAGCAGGTGGCGCCGGCCAACGCGGATTTCCTCTCGCGGATGGCGGCGACCGAGCAGAGCCTCGGGCGGTGGGACGCGGCCGTGGAGCACCTGCGGCAGGCGGCGCGCCTGGACCCGCGCTCCGTCGCCGCGCAGAGGCGGCTGGGGGAGGCGCTTCTCTGGCTGCGGCGCTATCCCGAAGCTCGCGAGGCCCTCGATCGGGGGCTCGCCCTCGCGCCCGCCAACCTGATCTCGATCGAGTGCAAGGCGATGACTTACCTCGGCGAGGGAAATCTCGCCGCGGCTCGCGCGGTCCTCAGGGCCGTGCCGAAGGAAGTGGACCCCGCGGCGTTCGTGGCGTTCGTCGCGCAGTACTGGGATCTCGTCTGGGCCCTCGACGAGGGACAGCGGGAACTCCTCCTGAGCCTGACGCCGGCCGTGTTCGACGACGACCGGGGAGGCTGGGGCCTCTGTCTCGCTCAGGCTTGCGCGTTGAAGGGGGATACGGCCTGCGTGCGCCGGTACGCCGAGGAGGCGCGCGCGGCCCTCGAGGAGCAGCTTCGGTCGGCACCCGACGACCCTCAGCGGCACGTCTACCTCGGCCTCGCACTCGCGTTCCTCGGCCGGCGGGACGAGGCGATCCGCGAAGGACAGCGTGCCGTCGCCCTGCTCCCCGTGACGAAAGACGCCTACACGGGCGCTTCCGTCCAGCACCAGCTCGCGCGCATCGACATCCTCGTCGGCGAGCCCGAGCGGGCAATCGATCAGCTCGGGCCGCTGCTCAAGATTCCTTACCTTCTCTCGCCCGGCTGGCTGAAGGTCGATCCCAACTTCGATCCGCTGCGCAAGAACCCGCGGTTCCAGAGGCTCGTCGCCGGCGCGAAGTAGTCCGCGCGATAAGCTTTCGCCAGGCGGGTTATCGCCCATGAAGCTCAAAGAACGTGTCGCCGTCGTCACCGGCGCGACCTCCGGCCTCGGCGAGGCCGCGGCGCGGCTGTTTGCCGAGGAGGGCGCGAAGGTGGTCGTTTCCGGCCGCGACGAGGCGCGCGGGCGCAGGGTGATCGCCGCGATCGCCGATGCGGGCGGCACGGCCGTGTTCGTCCGCGCCGACGTGACGCGCGCGGCCGACTGCGAGCGCCTCGTCGCCGAGACGCTGCGGGCGTTCGGCGGCCGCCTCGACGTCCTCTTCCACAACGCCGGCGTGTACTTTCCGCGCACGGCCGTCGAGATGAGCGAAGAGGAGTGGGACGCGACGGTGGACTCGAGCCTGAAGGGCGCGTGGCTGATGTGCAAGTACGCGCTGCCGACGATGATCGCGCAGCGCCGCGGCGTCATCATCCTGCAGGCGTCGGGCTGGGGGATCCAGGGCGGCGACAAGGCCGTCGCCTACTGCGCGGCCAAGGGCGGCGTCGTCGTGATGACCAAGGCGCTCGCGATCGACCACGGCCCGCAGGGCATCCGCGTCAACTGCCTCTGCCCGGGCGACGTCGACACGCCGATGCTCGTCGCCGACGCCGAGGCGCGGCGGATGAGCTACGCCGACTACTTGAAGGGCGCCGCGAACCGTCCCCTCGGCCGCGTCGGCACGCCGGAGGAGCTCGCGAAGGCGGCGCTCTTCCTCGCCTCGGACGACTCGTCGTTCATGACGGGTGCCGCGCTCGTCGTGGACGGCGGAGGGATCGCGGACTGATGAAGGGGCTGACGGGTAAACGCGTCCTCGTCACGGGCGGCGCGAGCGGCATCGGCGCGGCGATCGTGGCGCGCTTCCTCGAGGAGGGCTCGCGCGTCGCCGTGATCGACCGCGACGCGGCGGGGAATCGCGCGCTGGCGCAGAGGCACCCGGAGCTCGCGGGCGTCCTCGAGGCCGATGTCTCCGACGCCGCCGCGGTGGCCAGCGCGTTCGCGAAGCTCGACGGTCTCCTCGGCGGCCTCGACGTCGCGATCAACAACGCCGGCATCAGCATCCGCCACGACTTCATGGACATCACGCCCGAGGAGTGGCGGGAGGTCATGGGCGTCGACCTCGACGGCGTCTTCTACGTCGCCCAGCAGGCGGCGCGGCGCATGCTCGCGGGCGGCGGGGGCGTCATCCTCAACATGGGGTCGACGTCGGGCATGAACGGCTACCCCCGCTACGCCGACTACGACGCCGCCAAGGCCGGCGTGATCGAGCTGACGCGCACGATGGCGCTCGAGCTCGCCCCGACGATCCGCGTCGCCTGCGTGTGCCCGGGCTACGTCTGGACGCCGATGCAGGAGGCGGAGTACACGCCCGAGATGAAGGCAGCGGTCGACGCCAAGATCCCGCTGCGCCGCCACGCGAAGCCCGAGGAGATCGCGGCGCTCTACGCCTTCCTCGCCTCGGACGAGGCGCCGTACATCACCGGACATCCCGTCATCATCGACGGCGGCGAGATCGCCGGCGGCCTCGCGAGCCGCTGAGAGGGGGTCAGTCCTGATTTCTGATTTCGGTAAGTTGCTCCGGTTGGCTGCCGAAATCAGAAATCAGGACTGACCCCGCTCGAAGTTCAGCTTCTTCAGCAGCGCCCGGAAGCGCGGCTCCGAGCGGAGCGGATCGAAGGTCTTGTCGAGATTCAGGTAGCCCAGCCACTCCGAGTCGGCTGCGTAGGCCTTTTCGAGCCAGTCCAGGGCGCGCGCGCGGTCGCCGAGGCCGAGCGACACGAGCGCCATGTTGTACGGGCTGACCACGCCGCGCAGCGATTTCTTCTTCAGGTCCTCGAGCTCCGCCTCGGCCCGGGTCCGATCGCCGGAGACGCCATGGGCGTAGGCGAGGTACGCCGACACGAACGTCGGCGCGCCCATGGCCTTGGCCTTCTGGAGGCTCGCGATGGCCTCGGGGAGACGTCCCGCCTGGATCTCGAGCCACCCCTCCGAGAACGCGGCGAAGAAGTAGGTCGGCTCGAGCTCGGCGCCCCGCCGCGCCAGCTCTCGGCCCATCACGAAGTCGCCCTCGAGAGCGGCAGCCGTGGTCGCGTCGATCGGGATCTGGGGCGACAGCGGATCCAGCGCGGCCGCTCGACGGCTCTCGGCGATCGAGTCGTCGAACCGTCCGATGAACGCGAGCCCGACCCCGAGCTGGTCGTGCGCGTAGGCGTAATTCGGATTGAGCGCGATGGCCCGTCGAAACTCGGCCTCGCTGCCCGCCCAGTCGTATTCGTACCAGAGCTTGTAATTGGCGAGCGAGGTGTGGCCTTCGGCGGAGTCGGGGTCGAGCGCGATCGCCTTCTCGGCGGCGGCCTTCGCTTTCGGCCTCGACTCGGAGGCGGTCATGACCCCCTCGTTGAAGCCGGCCCACGCGTAGGCATCGGAGAGTCCGGAAAAGGCGGGCGCGAAGTTCGGGTCCAGCCGGGTCGCCTCCTCGAACTTCTCGATCGCCTTGCTCAGGTTCTCGTCGGTCGGACGGTTGAAGAAGTAGCGGCCCTTCAGGTACGCGTCGTACGCCTCGGGATTCACGCGGCGCCCCTTCGAGAGCCGCGATTCCTCGGCCGGCGTCAGCTCGACGTGAATCTCGTTGGCGATCGCCGACGCGAGCTCGTCCTGCAGGGCCAGCACGTCCTTGGAAGAGCGCTCGAAGCTCTTCGCCCAAAGGTGCTTGTCCGAGCGCGCGTCGATGAGCTGGGCGGTGATGCGGACCTTGTCTCCCGACCGGATCACGGAGCCCTCGACGACGGCGTCCACGTCGAGCTTCTTCGCGATCTCCGGCGTCGGCGGCCGGTTCTTGCCGGCGAACTGCATCGTCGAGCCGCGCGAGATCACGCGGAGCCCGCTGAGGTTCGCCAGGTCCGACGTCAGCTCGTCCGTCATGCCCTCGGCGAAGTAGTCCTGGGTCGCGTCGCCGGAGTAGTTGTCGAGGGGGAGCACCGCAAGCGAGCGAATGGCCTGCGGCGAGGACGCCGGCGGCGGGGGGAGAGGTGCTCCGGTCCTCGGACGCGCGACCCACACGACGCCGGCGAGCACGACCGCCGCGGCGACCGCCGCGATCCACCAGCGGCGCCCGGCTGTCGCGGCTGCAACGGAGGAAGCCTCCCGCGGCGGCGATGTCGTTACCTTCGAATCGGCGGGCACGTCGAGTCCCGCCTTGCGCAGGCCGTCGATCACTCGCTCCACGTGGTCGGGCTGCCACCACCTCTCGGAGACCTTGCGGACGGTGGCACCGATGTCGGGCCTCAGTCTGAGCAGTTCCTTCAGGGCCTTCGACGCCGCATCGCGTTGGCCGAGCTGCCCGTACACCGCGGCCAGCGCCATGTGCATGCCCCAGTGGCCCGGGAGATTGGCCTTCAGGATGAAGTCGAGCGCGGCGCGGTCGTCGCCCCGGCGGTACGCATCGTTGTAGTCCGTGTACCAGTACCAGCCCGGATGATTCGGGTTGAGCTGTTTCGCGCGCGCCGCCAGGGCAAGGCCGCGCTCCCGGTCGCCCGCGTACGTCAGAAGCTCCCCCATGAAGGCGATGGAGTTGCCGTCCATCGGGTTGAGCGCGACGGCCCGCTCCGCCTCGCCGCGGACGCTCGGGTATTGCTTCTGGAAGAAGAACGCCTGGGCCAGGCTGAAGTGGGCCAGGGGATTGGATGGCGCCGCCTCGACGGCTCGCCGGGCCGCCGTCAGTCCTTTCGCCAGGGAATCGGCCTGCAGCTCGAAGCCTTGCGCGTAGTCCTGGAAGCACAGGAGGGCCAGCATCGCCCAGGCGTCGGCATAGCCCGGCGCCTTCTCGACTGCGGCCTCGAGAGCGTCGCGCGCCGCGCCGAGCTCTTCGGGGGTGACTCGCTCCAGATAGCCGAAGCTGCGCAGCACGGCCTCGTAGGGACTCAACTGGCCGGGGGCACGGCGGCGCACGGCCTCGCTCATGCTGCGGGGCAGGACTCCGTTCATGTCGGCCACCGTCGAAACGATTCGCGGAACCAGGTCGTCCTGCAACGCGAAGACCGAATCCGGGCTGAAGGTGCGTTCATAGCTCTCGGCCCAGACGTGGGCGCCCGTCGAGGTGTCGACGAGCTGGACCGCGATCCGAAGCTGCGTGCCCGCCTGTCGGAGACTTCCCTCCATCACGTACCGCGCACCGAGCGCCTTGTCCGCGGACTGCGCGTCGGCGGCCCGACCGCGCGAGATGACGCGAAGGTACGAGAAGCGGGACAGGCCGGTCGCGATCTCATCGGTCAACCCCTCGGCCAGAACCGCCAGGTCGGCGTTCGGGCCGCCGTACTTGAACGGCAGCACGGCGATCCAGAATCCCTCGTCCGCCCGCGCGGCGCCGTAGACCGGAGGCGAAGAACCCGGCCGATCTCCGCCGGAAGTCACCGCCTCGCCTTCCGCGGGAACGTTCAGACCGGCCTTCCGGAGTCCTTCCAGGAACCGGTCCGTGAGCCCGCTTCCGTAGAGCCAGGCGTCCATGAACTCGCGCGCCCGCCGTTCGATGCCCGGATCGAGCCGGCGCAGCTCTTCGACGGCGGCGGCAGCCTCGGCGTGGCGCCCTGCCAGCCCGGCGCAGGCGGCGATCCAGAGCTCCTTCCAGAAGAAGCCGGGCATGTTGACGCGCGCGAGCTCGTCGAGAGCGCCCGCGTAGTCGGCTTTCTGGAAATGCTCGACCGTCAGGGCGAAGCGGAACCAGTCGGGGAAATGGGGATTGAGCTCCATCGCCCGGCGCACGAGCTTCGGGCCTCGCTCGAAGTCTCCGGAGTCCGCGAGCATGTTGCCCATGACGCCGAGCGTGTCGGTGTCGCGCGGGTTCAGGGCGATGGCCTGCTCCGCCGCGGCGCGGAAGGCGGGGACCTCGCGCCGGAAGAAGTGGACCTGCGCGATGCCGGCGCGCGCGTGCTGGCACGTGGGATCCAGATCCACGGCGCGCTGCGCCGCGCGGAGCGCCCGGCCGAGCGGATCCGGCCGCCGGTTGTACCCCAGGGCGAACTCGTGGACGTACAGGCGGGCGAGGCAGGCCCAGACGTCCGCATGACCCGGCTCGCGCTCGACGAACTTCTCGAGGCCGTCGCGGACTCGCGCGTGCTCGGCCGGCGTGCCACGGTGCTGGTATCGCCAGTGCCTCAGCACGACGTCGGTCGCGGTGAGCTCGGCATCCGGCTTCTCCTCGACGCTCGCGGCCATGGACCGGACGAGCGCGCCGGAGGTGTCGGCGACGGTCGCGACGACGCGGTCGGTCACGTCGTCCTGCACGGCGAGCACGTCCGTGCCCTTCCGGTCGCGGTTGTACGTCTCCGCCCAGAGGTGGGCGCCGGTCTCGGCGTCGACGAGCTGGACGTGGACGCGGAGGACCGAGCCGCCCGTGCGGATCCCGCCCTCGAGGAGGTAGCGGGCGCCGAGTTGCCGTCCCAGGGTCCGGACGTCGGAGGTCTGCGCCTGGAAGCGGAAGGTCGAGTTGCGCGAGATGACGGAGAGATACGGGAACTTCGCGAGGCCGGCGTGAATGTCCTCCGCGAGTCCTTCCGCGAAGGACGCGAGCTCGGGATCGCCTCCCGAATGCGTGAAGGGGAGGACGGCGATCCAGAAGGCCTGCGTCCTCGCGGAGCTCGGGTCGCTGCGGGCGGGCGACACGACCTCCGAGCGCGGCCGGACGGCCGTCGGAGCCGCCGCGGCGGAATCCGCGCGCAGCTCCCGGAGCTCGTTGTACACGTCCCGCGACGTCTGGTACCGGTCGCGCGGCTCCTTTTCGAGGCAGCGGCGGACGACGCGCGCGAGATCGGGCGGGAGGTCCGCGCGGAGATCGGTGACGGACGCCGGCCGGTCGCGCAGGATGGACGAGATCAGGTCGACCGAGGTCGAGCCGTGGAACGGCCGCTCGCCGGTCAGCATCTGGTACATCACGATGCCGAGCGAGAAGACGTCCGAGCGCGCGTCGACCTTCGCGCCGCGCGCCTGCTCCGGCGACATGTAGGCGACCGTGCCGAAGACCTGCCCCTCGCTCGTCAGGTTCGTGACGCGGCTCTCGGTCGGCGTGCTCGTGAGGTCCGCGTTCGGGTCCCCCGTCTCGACGCGGGCGAGGCCGAAGTCGAGCACCTTGACTCGTCCCTCCCGCGTGACCATGACGTTGCCGGGCTTCAGGTCCCGGTGGACGATGCCGCGCTCGTGGGCCGCCGACAGCGCCTCGGCGAGCGGCACCGCGATCTCCACGAAGCGGGGCAAGGGGAGTCCGCCGGGGGGAACGAGCGCGTCGAGCCCGTCGCCCTCGACGAGCTCCATCGCGAGAAACCGCGCACCCTCCGCTTCCTCGATGGCGAAGATCGTGACGATGCCCGGATGATTCAGGGCCGCGAGCGAGCGCGCCTCGCGCTCGAAGCGCGCCAGGCGCTCCGGGTCGCGGGCCACGTCCTCGGGGAGCACCTTGATCGCGACGTCGCGGCCGAGCTTCGGGTCCCGCGCCCGATACACCTCGCCCATCCCGCCGGCGCCGATGGGGGCGAGGATTTCGTAATTGCCCAGGCGGGATCCGGCGGAGAGCGGCATGCGTTCGCGCGATCTTAGCCCTTCGCGTTGTAGGATTCCGCCCCTGGTGTCCCGCGCATGACCGACGCCGATCTCGTCGAACGGCTCTCGCAGCATCGGACCCTCGGCGCCGCCCCGCGCCAGGAGCTCGAGTGGCTCGCGGCGCGCGGACACATTCATCGTCTGGCCGTCGGAGAGCAGCTCGCGCACACGGGGATGCCGGTCGAGGGAATGTACGCGATCCTCTCGGGGCGCTTCACGATCTTCGTCGACAAGGGCGGCGCTCCCCGGAAGCTCGCGGAGTGGAATCCGGGCGACGTGACCGGGCTGCTTCCGTACTCCCGGCTCGTCAAGTCGCCGGGGAACTCCTTCGCCCAGGAGCCCTGCGAGGTCTTCATCCTGCCGCGCGAGCACATGCGCGCGATCATCCACGACTGTCCGGAGCTCACCGCAATCCTCGTCCACCGCATGGTGGACCGCGCCCGCGAGTTCACGTCGAACGAGCTCCATGACGAGAAGCTCATCTCGCTCGGCCGGCTCTCGGCCGGGCTCGCGCACGAGCTGAACAACCCTTCCGCGGCGATCGAGCGGAGCGCGGCTCTCCTGGCGCCGAGGCTCGACGACCTCGAGGAAGCGGCGCGCCTGCTCGGCAGCGCCGGCCTGACCGAAGCGCAGCTCGCGGCCGTCGACGCCGTGCGCAACGCCTGCGCCGCGGGGCCCGAGGCCGGCGTGCGGTCGCCGATCCAGCAGGCCGAGCGCGAGGAGGCGATCGCGGACTGGCTCGACGACCACGGCCTCGAGGCGAGCGCGGCGGAGGCGCTCGCCGACACCTCGGTCACGCTCGAGGCGCTCGACCGGGTCGCGGCGGCCGTCCAGGGCCCGGCGCTGAACGCCGCCATCCGGTGGGCCGCCACGGGCTGCTCCGTGCGGCGGCTCGGCTCGGAGATCCAGGACGCCGCGACGCGGATCGCCGGGCTCGTTCTCGCCGTCAAAGGCTTCACGCACATGGACCAGGCGACCGTCGCCGAGCCGGTCGACCTCGCGAAGAGCCTCGGCAACACCGTCGCGGTGCTGAAGTCGAAGGCGCGCGCGAAGGCGATCGCCGTCGCGGTGAAGGTGGCGCCGGATCTTCCGCGCGTGCGCGGTTTTGCCGGCGAGCTCAACCAGGTCTGGGGAAACCTCATCGACAACGCGCTCGACGCGGTTCCGGAATCGGGCCACGTCGAGATTCGGGCCGAACGCGACACGAGCCGGGTGATCGTCCGGGTCGTGGACGACGGACCGGGCATTCCGGCGGACATTCGCGACCGCATCTTCGATCCGTTCTTCACGACGAAGCCGGCGGGACAGGGCACCGGGCTGGGGCTCGACATCGTGCGACGCCTCGTCCAGCACAACGACGGGTCGATCGAAGTCGAGTCGGCGCCCGGGCGGACCGAGTTCCGCGTGTCCCTGCCGATGGAAGACGCGGCGAGCTCCGGAACCCCGGCGTGAACAAACCCGTCCTCCTCGTCGTGGACGACGACCCGCAGGTGCTGGCGGCGGTGCGGCGGGACCTGCGCTCGCGGTACCGCGACGGGTACACGGTGGTCAGCGCGGGGTCCGGGTCGGAAGCGCTGGCGACCGCGAAGGAGCTCAAGAGCCGCGGCGATTCCCTGGCGATGGTGATCAGCGACCAGCGCATGCCGGGGATGCTCGGCGGGGAGCTGCTCGCGCGCTCCCGCGAGGTCTACCCGCTCGCGCGGCGCGTCCTGCTCACCGCCTACTCGGACATCGAAGCGGCGATCCGCGCCATCAACGAGGCGCACCTCGACCACTACCTGTCGAAACCCTGGGATCCGCCGGAGGAGAAGCTGTTCCCGGTCGTCGACGACCTGCTCGACGCGTGGCAGGCCGAGTCGCTGCCCGAAGCGAGCGGGCTGCGGCTCGTCGGCCACCAGTGGGCCACGCGCTCGCACGAGATCAAGGACTTCCTGGCGAGCAACCTGATCCCCTATCGCTGGCTCGACGTCGAGCGCGAGGCGGAGGCGCGGACGCTCATCGAGGCGGCGGGCATCGCCACCGACGCGCTCCCGGCCCTCTTCTTCGAGGACGGCGGCATCCTGACCAATCCGGAACCGCGCCAGGTGGCCGAGCGCCTCGGCCGGCCCCTGTCGGCCGCTTTCGAGGTCTACGACCTCGTGGCCGTCGGGGCCGGGCCGGCCGGACTCGCGGCCGCGGTCTATGGAGCCTCCGAGGGCCTGAGGACGATCCTGCTCGACCGCCACTCGCCGGGAGGCCAGGCGGGGACGAGCTCGCGGATCGAGAACTACCTCGGCTTTCCCGCCGGCGTCAGCGGCAGCGATCTGACGCGCCGCGCCATCATGCAGGCGCAGCGTCTCGGCGCCGAGTTCCTCGCCCCGCTCGAGGTCAACGGGGTCTCCATCGACGGCGGCTACAAGCGCCTGGCGCTTTCCGACGGACGCGAGCTGATCACGCGAGCCCTGCTCGTCGCCACGGGCATGTTCTACCGGGAGCACCCGGCTCCCGGCGTGGCGGAGCACACGGGCGCCGGCGTTTACTACGGGGCCGCGACCACGGAAGCGCCGGCGTTCCGCGGCCGGCGCGTGATCGTCGTCGGCGGCGGCAACTCGGCCGGCCAGGGGGCCATGCACCTGGCCCGGTACGCCGAGAGCGTGCAGGTCGTCGTGCGCCGCGAGGGCCTCGAGGAGACGATGTCGCAGTACCTCGTCGAGCAGATCGAGAAGACCCCGAACATCCGCCTTCGTCCCCGGACCGAGCTCGCCGGCGTCGACGGCGACGGCCACGTCGAGCGCGTGACGCTGCGGTCGCTGGAGGACGGATCGTGCCGGACCGAGGATGCCGACGCCGTCTTCGTGTTCATCGGGACGCGGCCCCGAAGCGACTGGCTGCCGGCCGGCGTGCTGCGAGACGCCAAGGGGTTCGTCCTCACCGGCCGCGACCTGATGGCCGCCGAGGCCTATGCGCGAACGTGGAAGGAGACGCGGGAGCCGCTGCCGCTCGAGACGAGCGTCCCCGGCATCTTCGCCGCGGGCGACGTCCGAGCCGGGGCGATGAACCGCGTGGCGTCGGCGGTGGGCGAGGGTTCGATGGTCGTGCGCCTCGCGCACGAGTATCTCGCGCTGACCTAGGACCCTCATCCGAGGTACGGCTTCTCCGCCGTCTCCGGGGACGGGCATGGCGCGTTGGTATGATCCCGCGGTCCGTTGGCCCGGCCCGGACGAACAGGAGATGAAAATGAAGAAAATCGCGTCATTCGCCGCGTGCGTTCTTTTGTTCGCCACCTTCGCCCCGATGGCGTCCGCCCAGGCGCGGCCGCCGAAGACGCGGCCGGAGCCCGGCAACAAGCCCATCGAAATCTTCAAGGCCTTCGCGGTGCAGATGCAGAGCGGACGGGCCGGCGCCGTCCAGATCAACGTCACCCGCTGGTCGACGGACGAGGAGCGCGAGAAGCTGCTGACCCTCCTCAAGGAGTCGGGGCAGCCGGCGATGATCGCGGAGCTGCAGAAGCTGCCGCAGGTCGGCTACATCCGGATGCCCAATTCGATGGGAGTCGCGCTCTTCTACGCGCGCTCGAATCAGCTGCCGGACGGGACGCGCCAGGTGGTGCTCGGCACCGACCGGTCGATCGGGATGGCCACGAACGCGCCGCAGCTCTCGAAGTACGACGCCACGGTGATCGAGCTCCACTTCCCGCCGGGCGGCGGCAAGGGCGAGGGCAAGATCGTGCTCGCCGCGAAGGCGTCCGTCGGCAAGGACGGCAAGGTCCAGATCTCGAACTACCAGGGCGAGCCCGTCCGGCTCAAGGACGTGACGGCGTCGATCCCGAAGGACGCGGCGTCACCGGCTCCGACGCCGGCGCCGACCCCTCACTCGTAGCGCAGCGCGACGTTCGGATCGAGCCGCATGGCGCGGCGCGCGGGCAGGTACGAGGCGAGGAGCGCGACGGCTCCGAGGAGCGCCGCGACGCCGGCGAAGGTGACCGCGTCGGTCGGACTGACGCCGAAGAGCAGGCTCTCGACGAGCCGCGTGACCGCGAACGCGGCCGCGACGCCGAGGGCGAGGCCGACCGCCGCCAGACGCGCTCCTTCGCCGACGACGAGCCGGAGCACGTCGGCGCGGCGCGCGCCGAGGGCCATGCGGATGCCGATCTCCGACGTGCGCCGCGCGACCGAGAACGCGACCACGCCGTAGATGCCGACGGCGGCGAGCCCGAGCGCGGCGGCGGCGAACGCCCCCACGAGCAGGAGCAGGAATCGCCGGTCCGCGAGCCACCCGCCGAGCTCGGCGTCGAAGGTCGAGAGCTCGACCGGCGATGAGGGGGCGAGCTCGCGGAAGACGCCGCGCGCCGCGGCGGCGATCCCGCTCGTCGGGACGGCGCTGCGCACCAGGAGCGTCGGCGTCGCGCCGCCGTTGATCCCGCGCTGGCGGTAGTCGACGTAGACGATGGGGCTCGGGGGCTGGTCGAGGCCGCGGCCTCGGACGTCCCCGACGACGCCCACGATCGTCAGCGGCGCGAGGTTGCCGTCCATGTTGCCGAAGTTGATGACCTGGCCGATCGGATCGCGGCCGGGCCACCTCCCGCGCGCCAGCGACTCGCTGATGACGGCGACGTGGGGCGCGCTCCCGATGTCCTGCTCGCCGAAGAGCCGGCCGCGGACGAGCGGAATGCCGAGCGTCTTGAAGTACCCCGCGCTCGCGACGGCGTAGTCCGCGTGGCCCGTCCGTTCGGCGTCGTGCGCCAGCCGTCCCCACGCGTCGAAATCGGCGGGCGAGTCTTTCGCGTCGTTCAGGAGCAGGAAGGTCCCGTCGGCGAGGTCGTCGCCGTGCGCGACGGGGAGCGCGCCCGCGAGCCCGACCGCCGTGACGCCGGGGATCGCGCGCAGGCGCTCGACGACGCGGTCGAGGAGCTGGATCTGGCGGGCCTGGCCGGGGTCCCGGGCCGGTCCCGACGTCGGCAGGGGCGGCGTGAAGGCGTCCTCGCGCGGGATCGGGGCGGAGAACTCGATCGTGACGAGGCTGTCGGTCCGGAACCCGGGGCTCGTCGAGACGAGGCGGACGAAGCTGCGCCCGAGCAGGCCCGCGCCGACCAGGATCACGAGCGTGATCGCGATCTCTCCCGCCACGAGCGCGCCGCGCAGGCGCTGCGAGGCCCGCGTGCCTCCGGACCCGCGCGCGCCGGCGGCCAGCGCTTCCTGCGGATCGGCCGACGCCGCGCGCCAGGCCGTGACGAGACCGAGGCAGACGGCGACGGCGACGGTGGCGGCGAGCGCGAAGAGAAGGACCGGCAGGTTCACGGAGACCCCGTCCTGCCTCGGGAGATTCGACGGCAGGATCGCGGGAAGCGCGCGGACGGCCGACACGGCGAGCAGGACGCCGAGGCTCCCGCCGGCGAGCGCCAGCGCCAGCGCCTCGGCCAGGAACTGCTGGAGGAGCCGGCCGCGGCCGGCGCCGAGGGCGAGGCGGACCGCCAGCTCGCGGCGGCGGGCCGACGCGCGCGCCAGCATCAGTCCGGCGACGTTCGCGCACGCGACGAGGAGCAGGAGGGCGACTGCGCCGAGGAGCGTCAGCAGGGCCGTCCGAACGTCGCCCACCAGCGCGTCGCCGAGCGGGACGACGGCGGCGCCGACGAGGTCGGCGTCCTTGCCGTACTGGTCCTTGATCCCGCGCCCGATCGCGGCCAGGTTCGCGCGGGCGCGGTCCAGGCCGACGCCGTCGCGAAGCCGGGCCACGGCCTGCCAGTTGTGCGCGGTCCGGCTGGGCAGTTTCTCGTCGAGCTCGCGGGGGATCCAGGCCGCGGCTCCGGCCGGGAAGTCGAATCCGGGCGGCATGACGCCGACGATCGCGTACGTCTCGCCGTCGAGGAGGAGCGGCGTGCCGGACAGGTCCGCCGAAGAGCCGAGGTGGCGCTGCCAGAACGCGTGGCTCACGATCGCGGCGCGCGTCCCGTGGAGCCGGCGCTCGTCGGCCGCGAAGGCGCGGCCGCGGGCGGGCTCGACGCCGAGGACCTTGAAGAAGTCCGCGGAGACGGCGGCGACGTCGACCCGGACGGGCTCGCGGCCGCCGGCCACCGACGCCGGGCGGGAGGAGTAAGCGGCAAGCCCCGAGAGCGTGCCGTTCTGCTCGTGGAAGTCGTCGAAGTTCGGGTCCGCGAAGTTCATGCGGCGGCCGTTCGGCGACTGCTCCCAGACGCGGACGAGCTGCTGCGGTTTCGGGTAGGGAAGGGCGCGGAGAAGGACCGCGTCGACGACCGAGAAGATGGCGGTGGAGGACCCGATGCCGAGGGCCAGGGTCAGGATCCCCACGGCGGCGAACCCGGGGGCTTTGGCCAGGGCCCGAAAGCCGTGCCGGATTTCGCGCAGGAACGTCTCCATCGATGGCCTCCTCGGGCGGGCGGCCGCCGCGGCCGTCCCGGTCATCCCTTGATACGCCGTTCCGCCGCCGGGGTTCCGTCGCGCCCTGGCCCGGCGACGTTCGTCGTCTAGAATCTCCCGCAGCGACACCAATGCCAGCAACGACGGTGCCTCGTCACGACGGCGCCCGCCCGGAGCGCGCGCCCGGACCGCCGGCGAACCCCCTCACGATTCTCGGGGGCGGTCCGGCGGGCCTCGCCGTCGCCTTCTACGCCCGACGGGCCGGGATCCCGTTCGTTCTTCTCGAAGCGTCGCCGGAGCTCGGCGGCATGTGTCGGACGCTCCGCTGCGGCGAGCACCGCTACGACTGCGGCGCGCACCGGTTCCACGACCGCGACCCGGAGATCACGCGCGACGTCGTCGCGCTCCTCGGCGACGAGCTCGAGCGCGTGGACGCCCCGAGCGCGATCCGCGACCGTGGCCGGTACATCGACTTTCCGCCGACACCGCTCAACGCCGTATTCGCCTACGGGCTCCGCGATGCCGTCCGCATCGGGTGGGATCTGCTCCGGTCGGGCGCGCGCCGCCGGCGATCCGCCTCGAGCTTCGAGGACCTCGCCGTCGGACGTTTCGGCGAGACGCTCGCGCGGCGCATCCTGCTCAACTACTCCGCGAAGCTCTGGGGGATGCCGGCCGACCAGCTCTCGCCGGACGTCGCGACGCGGCGGCTCCAGGGCATGACGCTGCGCTCCCTGATCCACGAGCTCGTCGTGCCCGGGAAGAAGGTCGAGCACGTGGACGGCAGCTTCCTGTACCCGCGCGGCGGCTACGGGCGGATCGTCGAGGCGCTCGCGGGCACGCTGCCGCCGGCGGCGCTGTGGACCGGGTCGGAAGTGGTCGGGCTGGAGGTGGCCGGGGGCGCGGTGCGCCGCGTCCGCTGTGCCGACGGCCGGGAAGTCGAGGAGCCCGAGCGCGTCGTCTCGACGCTGCCGCTGACGCGGCTCGTCCGGCTCCTCGGCGACGCGGCGCCCGAAGCGGCGCGCGCGGCCGCGCGGCGCCTGCGCTTCCGGCACGTGCGCCTGCTCTTCCTGCGTCTCGCCACGCCGAGCCTGTCGCGTTACGCGTCGATTTACGTTCCGGATCCGGCGTTCTGCATCAGCCGCGTGTGCGAGCCGCGCAACCGGTCGGCGGCGATGGCGCCGGCGGGGGAGACGTCGATCCTCGTCGAGGTGCCGTGCTTCCGGGGCGACGCCATCGAGGCGCTCCCCGACGAAGCGCTCGCGGCTCGGGTCGTCGAGGAGCTGCGGGAGCTCAGGCTCGTGAATCCGTCCGACATCCGCGAGTGGCGGCACCACGCCCTGGCCAACGCCTATCCGGTCTACGCCATGGGCTACGCGCGCGACGTCGGGACGATCCTCGCGGCCCTGGCGCCGATCGAGAACCTCCTGACGGTGGGGCGCGCGGGCCGTTTTCACTACAGCCACCTGCACGACCAGCTGCGTTTCGGCCGAGACTGCGTCGAGGAGCTGGTCGCGGCCGCGCGGGACCGGGGGCCGGCCGCCGCGGCGTCGGCGTCGAACGGCGGAACACCGGTCCTCGTCCGCCGCGGCGCTCGCGATGTCGTCGTTTCCTGAAGAAGGGGCCCGGCGACGGCCCTTGCCGCGGGCGACCCCGTGGCTCCTGCTCTCCCGCTGGGTCGCCGCGGCGCGCCGCGTTCCACTCGAACCCGAAGACGACGCCTGGGCGCGCGCGCTCCTGACCCCGGCCGAGCGCGTGCTCTGGGAGACGCTGCCGCTCGTCGACCGACGCCACTCCGTCGAGGTCGCCCGGCATCTTCAGCGCCGTCTCGCTGCGACGGCCTATGCCGAGGACGCCCTCTGGCTCGGCGCGGCGCTGATGCACGACGTCGGCAAGGTGCCGGCGGGGCTCTCGGCGGCCGGGCGCGCCATGGCAGCCGTCCTCTCGAAGGTCATCCGCGTGGCGACGGCCCGGCGGTGGGCGCGGCGCGCGGGCGGCTTCAGGCGACGGCTCGGCTGCTACCTGGTGCACGGCGAGGTCGGCGCGGCGCTGATCCGCGAGGCCGGCGGCCGGGAGCCGGTCGCGGCCTGGACCGAAGTCCACCAGGCCTACCGGGGCGCCGGGACGCTGTCGATCCCGAAGGTCGTCGTCGAAGCGCTCTACCAGTCCGACTTTCGTTGAGCGACGCGGCCGCCGCCCCGGGGCGCTGGAATCGCTTTCTGGTCGCGGCCTCCGTGATGGTCGCGGCGGCGATCGTCGCGGCCCAGCTCTTCGTCGAGCCGGTCGTGGGGCTCGCGGACAACGACGACTACCAGCGCGTCATGGGCTATGCGGGGTTCCAGCACACGACCGCGGATCCCGCCGAGCGCTACTTCTCGTACGTGCGCACGCAATACGCGGTCGTCGCGCCGTTCTGGTTCCGCGGGGGATATCACTCGTCCGAGACCCTTCTCGCCTTTGCCGCGCGGTTCGTCCACCAGGCGGCCGCGCGGGGGCCGGTCTTCGACCTGCGCTGGCTCGGCGCGATTCACGCGGGGCTCTTCCTCCTCGCCCTGGCGCTGCTCGTACGCGCGTGCCGCGACCTCGCGCCCGCGGCTCAGGCGGCCGCGGCGGCGCTCCTCGTCTTCTTTTTCACGGACGTGGGCTACGTCGCGCCGTTCAACTCCTTCTACAGCCAGACGGCGTCCCTGCTGTTTCTCCTCCTGACGGCCGCGGTCGCCGCGGAGGCCGTCCGACGCGGGCGCCTCGAGGGCGCCGCGATCCTCGCGTACTTCGGCCTCGCTCTCCTCTTCGTCGGGTCGAAGCCGCAGGAAAAGCTCGCGGCCCCGCTGCTCGCGCTCTACGGGATGCGCCTGGCGGGCGTGCGGGCGTCCGGCTTCTGGCGTCGGAGAGCGAGCTGGCTCGCGGCCGGCCTCGTCGCGTTCGCCGCGTGGTACGGACGGCATACGCCGTACTCGCTGCGGGAGGCGACGATGTTCCAGGTCGTGTTCGACGAGATCCTGGCCCATTCGCCGGACCGGGCCGCCGACGCCGCCGCCCTCGGCCTCGACCCCGACTGGCTCCGGTACACGGGGACCAACGCCTACGCCCCCGACTCGCCGCTGCGCCAGCCCGAGTTTCGCGTCGCGCTGCTTCACCGGGTCGGCTACCGCCGCGTCCTCCGGTTCTACGCCGCGCACCCCGCGCGCCTCCTGGGACGCCTCGAGCGCGCGTCCCGGCAGGCCTGGTCGATGCGCCCGGCGCTCGGCAACTTCGAGAAATCCCCCGCGTACCCGGAGCCGGCGACGGCGACCCGGTTCGCGCTCTGGAGCCGGCTGAAGGCCCGGCTCGGCGCCGCGCCGTTGCCGGCGATGCTCTTCTGGCTCGGCGGGAACCTCGCCGCGGCGCTCGCCACGCACCGGCGAGCCGGCCCGGCCGGCCGGCTCTTCCGCGAGGGCGTGATGCTCCTCGTCGCGATGGCGGTCCTCGCGTTTTCGGTCTGCGCCCTGGCGCAGGCGCCGCCGGACCTGTCGCGGCAGCTCTACGCGTACCACGCGCTCTGCGACTTGATCCTCGTCGCCGACGCCGGTTGGATCGCTCAGTCCCTCGTGTCGTTCTCGAGCCGGAGGACGTCGTGACGGCAGCCGGTCCCTCCGCCGGCGAACCCGGTCCTCTCCGCGGCCGTCACGGCTTCGAGGCGCGCCGGCGGCGAGGCGTCAGCTCGCGGCCGGAAGCTCCTTCGCGATGATCTGGTACTTGAACGCGTCCGGGTCGAGCGGGTCGAGGCGCCCGGCGCCCGTTTCGGCCTGCGGATACATGAAGTAGTTGATCGGCGCGCCCTTGGACCCGGGAAGGGCGACGTCGTGGCCGAAGTTCAGGGCGATCCAGTTCATCTCCCATGACCCGAAGAGCCGCTCGCGCGCCGCCTTGACCATCGAATCGTCGATCGGCAGGTTCCCGGGCGGCTCCTCGAGCACGACCTTCCGCACGTCGGCCGGATCCACGGGAATCCAGCCGTAATCGTCGAGCCAGACCTCGGCGCGGCAGTGCTGGGCCTTCGAGACGATTTCGGTGGACGGGCCGAGGCTCTTGTAGCCGAGCTCGGATTTGGCGACCCGCACCCCGTAGACGTCTCGAGCGGGCAGCCCCGCCGCGCGCGCGAGCGCCACGTAGAGGGCGTTCAAGTCGGCGCACTTGCCGCCGAGGTCGCCGGATTCGAGCAGGAACTTCACGTCGCCGAGACCGCAGCCGCGCGTCTTCGGGTTGCGGTAGGTGTTGTCCACGATCCAGTCGTAGAGGCACCGCGCCTTCGCGACGTCCGTCGTCTTGCCCCGCGTGATCTCGAGGGCCTTCTCCCGGACGATGCCGTCGGTCGGGACGACCCGGGTTCCCTTCCGGTAGGCGGCGAGCTCGGCCTGGTTCGGCGCCGGCGGCTTGCCGGGCTTCGAGAGGTCGACCGCCCAGTCCCTCGTCGAAACGCGGCACGTCAGCGTGAGGACGGGCGCCACGCCCTCCGGGAACTCCGCGGACACGATCCCGAGAGCGTCGTTCCTCTCCTCGATCAGCTCCGCTTTGCCGCCTTCCGCGCGAAACTCGTTGGCGAGCGTCTTCTGAAACGGCGTTTCTCGGAGCAGCGCGGCGGGCAGCCAGACGCGCGTCGTGCCGGCGGGCTTGAGCACCTCGACGCGCGTCGTGACCTCGAACGTGCGCCACGGAACGGGGGTCAGGCCGAGCGCGAACAGGCGCGAGGTCTTCGGCAGCGCCAGCGTGGCCGAAGCGACGCCAGCGGTCATCAGGAAGCGGCGACGATCCATACGCACCTCCCTCGGCCAACGATATCGCGGCCGCGTGAAGCGCGTCACGCGGCCGCCGACAGCCATGGGTCCCTCAGACGGCGGGCTCGAGGCCTCCGACGGGGTGCCGCTTCTCGGGCTCGGGCTCGGCCGCCGGCGCCTCCGCGTGGTGCGTCTTGGCCACGAGCACGTAGATCGACGGCACGACGAAGAGCGTGAAGGCGGTGCCGATGATCATCCCCGTGACGAGCATGATGCCGATCGAATTCCGGGCTCCGGCGCCGGGGCCCGACGCGAAGACCAGGGGCATGTGGCCCATGACCGTCGCCGCCGTGGTCATGAGGATGGGCCGCAGGCGCGTCTGGGCGGCCTCGATGACGGCCTCGAGCTTGCTCTTGCCGCGCTCCTGGACCGTGTTGGCGAACTCGACGATCAGGATGCCGTTCTTGGCGATCAGGCCGACGAGGGTGATGAGGCCGACCTGGCTGTAGATGTTCAGCGTCGTCAGGCCGAGGAACGAGAAGAGCAGGGCGCCCGAGAGCGCCAGGGGCACCGAGCCCGCGAGGACGATGAACGGGTCGCGGAAGCTCTCGAACTGCGCGGCCAGAACGAGGTAGATCAGGATCGCCGACAGGGCGAACGTCAGGAGGAACGTGCCGCCCTCCGTGCGCAACTGGCGCGACTCGCCGGCGTAGTCGATGGTGAAACCCTGGGGCAGGATCTTCCTGGCTTCGTTCTCGAGGAACGAGAGCGCCCTGTCGAGCGAGACGCCGGGAGGGATGACCCCCTGCAGGCGCACGGCGTTCAGCTGCTGGAACCGCTTCAGGTCCCGCGGCTCGGTCGTCGTCTTCAGGCTCGCGAAGGTCGACAGCGGCACGAGCTGTCCGTTCGCGCCGGTGATGTAGATCGACTCGAGCTGGTCCGGCGTGAGGCGGTCGGCGCGGCGGACCTGCGGGATGACCTTGTAGCTGCGGCCCTGGATCGAGAAGCGGTTGACGTAGTTGCCGCCGAGCATCGTCGACAGGTCCTTGCCCGCGTCGGAGAGGTTGACGCCCTGCGCCCGAAGCTTGTCCCGGTCGAAGACGACCTCGCTCTGGGGCTGGTCGAATTTCAGGTCCGAGTCGACGTACATGAAGATGCCGCTCTGGTACGCCTTCGGGATGAGCTGGTTCGCGAACTCGACGAGCTGCTGCGGCTCGGCCGTCGAGGCGATGACGAAGTCGACGGGGAAGCTGCCGCCGCCCGGGAGCGCCGGCGGGATCAGCGAGATGACGCGTATGCCCGGGATCTTCGAGAGGCCCATCGCCGCTTCGACCTGGAGCTGCGACGTCTTCTTCTTGCGCTCGCTCCACGGCTTGGTGACCATGCCGCCGAAGCCGCCGGCGGGGTTGGTGATCTGGAAGACGCTCTCGTGCTCGGGCATCGCCTTGTAGACGTCGTACACCTGGTCCGAGAAGAGCTTCGTCTGGTCCAGCGTCGAGTTGGGCGCCGCCTGGATGACGCCGAAGACGACCGACTGGTCCTCCTGGGGGGCGAGCTCCTTGGCCGAGAACATGTAGAAGGGCACGATCAGCAGGACCACGAAGACCCAGAGCACGAAGACGACCGGCCGGTACCGGAGGCTGCTCGCGAGGAGGCGGCCGTAGAGGCCGCGGAACCTGTCGAAGTGGCGGTTGATCATCCCGGCGAAGCCCTTTTCGCTGTCGCCTTCGCGGAGCAGCTTCGAGCCCATCATGGGTGAGAGCGTCAGGGCCACGACGCCCGAGACGATGACGGCGCCGGCGAGCGTGAAGGCGAACTCGCGGAAGAGCGCGCCCGTCAGTCCTCCCTGGATGCCGATCGGCGCGTACACCGCGGCCAGCGTGATGGTCATCGCGATGATGGGACCGACGAGCTCGCGCGCCGCGCGAATCGCGGCGTCGAAGGGCTTTTCGCCGAGCTGGAGATGCCGCTCGACGTTCTCGACGATGACGATGGCGTCGTCCACGACCAGGCCGACGGACAGCACGATGGCGAGGAGCGTCAGCAGGTTGATCGTGAAGCCCGCGAGGAGCATCAGGAAGACGGCGCCGATCAGCGAGATCGGGATCGCCACGATCGGGATGATCACGGCGCGGAACGAGCCGAGGAACAGGAAGATCACGACGACGACGATCAGGAGGGTTTCGGCGAGCGTGTGGAGCACTTCGTCGATCGCGTCCTGGATGTAGGCCGTGGAGTCGTAGGGGATGCCGAGCTTCATGCCGGCCGGAAGCTGCGCCTGGATTTCGGGAAGCGTCGCCCGCACGCGCTTGATGACGTCGAGCGAGTTGGCGGTCGGCAGGACCCAGATGCCCATGAAGGTCGCGGTCTGACCGTTGAAGCGGACGTCGTCGTCGTAGGTCTCGGCGCCGAGCTCGACGTCGGCGATCTCGCCGAGCCGCACGACGACGCCGTCCTTCTCCTTGACGACGAGCTTCTTGAACTCGTCGGCGGTCTGGAGGTTCGTGTTGGCCACGAGGTTGACGGAGACCATGGAGCCCTTGGTCGCGCCGAGGGCCGAGAGGTAGTTGTTGTTGGCGAGGGCGTCGTGGACGTTCGACGGCGAGATGCCGAGGGAGGCCATGCGGTCGGGCTTGAGCCAGATCCGCATCGCGAACACGCGGCTGCCCAGGATGTCGGCGCGCTGGACGCCGCTGACCGCCGAGAGCTTCGGCTGCACGACGCGCGTCAGGTAGTCCGTGATCTGGTTCTGGTCGAGGTCGGCGGAGCTGAACCCGAGGTACATCGACGCGAACTGCGTGTCGGCCGTCTGGAGGTCGATGACCGGCGCCTGGGACTCGGGCGGCAGGTCGTTGCGGACCTGGGCGACCTTGGCCTGGATCTGCGTGAGCGCCGCGTTGGTGTCGTAGTTGAGCTTGAGGTGGACCGTGATCGTGCTCAGGCCCTGCGCGCTCGAGGACTCGATGTAGTCGATGCCGTCGGCGCTGGCGATGACGCGCTCGAGGGGCGTCGTGATGAACCCGCGGACGAGGTCGGCGTTGGCGCCGACGTAGACCGTCGTGACCGAGACGACGGCGATGTCGCTGCGCGGGTACTGGCGCACCGACAGCGTGCGGATCGCCTGGAGCCCGGCGATCAGGATCACCAGGTTGACGACCATCGCCAGCACGGGCCGGCGGATGAAGAGATCCGTGAATTTCATCGTGCGGTCCTCGGTGGCGTTTAGCTGTTCTCGGGATTCGGCGCCGGGTTGTTGCCGGGCTGGGTCTTGTTGTTGACCTGCACGGCCGCGCCGTTGCGCAGCTTGAAGACGCCCGACGTCACGACTTCCTCGCCCGGCTTGATGCCCGAGAGGATCGCGACCTGGTCGCCCTGGCCGGGGCCAACCTTGACGAACTGCTGCCGCACGCCCTTGTACGTGTTGCCCTTGGGGTCTTTCATCTCCGTCACGATGAACACCGAGTCCCCGTAGGGCGCGTGGTTGATGGACGAGGCCGGGATGGCGACGATGTCGCCCGTCGTCCCGACGCCCAGGCTGGTTTGAACGAACATGCCCGGCTGGAGCTTTCCGTCGGCGTTCGGCAGCGTCGCCTGCACGGCCACGTTGCGCGTGCCCGGGTCGATGACGGAGTCGATCGCGGTGATCCGGCCGGTCGAGCCCGGGCCCGTCTGCGCGGCGTTCGTGACGCGCACTTCGCCGCCCACGCGCATCCGGGCGATTTCCTGCTGCGGCACCGAGAAGTTGACGTAGATCGGCTGGAGCGCCTGGAGCGGCACGACCGGGCTGCCCCCCTGGAGGTACTGGCCGAGGTTGACCTGGCGGATGCCGAGGACGCCGGCAAACGGTGCCCGGATGGTCTTGCGCTCGATCGTCGCGCGCAGCTCGCCGACCCTCGCATCGGCAGCCTTGAAGTTCGCCTCGGCGCTGTCGAGGTCGGCCTGGGCGCCGATCTGCGTTTCGACGAGGCGTTTCATCCGGTCGAGGGAAACCCGCGCGAGCTCGAGCTGCGCCTCGGCGGCCGCCAGCTGCGCCCGCTCCTGCTTCATGTCGAGCAGCACGAGCACGTCGCCCGCGCGGACGCGCTGTCCGGACTCGAAGGCGATCTTTTCGACGATCCCGGGCAGGTCGGCGCTGACGACGACGCCCTGGACGGCGGCGACCGTGCCGATCGCCGTCAGGGTCGTCGTCCACTGCTCCGACTTCGCGACGACGGTCGTGACCGCTTCGGGCGGCGGCTGGAACGCCGCCTGCTGGGCCATGCCCTTCTTGATCTGACCGTACTTGACCGCGCCGATCGCCGTCACGAACACCGCGATCGCGACGAGCATCAGAGCCATCCGCTTCTTCATGCCAGCCAAACCTCCCACTTCATGCGGCCCGGGTCCGAGGATTTCGCCAGAAAGGCGGGACACGCCCCTTCCAGGGCTCCCATACGAAATAGACCTCGAATCGTCCCCGGGATTCCTGCGTACGGCCGAAAAAAGAGGCCGCTTCCGGGGAGCGAAGCGCGCAGTTTATGCCGCCCGGGGCCCCTGGCAAGCGCCAAATCGACGAGGGGTCGCCCACGAGGTCGAGCGGGCCCATGGCTCGGCCGGCCGCGCCCGAGGCGACGGTGCCGGACCCGGAGACGGCCGCGACCGGACCGGCGCCCCCGCTCGAGGCTCGCCGTCTCTCCCTTTCGAAAATCGGCGTGAGCCATCCCGGCCGCGCCTTCGTCTTCAGTCTCGGATAGCCTGTCGCGCCATGGCCGAGACCTTTCAGGAGTACACCGACCGGATCGCGTCCTACGTCGGGAAGCGCGATCCGCTGGCGATGCTGAAAGCGGCGCCGCGCGCCCTCGAAAAGCGCCTCGCGGGCTTGCCGCGGCGCGTCCTGACGGCGCGTCCCGCGCCCGGCAAGTGGTCGATCGGCGAGATCCTCGCCCACCTGTCGGAGATCGAGCTGCTCTGGGGGTACCGGATCCGCACGATGCTCGAGCGGGAAGACCCGGAGGTCGTGGGCATGGACCAGGAAGTCTGGGCGCGGGTCGGCCGCTACGAGCGGCGCGACCCGAAGGGGAGCCTGGCGCTCTACGCCGCGCTGCGCCGCGCCCACGTCGAGCTGCTCTCGGGCCTGACGCCGAAGGCGCTCGCACGCCGGGGACGGCACTCCCAGTTCGGGCGGCTGACGATCGCCGACATCACGCGGCTGCTCGCGGGCCACGACGTGAATCATCGCCGGCAGATCGAGGCGATTCTCGACGGAAAGCGCCGTGCGGCGCGCTGACGCGCTCGGAGCTCTCGGGGTGGTGCTGGCGCTCGCGGGGGGCGCCGCCGGGCCGGCCGCGGCCCAGACGATGTCGATCGAAGAGTACGAGCCGAAGTCGACGCTGGTCGTGCCCGAGCACCACCCGCCGCGGGCGAAGTACCCGTTCATCGACGTCCACAACCACCAGGACCGCGACATCTCCGCCGCCGACGCCGCGGCGCTCGTCCAGGACATGGATCGCATCAACCTGCGCGTGATGGTCAACCTCTCCGGCGGCCAGGGCGCCGAGTTCGAGAAGGGCTACCGCAACCTCGCGGGCCGTTACCCGGGACGCTTCGTCGTCTTCGCGAACCTCGACTACGCGGGCATCGAGCAGCCCGGCTGGGGAGAGCGGGCGGCGGCGCAGCTCGAGCGGGACTACAGGAACGGCGCGCGCGGCCTGAAGATCTTCAAGAACCTCGGGCTGACCGTGACCGACGCGAGCGGCAAGCGCGTGCCGGTCGACGATCCGCGCCTGGACCCCGTGTGGGAGAAGTGCGCGGCGCTCGGGATCCCGGTGCTCATTCACTCGGGCGAGCCGCGCTCCTTCTTCGACCCTCAGGACAAGTACAACGAGCGCTGGCTGGAGCTCAAGCAGTTCCCGCAGCGAGCGCGGCCGCCGGAGAAGTTCCCGCCGTTCGAACAGATTCTCGAGGAACAGCACCACCTGTTCGCGAAACACCCGAGGACGCGGTACATCGACGCGCACCTCGGCTGGCTGGGCGGCGATCTGGCGCGTCTCGGGCGGCTGTTCGACCGGCTGCCGAACGTCTCGACCGAGCTCGGCGCCGTCCTCGCGGAGCTCGGCCGCCAGCCGCGCTTTGCGCGCGACTGGTTCCTCAAGTACCAGGACCGCGTGATGATGGGCAAGGACGCCTGGGACGCCGACGAGTACCTCGTCTACTTCCGCGTGCTCGAGACCGACGACGAGTACTTCGACTATTACCGCAAGCGCCACGCGTTCTGGAAGATGTACGGGCTGGCGCTGCCGGACGAGGTCCTGAAGAAGGTCTACTACAGGAACGCCTTGAAGATGATCCCGGGCATCGACGCCGCGGCGTTCCCGCCCTGAGGGCCTGATGCCCTTGCATCTGGCCGGGGCCGGCCCGGCCGCGTAGCGTGACCCCATGGACGTTCGATTTCCCGGCGGTCTCCGCGTCGAGGCGCTTCACGACGGTTATCGGATCCTCACGGATCAGCCGGCGGCGATGGGCGGCGGAGGAACGGCGCCGTCGCCCTTCGACCTCTTTCTCGCCTCGATCGGCACGTGCGCCGGCTTCTACGCGCTGCGCTTCTGCCAGCAGCGGCACCTCGAGACGGAGGGCCTCGCGCTGACGCTCACCGCCGGGCGCGACCCGGCGCATCACCGGGTTGCGACCGTTCGTCTCGACATCGCGCTCCCGAGGGGTTTCCCCGAGAAGTACCGCGGGGCGATCGTGAATGCCGTCGACCAGTGCAGCGTCAAGAAGCACCTGGCCCATCCGCCGGGCTTCGAGGTCGTCGTCGCCGGCGAGTCCGTCCGAAACGCGGCCGAAGAGCTCGCGCCGGCCGGTTAGGGCCCGCCTCCCGAAAACCTTTCACACCCGGCCGCGTAGACTCCTGTAGACAATCGACAAGGCTGGACGCCCCGGGTCGGCCGGGGAGGCGGCCCGGTGCGAACAGGAGTCGCGTATGAAGAGGAATCGGTCGGGCCGGATCTCCGCGGCGGCTTTCGTCCTCGCTCTGGCGGCGAGTCTGGCGGTGCTCGGCCTCGGGCCCGGGGCCGCTCCGGCGGCGGGCTGGGTGTGCGCTCCGTGCGACATGGCGTGCGACCAGACGGTCTACGACGAGCCGGGGACGTGCCCGAAGTGCGGCTTGAAGCTCGTCCGCAAGGAGGCGGCCGACCGGGCGAAGGAAACGTCGGCCCGGCCGAAGGTCGCCATCCTCGTCTTCGACGGCGTCCAGATCATCGACTCGATGGGACCCTACGAAGTCTTCGGCGCCTCGGGCTTCGAGGTCTACACCGTCGGCCGGACGAAGACGCCGGTGACGACCGCGATGGGGCTGACGATCGTCCCCCGATACGATTTCGCCGACGCGCCGGCGCCCGCGGTCCTGGTCGTGCCGGGCGGCGGCGTGCGCGGCGCGCGCGAAAGCGAGGCGACCCTGCGCTTCGTCCGCGAGACCACCGCCCGGGCGCAGCACACGCTTTCGGTCTGCAACGGCGCGTTCATCCTCGGCAGCGCCGGGCTTCTCGACGGCCTCTCCGCGACGACGACGGCCGGCCTCGTCGGCGAGCTCCGGGCGGAGTTTCCGAAGACGAGGGTCGTCGGCGACCGCCGCTTCGTCGACAACGGCAAGATCGTCACGGCGGGCGGCCTGTCGGCTGGAATCGACGGCGCGCTCCACGTCGTGGCGAGGATGATGGGCGACGCGACGGCGGCGCGCGTGGCTGTCGGCGAGGAGTACGACTGGCATCCGGAGGGAACGACGGCCGCGCGGAATCACGCGTCGCCCCGGTAAAGCGCTCCGGCCGGGCGCGCTCCGAAGGCGGTATCATCCGCGGCCCAGATGCGACCTGTCCGGACCTCGACGGCTCTCGGAGCGGTGGCGGCGATCCTCCTCGCGGCCGCCTGCGGTTCGACCAGCCGCGCTCCCGCGGTCCCGGCCGCCGACGTGCCGCGGGCCGACGTCGTCGGCTATCCGAACGACATCCGCTACCTTCCACGCGATTTCGAAGACGTCCGCCAGTTCCAAGAGGACTTCGTGGCGTCCTGGGCGAAGGAGCGGCGGGCTCTCGGGCTCGCGCCCGGCGAGCCGCTGCCGCCGGCCAGTTACCTCGCGATCTCGGGCGGCGGCGACAACGGCGCGTTCGGCGCCGGCCTGCTCGCCGGGTGGACGAAAGCGGGAGACCGGCCGGTCTTCAAGCTCGTCACCGGCGTGAGCACCGGGGCGCTCATCGCGCCGTTTGCGTTCCTCGGATCGGAGTACGACGAGAAGCTGAAATCGCTCTACACGGGGATCTCGCTCAAGGACGTCGCGACGATGCGGTTCCTGCTGTCGGCGCTCTTCGGCGACGCGATGGCCGACACGACGCCGCTCGCGCATCTGGTCGAGAAGGCCGTGACGGCGGAGATGCTCGGCCGCATTGCCGAGGAGTACGCGAAGGGGCGCATTCTCCTGATCGGGACGACGAACCTCGACGCGCGGCGCGCGGTCATCTGGAACGTCACGCGGATCGCCGCGAGCGGCCGCCCCGACGCCCTCGCGCTCGTCCACAAGATCCTGCTGGCCTCGGCCGCGATCCCCGGCACCTTTCCGCCCGTCATGATCGAGGTCGAGGAGGACGGCAGGCGCTACGAGGAGATGCACGTCGACGGCGGCACGGCCAACCAGGT
>Ga0335070_10001423_pt1 | contig 27609 bp, 26 predicted proteins | sample Lox_Sample_13_FD_206722 | JGI IMG/M metagenome (GOLD analysis project Ga0335070, IMG submission 206722) | Soil microbial communities from Loxahatchee National Wildlife Refuge, Florida, United States - Lox_Sample_1.3 | ecosystem: Environmental > Terrestrial > Soil > Wetlands | place: USA...
CTTCTGCGACGTCCTTCCTGCCGGCCTTTTCTCCTTTCCGGATATTCTCAAGAAGCAATTCCGCCCGGACCGGATTGAAAACCCCGCACTCGCAGCACCTGGCCATGACCGTTGCAGCTTTTTTCGGTGTCAGTCTCCGCAACTTGACATAGTCGATCATCTTCCTGATCAGGTTGAATGAAACCATGCCATGGCCGCACATCGAGTTAAATTCTAAGATTTCCCTTTCAGGCAAGCGGTCCGTTGCCCCCCAGAAACCGAGCGAATGCTCGACGCTGTGCCGCTGGATACCGGCCTTCCGGCAGCACGCCTGAACCCCGTCCAGGAGTCCGCTGACATTGATGGAGATTCCCAGGTCGGCTGCGATCAATTCCTCCATCACCTTTTGGAGCGTATCGAGGTCAGTGAAGACAGCGACTGCCCCTGCGCCATCTCCCTGGTTGGCGATCAATTTCTGGATTTCGATATCGTCCTGATGGACATTCCCCTGTTTGCTGTCCCCCATATTCACGGGGCGATGTTTGAGGCAGATTCGCATGAATTCCCGAAGTTTAGGGGCCGATCCTTCCCGGGTGATTCCCTTTGCCGTATGGGCAAAGATGACGTAATCGTTTCTTAAGCTTTCCGCAGACCCCTGACGATGAAGGGTGTTGGTCATGGGTTACCCTCCTTAAACAAGGGGCGGCCCAATCCGATATTTGTTTTTCCGTTTGCCGAAAGTCGGTACCCTGATTTCTTCACCCACTCCACATGGGGAATCGATCCATCTGGAAGGGCCCTAGATGCCACCCCCACACTGATGACTGTATCGATTTGTTTCTGGGCATCCTCTAATGCCCGGAGAAACTCGGGTATCCGGTCGAGTCTCGTCTTGATTTCAATGATGGCGGAGAGAACCTTCTCGTTAAGAATCTCTTCTTTCATTTTCCCGGTTTCCGTATCGACCATCAGCTGGGTGACGGGATTTTCCCTTTCAAAATGAGGTCTGAGTTTCGCGAGGGCCATCGCCACTTTTTCGATCTCCCGGAAATAGGCCCCGGTTCCAGGTCTTCCCATTTCGACCACCAGCCCCACATCTCCCTGACGAAGCCTTCCCGTGACGTCGTTCGTTTTAATCTCGTCGGTCCCGCGCCCCATGACCCCTGTCCCTGGGTGAGTGGTCGTCGGGTCGCTGAAGACGGCACGAATGCTCCTCGGCCACTCCAGGTCAGGCGGCGTGAGGGCGCCGGTCGGGCAGACATCGACCTCGGCAAGATAGTTAAGTCGAAAGAGGGAGAGCACTCTCCGGATTCCCCGGACAAACCAGGGCGAATATCCTTCACTCCGGCATACCCGGTGGCAGGTATTGCATTCCACGCACTCCTCCTGATTGACAACGGACTTGCCGTCTTCATCCAGATAGATGACGCCCATGGTACAGACTGCGTGACAGTTCCCGCAGCCCACGCATTTCTTCTTATCGATCTCCATATCAGGTTAGCCATTAATAAGTGTCATTTGAGAAGTCCCCCTTTGGGATCTTTTTCCAGCCGAAGGCAGGCAAAGGGGGATTTCACGCGGCGCAAGCGCCTGCGCTGCGCGAGGGGGATTTCTTCAGGATTGCTGTCACAAATCCCCCTTCCCCCCTTTACAAAAGGGGGGGAAGTTATTTGCGGATAAGTTCTAAGTCTCCCTTACTTCTTCCAGACGTATCCGGAAAGTCGATGTCCGGTCTCTATCCCGAGATCCTTAATCATAAGTGAAGTCTTTGCCCTGGCTTCCATTTTCTTATCCATGGGAATATGAAGCCTGGCGCCGAACCTCTCGCTGCACAATTGAGATAAGGTGCCCAGTGTCTTTGGGCTTCCAGTAATTGGAAGGGCAGGCCAGAAGTAGACCGGGATGCCCATTGCCAACATGGCCATGGCTTCGGTTACCTCAGAACTTCTGTTCGCTTCCGCAAAACAAGCGAAGATCGGATAGTTTTTAAGGTCCTTTTTCCCGGCCGCTGCGATGCTCAGAAGGAAATCAGTGATCCCGCCATTCTCACTGCTTCCAAGGTCGATCACCAGAGGAATGTTTTTGCCGAGGGATGGAAGCAGTTCGGACAGCCCTTTCCCGGTTTCTTTCCCGTTCTTATCGGGATTCAGGAACCCGTACTTGGCAAGGGCGATGCTCGCTTCTCCTCCGGACAAGCAGAGAATGTCTTTCCTGATGAGCTCTTCAACAATTGTAGCAATCTCTCTGTCCTGGGTGAACTTCACATTGCCGCTTCCCGAGAAGATCGCTATCCCTTGAATGCTCTTTCTTGTCAGAGCATCCAGGATCTTCTTCACGTTCAGATCGTCGGATGAAAAGCCCAACTGGGCAGATTCTCTGCTTTCAGGAATATCTCTCGACAAGACCTTCCGGAATTGAAAGGACTTCTTTGCCTTCTCAAGAATTTCTCTGGCCATGGCATCGGGCTTCTGCTGCGGGTTCAGGCCTTCTGCCGGAACGATGGGGATCTCCCATTCCTTCGCGATCGCTGCGAGAGAGGGATTAACGAATTGGTCTCCGGCCACAATCAGGTCAACGGCACCGGTCATGAGGGGGATCTCCTGGGAACCGTAATTTGTCGCCGCGCCGAGCGAATAGGGCGGAAGCAAGGGATCCGTACAAACACCCAGAACGTTCACTTTCGCCTTCTTCGCTGCCTCAACAATTTTATACTTGAGAACGGGAGAGAAGTACCCGTACAGAAGGATGTTGGGCGCCCCCTTTTGCAGGATCCCGAGATTAACCTCCACCTTCGTGGGCGTCGAATCACCGAAGACTGACTTTTTCAGCTTTCCGTGAATCCTCTGGGCCAGACAGGCCAGAAGTGAGACCCTGAAAGCCCAGAGAAGGATTTCTTCCACACCTGCGATTCCTCCCTCCAGCTTTCCGGAGGCTTTTAAGAGATCCTTGTTCAATCCTCTGGGAGAGACTCCCATCTCCTCCCAAAGGCGGATCAAAGCCCTTGGAAAATCTTTCTTCACCTCGTTTCCTCCATTCGCAAGGAGGTCCACTGTTTCTTTGAGAATCAGATCCGTTTCGCCTTTCTTCTTCGGTTTGATTCCGCCGGACTCAACCCCTTCTTTAAACCCGCTGACCTGGTCGAGGATGGCCATTGCCCCTTTCATGACAAGCCTTAACAGGGCCTGACTTGCCAGTATGTCTTTATCCTTGCCACACACTCCTGTTTTATTCGAATCCCGAAAGGGATGGCTGATACAGGGACCCTGGAGGCAGTCCCGGCAGCTCAACCCGGCTTCACAAAATCCGCATTCCGGAAGCTGACCTTCGAGGCGGTCCCAGACCAAGGAAATCTCCCTGTCTGAGGCCTTTGGCAAGAATGCTTCAATGGCGCTGTCAGCGGTCTTTTTCTGGATGAACTCCATGGTATCTCCTTTCGTCTATAAGTCGTACCCGGTAATTTTCAGGGTTTCTTCAAATTCGCCCGCTCTCATCCTTTCACGGAGCAAGGGGGCTCAAAGGCCTTTTTCCGATAATCTTTCCGGTCTACCAGTTGGATGGCCTGGGTCGGGCAGACCTCTGCGCAGATCGGATATCCCATATTCCGGCAGCGGTCGCATTTGATCGCTACTTTCATGGAAGACGAGGGATTGATGATGCCGAAGGGGCAGACCATGACGCACATCCAGCAGGCAATGCAGGTCGGCTCATGAACAAAGACCAGACCTGTCTCCGGATCCCGGCGCATCGTCCCATTGGGACAGGCCTCGATACAGGGTGCATTTTCGCAGTGCCGGCACTGAAGGGCGAAGTTTTTCCCCTCCACATGGACACGGGGCACCGGCTGCGGCTGCTCCTGGATGGCCCCATAGAGCTCTTTGGACAGGGACCCGATTTCTGTCCCGCACCAAAGCTCGCACTGATGGCATCCTGTGCATTTATTCTTGTCCACCATTAGAAGTTTCACAACATCACCCTCCGTAGCTAATTTATCTAATAATGAATTGGTGTTCGAAAATCCGAAATCCGAATATCGAAATCCGAAACAAATTCAAAACCCAATATCCCAATGACCCAAACACGGTGATCTTGTTCTTGATCCTTATGAATTTGGTTTGTTTCGAATTTCGGATTTCGATATTCGAGTTTCATCACGTCCTTAGAGTCCCGTATCCATGATCTCCTTATATTCCGGTTCCACGAACCGGGTTGCATTCCTCCGGATCAGAGGAAGGAGATCTATAAAATTGAGACCGGGGCTCATCAACTTCGGGATGAATTCCGAGACATCGACCCTCTTCTTCAGGAGAACGGAGAAGAGACCCGCTTTCTGGGTCTGGCCGACCAGGATCGCCCCTATGATCCGGCCATTCTTCAAGATAAGTTTCCGGTACGTATCCTTTGTTCTCTTCCGGACCTCCTGAAATTGGTCGCCGGGAGCGCACTCGGTGCAGACATCCGCATGGGTAACCCCCATGGAGATCGCAGGGATTCCAATGAAGTTTCCAATGGAGTTCCGCCGGTAGGAGCCTTCGTAGGAGGTCTTCTTTCCGGCTATATTCAAACCGGCGATTCCCCCCTGTTCGAAGGCGCAAACCCAGATGGCATTGATGAAGTTGGCGTCTCGGGCGATATCAAAGGTTTCTACAACATCACCTGCCGCATAGATATCCGGGGAACTGGTCATCATCTCGCTGTCGACCTTGATACCCCCGAGAGACCCGATCTCGATTCCCGCGTTCCGGGCAAGGTCGATAGCAGGCTTGATGCCAACGGAGAGAACGACCATGTCGCATTCGATCTTTCTCGAATCCGTCACTACACTCCGGACACGGCCATTCCCCGTAAACTGGACGGCCTTCTCTCCGGTGATCACTTCGATGCCGAGCTCTTCGACCCTTTTTTGAACGATGGATGCCGCCTCTTCGTCGAAGACCGTGGGCAGGACGTGGCCCAGCATCTCGAGGAGGGCGACTTTGATTCCCCTTCTCCTGAAGCTGATGCTCGATTCAACGCCGATGCTTCCAGCTCCGATCACTACAGCCTTTTTACCCGGAAATCGATAAATCCTTTCTGCGTCCTCCATGGTCTTCAGAGTGGAGATTCCTTCTTTATCGACACCCGGAATGGGCGGGACAATGGGTTTTCCCCCTGTTGCGATGAGAAGTTTATCGAAGGAATAGTGGTTTCCATCTCCGGTTCGGATCGATTTTGAGGCTGGGATCACTTCTTCTACCCGCGTTCCCAGATGAGGCGTCACATGGTTCACTTCAAAGAAGTCGGCTGTTCGGAAATTCAGAAGAGGTTTTGAAAGCTCCTCTGCCACGTAGTAAGGGAGAAGAACCCTTGAAAAGAGGGGAGTGGCCTCGTCGCTGAACAGGTCGATGGCTGAAGTCCTGTCAATGGATCGAATGGCCTCCACAGCGCTAATGGCCGCGGCGCTCCCTCCAATGATGACGTATCGCATTGTTTTCTCCTTCCGTTTTCGCAGGGCGCAGAGGGCATGGAGCAATGAGTCTTGCTTTTGACCCTCTGCTCTATGCTCTTTGCCCTATGCATTCAGTAAAGGCTATGGACCATATATAAAGGAAGCAATTTACGGAACAATTCTTTTCCCCGGGTCAGGTTATAGTTGCCGCAGGTGCAGCCTCTTGCCAATTCGAAACAGGCATCTTCTACTGTCCTCCGACCCCGTTTTACATCCCGGACCATTTTGCGCACCAGGTCAGCAGCGATCATGGCGTGGCCGCACATGGTCACGGTTTCGAGAATCTGAAAATCAGGCATCTTCTCGGTCTGCCCCCAGGTGCCAAGGGAATACTCCAGGGAGTGAATTCTTCCCATGCCTGCCTCGTCCATGCACTGCTGGACGACATCTGTCACGCCCGAAATGATGACCGAGATACCGGGCCGGTTCTCTTTCAAATCCTTCAGCAGGGAAACGATCTTTTCCCGGTTGTCGAAGGTGCACTGGACGATCGTTCCATCCGTCACCCGGCTCAGGATATCGTCCATGGTAGTGTTATAGATGTTGCCGGTCTTCATGTCACCCAGATTGATGGGGCCATGCTTGTAACAGAGGCTTAAGAACTTCCGGGTGTTTGGCGCTGAGCCCTTTTTGTTTACGCCTGTAGCCGGGCAGCCCAGGACCACGAAGTCCTCTTTCAGGCTGTCCCGATCACCCCTTCGATGCAGGCTGTGTGTCATGATCTCTCTCCTTCTCTCCCATCAGCATAGAACTTGAATGCCGGCAATCCCAACCCCAGGTTGTTCTTGCTATTAATGGAGTACCAGAATCCCTCCTTTTCCAGAACGGGAACGATGGGGATTTCGCCCTCCGGAGGGACCTTTGTAATCACCTCGACCGTGAGGACGGAATCAATCTCCTTTGCCACCTTCTTCAGGACTCTCAATGCCTCCGGAAGTTTCTCCAGTTTGCATTTTCCTTCGATGATGGCCGAAGTTGCCTTTTCACCCAGGACCTCATCCCGGAGTTTTCCTGTGCTCTTGTCCGACATGAAATGAGTGACAGGGTTCTCCATGGCCAGTTGGTATCCCAGGTCCGCAGCCATCAAAGCCATCGCCACCTTTTCGACATCCCTGAAATAAGCTCCCACGCCGGGTCTTCCCAATTCAACACCCACGCCGACTTCGCCCGGGAGAAAAGTTCCTTTCACGTCGTTTGTCTTCATCTCCTCTGTTCCGCGGCCCGGCACCTGGGACCCTGCGAATTCGATGAAGGGGTTGCTCAGGATCCCGCGAACCTCCCGCGGCCACACCTCGTCTTGCTGGTAGAGGGCCTTCACAGGACAGACATCCGCCCTGAGACATTCGCCGCAATCCGTGCACCCGTCCTGATCGATCTCGATGTAAACCCGGCCATGGATGGTATCGTGGCGCTTAAAGGTCTGAATCCTGCCCATCGGACAATAGGGGAAACATCTCTTGCAGGCGATACATTTATCGGGGTCTGCTTTCATCGTACCTCCTCAAATCGTCATTGCTGCTCAAACATCGCTTTGAGCGCGTCCTCTTTGGCTTCACGGATGTGATCCCGCATCACCCGTTCACAAAGGTCCGGGTCCCTCAATCGCAAGGCCATCATGATTTTCCGGTGACCCTCGAGAGCCCTCTGCGCCCCCTCCAGATAGTGAAGGGTATCTTTCCGGTATCGCAACACATACCTTCGAATGTTGACAATCATGTCGTACAGCCGGCGCTTGTGGCCGACCAGGTTGTGCAGGGCGTCATGGAATTCCGTATTCCATTGGAATATCTCGTCGATTTTTTGCCGCTTCAGAGCGTCTTCGGCGTTTTCAATGAAACCGTTCAACTGTTTAAGGGTTTCTTCTGAGATCGATTCAGAAACAAGTCTCAGCGTGTAGCCCTCCAGGATGGCGCGGATATCGAACAATTCTTCCATCTCCTCTTTCGAATCCCTGGGGATAATAAATCCTCTTGTCTCAAGAGGCTGAATCAGCCCTTCCAGTTCCAGCTTATGAAGAGCTTCCCTCACCGGTGTACGGCTGACGCCAAGTTCTTCCGCCAGGTATTCCTCAGTGAGTCTACGGCCGGGATCGAAGGCGCCGGAGAGAATATTCGTTTTCAGATATTCGTACGTCTTCTTTCTTGCGGGAATGGAATTCTTTTTCGTGATCTGTGAAGAGGCCTGGTTGCTCAATATTGTATCCAGAATTGGATTTGTCAGAAGAGTAGGGATTGTTTAATATAAATTGAAAATAATGTCAAGAAAAAAATGAAGCAGCTAATTACACTTGAAAATCAAATTGTTATGGTGTTATTATATTTTCTGTTTCTGGTAGAGAATTGGGGCGCCTGAGCTACAAACCCTCATATCGAGGAAATTTTTGGATACAATACTCTCGGAAAGGAAGAAACGGGTCCTTGACGGATACAGGCGGATTGGATTATTAACTTCAGATCAACGCCGAGAGGAAATCAACAGATGGCATTCAGAGTAATGGTCGACGAAAAAAAATGTACAGGATGCGAGGAGTGCGTGGAAGTCTGCACAGTTGGTGTATTTGAGATAAGAGAGAATAGGTGCGTCCCCGTAGGCAATGAAAAGTGTCTCGGTTGCGAAATCTGCGTTACGGTTTGCGAAAGACAAGCGATCACGGTCGAAGAGGTAAAGGTGAAGCTTTCCGATACGGCCAAGTCCCTGTTCAAGGATATCCCGTTCGATTAACAGGCTGATGAAAAATACCCATCTGCAGCGTTCCCCGGTCGCCTCACCGTCTCGGCGACATTGAAATAAGTCGCTCCTTATTCATCGCGACGCCACCCTCATTCCTCAGAATTTCGGATGCCTTGCATCTGCCTGTCTGCCGAAGCCTCGACGCAGGCAGGGGCATTTTTGATCGGCCTGGGAAAGCAAATTTCTCTGGCTTCAGCCTCCTAATCCGGATACGATATAGACGAATTCTACAACCCAAACGGAGGCCCATCAAGGAGGGTGTGAAACGGATGAGAATTGAATGACGAGAGGGACTTTATTCACCTATGACATGGACCAGTATCTTTCTTTCTCTCTTCTTGTTGTCGAAATCGATGAAGACGATCTGCTGCCAGGTTCCGAGAGACAGCCTCCCCTTTATGAGAGGGAAGGTGAGAGAGGGTTTCATCAAGGCGGCCCTTACATGGGAGAAACCATTGCCATCGCCCCACCGTCTGTCATGCTCGTAGGGGATACCGGAGGGGGCGACCTTTTCGATCGCTTTCTGTAAGTCCTTGAGCACGCCTGCTTCATATTCGATCGTCGTCACAGAACCCGTCGACCCGGGACAGAATACGGTGACCAATCCATTTTCTATTTTCGAATGGCCTATCACGGCAACGACACGGTTTGTAATATCGATGATGTCGCTGAACCCTTTCGTACTCAACGAGAACTTCTCAGAATAGTTCATATTGTCTCATTTCGTTCTTAACCTTAGCTTCAACGCAACCTTTTATTTCTGGATTCTATGAAGTACCTTCTTCCAACTTTCAGTTTCGAGGAAACTCCCTGAGACATTTTCTAAGAGCTTTAGGAATACTGAGTAGGGCATGGCCAGGGTGAGAATATCGCTCTCCATCACAGGTCTCGCAGAAACGTCGAACATTCCCAGAATTGCGTGGGGCTGTTCTTTCCCAGCTTCCTTCAAAGGATAGGTGAGAATTGTTCCGCACCCAGAACCGAATGGCGAGGAAACAGCATCCGTGCGCTCCAGGGCATAGTTTGTCAACGTGAAAAGTCCTGAGAGGACATCCGGCGGCGCGAAGAAAGCGACCACTTCCGGCACGATGTCCTTCTGAAACTGATCGATGGGCTTGAAGACACAATAGGTTGCCGGCGCCCGTCTCGGGATCATCCTCGTGAAATATTCTCTGGCCCGTTCAGGAGTCTTGATGTATCTTTCTCCCTCCATCTCACCCGGAATCCCGCAGGAGAGAAAATATTCGATCTTGGGCCTCGGGGATTGGAAAAATCCCATATAGTAAGCCCCTCCGGGGCATCCAAAATGCTCCTTGTCAAAATAGACCGTCGTCCCTTTCTTCCTCGCGCTCTGAAGCAGCCCCATCATACATCCGGATATCCCCTCTTTTGGCGTGAGGCCATCCGGCTTATCATTCGTGTAATAAATTCCGAACGGAGATTCCTTCAGTCCGAGAACTTCTTGGAATTGTTTCCATTTCTTTTCAAGAATTAGATCCATGTTTGTCTCCTTTCATGGTCGGGCGCATTCCGAGGGGTCGCCCTTGAGTTTGGAAAGGGCATGAGGGAGGGCGGGCAGGATGACCCCTAAGTTCTCTCTCACGCTTTTCGGACTTCCAGGAAGGTTGACGATGAGACTCGTCCCTCGAATTCCCACGATGGCTCTGGAAATCATGGCATGAGGAGTCTTCTTAAGACTTTCGGCTCTCATGGCCTCAGAAAAACCGGGCACTTGTTTCTCGATCACCTCCAAGGTCGCATCGGGGGTCACATCTCTTGGGCTTAGCCCTGTTCCTCCTGTTGTCAAAATGAGGTCTGCTTTCAGTTGGTCCACGCTCTTTTTCAGTGCTTTGACGATTATCTCCTTCTCGTCGGGGATTATTTCGTAGTGAATCACTTCGGCAGGAAGATCCTTCACCATCTGTTGGATGAGAGGGCCGCTCGAATCTTCCCGCTCTCCCTTTGAACCGCGATCACTGATGGTTAGAATAGCAACTTTGAACATATTCAAACCCTCAAATCCGAAATTCGAATACCAAAACCCGAAACAAATTCCAAATGACAAAAATCCGGAATGAGTTTGGAAAATTCAAATTCAGGATTTTGACATTGTTTCGTATTTCGAATTTCGTGCTTCAGATTTTTCGACTATTATTTCATCTCCTACCTTCACTTCTCCTTCGTTTAAGACCTCGGCAAAAATGCCCTCCTTGGGCATCACGCAATCGCCCGCCTGGTAGTAGATGGCGCAGCGCGTATGGCATTCCTTTCCTATTTGAGTGACCCGCACCCGTACGGCATCCCCGATGCGCATTTCCGTTCCGATCGGAAGATGGACAAGATCGACGCCTTGTGTTGTGATGTTTTCCGCAAAATCGCCATACCCGACCTTTAACCCTTTGGCCCTCATCTTCTCAATCGACTCGTTTGCCAAGAGGCTGACCTGCCGGTGCCACGGACCGCCGTGGGCATCGTCTTTCAACCCAAAATCTTTCAGGAGGAAACATGATTTGATGTTCGTCTTCTTTGTTCCTTTCTTCTCGCTGATGTTGACGGCCAGTACCCTTCCTCTTTGAGGACTATCCATTTAATCTCCCTATAAAGGCACAGAGCTCAAAGTTCAACGCTGAAAGCAAGAACCCTTGAGCTTTTGGCCTTCAGCTTTCAGCCCTTTTTTCATACGTTCCGCTCTTCCCCCCTGTCTTTTTGACAAGGTGAATATCTGACAATACCATCCCTCGATCAATGGCTTTGCACATGTCGTAGATGGTAAGGCCCGCAGCCGCTACAGCAACGAACCCTTCCATCTCCACTCCGGTTTGGGCCTTGATCTTAACAATGGCTTGGATATCGATCCTGCTTTCTTCTTTGACGGGGGCAAAATTGACTTCGACATGGGAAAGATTGAGAGGATGACACATGGGAATGATTTCTGAGGTTCTTTTTGCTGCCATGATTCCGGCTACCTTGGCCACCGCCAAAACATCTCCCTTGGCGACTTTGCCGGTCATAATGCTTTTGAAAGTCTTTGGATTCATGAAAACCGATCCACGGACGATTGCCTCCCTCAATGTCTCCTTCTTTTTGCTGACATCGACCATCTTCGCCCGACCTGTTTTATCGAAGTGGGTCAGCTTAGGCATATTGTTTCTCCTCTTTCCAATAATCGTATGGTAAAAGAAATTCGAATAACCGAATCCCAAACTCCAATAAATTCGAATTTCCCAATGTCCATTGACCAAAACCTCTATTCACTTATTCGAATCTCGGTCATTGAGATTTGGTCATTATTTGGAATTTGGTGCTTGGAGTTTGATAATTGTCCTTATCCTCCGATGGCTGACATATTTCTCTGGCATTTCTTGAACTGGTGACTGTTAATGTGATGTTTTTCTGGTTTTGATTGAAGGGCGACAAGAAGCCGCTCCCTCAAATCTCGATCGCTTCCGCCCCGTCTCAAGATCTCCTTGATATCAATCTCATCATCGGAGAAAAGGCAGGTTCTGATTTTTCCATCCGGAGTCAGTCGAAGGCGGTTGCAATCTCCACAGAAATGGCTGCTCACAGGGCCGATCAGTCCGATTTCTCCGAGGGCCCCTTCAAATCGAAACCGTTTGGCCGGACCATCCCATCGATCCATTGGAATCGGGATCAAGTTTCCCACCCTTTCGAGATGACTTTTGATCTGAGGGATGGTAAGGATGTCACTCTCCCTCCACTCTTTTCCGTTACCCGAGGGCATGTACTCGATAAAACGGACGGTCAGGGGAAACCGGAAAGTCAGTTGGGCAAAGGATTCGATCTCATCGTCGTTCACCCCCTGAATCGCGACCATGTTGATTTTGATCGGGGACAATCCCGCCTTGATGGTTTCTTCGATTCCGGCCCATACCTTCTCAAAATCATCCCTCCGGGTAATCTGGCAGAACCTTTCTTGATTCAAGGAATCCAAGCTGATATTCACCCTTTTCAGGCCAGCCTGTTTGAGACCTTGAGCGTGCTCTTTGAGGAGAATGCCGTTGGTGGTAAGACTTAAGTCCTGAATCTCCTTAATCTGTGAAATATGGAAAATGAAATCAACGACTCCTTTTCTCACAAGCGGCTCCCCGCCTGTGAGTCTGACCTTGGAGATCCCTTCTTCCGCAAAAACTCGAATGATCCGCAACAACTCTTCGTAACGGAGGATTTCCTTGTGAGGGATAAGAGGAATTCCCTCCTCGGGCATGCAGTAAGTGCATCTCAAATTGCACCGGTCTGTAATCGAAATTCGAAGGTAATTTATTTTTCGTCTAAAAGGGTCGAGAAGCATAATCTTATCTCAAATTTAAGATTTCAGGTTTCAAATTTTCTAAATCTGCAATCTACAATCTGCAATGCAAAATTAAAAAAATGGCCAATACCCGTGTTTGAGATATTGGCCATCTGAAAACGCGTGTCCATCTCCTTACCAAACGCGGGAGGTATAGCCGTTTCCAGCTATGCCCTGGCGGCCGATTTCCGTATCCCGGAAATAAGGGGGTTAGGAAAAAGGCTCGGAGATTAAATCTACTTTCTATTTAATTGATTTGCCGGGAAAAGTCAAGCAGCGAGATGGCAACTCTTTGAACGGAGAGGGCTTTTTGCATCATGAAGTCTGAATTCGTTTTGGCTTGACAACTTTTTGTGCCCTTTATATTATTTGTTCGGAGTTCGTCAAATGAACTATGCGGAGAGGAGGAAATCGGATGAAACGTATCGTTGTCGTATTGACCGCTTTGTTGATGGGGTTCTTGTGCTTCGGAGGGATATCCTTTGGGCAGGCAATTGAAAATGAGTTTTACCTCATTACTCCCGTATCCAAAGATGTCCACGACCCGGCCTTAAAGGCCTTTGCCGCTTATATCAAGAAGAAATACAACGTCGACATGAAAACCAGCGCCATTCCTCAGGGAACCCCTGTCGCCTATGGCCAGATCGTGGAGTGGAGGGGAAAACCCCAGGCAGATGTCTTCTGGGGTGGAGAAGGAACGCTTTTTGATAGTCTGGCAGATCAGGGACTTCTCGACCAGGTTCAGATTCCAAAGCAGATGTGGGATGAGATTCCGGCGACCATCGGAAAGCCCATTGGACTTCCCCTGAAGCATGACAAGAAATTTTGGGTAGGAACGACTCTGGAACCCTACGGACTCATCTATCAGCCGAAGTTACTCCAGCGTCTGGGGGTGACGATTAAGGACTGGGATGACCTGCTCAACCCGAAGCTGAAGGGGCAGATTGCTCAGTGCACGCCTGACCGGTCGAGTTCAAGCCATGCCTCCTATGAAGTCATCCTTGCCATGAACGGGTGGGAGAAAGGATGGGACTGGCTGAAAAAGCTGGCCACTAATACCGGAATCTTCACGGCCCGTTCCCGTGACGTTCCCAATGTGGTGTCCAAAGGAGAGTTTGCCGTTGGGTTTGCCGTGCCGAGTTATATGGCTTTCGCTGAGGTTCTGGGAGGATATGATGTCAAATTCGTCTACCCGACGAATGCCTACGTCACTCCGGAGCCGATGGCAGTCCTAAAGGGGGCACCACACTCCAAGGCAGGTCATGCCTTTATAGAATTTCTTTTGACCGAGGACGGACAGAAGGTCTTTATGGAGAGGGGACTTTATCCCATTACATCAAAGTATAGGGTTCAGGGGCCCCCCGGTTCCAATGCGGAAAAAGCAGTTGAATTCACGAATGGAATCCGATCATTCTATGATATTAAGGTCGGGAACGTGTACGATGAGAAGATTGCCGGGCCCAGGAACGAAGAGGTCAACTCCTATTTTCGGAAGGAGATCGCCGAGAAGCATAAAGATTTAATAAAGAAATAGCCAGCGTCAGTGTGAGTCTCGGTGGAGAAGAGACTGCCAATCCCCCCTTCCGCTCCCATCGTTAACGGAGAGGATCGGGGGATTTGAGTGTTCTTTTGGGAATAGGCTTTTGTATTTGTGAAAACGGTTTGTGCTATTCGATTTCCTGAGTAGGAACAATCTATGAACATAAAGCTCCAAGACGTTGTCAAGAGGTTTGGGACGCTGGAAGCGGTGAGCCGTGTTTCCCTGGACATCAAGGATGGTGAACTTTTCACTCTCCTCGGTCCTTCGGGCTGCGGAAAAACGACCATCCTTCGCTTGGTCGGTGGTTTTCATAAACCGGATCATGGAAAGATCTATTTCGGGGAGAGGGAGGTGTCCGGGCTGGCCCCTTATGAGAGAAACATAGGGATGGTCTTTCAGAACTATGCCCTCTGGCCTCACATGACCATTTCAAAAAACGTTGCCTATGGTCTCAAACTCAAGAAGATGGCGACGTCAGAAATCGCAGGGAAGGTCTCCCGGGCGCTTAAACTTGTCAACTTGACAGGCCTCGAAAACCGTTATCCCGGGCAACTATCGGGTGGGCAGCAGCAACGTGTAGCTTTGGCAAGGGCGCTGGTTCTGAACCCGGATGTCCTTCTTCTCGATGAGCCATTGAGCAACCTCGACGCAAAAATCCGCATCCAGGTGCGGGCAGAAATCCGTAAGCTCCAGAAAGAGCTTGGAATCACGACCATCTATGTGACCCACGATCAGGAAGAGGCCCTAACCCTTTCCGATCGAATTGCGGTGACCAATTTCGGAAAACTGCAGCAGATTGGATCCCCGAGAGACCTCTATGAGAGACCGGAGAACCCTTTCGTTGCGGACTTTATCGGGATCAATAACCTGATCCCCGGAGAGATCCGGGAAATGAATCCCGCTGAAGGCTGGATGAAGGTAGAAACAAGGGTTGGTTCTCTGCTTTGTGACTACCGGGAACGGTTCAAGCCAGCAGATAAATGCGTGGTCAGTGTCCGTCCGGAAACAACCTCCATCGGCACCTCTCAGGAAGTCCAGAAGGGGTTTAATCGGATTACCGGGAATATCAGCTTTGCTTATTACATCGGCAATACGATCCGTTATGACGTGGAGATTGATAGCGCACTGCTCTTCAAGGTGGATGTTGAGAACCCATGGGAGCACCGGGTCTTTTCTATCGGAGACAAGGTCTATATCCATTTTCCGATAAGGATGACTCTCGGGATTCCGGCCTGAGCCGGGGTCTTTTGTTAAACATTTCTTTCTTAGCCATCTCTTCGTCTGCTGAATTGAGATTGAATCAGGGTTTGTTTATGAATTCTCCCTTTCTGTCATGCCGGACTTGATCCGGCATCCAGAACATCCTGAAAACACTGGATTCCGGCCTTCGCTGGAATGATGACTTTTTTGAAAAAAAACTAATGATGACCTCAGAGACCGAATCCGCCGTCGCAATTCCTCAGACACACTCCTGGCCTCAGGTGAAGATCGGTGGTCTTCTCGGCTATGTAGCGATCTGGGCCTTCTTTGGCCTTTTCCTCATTTATCCTCTGATCCGCCTTTTCTACGATGCCTTTACGACCGGTAAGGGAACCCTGACCCTGATCAATTTCTATGGTTTTTTTACGGATTCTTTTTATCTTCACTGTCTTGTCAATTCCCTTCTCCTTGGGGTGGGAACGGTTATCACCACGTCAATCCTCGGTATCTTCATTGCGTTTCTTCTTCTCCGCTACGAGTTTCCTGGAAGGAACCTCTTTTCTTTTCTGACCATCATTCCCATGATCATGCCCCCGCTGGTCGGGGTCATGGGATTCGTTTTCATTTTGGGTAGGGCCGGGACGGTCAATGTCCTCTTGATGGATTACCTCGGGTTCACAAAGCCGGTCAATTTCATGTATGGCGTCCATGGGGTCCTGCTCGTGGAGACCCTGCACCTCTTTCCGCTCATGACCCTGAGCATCGTCGATGCCATGGGAAAGATTTCGCCCTCCCTCGACGAAGCAGCAGAGAGCGTGGGGTCGCGGGGCCTTCGGAAGTTCTGGGACATCACCTTTCCTCTGACGACTCCCGGATATGTCTCCGGCGCCCTCCTCGTATTCATCTGGACCTTTGCGGATTTTGCGACTCCTCTTGTGGTGGGGATGGATAATTTGCTTGCCTCCCAGGCCTACCTCAACATCGTCCAGTTTGTCGATCGAAGGCTCTTCAAGATGGGCATCGTCATTTCAGCCATCATGGTGATTCTGGCTATTGTATTTTTGATCGTTGCCAAGAAATACGTGTCCATCAAGGACTACAGTTCCCTCTCGTATTCGGTGATCGAACGGAAAAAGATCTCCCGCTGGGCCGAGGTGGGCGTCATCGCATTTCTTGTGGTGACCCTGATCTTTGCCTTTATCCCATACTTAGGGATCGCGCTCGATTCTTTTGGCAGAGGCTGGGCCCTCACGCCCATCCCTTTGAAATACACCCTGCAATATTTTGAGCGAGTTGCGATTGAGACCCCTAAATTCATTATTAACAGTCTGCTCTATGCAACCATTTCCGTCGCCATCTGTATCGCTGTCGGTGTTCCTGTGGCCTGGGTCATGGCCAGGACCAAGGTGCCGGGGAGAAACCTTCTCGATTCCCTCACAACACTGATCCTTGCCCTTCCGGGGACCGGAATCGGCATCGCTTACATGCGGGCCTTCAGGGACCCCATGCCGTTCATGACAACGGCTCTCATCGGAATATGGATCGTGATTCCCCTCGTTCTCGGAGTCAGGCGGCTTCCTTACACGGTTCGGGGGACCTTTGCTTCGCTCCTGATCGTTCACCGGTCTTTTGAAGAGGCTGCCGAAAGCGTTGGAGCTAAAAAGGCGACGACCTTCAAAGATGTCACCCTTCCATTAATCTGGAAAGGCGTCTTAGTAGGATCCCTCTATTCCTTCATCCTTGCCCTCCAGGAAGCCTCGGCTACCCTCCTCCTTGTCGTGCCGGGCCATGAGATGATGACCGTAGGGATTTTTAACTTCTACATCGGGGGCTCTGTGAACGAAGCGGCTGCACTCGGCCTCATTTTGATCGTTCTAGGAGCAGTCTGCCTTTTTGCCATCAGCAAGCTTGCGGGGACCAAAATGGGAGGAGTGTTTGGATAATGTGGTTGGCCGTCCTCGTCATTTCGCTTGCCCTCTTGTTCGCCTTTTCCAATGGCTTTCATGACGCAGCGAATGTTGTTTCGACGATGATCATGACGAGGGCGGTATCTCCAAGAAGAGCCCTTCTCATCGCCGCCGCCTGTGAATTGATCGCCCCCCTTTTCTTAGGGGGGGCTGTGGCCAAAACCATAGGAGAAGATATCATCCGGTTTCCTGCTTACGACCCTGCATGGATCCCCACATCTGCGGCTTTCCTCGTGGCCGCGCTCGTCGGGGCCGTCCTGTGGAACCTGATCACCTGGTTCTTCGGTTTTCCCTCAAGTTCTTCGCATGCTTTAATTGGAGGAATGATTGGAGCCGGGCTGATCGCTTTCGGGCCGGACAAAATTGTGTGGAGAGGGTTCCTTTATGTCGCCGTTTCCCTTGTGATTTCCCCTTTGCTGGGGTTGATCTTCGGCGCGCTTTTTTTAAGAATGACTCTCTACCTCTTCCGAAACGCTACCCCCCGGGCAAATGCCTTTTTCAACAAGATGCAGATTCCTTCCTCGATTGCCCTCGCCATTAGCCATGGTTCCAACGACGTCCAGAAATCGATTGGGCTGATTGCGATGGCATTTATCCTCCTTGGATTTTCATCCGGCTTTCAGGCTCCCTTGTGGGTGATAGCCGGCTGCGGTGCAGCGACGGCACTCGGAACGGCCAGCGGCGGATGGAAAATTATCAAGACCATGGGGTCAAAGATTTATCGTTTGAGATCCGTCCACGCGTTTTGTGCCCAAACCTCTTCAGCGGTTGTCATCTTTGGGGCAGCCTTAGTCGGCGGTCCGGTATCTACCACCCACGTTGTATCCTCGAGCATCATGGGCGTCGGAGCGGGTCAGCGGATCTCAGCGGTCCGGTGGGGAGTGGCGAAGAATATCATCCGGGCTTGGGTGATCACCATCCCTGCCTCCGCAGTGATGGCGGGATTAAGTTTCTATTTCATTCAAAAGATTTTCTCCTATGTTCAGTGAGGGCAGGAGAAAAGGGAGTGAAGGATGTTTAACGGATTCCTTTTCGACCTCGATGGGACCATCTATCGAGGCGATCGGCTCATATCCGGGGCAGACGGTGTGATCCGGCTATTGCGGGAAAAAGGGAGGAAAGTCGTTTTCCTTTCCAATAAACCTATTCAAACCAGAGACGATTATGCCTCCAAGCTGACCCGCCTTGGCATCCCGACCCAGCCCGAGGAGGTGATTAATTCCACCTTTGTGATGGTCAATTATCTTAAGAAGGTTGCCTCTCGGGCAAGGCTCTGCGTTGTTGGGGAGACTCCCTTTATCGAAGAGCTGAAGAGGGCGGGTTTTCAAATCACCGATGAGCCAAAAGAGATCGAATACGTGGTCGCCGCGTTCGATCGGACGTTTGATTACAAGAAACTGAATACTGCCTTCCAGGCCATCAAACGGGGGGCTCATTTTGTTGCTACCAACCCTGACCGGACCTGTCCCGTCGAAGGAGGAGAGATCCCTGATTGCGCCGGGATGATTGCTGCCATTGAGGCGGTGACGGAGAAGAAGGCGGAAGTCATTGTCGGCAAACCCTCTCCCATTATGATTCAAGCTGCATTGGATGTGCTTCGTTTGAAACCCGCCGATTGTATTCTGATCGGGGACCGCCTCGAGACGGACATCAAGATGGGGAAGGATTCCGGAATTGCTACAGGCATTGTCCTCACCGGTGTGACCGATGAAAAGATGTTGGAGGCTGTCAAACATACTTCCGATCAGCCTGACTTCGTCTTTCAAAGCATTGCCGACGTCGAAAACTTATTGATAGGGTGATCCTTTTTTCTTCCCGCTCCCCTGGTGGGAGAGGGTCGGGGCGATGGGAACACGCGGGGACACTCGAAGGCGGGGATGCGGAGATTAGGGGGATAATAAAATAGAGAGAAAGAGATGCAGTCGTAAGAGTCTCGTAATCTGTTCCGTGAGTTTCAAAATTGGATCTTCAACACGCTGCTATGAGTAAGGATTAGATCCTGCAGACACCTCCAACCTGCCACCCATCTCTTCCTCAACCTTGAAGCGACGGCGGTTATGTAATCTTTCATCGGAAAGTGTTGAACATGAATCATCGCGATAATAATGATCTTACAGAATAATAATTGAGAAGTAAAACATTTCATTTCTAACAAATATTCTTCCCGGTCTTAATTCCTCTCATACGAGTGGTACATTCCTTTGCTGGGAGAGGGAGTGCGCCCGGGTTAGGCCAAGAATCTTCCAATTTAGGAAAGATTTTTTACAACTGCTATCAACTTAAAACAAAAAACGTCTTCGTTTCACCTGCCAAGAACTTCACATTTTGAAAAAACCTAAATAAATTAGATAGTTTCAAGCCACAACTCTTCCTGGCATAGAGATTGCATTGTACATCCCTAAAATCTTAGAAAGGAGCAAGTTATGAAAAAAAAGATGATTTTGCTAATCATTGGTCTCAGTTTGGTAGTGGCTTCTGCGATCGCAGTTCCCAAATATCCCGACCGGTACCCCACATTTAATTCGCTCTGTAAGGCGTTCCTGGCAGGGATGGCAATGGAGTCAGAGGGAGCATTGCCCTGAAGTGCCAATAGGGCCAAATCAGCGCTAATCTTATCATTGTCACTATCGCCGAAATTGGTGGCTTGCAGATTCTCACAGACTTCCTGTAATGCCTGTAGGCCGCAAGCCACCATGCAGTTCGGCAACCTCGCGTGCGGCCCGCTGCTGTTTTCCGACGCTATGTTCGCTTTCAACTCGTAATCATTTGATCTTATCTTACCATTTTCCTTTTTGCCGACTTGTAGATGTTATTCCTTAGAAAAGATGTTTGTTCGCGTCTCCCCATCACCCTACCAGCGTTTTCCCCCACCTCCCACCTCCGCGTCACCGCGTCATGGCGTCTCTTAATACCTGGATGGGGTGGAGAACCTTCAAGCCTGTGAGGTGGCGGATTTGCAGGCGGCACCCCTCGCAGTCGGACAGGATGATTTCGGGTTTCAGGCGGTCGATCGCCTTCGCTAAATCCCGTCCGATCTCCTGAGAAATCTCATATTTCTCTTTCTTAAACCCATAGGTCCCACCCAGCCCGCAGCAATCTGCTTCGATGTTATCCAGTTGAAGACCCGGGATGGAACGGAGGAGTTCAAAGGCTGGGAGGCCGATCCCAAGGGCTCTCAAATGACATGGGGCGAAGTAGGCCGCTTTCAGGCGGAGCTCTTTGAAGTTCAGATTGAGGTCATTGGACTCCTTCAAATTTCTGAGAAACTCGAACAGGTCGAAAGTATGGGCAGCAACTTCCTCAGCCCCGGGAATGAAGAGAAGTTGGCTATATTCGTGCTTGATCATGTGACCGCAACTCGTTCCGGAAAAAATAATATCCAAGCCCGAATGGATAGCCTTCAGAAAAGAGGGGACGTTCTCAAGAGCCATTTTTTTAGCACCTTTGAAATCTCCGTTCCCAAGCATGGGAATACCACAGCAATTCTGGGGAGGCAGGGTGACCTCGAACCCATTCGCCTCCAGGACTTGAACCGTTGCCTTCCCGACGTCGACTTCATTGCTATTGGTATAGCAGCCGTAAAAATAGGCGACCTTCCTATTTCCTTCCGAGGGGTGCCCCTTAAACCATTGTCTAAAGGTTGAGGATTCGTAAGTCGGGATCTCTCTCCGCCGATCTATCTTCAGGATGGTCTCTACGAACCATTTGATTAGAGGATTATTCAAAAGAGGATTGATGAGGGCGGAGAAATAGGATCCAATTCGGCCAAAAAGATAGGAATGGGTGAGGAGCCAATCCCGAAAGGGCCTTCCTTTTTCATCCAGATATTTCGCTTTGGCCATGAGGTTCAACTCGGAGATATTCACTCCAGAAGAGCAGACCATGTCGCAGAGATGACATCCGATGCAAAGGTCAATCCACTTGTCCACAGAAGGCTCCCCCGGCCTTCGAAACCGTTCAACTCCGGGCCCCGCTTGTTTTGGTCCTGGGAATTCAGGGGTCACTCGCGAAACAGGACAGACCGTCGCGCAGGTAGCACAGCGGACGCAAACGTCTGAGTTATTTTTAGGCCAACTCTCTTTTTCCATCACCCTCATCTCACATTGTCAACGCAGATAAGTCATCAAGAAATCCGAAATCTGAATATCGAAATCCGAAACAAATCCAAAATTCAAAATTCCAAACTCAAAGCTTTATATCAGTTTGACTCTTGTATTTTGAACATTTGTGCTTGTTTCGAATTTCGGATTTCGTGCTTCGAATTTAAGGCCTCGTCAAGGGAAAATTGTCGATGGTTGGCACTTACAGTGAAGCCTCACTTATAAACACCTAAGGCATGCTTGGCTGCCATATATCCCGTGGCAATCTCAATTCCTTCTCTCGATTTCTCATCGATGCACTGATGATGGGCTAATAACGAGCCCGCGATCCACACATTTTCTAAAATCACATTTCCTCCTTCATTAACGGGTTGAAGAGACGCATTGGCTAAGACGCCCGCTTGATGAACGGGATGCGGGAGATCGCCGAAAAAACGGTCCTCAAACCAACCCTCTCGTAACGGGGGCTGATGGACCGGAAGGCGAAAGATGGGCTCAACAATCTTTTCGGCGTCTGCCTTCAGGCCTCCACCCATAAACCGTCCTGTCGCAAGGATAAAACGATCCGCGGAGAAGAAGGTGATCACAGGAGGGTGGACCACCTCGATGCCATGACATCTTTTCTCCCTCACCGCCGCTTTTGAAACCGGGCTACCCAAGAGAAACGTGACACCTTTCTTGATCAACCACTCTTTGAACCGGTCGAAGATTCTCTTCCCCGGAACGGATGGGGGAAGGATAGGGATTTCGAAAACCTTCGTGTCTGTAATTTCCTCTAAATGTTGCTTCACCTGAATCGGATCGTTCATTCCGAGGACAGCCGGGAAGCCTAATCGGGTTTCGCCGTGAAGTTGTTTCTTAATCTCCCAGCCGATATTCTCTCTAAAAGATTGTTTTTCCATTAATCTGGCCAAGGCAGTGGACGTTCGTTCCTCATAGGACGGACCAGGAAGTTGAAGGTTGATTCCGCGGCATTTCAACTGGTCGGCGACATAATGGGAGTAGAAATCCTTGAAGCCTTCAAACCCCACGATCAGGGTTTGCTTTCCATCGAACGGAGCCGCCCCCGTCATGGTCGTGGGGATGAGATAAGTGGGGCGAAGTGTCCCTGCACCCGTCGGGAGAAGACAGTTCATCTGATCGACGGCATGGAAAGAAAAAGGAGGTGGGAACAGAGAAACAAAGGAGGTGAGGGCTCCCTCAACGCTCCCTAAGCCTACTTTAGCGTACGGGTGCTCCGGGTGATCGTTGATCCACCGGGACAAGTTATCTTTCATCGGCAGGGTAGTTGGACACCGGCCTAGGACGTCGATGGTATTTGAAAAGAGGCAGAGAGACCCCATTCCTTTTCCAACGATGAGGACTTTTTGCCCTGCCTCCGCAGCCGTTCTTGCTGCCATCAGTCCCGAGAGGCCCATGCCTATTATAATTACATCATAGTGCATGAAGTTTGCCTTTTTGTTGTATAAGCCCCAATAAGCAGGTTGGATCTTGAAAAATTCTAAATCCGAATTTCGAAATCCGAAAAAAATCCAAAATTCGAAAGTCAAATTTTCAAAACAAAGCCTCGTCCATTCATAAAAATTCGGATTTTGGTCATTTGAGTTTGTTTCGAACTTCGAATTTCGTGCTTCGAATTTATGGTTTCCCGATACAATTCTGTGTAGACGGTCAAAGGTTGAAGATCCCCTTATAGATTGATTCCATCAATTCTTCTTCTTGGAGGGATGCTCCCCAGAGAACCGGGCGGATTCCTTTCCATCGCTCCTCAAGGAATCCCTTCAAAATTCCGTTGGAATTTTCTCCTGCCTTCATCAAAGGATGGAGCGCTCCGAGAAGGCGATAGACACAGAATCCCCCCTGACATGTCCCTTTGGCGAGGCGCGTCCGGTGGAGGATGTCCAGAAGGTCTTTCAGTTTCTCTTTCCCCAGGAAATCTTCAACTTCTTTACGCTGTATCAGTTCACAATCGCAGAGGACCTCTCCCTTGTCCGCCATGAACTGTCGAAGCCGCTCTTTTGAGCCGGCAGGCGTGGATGCCCCTGGGAGAAGGTTCAAATGAGTCAAGCAGTCCACCTTTCTTCCAATTTTCTGACAGATCAGGTCAGATGTTCTTTCTGACATCAACCGGTAGGTCATTAATTTTCCGCCGGTGATGGTGATTAGGTTCTTTATCCGGTCTCTTTTTTCATGGTCGATCAGCGCAAACCCCCGGCTGATCGCCCGATCATTCCCCTCTTCTTCCTGCTGGAATAAGGGTCTGATCCCTGCGTAGGCCCGAAGGAGTCTGGCCCCTTGGATGGCAGGAATCATTTTCGACGCCTCTCGCACTAAGAGGGAAACCTCGCCTGGGGTGACTTCGAACCGCTCCACTTCTCCCAAACGAATCGATGTCGTCCCGAGGACGGATACGGTTTCATTGGGGACGACGATGTCTCCGTCCGATGCAGGGCGGCAGCGATTGATGACACGGTGGGCGAACCTCTGGTTGGTGATCAACAGAGACCCTTTGGAGAGAGCCAAACCAATGTGAAGGCCGGCGAGGCTCAGGATCCGGTTTGCCCAGGCACCCGTGGCATTGATGATAAACTCGGCATCGATTGAAAATTCTTCGCCGGTGGTAAGATCCTTTGCTTTAACGCCTCGTATTTTATCCCCTTCGATCAAGAAAGAAGCGACTTCGGTGTGGAGGAAGAATCGAGCTCCGTGACTCGCCGCATCTTTGGCATTTTCCAGAATCAACTTGAAAGGATCGATCGCCCCATCGGGAACCTTCACCGCACTCAGAAGATCGCGATGGAGTTGCGGCTCCCACGCCAAAACTTCATCCCGAGAGCAAAGGGTGCTTGGAATTCCCGCTTCTTCACAGGCTCGAAGGAACCGATCTCGAAACGGGAGGCTATCGTCGGGGAGAGAGACGAAAAGACCCCCTGTATCTTCGATACAGTGGGGGGCAATCCTTTTGAGAATCCTGTTTTCGGAAATACATTCCTTGGCAGCTTCCGGATCGGAAACCGCATATCTTCCGCCGCTGTGAAGAAGGCCATGATTCCGGCCCGAAGCCCCGGAGGCAAAATCACCTTTCTCGATCAAAACCGAAGGGATCCCTCTCAGCGCCAAATCCCTTGAAATTCCGGCTCCGGTGGCGCCGCCTCCGATGATGAGTACTTCTGTTTTTACCTTCACTCAAACCCCTCTGTTTTAAATTCAGCACACCTGTGTCATTCTCTAACGAGATTGCGGGAATTTGTCAAGGGAACCGAGGAGTGTCTTTCCCCGTGCTCTTGTCCCTCACGTGCAAACAATCGAGCACACGATTGAACCAAAACTTGACTTTTCAATGGTTTCAAATAAAATGACAAGTGGGGGTCTACCATGGATGAAATCCTAAAAAGCAGACATCATTTCCTCGATTTGGTTCAAGTTGGTTTTATCCTCACCGATGGTCACTCCAACATCCTTTACGCCAACAAGTATACCAAACGTCTCTTCGGGTATGAAAGGGAAGAGTTAGAAGGCAAAAGGATGAGAATCCTTTTTTTAGAAGAAGACCTGACCTACTTCCTCCCCAACATTATCTACCTCTCGCTTTACAAGAACGGGTTTGAAGGGGAAGCCCTTTTGAGACAAAAAGGCGGGACAAAGGTTTTTGTTGACCTCTACACCACCTCTTTCAAGGAAGGAGGGGAGGTTTTTATCTCCTTTTCTTTTCAGGAGATTCAACGATTGAAGAGGCTGGAGAGGGAAAGAATAGAGATGGAGCGTTGGGCAAGCCTTGGCATGATGGTGGAAGAGATTGCCCATCAGGTCCGAAATCCGATCGTTGCCATCGGAGGATATTCGCGACGTCTTCTCAATAAACTCCGGCCTTCACCCAAAGGGAAATCCTATCTCAATCAAATCCTGCGGGAGTCGAAGAGGCTCGAGAATCTCATTGAACGGTTAGAAGAGTATGTCCTGTTTCCGAAACCGGTCTATCGGAGGGAGAGGATTATAAAGGTGGTGGAGGCTGTCCTCCAAACCGCTTCGAGGGAAGGGGCGGAACAGGGGGTCTTCTTCAATCTGGAGACAAGCGCTTTAGAGGGGAGAGGGGATTTCTATATTGACAAGGATCTCATGTCCAAAGCCCTCTCGCATATCTTAGAAAACAGCATTGAGGCTGTCAGACAGATACCGATGAGGAAAAAAGGTAAAGTCGTGAAGGTATCCCTCTTTGGAGATGGAGAAGACATCGGGGTTTCAATCTCAGACAGAGGCGAAGGGATTCCTCAAAGAAAACTTGACCGAATTTTTGAACCTTTTTTCTCTACCCGGCCTGGACGGGTAGGGTTGGGACTCACCTTTGCGAAGCGAGTCGTGGAGGAGCAGGGGGGAAGTATTCGAGTCGAAAGTCGGTTAAGGAAAGGGACGACAATCACACTTACTTTCGCAAAGGACCGGCGCAGGATATTGCGCCGAGAACAGCTTTCCTCGGAGGAAGCGGAAACAGATTATGATTGAGTGATACCCCATCCTCTGGAACCTATTTTCCGTAGGGTACGAAGGGTCGCCACGACGGCTCCATGCCCCGCCCGCCAAACAGGTTCGTCTTCCACGCCGTTTTCTAAGAAAGACATTCTGATCCAGAGCCCGGGAATCCCGCACCCGCGAGACGACGCCCAGGCCGGCAGAGAGCCCGCGCAATAACTCTGCCGGGTCTGTCTTGAAAGATTCTGCCCCATTAAAAGAACAGGAACGAATTTTTAGGTCTTTTATCGCATAAGATAGGAGACGGTGTTGACATCGCTATTCTACGGGTTAAAATAGGATTGAATTTCGGAACCTGCAAGGCGGAGTTTGTGAGAGAGGGGCGGGCGGACGTTCGTTAAACTCCGGCATTTTCAAAAAGGACAGATATGGAAAAGGGATTGATGGAAGTTAAAGTGATGGGTATCGTGGTGGATCCCAAGGCGTCAAACCCCGTGGTCGTCTTAGTGGATCTTGCGGGACAGAAGGCTCTGCCGATATGGATTGGAGTCTTCGAAGCAGAAGCCATTTCAAGAGGCCTCGAAGGTGCGATGACACTCCGTCCGATGACTCACGATCTTATGAAGCAGATTTTGGATACCTTTCAAGTGACGGTCAGTCGGGTCGTTATCCATGACCTCAAGGAGAATACGTTTTATGCCAATCTTTATCTGGACGTGAGAGGGACAGAGCTTATCGTGGACAGCCGCCCCAGTGATGCCATCGCCCTCGCGGTAAGAGTGAAGGCTCCTATTTTTGTTTCGGACTCGGTGATTGAAGCGACGAAACAAATGGGGGTTCTTGCCTCCAATCTTCTGGAGGGGGACGAACTTAAAACAATCATTGAGAATATGAAACCGGAAGATTTTGGAAAGTATAAAATGTAGACGTGCTGATTGTCTTTTCTTTCATAAAGCCTCCCTGAACTTAACCCCATTCATCTCAAAGCCTCCGGCTCCATTCGGTTAACGCATCAGACTCTCTCTCGGTTGACATAATTTTCCTAATTATGACAATTTGTCTTTTCTTGCCTTATATCCATGTTTGATCCTTCCTGAAGAATCAAGCCCAAGAATTTAAAAATCAAATAGTTATCAAATTGGAAATATTCAGGTATTTCTCGGCATATATCTTGCTTTAAATAAACGAAAATCAAAACAAATGGAGGAAATTCAATGTCTTTGATGGAAAAGGACGTGGTTCTGACCACCGATGAGGCAATCGAGTATCTGAAGATCTCCAAACCCACCTTTTTGAAGTATATTCGTTCCGGAAGGATCAGAGCAATCAAGGCTGGGAAGGGATGGAGAATCCTTCAATCAGAACTAAACCGATTCTTAAGAGGAGAGAGACCACCTGAAATCTGAAAAAGCATTCTTTTCCGGAATCTTTTTTCGCGTCTCGCCATGGAGAGTAGAGTCTATCCCACCAGGGTGATTCATTGAGAGATGAGATGGCAGCGAGGATTTATAAGAGCTTAAGGTTGAAGTGGATGGTTTTATCCATTCTCTTATCCACCCTCCCTCTGGTCATCGCGAGTTACAGCATTATTCAAATCTATCAAAAGGACTTGAGACGATCAGTCATCGCGATTGAAAACGAGAAGGCCAATATGGTTGTCGGGAGAACCCGATCCTATTTTGAAAAGGTTAGGAGCAACCTTGGCTCCCTTTCCATTGATGAGCATTTTAGGCAAGGAGGTTCCCCGGGTCATATCGAAAGGCTTTTAAAGGATTTTCTCTATCAGAATGAATCTCTTTCGGAGTTGACCCTTCTGAATGAAAAGGGAAGAG
>Ga0335070_10001424_pt1 | contig 27588 bp, 21 predicted proteins | sample Lox_Sample_13_FD_206722 | JGI IMG/M metagenome (GOLD analysis project Ga0335070, IMG submission 206722) | Soil microbial communities from Loxahatchee National Wildlife Refuge, Florida, United States - Lox_Sample_1.3 | ecosystem: Environmental > Terrestrial > Soil > Wetlands | place: USA...
ATCATCCAGATAAAGTTACCCGACATGGGTTTTCAACCCCACTATGAGACCAAAGTGACCACCATCGATCCGGCAAACCACCAGGTCCATGATCAGGCCGGCAATACCTACGGATACCTGCGCCTGCTGCTGGCTACGGGAGGCAGGCCGCGCAGGCTGCCCTTTGGCGGTGATGCGATCCTCTATTACCGTACCCTCGAAGATTATCACACCGTCCGCGGCTGGACAGGGAAAGGTGCCCGCTTCGGGATTATCGGCGGCGGTTTTATCGGCTCTGAGCTAGCCGCTGCCCTGGCGATCAACGACGAACTGGTCAGCATGGTTATTCCTGAGGCCGGAATTGGCTCATGGGTTTTCCCTGCTGACCTCGCCAGCTTCCTCAACCAGTATTACACCGCAAAAGGCGTCGACGTCCGCGCCGGAGAGGAGATCGTGGACGTGGTCACGCTGGACGCCGGAAAACAATCTGGCCCGCGCTATGCACTCAAGACGAAATCCGGCCAATCGATCGAAGTGGACCACGTCATCGCCGGGATCGGCATCCAGCCGAACACCGAGATCGCCCATTCCGCCGGGATCGAGCTGGCCGAGCCAAAGGACGGCGGCGGGATCCTCGTCGATGAGTACCTGCGCACCAACCTTCCCGACATATTCGCGGCCGGTGATAATGCCACCTTCTATAATCCCGCCCTCGGAAAGCGCGTCCGCGTCGAACACGAGGATAACGCCAACACGATGGGCTATTTCGCCGGCCTGAACCTGGCCGGACAGGACACGCCCTACTACCATCAGCCCTATTTCTATTCCGACCTCTTCGACCTGGCGTACGAAGCGCTAGGGGATACAGATCCCCGTCTGGACCACTTTGCGGATTGGGAAAAGCCTTACCAGAAGGGGGTCGTCTATTACCTCAACGAGGGCCGGGTGCGTGGCGTGCTTCTCTGGAATACCTGGGGCCAGGTGGATGCAGCCCGTCGCTTGATCGCCGAGAACCGCCGGGTCGAAAAAACCAGCCTGAAAGGTCGCCTGCCGGAAAAATAACCTATTCCGGTGGCCTGAATGCATGGCTCGACTCGATCAGAGAGGGATAATGTCCGAAAAAATGACCGTCGACCTGGGAAACGTTCAGAAGACCCTATTTCTCCCATTATGGGGGCGCGCTTTCGAGTCGAAAAAAGCCAGGCCCATGCTCATCGATCCAACCGCAGTGTCAATCCTCGAAAAAGTGGACGTTGACTTTGCCACGATGGCCAGCGGCCTCAGCAAAGTAACCCAGGCCGCCTGGATCATGCGCAGCGTCCTGGTCGATGAGACCATCCACAACTTCCTGAAGAAATTTCCCCAGGCAACGATCGTCAACATCGGCTGTGGACTGGATACCACCTGTGATCGGGTAGACAATGGTCTTCTGACCTGGTACGATCTGGATTTGCCGGACGTGATCGATTTACGCCGCAAGTTTATCCCCGAGGCAGAGCGTCGCAGAATGATCGCGGCTTCCTTTCTCGACGAAAGCTGGATTCCCACGATTCGCGTGGTCGAGAACATCTTGTTTGTTGCCGCCGGCGTCTTTTATTATTTTAAGGCCGCGGAGATCCGGCGGTTTTTGATCAACATGACTGGCTGCTTCCCCGGAAGTGAGATCATCTTCGATGTGAGCTCCTCCTGCGGAGTGAAAGTCGCTAATAAAATGGTCATTCAGCGCGGTGGCCTCGACGAAAAATCCTTCCTCCAATGGGGGCTGGACGACTCGAATACTCTGCTCGCCTGGGACAGCCGCATCCACCTGCTTCAAACCCTCTACTACTTCGGATCGAAAGCGCGGTCTTTTGACCTTTCTACACGTCTGGTTGGCTGGTACTCCGATCGTTTGAAGATCCAGTACATGCTTCACCTGCGTTTGGGCGACATCCGATAAGAAATTTGATCATGGCAGACGCGATAAAGCGCAAAGGGGCGCTGTATTTTTTCCTGGTCCTGGTCGCGGCGGTTCTCATCGCCGCGGCTCTTCCTCAGTTCGAGCTCGAACCCGGCATCCCCCTCCCGAACCAGACCAGTACCGCCGGAGAAGCGGCCATCCTGGAAAATCCCCTGGTGGCCATCTCGATCAATACGCTCATGCGCACCATCCTGGCAGTCATCCTGGTTCTGATCGTCCTCTATGGCGCCTACTCCCTGATCCGCGGTACACCCTGGAAGGAGATTGCCGGCCCCATCCTGCGGATCGTTGCGATTGCGGTCATCTTCCTGGCTGTGATATTTGCCCTGGTCAACGTGCGGATTGATGCCGGCCCTTCTGGGCCGGAGATCCTCCCTCCCGCCGTTGAGCATCTCGGGCCGCCGCTGAGCCCACCACCCGCGAACCTGATCTGGTTGATCTGGGCCGGCCTGGGGGTGATGGCGGCGCTCTTCGTTGCCTGGTTCCTCTGGGGCCGGCGCAGCCAGAAACCCCCCGATCCCTTCCTCCTCGAAGCCGAATGGGCCTTGCGGGCGATCCAATCCGGACAAAACCTGGGCGATGTGATCATCCATTGTTATTTGAATATGAGCCTGATCCTCCAGCAAAATCAGGAGATCGTCCGCGAGGAAGCAATGACCGCTCGCGAATTCGAGCGCCTGCTCGGGGAGCGAGGAGTGCCGCCTGCCCCGGTCTACCAGCTCACCCGGTTATTCGAAGCCGCCCGCTACAGCGCCCGCCTCTCTGGTCCCGAGGATGAGAAAAGAGCCATCGAAAGCCTCAATGCCATCGTCCAGTACTGCCGCGAGAAAGTCCCTGTTTTGCCACAATGAGCAGATATCGCCGCCTCACTCTCACCGGAATCCTCCTCGGAACGATCGTCCTTCTCGGGATCCTCTTCCGCGACTTTCTCTTCGAAAACGTTGTCCGCCCGATGGCCCTGGTTCTCTGGCTCTTCTGGCGGGTGCTGCTCAGCGTCGACCAGAAGTACTACTGGATCATTCTCATCTTCACGGCCCTCTTCTATGCTTTTTACCTTCTGGTCCAGCGCTCAATCGAGTACGAGGAACCCCAGTCGTCTCCCCCAGGCGCAGGCCTCGAAATGGTCAGCCACTGGCGCAATATGATCCTGCTCACCGGCGATGAGATGGAAAAACCCAACCCTCTCCGTCGTGAGCTGGCCCTGACGCTGACCACTCTGTATGCCTCGCGCCAGCCCGGCATACCCCCCTACCAGATCCTTACCGATCTTCAGGAGCGCTGCATTCCCCTGCCGGATCCCGTGTATACCTTTTTATTTCCCCCGGACGATTCGAAAGGGCCGAATCCATTTTTGCTTTTCTTCGAAAATTTAGTCCAGGCCCCACACAGGTGGATCCGCCGCCGCAGGAGGATCGATGTCGCCGAATATCACCGCTCGATCGATGCGGTCCTTGCCTTCATTGAAACCGAGATGGAGAAATAACATGGATACGAATGTTACCGCCTCTGCGACGATCCAGCAGGTCGCAGATCTTTCCGAGAAGGTGATTCTGGAGGTGGAAAAGGCGGTGGTGGGAAAGCGTGCTGTCCTCAGCCAGATAATGGCTGCTTTCCTATCTTCCGGCGGCCACATCCTCCTCGAGGATTACCCGGGCCTGGCCAAAACCCTCATCGCCAACAGTTTCGCCACCGCTCTTGGCCTGGAATTCAACCGCATTCAGTTCACCCCCGACCTGCTTCCAGGCGACATCACCGGCGGATACATTTTCGATAGCAGGCTCAACAGCTTCCAATTGCGCAAAGGACCGATCTTCGCCAATATCGTCCTGGCCGACGAGATCAACCGCGCCTCGCCAAAAACCCAGTCCGCGCTGCTGGAAGCCATGCAGGAATACCAGGTGACCCTCGAGGGCGAAAGCACCCGCTTACCCGCGCCATTCATCGTCATCGCCACCCAAAATCCCATCGAATACGAGGGTACGTTCCCTCTCCCCGAAGCTCAGCTCGACCGCTTCATGGTCAAGCTCTCGGTTGGTTATCCTTCCGCCGAAGCGGAGGATGAGATTTTGCGCCGCCGGGCCGAGCGTGGACAGGACGCCGTCCCTCTCCAGGGAGTGATCACCGCCGAAATCTTCCTTGCCATGCGCGCAGCGGTCGAGGAAGTGTACGTGAACCCGGATGTGCGCCGCTACATCGTCGACCTTGTCAGCGCCACCCGCCGCCACCGCCAGGTCGTGGTAGGTGTCAGCCCACGCGGATCTCTGGCCCTGCTCAAGCTCGCCCGCGCCTGGGCTGCGCTCCAGGGGCGTGATTACGTCATCCCCGACGACGTCAAGCAGTTCACCCAACCCGCCCTGGCTCACCGCCTGGTTCTCGATCCCAGCCTGTGGGGCTCCCGGCGCAGCGAAAACGCGGTGATCGAAGCCGTCGCGGACTCGATCCCCGTGCCGGTCATCCAGCTCCCCCATGACCGGTAAAGTCCTGACCCTCTTCCTGGTCATCTTTGGCTTGCTCTTCACTGCCCTGCTGACCCGCAGCGGCGGCCTGGCCTGGCTGTGCCTGCCGTTCCTGGCCTATCTGGGAATGGGAATCCTGCAGTCCGTCCCGGCGGAGAAGATCCAGATCGCCGCCCAGCGCAGCGCCGAAAAAATGGATGGGGGGGACGTTCCCACGATTGAAGTCAGTGTACACCTTCGCAATCAGGGCGGCGCGATCCCGCACCTGCGCCTGCTCGACCCGCTCCAACCAGGCATGCGGATAATCGTTGGCTCGCTTCGCCGGAGCGTCTCTCTGGCTGCCGGCGAAGAGCTCCTCTTCACCTATTCCTTCGAGACGCGCCGCGGAAGCTTTTCCTGGAAAACGATCCAGGCCGTAGCCAGCGACCCCTTCGGACTGTTCGAAACCTGGATCGAAATCCCTGCCGCAGCGCGAATCTATGTCCAGCCCGACCTGCAGCGATTCCGCCCGCTCCCCCTGCGCCCGCAACGCACGCTCCATTCGACCGGCGCAATCCCTGCCCGGCTGGGCGGAAACGGCACCGATTTCTGGGGTATCCGTGAATATCACCCCGGCGACAGCCTGCGCCGGCTCGATTGGCGCCTGACCGCCCGCCACCCGCGCAAATTCTTCACCAAGGAGTTCGAGCAGGAGGAGATCGCCGACATTGGCCTGATCCTGGACGCGCGGCGTAAAACGGATATCCACGTTGGCGACGAAAGCCTCTTCGAGCACTCGGTCCGCGCCGCCGCCTCGCTGGCTGAAGTGCTCCTGCGCCAGGGTAACCGTGTCAGTCTGCTCGTTTACGGGAAAAAGGCCTTCCGCGTCTTCCCCGGCTACGGTAAGGTGCAACTCAACCGCATCCTGCACACCCTGGCAAGGGTACGCCCTGACGCCGAGGGTAGCTTGAGTGGCCTCGAAGCTCTGCCGGTTCAGATGTTCTCCAGCCATTCGACCATCCTGATCATCAGCCCGCTGGCCTCCAACGATTGGCGGTTGTTCCCCCGCCTGCGCGGCCTGGGATACCAGGTTCTGCTGATCAGCCCCAATCCCATCGCTTATGCCAGGCAAATCTTTGCCAGTGACCCGGCGACGCTCCTGGCAATCCGCCTCGCCGAAATGGAGCGCCGCCTCGAGATCCACAAGATTACCCAGCTCTGGGTGCCGGTGATCGATTGGCAGGTCACCCAGCCTCTTTCGCCCCTGGTGCGGGAGAAGCTGGCCCACCTGCGGATTCAGCAAGGACGGTAAAAAAACGAGAGCCGAGAACCAAGATTCGAGAACCGTTTCTTCCCATGAGCATTCCGCCTCGCCCCTTTTCCCTTGCCGCCGCCCTGGCCTCAACAGCCTGCCTGGCTTATCCCTTTGCCAGCATGGGAATCTGGATTGGCCTTGGCGCCAGTCTCTTTCTCCTCCTCATCTGGCTGCTTCCCAATCGCTGGAAGCGCGCCTGGGTGACCTTCGCCCTCCTCATCAGTAGCGCCGGCCTGGCAGCAGTAGGCCTGCTCTCTTCCATCGCGCCATCCTGGATGATCTCCGCCGCCGCGCTCGCCCTCGCCGCCTGGGATCTGGATCTTCTCGCCCGCTCCTTGCACCAGGACCCTTCCCTCGGAAATGCGGGTGCTCTTTTGCGCAGGCATTATTTAAGTCTGGCCTTCTGCCTCGGCCTGGGGCTTATCGCTGCCCTCGCCCTCCGCACCGTCCAGATCCAGCTCTCCTTCATCTGGGTGGTCCTGCTTGCCGCGGCCGCCTTTTTTGCCCTCGACCGCCTCTGGCGCGCGCTGGCGGATTAACCGTCCCAGGAAATTACAGCTCCTCGCCCTGGACTGTCCGTCCAGGACAGGAAACCACATGACTGTTCACTGTCCTCTAATTTCTGTTCTCTTCCTCCGGTTCTCAGTTCTCGATCCTCATTCCCTCCGGTAAGCCTTCAACAGGTATGCCGGCGCAGACACGTTTCGCCCTGCGACCACCAGCGCCAGGATCGTCACCAGGTACGGCAGGGCCAGGAACAGCTCGTAAGGCAGCTTGAGCCCCAGCGTCTGCAGGCGCAGTTGCAGGGCTGCCACGCCCCCGAAGAGCAGCGCCCCCCACAACACCCGCCCTGCCTGCCAGTCGGCGAAGATGATCAGCGCGATGCACACCCAACCCCTCCCGGCGACGATGCCAAAGGTAAACGAGCCCAACTGCGCCAGCGAGAGGAACGCGCCCCCGATCCCCATCAGCGCACCGCCGATCATCAATGCCTGGGTGCGGATCGCATACACGTTCAGGCCGGCCGCATCCGCCGCCTCCGGGTTTTCCCCCACCGCACGGAAATTGAGCCCAAATTTCGTCCGGTACATGATCCACCACACCAGCGGCACGATCGCCAGGGCAGCGTAGGTCAGGATGTGCTGGTTGAAGATCGGGCCCAGCATCGGCGTGTCCCCGAAGGGCGAAAGAGGCTGGAAGGCCTGGACCGTCGGGTTAATCTTCGGCTCGCCAAAAATCAGGCGGAAGCCGAACAGAGAAAAACCGGTCCACAACAGGGTAATCCCCAGGCCGGAAACGTGCTGGTTCACCCCCAGCCGGACTGCCAGTAGCGACATCAGCCACCCGGAAAGTGCTCCCGCCAGGATCGCCGCGAGCATCCCAATCCACAGTGAGCCGCTCAAATAGGCGGCGGCGAAACCGGTGAATGCACCCAGGAATAACGTCCCCTCGATCCCCAGGTTCAGCACCCCCGAGCGCTCGCAGAACAGCTCGCCCAGGGTGCCGTAGATCAGCGGGGTGGCTACCCGCAAGGTGGCTGCGATCAGGCCAACCAGGAATGCATCCATCTCATCTCCTCCTGCTCACCCGGTAGTTCTGGAGGAACAACAGGGCCAGGGTGACCAGCAGCAGCGTCGCCTGAACGATCTGACCCAGGTATACCGGGACGTTCATCGCCCGGCTGACCGACTGCGCCCCGGTCTGGATCAGGCCGATAAACAGCGCCGAAAGCCCAACCCCCACCGGATTCAACCCACCCAGCGTGGCGACAATGACCCCGCTGTATCCCAGCCCGTCCGAGATCGAATCGATCAGGTGGAAATGGATCCCGGCGACTTCGCCCACCCCCGCCAACCCGGCAATTCCCCCACTTACCAGCGCAGCGATCAGCGTCGTGCGGTTGACATCGATCCCCGCGAAGCGCGCGGCTTCTTTGCCCTGCCCCACCGCGCGCATACGCAGTCCCAACGCGCTGTGATTGAGGATGAACCACATCACCGCGAGCACCATCAGGGCGATGATAAACCCCAGGTGCAGCCGCGAGCGCGGGACAAGCTTAAAAAAGACCGTTCCCATAGTGATCTCCGGCGATTGCGGCCACTGCGAGACCGGGTCCCGCCACACCCCGTTGAGCAGGAAGCTGACGATGAAGAGGATTACCGAATTGAGCAGCAGCGTGGTCACCACCTCGTCCACGTTCAGGCGGACTTTCAGCAACGCGGGCAGCAGCGCCCAGAGCATCCCGGCGATGAACCCGCCCAGGATCATCAGCGGGATCCCAATCGCCGGGGACACGCCTTTGAGGACGATTCCTAACCAGGCTCCTGCCACCGCCCCGGCGTAGAGCTGCCCTTCTCCACCGATGTTATAGTACCCGGTCGAAAAGGCAAACGCAGCCGCCGCGCCGGTCAGCATCAGCGGTGTGGATTTGACCAGCACCTCCAGTGCGCTGACCTGGGAAGATAGCGGAGAGATCAGGAAGTGGTAATAGGCCTGCAGTGGATCGGCTCTGGCCAATACCAGCAACACCGAGGTAAGCACGAAAGTCGCCAGAGCGGCGGCCACCGGGATCAGCGTCCGCAGCCAGACCGGCGCTGGCTGGCGCTCGATTTTCAGATTAAGCAACTCACGCCTCCCTTTCGGAAGCGATCTGGTCCAGCGGGTGCCCCGACATCATCAACCCTAGGTTCTCGACCGTGGCCTCTTTGCCGGGTAGAATACCCATCAACCGCCCCTCGTAAATCACCCCGATCCGGTCGGCCAGGGCCATGATCTCATCCAGGTCTTCGGAGATGAGCAGCACCGCGGAGCCGCGCGCCCGCTGTTCGAGCAGCTTGCTGCGCACGTAATCCGTGGCGCCAACGTCCAGCCCGCGAGTCGGCTGCGCGGCGATCACCACCTGCGGATTTCTAGAGAGGTTGCGCGCCAGGATCACCTTCTGCATGTTCCCCCCCGATAGCGTTCGGGTGCGATCTTCCGGCGCAGCTTTGATCTGGTACTCGCGGATCAGAGTCTGCGCGTTGGCGTTGATCCGCTTGCGGTCCAGCCTCCCGCCGCTGACAAAGACATCCAACTGGTCGAGGACCAGATTCTCCGCCACGGTCAGCTCGGCCACCACGCCTGAGCTGCGGTCCTCGGGAATACGGCCTACCCCCGCGGCAGAAAGCTGGGCCGGGGGCAGGCCGGTCACATTTTTTCCTCCAACCAACACCCGCCCGCCGGTAGGCTTGAGCATCCCGTTCAGCACCTGGGAAAGCTCGGTTTGCCCGTTACCAGATACCCCGGCAATCCCCAGGATTTCCCCGGCCTGGACCTCCAGTGTAACTTCGTGCAGCGCCTCCAACCCCTTGCGGTTGCGCGCCGAAAGCCGTTCGACCTGGAGGACTGCCTGGCTGGCAGCCCGCTCACCCTGGCGGGTGACCCCAAAGTTTTCGCGGCCCACCATCATCCGCGCCAGGCCGGTCGGGGTGGTCACTGCCTTCTCAACCGAGCCCACCACCTTCCCATCGCGCAGAACGGTGATCCGGTCGCAGACCGCCATCACCTCGTGTAGTTTATGACTGATAAAAACCACCGAAAGCCCTGCCTGGCACAGCCGCTCGAGAGCCTCGAAGAGCACTTCCACTTCCTGAGGAACCAGCACGGCGGTCGGTTCGTCCAGGATGAGCACCCGCGCATCCCGCGACAGGGCCTTCAGGATCTCAACCCGCTGCTGCTCACCCACCGAGAGGTGGCGGACGAGCGCTCCCGGCTGGACCGGAATGCCGTAATGCCGGGAGAGCTGCGCCACCTGGTTTTCCAAAGCCGCCGGCTGGTATACCGGGCTCCCTTCGCGTCCCAGCGCCAGGTTTTCAGCGACGGTCAGCGTGGGCACCACGGAAAAATGCTGGGTGACCATCCCGATCCCGGCCTGGATAGCGTCCCGCGGTGAATGAATCTGTACGGGCCGGCCGTCCACCCACACCTGACCCTCGTCGGCGTGGTACAGGCCGTAGAGGATGCGCATCAGGGTCGTTTTTCCGGCCCCATTTTCACCCAGTAAGGCGTGAACTTCACCCTTACGTAGCTCGAAATGAATCTGGTTGTTTGCGATCACGCTCCCGAACCGCTTGGTGATGCCTTTCATCTCCACCGCGGGAGCGGCTTGTCCTGGCGTTTCAGTCATCGATCAGTTAACAGCCTGAGGCGCCGCCTCGTTGATGTCGACGCGGAAAGCGCCGGATTTGATCGCCGCTTCCTTATCCTTCACCTTTTTCAGCAGGTCGGCGGGGATTTTGCTCTCAGTGTTGTGGAAGGGAGCCAGGCTGGCGCCGCCCTTGCCCATCATGCTGAAGTCTTTCAGATCCTGGGCGGTAAAAGTCTTGGCTTTCACTTGGGTGATCAGGTAGCTGATGGTCGGGTCCATATTCCAGACCGCACTGCTGACCACCTGGTCAGGAGCCAGCTCGTTCTGGTCGCTCATGTTGCCAAACGCCCACAGGCCCTTATCCTTGGCCGCTTCGATCACCCCAAAGCGCTCAGCAAAGAGCACGTCCGCGCCGCCGTCGATCTGGGCAATCGCGGCCTCTTTGGCCGCGGCCGGGTCGAAGAAGCTGTTGATAAAGGATACCAGCACTTTGGATTTCGGATTGATCTCTTTCGCTCCGGCGATAAAGGCGTTGACGATCCGGTTGACCTCGGGGATCGGCATCGCGGCGACTACACCGATGGTTCCGGACTTGGTCAGGCCACCCGCCAGCATGCCCAGCAGGTAAGCCGGCTCGTGGATCCAGTTGTCGAAAACCGCGACGTTGGGGTCGGTCGGACCGTTGCCGGAGCCGAAGGCAAACGCGATGTTCGGGTAATCCTTGGCTACGCGGCGGATCGCTTCCTCATTCCCAAACGCATCCCCCACGATCAGGTCGGGCTTCTGCTTATCAGCGATCTCGCGCAGCACCCGTTCCATGTCACCCGAATAGCCGATGTTCTCCGTGTAGCTGTACTCGATTTTGCCGTCCGCTTTAGCCTTATTCAGCGCGGCGTGGATGACGCCGTCCCAGGGCTCCTGGATTGGGGTTGCGTACGCACCATATACCTTGAGCAGTGTGCTGGCCGGCGCGGCCGGCGCGGTCGCCGCCGGTGTGGAGGTGACCTGCGCGCAGGCGCTGAGGACGAGGCTGAACACCATGACAATCGAAACGAACAGGGAAGCTTTTTTAGACATTTCTCTCTCCATTTTTCGATAGGTTTGGTTCACGATTTCGCGCGGTTTGAAACACCGAAATTACTCGCCAATGTCTTCTGCCCACAGCTCCGGCTTCTCAAGGATGAAGTTACGCATCAGGTCGATGCATTCCTGGTTGTGCAGGTCGATTAAATTCACGCCGTTTTCTCTGAGCCAGGCGACCCCGCCCTCGAAGTTGACCGACTCGCCGACCACCACGGTCCCGATATTGAATTGACGGATCAATCCAGAGCAGTACCAGCACGGGGCCAGGGTAGTCACCATGATTTTATTCCTGTAACCCCGCTGCCGGCCGGCTTGCTTGAAGGCATCGGTCTCGCCGTGAATGGTCGGGTCGCCTTGTTGGACGCGCTGGTTGTGCCCGCGGCCGAGGATGTTGCCATCCTGGTCTGCCAGGCAGGCTCCCACCGGAACGCCGCCTTCCGCGTAGCCCGATCTCGCTTCCTCCAACGCCACCTGGAGCAGTTTTTCGTAATCGACCATGGAGTTTTCCTCCGCGAAGTGTTTAGATGTGGGTTTCTTTGATCTTGAACGCTGCCGTTTATTGTAAGGCAATCCACCGTCATTTTGCAAGTAGGACCCCAATTCAAGAAAAACGGTCGATATTTCTCTCGATGATTTCGGCGATCTTGAGCTGGTGGCGGCTCTCGAGTTGGGAGTTGATCATCTCGATCTGCTTGCGCGGCGAGAAAAACGATTCGCTCCAGCCATAACCGGCGCACGCGGTATCTGCAATCCAGTTGCCGGCGCTGTCGCGGCCCCACCACTCACGGTACTCTTTCTCCAGGTCCGGGCGGATGTGCAGCTCCGGTACGTTGTAATGCGCTGAATAGTAGTAATCCGGGGGCAGGGCGTTCAGGATCGTTTCGAAGACGTGCACCCGCGTCCCGAGTTTCTGTGCGCAGTCTCCGCGGGCCAGGCGCGACAGGCCGCGGATCGTCGCCAGCGGCGCCAGGACTTCTATCCGCTCTATGGCGCTGAACCGCTCCTTGACTTTGAGGATCGTTTCCTTCATCACCAGCCCGCTGGCGATGCTGTCGGCGATGAAGGCCACAGCAATGTTCTGCTTTTGAGAGATATCCAGGTCCTTATCTTTGAAGAGGGTCATCTCGACTTTGCGGTTATAGACAGGCACGCTGCTGTCGAACACGTGGTGCGCGTCGAGGATGATTTCGTCGCAGTAGAAGCCATAATTATCGAAGATTGCTTCGGTGGCCTGGTATTTCAGCCCTTCGCGCGCGATGGGAAAAACCGCGATGTTCTGTTGCTGGCAGCCTTTCAGCCTGGCCGACATCGCCGGCGACCCGATCACATCGCTGATCGCCGCTCCCATCAGCTTCGACCGGTGCGAGCCAAGGCACAGTTGGCCGGGGAGGATAAGCTGCCGGGTCTGGGCCACGTAATCCGCATCCAGACCCGTAAATTCCATCAGGCGGCGGTCCACCGGCAGGTTGCGCAGGTACATCAAGGCAGCGGTTGCCTGGCTGTGATAGAAAACCAGGTTCAGGCTCTCGCACCCCTCCAGGGTGAGCCTGCCGGGACGAAAAAAACCGCTTCCTCGATTATTTTCGAAGGGAAGCGGCTCTTCCAGGTCCAGTGAACCTTTTATTTCGTTTGCATCGTCCTCGGTGAAAGCAAATGGATATCGGAAAACAGACATAACCACTCCTCGGGAATAAATTTCAACGATCCTGCCTACACCTGTGGTCACGAAAATGCAGGGTTCAATCACTTCGTTCATTCACCTTTACTTTTCAACTGGGACCCCTGAACACCATGTCTATTATAACATGCAGCAGGTAGATCCTTCACCTTCCTGGCTCAATGGGGTGCATTCACGTTTTGGGGCGAGAAAATCATCCCCCTTCCGTCCCATATTTTCTCAGAGGATATCTGGCTGGCAATACAAATTCTCTCTGGCAAAAATGGGGGGAAACCGGGCGCTTTGCCCGGAGGGGGTATAATGATAAAATTCTGAACTGGTACACAAAGAAGAACCGACTACTTTCAATTGAGGGTTTCCGTGATGGCCGAGACTGCTGAAAAAGAACCTCTTACCAAATCGATTTCCAGGCTGCCGCGCAACGTCTGGGCGGTTGGCCTGACCAGCTTTTTCATGGACATTTCCAGCGAGATGGTGCTGAATATCCTGCCCCTCTTCCTCTCCAACGTCCTGGGGGTGCAGACGAGCATCATCGGCCTGATCGAAGGCGTGGCTGAAACGACCGCCAGCATCCTCAAGCTGTTTTCCGGTTGGCTGTCGGACCGCATGGGCGGGCGCAAGCGGCTGGCCGTAATCGGATATGGGCTTTCCGCGCTCTCCAAGCCCTTCTTCTATTTCGCCAACAGTTGGGAGATGGTCGCCGGCGTGCGTTGGGCTGACCGGGTCGGCAAGGGGATCCGCACCGCTCCGCGGGATGCGCTGGTGGCCGATTCGGTTACCCCCGAGACGCGCGGGCTGGCTTTCGGCTTCCACCGCGCGTTGGACACCGCCGGAGCACTGGTCGGTATCCTCATCGCCCTGCTGGTCGTCTGGCTGACCCAGAAAAATACCCTCACCCTGACCCGGTCCACCTTCCAGACCCTCGTTCTGGTCAGTCTGCTCCCCGCCCTTCTATCGGTCCTCTCCCTGGTATTGGGGGCTCAGGACGTGCCGGCCAAAGGCCAGCGGGCCGCTCCGAAGTTTTCCCTGCGCAACCTGGGCCGTCCCTACCAGGCGTTCCTGGTCGTCGTGAGCATCTTTACCCTGGGCAACTCCTCGGATGCCTTCCTGGTGCTGCGCGCGCAAAACCTGGGGGTCAGCGTGACAGGCATCCTGATCATGCTGGCGGCCTTCAACCTGGTCTACAGCCTGGTTTCCACCCCGGCCGGCTCGTTGTCCGACCGGATTGGCCGGCGGCAGTTGATCGTCGGCGGCTGGATGGTCTACGCACTGATTTACCTCGGCTTTGCCCTGGCCCAGGCAGCCTGGCAGGTCTGGTTGCTGTACGTGGTCTACGGCGTATATTATGGGATGGCCTATGGAACGGCCAACGCGATGGTCGCCGACCTGGTGCCGGAGGAGCTCCGCGGTACGGCCTACGGGACCTATAACGCCGTGATTGGTTTGCTGGCCTTTCCGGCGTCGCTGATCGCGGGCGTGCTCTGGCAGGGAGCGGGAGGATGGTCCGGGCTGGGTCCATCCGCGCCTTTCCTGTTTGGCGGCAGCCTGGCCCTGATCGCCGCGTTCCTGATGGCTTTCTGGCAACCGACCGTACGCGCAGAATAATCGGCCGGTGATTTTACTTGCGTTTCTCGCGCTCTCGTTTAGCTGCCAGCAGGCTGGCGGCGGTCGTCTGGCCGCCGGAGGATGGCTGCGGTACTTTGGACTCACGCTCCGCGCGGTCTTTTTGTGGGGGAACAGCTTGAACCGGCTTTTCATCCCCGGGAACAAAGACCTGCGCGCCAGGCTGCTCTCCCGGCCGATCCTCAACCCTGGCGGCGCGCTGCTTGGCCTGGAACAGCGCCTCCAGCCGCTCGGTCCGCGGGCGCTCGCCCGCCGCGGTCTTTGGTCGTCGCAGGCGGCGCAGGATCACTCCGGGGATACTTAGCAGCTCGCGCGGGCTGAGCAGCAGCCGGCGCACGGCGATATCCAGCGGGAGCAGCAGCGCGGCCAGGCCCAGCAGCCAGGGCCACGCAGGGTGGTTCGCCTGCGCGGCGGGCAGGTTGTGATCGAAGACATTCTTCCCGCCATCCGCCAGGGAGAGCTGCCGCCCGCCCGCTAGGCCCGCGATCCGCTCCAGTGCCCGCGGGTCTCCCTCGAGGTTGCGGTACTCCGCTGAATAGTCCATCACCCAGCCAACCGTCTCGCCGACCGCGGTTCCACCGCTGTTTTCCTGCCCGCCGGTCACTCCGATCAGGTAAACGCCGGGAACGGCGGGGTTAAAACCCGCGCTATACTCGCCAGGGGCCGTCTGGCGCAGCTCAACCGTTTCGACGTTTCCATCGGGACCCACCACCCGCGCCTGCATGCGGTAGCCGTTGAGATATTCATTTTCCTGACCCGGGACGCGCGCCTCGACCACCAGCCGCGCGGACCCTGCACCCTCTACGGGCGGGAGGACGCTCACGTCCAGCGCGGTGGGCGACCGGTCGCGGATCGTGCTGCGCACCACCTGGCCCCAGAAGCTGGTGAACCGGTCCCAGTCCAGCCACCCTCGCGCCCAGCGCCCGGTCGCATCCGAGGTAAAGGCGACCGCCCGACCCAGCCCGTACTGCCAGGCTGCCAGGATCGGGTCGCGTTGGTCGGAGATGAGGATTGTCTGAGCGGCTTCCTTGGCCGTCGTGGCTACATACCCCTGGAGCTGCGGCGCGGACTGGATCCCGGCCAGGATCGGCGAGCTGGCGGACTGCTCGGGGAAGAAGGAGTGCTCGACGATATACGAGCGCGAAACCAGGCTGGTCTCTTCGGTAAAAATGCTGGGGATGCTCCCCGGGTCGGCGGCGAAGTGGTAACGCCCCCCGCCTAGCCTGGCCAGGTCTGGCAGGAAGCTCGCCGCATCCCTCCCCACGCCGACCGTGGTCAGGGTGATCCCGTTCTTGTCGTGCAGCCGAGTGACAAGCTCGGGGATCCCGGTCGGGTCGGCCCCGCCGTCGGTGAGCAGGACGACGTGCTTGACGCTGGCCGGGTCATTGGGCAGGATTTTGGCCATCGCCTGCAGGCCGGCCAGGATATCCGTCCCACCGCCAGCGCGGATCCCGGCGATTGCGTTCTGCACCGCTTTGGGCTCGGACAGCTCCGTCATCGGGACCACCCAGCCGGCCGCGTCGTCGAATGCGATCACCCCCACCCGGTCGGTCGGAAAGAGCAGATCCACCGAACGGATAGCGGCTTCTTTGGCCAGCTCCAGCTTCATCGGGCCGCCGCTGGTCTCGGTCATGCTGCCGGAATGGTCGATGATGAAGACCATCGCCAGGGAAGGGCGGCGTTTCTGGTCTTTGAGCTGCATTTCGACCGGCAGCGTTTCTTCGAGCGGGGTGCGGAAATAACCCCCCACCCCGTAGCTGGTCGGTCCGCCGACGGCTACTAACCCGCCGCCCAGGTCGCGCACGTAGCTCTGCACCATTTCCATCTGCCGCTGGTTCAGCTCGCGCGCCGGCACGTCGACCAATAGAAGAGAGGAATAGGGTGTCAGGTCAACGATGTTTGACGCCAGATCAGTGGGTACCGCTGTGTCCACGCTGAACTGGGCAGCCTTCAACGCCTGAACCAATTGCACGGCTTCATCGGGACGCCTTTCGCCGTTGAAGCCCAACGGCTCACCGGGCGGTGGAGCGACGACCAGGACCCGCGGCGGGCCAGCCACCTGGATGAAGGTGGAAAGCTCGTTATTCTGGTAGTACCTATCCCCCTGCGGAGCGATCTGCACCTGTAGGCGGTGATAGCCGGGCGCCCCGGCGTCCAGAGACAGGCTGAACGACTGGTCGCCCGCAGCCAGGGCGTGCTGCCCGCTGTATACCGGCTGGCCATCCTCCAGAACCTGGATGGCGACGTCTGTCGCTCGGGTAGCGTACAGGCTGATCTGCAGATCGAAGCGCTCGCCCTGCTGCAGGAATCGCGGGGCCGCGACCCGGCTGACCAGCGCCTCCGCCTCCGGCGGCTCCCCGGTTCGCACGGTATCCAACTGCACCCCGCTGGAAGCGGCCAGGCGCGCCGCGCTGAGTGCGTCCCCCTCGGTGCTCATCCCGTCTGAGAGGATTACCATCCGCCGCGACGCCTCGGCGGGGAAAAGGGCCATCCCCAGGCGGACCGCCCTGCCCAGATCGGTCTGCCCGCCAATGGGGGTCGAGTTGATCTCCCCTAGCTCCGCCCCGGGCGACATGCGCCGTTCCACCAGGGCGTCTCCTCCAAAAGCGACCACCGCGGCCTGGTCGTCAGGCCCCATCTGCTTTAACGCCTGGCGGACGTAATCCACCTCGGCCTGGCGTGCCCTTGGGGAGACCGAGTCCGAACGATCCAGGAGGAAGACCACCGCCAGTCGGTCCACCCGGCTGACCAGGTTCAGCTCGGCCAGGGCGAGAATGAGGGCCAGGGAGATCGTCACGCGCAGGACCAGCGCGGCCGCTTCCCTGGCTTGCCCCGGTCCGCTGCGCGGCCATCCCTGCCAGCCGATCCAGCCCAGGCCGGCGAGAAGCAGCAGGGCGAGCGGATTCTCGAAGCGCATGCCTTACCCCCGCTCCCGCCTTCGATCGCGCAGTCCGGCCAGGAATCCCCGCCCGGGCTGGCCGTTTGCCCGAAATATCCGGCTCCGGTGGTACAACCACCACTCCAGCGCCAGGACCACCAGGGCCAGAGCTGCCAGCCAGGGCCACAATTCGCGCTGGCCGATTTCCGTCTCCCGTTGAGGAGACAGGCTGTTTCCGCCGATCTGCAGGCTCCCGAGCGGACGAATGTCCGATTCGTCCGGGCTGTTCAGGGTCACCGCGAAAGCATCCTGTCCTCGATCCGCATGGCCGGGATAGCTGACGGTATAGATTCCGGCCTGGCACGTGGCGCTGAACACGGCCTGCCCCTGGTCGAGTTGCACAGGGACCGTGGTCCCATCCGGGTCGGTCACCAGGGCCTGATCTGCGCCTCCGGCCGGGCGGATGAGGATGCTTCCTCCCGGCTGGACCTGGACGTTCGTCTCCCCGGCCAGCCCGGAGAGGGACAGCTGCGCCTCACCGCTCGCTCCATTGAGGACGCTCAGGTTGGCCGGGTGGGTCAGGTACTGGATCAGGTTCGAGAAGAGGATGGGGTAAGCGACCTGCAGCGGCAGGTCCGACTCATGCAGGTCGAAGGTGACCACCGCCAGCCGGCGGCCCTGGGTCTCGCCGGTAAACACCAGCGGACCGCCTTTGGCCTCCACAAGCGGCTCGGCCCAATCCGGCAGCGTCACCTGCCTGGCCTGTAAAATATGGACGTCGTCCCACTTCAAGAAGCGAGTTAGCAGGCCGGGCAGCACTTTTGCCTCGCCTGTCTCCTGGATAGTTCCACCAACGCTGAAAAATGGGTTCGGCGGCGGGTTAAGGATCAGTAGGTTGCCCGGAGGCACCTCTCTTGGGATCCTCCCGTCCAGGACGTAGACGTCGTAGCGGTCTTTGGGGATCTGGATCTCGCTCCCTGCTTTGGCCAGCAGCGAAAAGGACTGCACTCCGGGCAGGCTCTCCAGGAGCTGGCGCAGGTAGAGGTTCCCCGGGCTGACCAGAAGCGTCCGCCCGCCGGGAGCCGGCCGGTATACGGTAAAGGCCGCGTCGTCGAGGGATAACCCGTCCAGGCGATCCGATCCTCCCTGCGCGCTGGAGAGGCGCGCTGTGTAGCCCTGCGCATCGCCGGGGAGGCCGCTCAGAACGACATCCTGGCTCTTTCCGGCGGCGATAGAGACCTGGCGCACGTCGATCAGCCGCTCTCCGGCATAGACCGAGAGGATCGCCGTATGGGAGCGGCTGCCGTAATTGGCCACGCTGGCAAACAACTGCGCGCCCTTTTCCGCGGGGCGGACGGATAGGGCCGTGACCGCCAGGTTCTCGCCGTCTGCGCCCACCGGCAGATACTTCACCGGACCCGGAAGGTAAACCTGTCTCCCAGCGGCCACGCCGCCGTCCGAAACGATCACCGTGGTAGCCGCGCCTCCGGTGGCGCTGCTCGCCCCGGCCGCCAGGGCAAAGGTCGCTTCCCAATCCACCGGGCCAGGGTCTGGCTCGGCTCCCTGCAGTGCGGCGAGTTGGGCCGCCCGGCCGGTCTCCGCGGTGGCGAGCAGGCGCGCCGGCTGCCCGGCCAGGATCAAGGTCACCGGGGTGCTGGCGGGCAGCCCGGCAATCAGCTCGCGGACCCGCGAACGCGCCGCTTCGAAACGCGAAGGGGACACGTCGGTGGCGTTCATCGACGCCGAGCCGTCCAGAACGATCACTGTCGCTCCCGCTGTCAGGCTTGGAACGGGGATGGCTGGCCGCGCCAGCGCGACCACCAGCGCCGCAAGGATAAGGAGCTGTAAAAAGAGGAACAGGTTGCGCTTCAGGCGCTGCCAGGGGGTGTTTGCCTGTCGGTCGCGCAGGATCTGCTGCCAGAGCAGGTTCGAGGATATGACCGCCTTCCGCCGGCGTAGCTTGAGCATGTACAGCAGCAGTATGGGCGCTGCCAGCAGCCCGAAGAGCAGGAAAACGGGCGCGAGCAAGCTCATCGCGCTACCCCGCTGAGGCGCAGCTCTTCCAGGATGACCTCCTCCCAGGGTTGGGACGTGCTCAAGCCCAGGTAGCGCACGCCCTTTTGCTGGCAGGCAGCGCGGATTTCCTGGCGCCAGGCCTCCAGCCGCTGCCGGTAGAGTGCCCGCATCGCCCCGTCCACCGAGACCTCCTGCCCCTCTTCCGTCTCGACGTCGACCAGGCGCAGGTCCCCGGCCAGGGGCGGCTCGATCTCCTCCGGGGCGAGGAGATGGATCAGGGCCACTTCATACCCGCGGCCCACCAGCCCGTTGAGCTGGTCCTGGATCCCCCCGGTAGAGAAAAAGTCGGAGATCAAAAACAGCAACCCCGGGCGCTGCCCGCTGGATAGATAGTCCTTGAGCGAGCGGACCAGGTCGGTCCGGCCCGCCGGGTGTGCTCCTTCCAGGAAACGCAGCGCGGCCAGGGTGTTTGCCTCGCCGCGGGCAGGCCCATATTTCAGATCCAGTGCGCCGGGAGCGTTCCGTCCTGCGTCGTTATTGCCTATGCGCAGTATCGTCACGCTCAGCCGGTCGCCCCCCGCCAGCGCCATTGCCCCAATCGCCCCCGCCAGCTTCAGCCCGTACCCAAACTTGTTCTGCTCTCCCTCCCCCCAATCCATCGACCGCGAACCGTCCAGTAATACATGCACCGCCAGGTCTTCTTCTTCCTCGAACAGCTTGAGGAACGGGCGATCCAACCGCGCGTAGACGTTCCAATCCAGCCGGCGCAGGTCGTCCCCGGGGGTGTAGTTGCGGTAATCGGCAAACTCCAGGCTGCTCCCCCGCCGGACCGAGCGCCGCTCGCCTTTCATTAAACCCGCGCGCACCTGCCGCGAGACCAGCGTCAGGCGGGTGATTTTGCGCAGGGTGGTCTCGTCAAAAATCACGCCCGAATCCTATCCAACCGTCCCGGCTTTGAGCGGCTCGACCTGGGCAACCACTTCTGCCAGGACTTCGTCCGTATCGACCCCTTCGGCCAGTCCCTCAAAATTTAAGAGCAGGCGGTGGCGCAGCGCGGCCGGGAGGACTTCGTTCACGTCTTCGAAAGCGACGTTGTAGCGACCGGCCAGCAGCGCGGTCGCCTTCGCCCCCAGCATCAGCGCCTGCCCGCCGCGCGGGGAAGCCCCGTAGCGCACGAAGCGTTTGACCAGCGGCGGAGCTTCGCGCCCCTCCGGGTGGGTGGCCACAATTAAGCGCGCGATCCAGTCGGTGACGTGCGAAGCGACCGGCACCTGGCGGACCAGCTCGCGCATCTCCAGCATCCGTGCCGCGCTCACCACCTGTCGCGCGGAGCTAGCTTCTGCGCCCGTGGTGCGATTGAGGATCTGCGCCAGGTCATCCGCCGCGGGGAACTGGATTAGCACCTTGAAAAAGAAGCGGTCGAGTTGCGCCTCGGGCAGCGGGTAGGTGCCCTCCATTTCCAGCGGGTTTTGGGTGGCGAGGACGAAGAACGGCTCGTCCAGGGTATAGGTCTTTTCCGCGACGGTCACGCTGTGTTCCTGCATCGCCTCGAGCAGCGCGGATTGGGTCTTGGGGGTAGCGCGGTTGATCTCATCCGCCAGGACCAGGTTGGCGAAGATCGGGCCGGGCTGGAAGCGGAACTGCCGGCGCCCATCCTGGTCGACGAGGATCTCGGTGCCGACGATATCCGCCGGCATCAGGTCGGGCGTAAACTGGATCCGCGAGAACTTCAGGTCGAGAGCCTGGGACAGGGTGCGGATGAGCAGGGTCTTCCCCAGGCCGGGGACGCCCTCGAGGAGCACGTGCCCCCCGGCCAGGATACTCACCAGCACCAGGCGGACGACCTCTTTCTGCCCCACAATCACCCGCCCCACCTCTGCCTCAATCGCCTGCGTATCGTCATGAAACCGCTCTAAAGGATCATCATTCATCTCATATTTCCTAAAAGAAGTGGAGTAACATTTACGAAATTCACGGTTGCAGCGAGCTGAAATACTCCCGGATCACCGGCAGCAGGTACGCAGGAATTTCGTCGTGATCCATTGCACGGCGGACCGTTTCCGCGTAGGAAGGCAGCACATCGGTATAGGGCACCTGGCTCACTCCCGGCTGGCCGCTGGCTGAAGGTTGCTGGCCGACCACCTGCCCCCCGGGCTGGCCGCTGCCCGGCAGGTTGACCGCGGGACCGCCTTCTCCGCTCAGGCGCTGCGGGGCGTAGATCTGCTCGGAGCTCTTCTCGCCGCCATCTCCCGGGCTGTTGTTCTGCGCAATTTGTCCGGATCCGGCCTCGCCGCCCGGGTTGGTCGTCCCATTCCCTTCGCCTTTGCCCGCACCTCCGCCTCCCTGGCCTTGATTCTTCTGATTGGTCGAGCCGCTGCCCGTACCGTTGGAGCTTGCCTGGTTCGTCGAGCCGCCGCCCGCACCGTTGGTGTTGGCCTGGTTTTGGTCGTTTCCAGAACCCTGCGCCGTTCCCTGGCCGCTGGCCGCTGGCTGGCCCGCCTGAGCGATGGCGGCCTGCCCCTGCTGGAGTTGGTTCGCCGCTTGCCCCGCGGCCTGGTTCAGGGCTGCCTGCTTCCCGCTTTGCTGGATCGCCTGGCTGGCCTGCTGGAGGGCCTGCTGCGCCGCGGTAGTATTCCCCTGAGCCAGGAAGTTGGCTGCCTGCCGCAGGGCCTGACCCGCCGCGGAACCGCTCTGGCTCAAGGTCTGGCCCGCCTGGTTGAGCTGATCGGCAAGCTGTTTGCGTTGCCCCGGGGTGAGCGAGCCCGGATCGAGCTGCCGGAGGCTCTGCGCGGCTTTGGCCGTATCGCCGTTGGCCAGCGCCTGGCCGGCCTCTTTAAACGGTGAGCCGTCCGGTCCCTGGGCGAGCTGCTCGCCGGCGGTTTTCAGCGCCTGAGCCTCTTCCGGGTTGACCCTTCCGGTCAGCTCGCGCAGTTTCGCCTCTGCTTCACCCAACGCGGTGACGGCCTGCTCGCGGGTGCGGGCGTCCTGGAGGCGCTGCTGGGCCTCTTTCAAAGCCTGGGTTAGCGCAGCCTTTTGCTCAGGGCTGAGCTCCCGCGCCTTCTGGATCTCCTCGATCAGGTTCGCGACCTGTTCCTTTTCCGCGGCGATCGCCCCTGCCACCGCCCGCGCCGACTGCGCCTCCAGAAATACCGGCTGGCTTACATACCCGAGCGCTGCCAGGATCAGGGCCAGGCAAAGGACCGCAGCCAGAGTCCTCCCCTCCAGGCGGAATGGGCGCACTCTCCACGGCTCGACCTGTTTCGCCGCTGCCAGTGCGTCCGCCAACTGCCTATCCCCCCAGAATGTTCCATTGGAATCATCCCCGGAAACATGGTGCAGATCGAGCGCGGTGCTGACCCGCTCGCGCAGGCCAAAGGCGCGGTCGAACCGGCGCGCCAGCCCCAACCGGTCCCGGCGCCAGAGTAGCGCGGTCGCCCCGGCCAGGAACAGGCCGGCCAGGGCCAGCCCGCCTGCCAGCATCCAGAATTCCACGCTCAACAGGAGCCGCCGGGAGAGCAGGAAGAGGGCCGCCAGGACAGCCGCGCCCAGGCCGGCGGCCAGCCCACGCAATCCCCAGCGGACTGCCTGCCTTTGCTGGTGCCAGCGCAGCCACCCATCCAAAATCGAATTTAGCTCATCCCATTCCATATTTTCTCTGAGTTCTCCGTGTGCACTGTGGTAAAAGTTCTTTACCTCGCTCGCCTCCGCACAAATCGGATTGCAAAATAAATCAGCACCGCACTGAAGAGAAGGTTGATAATCGTATAGGGGATCCATGGCGAGATCAGCGTTACCGAAGCGCCGTTGCGCAGGGTCTGCTGGTACGAAAAGAGGGTATGCTGGTCGAGGAGCAACGCCTCCGATGCTACCGCGGTCGCGATGGGATGAATCGAGACAAGGGACCAGCCCAGCAGAAGCAGTGCCTGCTCCGTTCCCGGACTGAGGTTGTTGTTAAACGACCCGGAAATCAGGGGGCCAAAAAAGCCCGAGAGGATCAAGGCCATCATCGGCAGGCCAAATATGGTGAGGATCGGGAAGGCATAGCCCAGCACCGTCGAAGCCAGCGTGCTCTTCATCAGGCCTGAGAAAAACAGGCCTACTGCGCAGAAATTGATCGTGGTGACGATCAGCAGCAGGGTCCCGATCGCCACCTCTTCCGGGGCGACGCCGCCGAACAGGAAGGCCAGGCTCTCCAGGGGCAGCGCGGCGAGCAGGAGCAGGAGCATGAAGACCAGGGCGGATGAGAATTTGCCCAGCGCCAGAGAGCGAGCCGGCAGGAGCGTGGTCTGGAGAAGGTCCAACGTCTGTCGGTCGCGCTCGCCTGAGATGGCTCCCGAGGTCAGCGCCGGGGCGATAAAGGTGATGCCAACTAACTGCATACCGACCACCACCGCGAAAACCACCTTGCCGATCAACTGGCGAGTATTGGTCAGCGCCGCCGGGCTGCGGTTGATCGAGCTCAGGTAGAGAAAATAGACCAGACCGACCATCAGGGCCAGGGCAAGCAGATAGAGGGTCAGGATGAGGAATGCCCGCCGCCCGCGCATCCGCGAGCGCAGTTCCTTGACCATCACCGGATTGCCGCGCAGCCAGAGCAGTAGCCGCTGGCCGAAATTCGGCCGCGGTGAGGATTGCTTCAACGCTTCAGGGGTTACCAGGTTCTCAGCCATCGTTCGCTCAGGTCACCAGTCCCTTCGTGGCGCGCATGAAGACCGCTTCCAGGTCGCGGCTCTCGGCCGAAAAGCGGACCACCTGAACCCCGGCCTGGACTAGCCAGGCCAGGATCTGGCTCAACGCCTGATCGTCGCCGATGAACTCCAACTCCAGGCGGCAGCGCCCGTTCTGGCCGCCGATTTCCTTGAGGGCGCTGACCGCCGGCAGGCTCTCCAGCAGCTTGCGGGCGGTTTCCAGGTTGTCGAGCAGGGTGATCTCTACCGTGCGGCGCGGCATCACCTGCTGCTGGAGGGCCTCCAACTCCCCAACCGCTACCAGTTTACCGGCTTCGAGAATCCCCACCCGGGTGCAGATCTCGGCCACGTCGGCCAGGATGTGGGTCGAGAAAAAGATCGTCTTGCCCATCCGCGAAAGCTGGACGAGCAGCTCGCGGATCTCTACCCGCGCCCGCGGGTCCAGACCTGAGGCCGGCTCGTCGAGGATCAGCACCTGGGGATCGTGGATCAGGGTCCGCGCCAGGCTCAGGCGCTGCTGCATCCCCCGCGAGAGGCTTTCGAGCATGTCCTCGCGGCGGTGGCTCAAATCGACCAGCTCGAGCAGGTCGCCGATCAGTCCCGGGCGGACGCTCTCCGGTATGTGATAGCACGCGGCGAAGAAATCCAGGTATTCCCAGACCTTCATGTCCCGGTACAGACCAAACACATCTGGCATATAGCCAACCAGGCGGCGAACCCCGGCAGGTTCCTTGCTCACCAGATGGCTGCCGATCCGGACTTCACCCGCGCTGGGCTCCAGCAGGGTGGCCATGATGCGGATGGTCGTGGTTTTGCCGGCCCCATTAGGCCCGACGAAGCCAAAAATCTCACCGTTTTCTACCTCCAGGTTCAACCCGTCGACTGCGGTTCTCCCTCCGTAGCGCTTGGTCAAATTCTGGATCTCAATCACAGGCCCCATCGCGACCTCACGGCTCCACCAGTATTGATAAATCGACTCTCTCGAAGGTCGCTGGCTGCCCGGAATTCGTGTTTTCGATGTGCAGGCGGACCTCCCCTTCCGGGCTGACATATTTTTGAGGGCTGGCGATGGAGTAATTTCCCCAATGGCCAGTGTCCTGCCCGGTCCATTCCTGGCCTTCGAAATCCCACAGGGAAACCTTGAAAGGGATCTGCCCCGTGTCACCGTGGTTCGCCAGGTGCAGGGTCAGCTCCTTCACTGAATGAAAAGCGATTTCACGCGCCGGGCGGAAAGCCAGACTGAAGCTGCCCTGGCTTAGCGCAAAATTATATGGCGACGCATCTGGCTGGCTGCTGTCCAGCACGCTCCAGGTGAACATCCCCGGTTGGAGCAGCGCCTGGCCGCCCGCCAGCTTCAGGTTGCTGTCCAGCCGCACCAGGTAGAGGGTCAGGTCGGAGGGGGTGAATTTCTGGCCTCCCAGGCCGGCGTCGATCAGCGGAGTGCTGCTCCAGCCCGCCAGGTAGATCTGGCCTTGTGTGCCCGATCCGCTGAAACCGGTGTAACCCGCCAGGGCGGTAAGCAGGGAATACCGCTGGTAGGTGCTGGCGCTGCTGTAATAATCCGGTCCGCCCGTCAAAGCGGTCATCCAGGAGTACCCGCCAGGGTATCCTGGACCATAATATTTATATAGACCCGAAGCGGCGAGTGCTTGAGAGTTCCCTGCATAAGTCGCCTGGTTGTCCATCAGCAGGTGAGTCTCGACCGGCGTGCGGCTACCCGGCGCTAAGGTGCCCAGCTCTTGAGCGCTGCCCGGCGCGAGCAGGACGGCATGTTCGAGGGTCAGCCTGCTGTTATTATTGATCTCGCCGCGCAGAACGGCGTCGCTGCTGTTCAGGGAGAGATCCAGCGTTGCGGTGAGCTCCGGCGTGGGCACGCTGCCCACTACGGCGACCGCTTCTACCGCACCGATATCCACGTGGATGTTACGTACCTGGACGTCGCCAGCCGCCAGCCAGGTTACATCCCAGTCCCGCGAGGTCTGTAGCCCTTGGGGGACCGAATTTTCGGGGATCGGGTGGGCCAGAATCCCCTTCCCGATCTGGAGCGAATACGTCGATCGGCCGGGGGAGAACAGGCCCACCAGGCCATCGACCCGCGCCCGGTCCTCGCCCGTGTAGGCCTGGACCACCGCCAGGCGAGTCAGCACGGGCTGTTTTCCCCGGCCGAACGAACCGACCCCAAACGCCAGGCCACTGAATGCCAGCGCCAGCACCGGGATGGTCGCCCAGGCCAGCTCGCGGTGTTTCACCCGGCGCAAAACGAAGAAATTGACCGGGCCGATCACTGCCACGTAGACCAGCAGGAACCCGATCACCTCGAGCGGGTGCGGCAACTGAAGATTGGGCAGGCTGTTGACCGCGGTTAGTGCTGATTCCCAGTTCTGGAAGCCCCCTGCCCAGTCCGGACGGACCAGCGGGCGATCGAACAGCTTGCGGTAGAAGTCTTCGCGCCCCGCCCATTTGGCGAACGGGCCAGCGGCGGGGTCGAATGTCAGGTATACCACCTCGCCCAGCTCCATAGGCCGAACTGCGATCAGCGGGGCATCCGCCTCCCCGGCCAGGATTTGTGTTCCCGTCTGCAACCCTCCACGGACCACCATCGCCGGACCGTCCAGCGTTTCGGATCGACCGCTGAAGCGGGCCAATTCGCTGAGGTCCGCCAGGGATTGGGTCCCTTCGGGCTGCAGCGGGAGCAGCGCCTTTAGCCCGGCCGCCGAGCGTTGCCAGGCCGGCCCGCCGGCGACCACCATCCGCCCGCCGCCGGCTACCCATGCCGCCAGCGCTGACTGCTGGGCGGGGGCCAGGGTGCCGGTATCGGCTCCAGAGACGATCAGCGTATCGAACGCCTCGAGGACCGCCGGGTCCTCCGGCAGGTCCGCAGCCTGAAGCTGGGCGACGTAAGTCCGCCCACTGGGCGGGTTCAGCCTGCCTAACACGTTGAACGGCGTGGAGGCATCCCCGAGGACTCCAAACAAACGGTCGGTGGGGCTCAGGCAGTCCAGGTCGGCTTTCACGCCGGAAACCTCTTTCCCAGCGGAGAAAAGGTGGACGATAACCCCGTCCAGGTAGTTTTCGGGGAAGAGCAGGACCGTCACGGTTTTACGCGACTGGACCGGCAGGCTGATTTCCTGTGCATAGATCCGTTTGGTATTCAGAGGGGGCGTTTGCTGGACTTCCAGGCGGCCGCTCAGATCCGCGCCGCTGTTCTCGAGCGAGACGCGGATCGGGATCCAGGTGTTGGCGCGGCAAAACCCGCCGTAGCCGGCCTGGACGTCCATCTTTAAACCCGGCGGAGTCTGCGCCCGGGCAGCCAGCGGCGCCAGCCCCAGGGAGAACACCACCAGGGCCGCTGCCATCCAGACCTTTTTAAACAAGCCGTTCCGCATGATCCCTCTCCCCCACCCTGGACGGAATCGCCGAGAAAAATGTTCCATTTCACACCCAAGCCAGCCCCTCCGATCTAGACAAATTGTATTGTATCAGAATTCCGCCCCCGCCATCTCGCACACAGGTGCCGCCCGGTAACCGGACCATTGAATCTCAACGATATAGCGCATGCGTCTCGAAGATCCCCGGAGGGGGCCGCTTGCGCTCTGGCAGGTCGGTCGAGACGACCGACCTTGTAGCGCATGCCTCCTCGCAGATCCCCGAAGGGGGCGGTTTGCGCTCTGCTAGACCAGCCAGGAACAAGAGATGTAACGCATGCCTACTGGCTTGCGCTCGGGTAGATCGATCAAGAATAAGCCAGTCCCTAACGGGATCTTCGAGAGGCATGTTCTATAATCCACGGATCTTCACCGCACAAAA
>Ga0335070_10001425_pt1 | contig 27575 bp, 28 predicted proteins | sample Lox_Sample_13_FD_206722 | JGI IMG/M metagenome (GOLD analysis project Ga0335070, IMG submission 206722) | Soil microbial communities from Loxahatchee National Wildlife Refuge, Florida, United States - Lox_Sample_1.3 | ecosystem: Environmental > Terrestrial > Soil > Wetlands | place: USA...
GCCCTGTGGGCCGCGGGCGAGATCAGGAAGCGCACCAACGGCCGCTACGAGATCGACGTCTTCCCCGCCTCGACGCTCGGCAAGGAGACCGACATCAACCAGGCGCTCTCGCTGGGCACCATCGACATCATCTACACGGGCATGGCCTTCGCCGGGCGCGAGTACCCGCCCATGTCGATCGCCTCGGGGCCGTTCATCTTCCGCGACTTCGACCACTGGCAGAAATTCCGGGAGGGGCCGATCTTCAGGGAGCTCGCCCAGGGATACGAGAAGAAGAGCGGCAACCACATCGTGGGCTACACCTACTACGGCCAGCGCCACCTCACGGCCAACAAGATGGTGACCAAGCCCGAGGACATGAAGGGCATGAAGCTGCGCGTGCCCGACGCGCCGCTCTTCGTGATGTTCCCGCGCGCGGTCGGCGCCAACCCCACGCCCATCGCCTTCGCCGAGGTCTACCTCGCCCTGCAGAACGGCACCGTGGACGCGCAGGAGAACCCGCTGCCCACCATCGATGCGAAGAAGTTCTACGAGGTGCAGAAGTACATCATCCTCACCGGGCACATCACCGAGTCGCTGGTGACGGTCGTGGCGGGCTCCACGTGGTCGAAGCTCGACGAAGCCGACCGGAAGATCTTCTCCGACGTGCTGTGGGAAGCGTCCACGCGCGCGACCAGGCAGATCGCCGACCAGGAGAGCAGGCTCGCGGCGGACTTCGAGAAGCGCGGCAAGACGGTGGTGAGGGTGGATCGCGGCCCGTTCATCAAGGCGGTGCAGCCCTCGCTCACCTCGCCCGACGCGCCGTGGCCGCGCGAGCTCTACGACCGCGTGGAGGCGATCAAGTAAGTAAGATGGGGTCCGGGAGGGCCCCATCATGAAAACGACAACATTGTTGTTCGTGGCGCTCGCGGCGATCCACACGCCTGCGCCTGCGCAGCTCTTCAAGTGCACGGGCAAGGACGGCAAGGTGACCTACCAGGCCGAGCCCTGCCCGGAGACGGCGACGGAAAAGTCGGTGAAGCCGCCGGCCGCCGGTCCGGACTCCGCCCCCGGCAACGCGGCGGCGGCGAAGGAAGGCTGGACGCCGGCGACCATCACCAACGCGAAGAACGGCTGCGTCGAGGGCGGGATGCGCAACGCCCGCCTCACGTGGGAACGAACGAAGCGGGGCACGTTCCCGGAGAGCGAATACCAGTCCTCATCCGAGGCGTTCTGCTCGTGCCTCGCGCGGCGAGTGAGCTCCGCGGTCACCCTGAAGGAGTTCGCGGCGAACGCCGATGCGATCATGACCCGCTATGGAAACGAAGCCGTCAACGGCGGCGAGTGCCGGCCCACCGGCATCCTGGCGAAGGACTGGGGAAGCCAACATTGATTCAAGACGAGGACCGAGCATGAGCGTGAGGATCGAGAAGAACGGACCCGTGTGGACGGTGATCCACGACCGGCCCGAGGCGCGCAACGCGATGGACCCGGCGAGCGCCGATGCGCTTACCGCCGCATTCCTGGAATTCGACGCCGACAAGAGCGCGTCGGTGGCCGTGTTCTGGGGCGCGGGCGGCTATTTCTGCGCGGGCTGGGACTTGAAGTACGTGAGCACGCTCGATGCGAAGCATCCGCTGGGCGAGCTCGACATTCCCACTGCGGGATCGCGCGGCAACGGCGGCGAGATCCCGCGCGGGCCGCTCGGCCCTTCGCGCCTCGAGCTCGACAAGCCCGTGATCGCCGCGATCGAGGGCCCCGCGGTGGCAGGCGGCATGGAGCTGGGCCTGTGGTGCGACTTCCGCGTGATGGCCGACGACGCGTACTTCGGCGTCTATTGCCGGCGCTGGGGCGTGCCGCTCATCGACGGGGGCACCGTGCGCCTGCCGCGCATCGTGGGCCAGGGCCGCGCCCTCGAGATCATCCTCACGGGGCGCAAGGTGCCTGCCGACGAGTGCCTGCGCCTCGGGCTGTGCGAATACGTGACGCCCAAGGGCGGCGCGAGGGCGAAGGCCGAGGCGCTCGCCCAGGAGATCGCGCGCTTCCCGCAGGTGTGCGTGCGGGCGGACCGGCGCTCGGCGATCAAGAGCCAGGGCCTCTCGATACGGGATGGGCTCATCCAGGAGTGGTACAACGGCCGCGAAGCCCTCGTGAAAGACGGCGTGGCAGGCGCCTCGCGGTTCAAGGGCGGCCTGGGCCGCCACGGAGACTTCGGCAAGATCCGCTGAGCGCGAGGACCCGCCCGCCGCCTAACCCGCGAGCTTTCCCCGGATCATCGCGACGGCCTGCTGCAGCAGCTCCCCCTGCGGCAGCTGGCCCCCGGGGCTCAGCTTGTCCACGAGCTGGGGCAGCACGGCCGCGAGCTGCGAGGCCGCGTCGGAATGGGAGAGGCCGGCGCGGGCCGCGAGGTTCTTCACGACATCCGAACCCAGGACGCGCTGGATGTCGTCGGCCGAGATCGGATGGTTGGCTCCCGTGCCGATCCACGACTTCACCGCATCGCCCAGCCCCGCCTGGTTGAACTGGTCGAGCAGGCCGTTCAGCCCGCCCGGATGCTGCTGGAGCAGGCCGAGCGCATGGGACGCAAGGCCGCCGAGCGAATCGTTGCCGGTACCGCCAAGCGCGCTGCGAAACGTATCGAATAGACTCATGAGTTCCTCCTAGACGTCCTTCACCGCGTCGGTCATCACCCAGCCACCGTCCACGCCGCCCGGCAGCATCTGGCCCACGTCCTCGCCGACCTCGCGCTCGATGAGCGCGTTGAGCTTGGCGTTCATCGCCTCGACGAGCTCCCCGTTCTTCTTCGCATCCGCGGCGAGGTTGCTGGTCTCGAGCGGATCGGCCTGCAGGTCGAAGAGCTCCACGTCGTTCACCCGGTAGAGCGCCTCCAGCGACTTCGGCTGGTTGTGCTGCCTCGGGGAGAAGTATCGCGTGAACTGGTAGCGGCCGTCGAAGACGCTGCGGATCGCGCCACGCTTCGTCGCGTCGGGCTTCAGCGCGCCGCTCTTCGCCGCCTCCTGCATCTTCGCCTTCCCGTCGGGGCCGCTCGTGAGCAGGCTCACCGCCTTCTGCATGAAGTCGCCGTCGAGGTAGGCGAACATGTTGTAGCAGAAGAGCGCGCCGTCACGCACCGCCCCGGGCGCCGCCTTTTCGGGCTCGGCGAGCACCGGCGCGAAGCTCCTGCCGGGCAGGCCCTTGCCGATGGCCGCCTGTTTCTCGGGCGGCGCGCCGGTGAGCTCGAGCAGCGTGGGCGCCACGTCGAGGTGCGAGGTCACCGCGGCGCAGCGCCTGCCGCCCGCGTACGCCGGGTGCACCACGATGAGCGGCACGTTGTTCTGCTCGCGGTACGAGGTCGCTCCCTTCGAGTGCAGGCGGTGCGCGCCGTCCAGGTCGCCGTGGTCCGAGGTAAGCACGATGATCGTGTTCGACGCGAACCCGAGGTCGTCGATCTCGTCCAGCAGCGGCGCCATGCTGCGATCGACGTCGCGCAGGCAGTTGAGGTAATAGTCGTGGCGCCGCTTCCAGCGCCAATCCTCGTTCGCGATGTTGCCGGTGAGCCCGTCGTGCGAACGGATGTAGTCGAGATGGCACCTGGGGCGGCCGGGCGCATCGAGCGCCTGCGTGTAGGTCGCGGGCAGGTCGGCTCCCCATGCCTTGGCGTAGAAGGGATCCGGTGGCTCGGGACGGATGTGCCCCAGGATCTTCCCCGCCTGCACGGGCTCGCCCGGCCGATCCGTGTTGATGAACATGATGTCGTGCGGGTTCACCAGGTTCACCGCGAGGAACCACGGCTTCTTCCGGGCGGCGAGGTCCATGCCCCGGCCGCGCAGCCAGCTCACCGCCATCGCCGAGGTGATGGAGTCGTGCAGGTAGCCGCCACGGTCGTGCGCGATGATGTCGCCCACGCCCATGTAGTCGGAGAATCCATAGGCCTCCATCTCCTTGGTGAAGATCCTGGCGGGAGAGCCCAGCTCGTTGACGGTCTCGAACTCCTTGGCGAGGTGCCACTTGCCCTTGTAGGCCGTGTAGTAGCCCGCGTCGCGCAGCATGTGGCCCACGGTCCTCAGGTCCGTGGACATGCTGCTGATCCACGGGAAGTTCGTGTTGTCGAACATCTTCGTGTGCTGGATGTGCTGCCCGGTGTAGAGGACCGACCGCGAGGGCGTGCACACGCACGAGTTGATGCGGTGGTTCTCGAACACGATGCCCTTCTTCGCGAGGCGCTCGTGCGCGGGAAGGCGATAGGCCGCCGGCAGCTCGCCCGGCCGGAAGTAGCGCTCCTGGTCGGTGAGGATGAAGAGGAAGTTGTACGGGCCGCCGCCGCGCGGTGCGGCCCCGGCTCCCGGCGATCCCTGCGTTTCCGAAGAAGCCGAGGCCGTCGTCGCGCCCGAGAAGGCCGCGGCCACGGCGCCCGCGCCGATCGCCTTCAGCGCATCACGCCGCCCGGCGTCCATCGGCTGCAAATCCACTTTCTTCTCCATCGATCTCGTGCCTCCCGTCCCCGGATGGTAAAGCATCCCGATTGCCGGCCCCCGGGCGGCATGGCACCAGCGTGCAATGGCTCGGCATCTTCTCTAGACTCCGGCGGGTGGCACCCCACTACGGCGTCATCATCGTCGGGCTCGGCGCGATGGGCAGCGCGGCCGCGTTCCACCTCGCGCGGCGCGGCGAGCGCGTGCTGGGCATCGACCGCCACGCGCCGCCCCACGCGCTCGGCTCGTCGCACGGCCAGACGCGCATCATCCGCGAGGCGTACTTCGAGGACCCGGCGTACGTGCCGCTGGTGCAGAGGGCCTACGAGCTGTGGAGCGAGCTCGAGAGCGAGGCCGGCGCAAAGCTCTTCGTGAAGACCGGCGGCCTCATGATCGGCCGGCCCGAGGGTGTCCTGGTGTCGGGCGCGCTGCGAAGTGCGCAAACGCATGGCCTGGCGCATGAAGTCCTCGAGGGCGCGGAGGTCGCGCGGCGCTTTCCGGCGTTGAGGCCCGAGCCCGGCATGGTCGCGGTGCACGAGCCGCGCGCAGGCATCCTCTTTCCCGAAGCCTGCATTGGCGCGCACCTTTCGCTCGCCGCGAAGAACGGCGCCGAGATCCGCACCGGCGAGACCGTGACGAGCTGGAAAGCCGATGCGCAGGGCGTGTCGGTCTTCACTTCCGCTGGAACCTATCGCGCCGAACGGCTGGTCATTGCCGCCGGCGCTTGGACGCGCGAGCTGCTCGCCGACCTCGATCCGCCCCTCAGCGTGGAACGGCAGGCGTTGTTCTGGTTCGACCCCGAGGGCGATCGCGAACGGTTCTCCGCCGGCCGCTGCCCCGTGCACCTGTGGGAATTCGACGAAGGCCTGTTCGCGTACGGCTTTCCCGACCTGGGAGAAGGCGTGAAGTTCGCGCGGCATCATCGGGGCATGACGGGCTCGCCCGATACGCTCCCGCGTGAAGTCACCGCGAGCGAGACCGGGGATATCCGGCGCCTTCTCGCGCGGTTCCTTCCGGGCGCGGCGGGAGCGCTGCGCTCGAGCGCGGTCTGCTTCTACACCAACACGCCCGACGAGCACTTCTGGATCGACCGGCACCCGGCCCATGCGAACGTGATCGTCGCGAGCCCGTGCTCGGGACACGGCTTCAAGTTCGCCGCGGTCGTGGGCGAGATCCTCGCTGCCCTCGCGCGCGGCGGCGATCCGGGCTTCGACCTCGGCCTCTTCAGGACGCGCTGGTAAGCGAGCGGCGCCTCAGCACCGGATGACTTCCTTCACCACCGCGCGGGCCTGCGTGCGCAGGAAATCGTGCGCCACATCCCTCATGCGGCCGGCGCGCCACGCCATGCGCACGTCGAACGACACCGGGGGCGATGTGACGTGGACCAGCTGGATGTCGAAGATCGGCCGGGCCGCGAGGGCGAGGCTCTTCGGGACCAGGCCGATCAGGTCCGACTGCCGCGCGACGGCCAGCACCTCGAGGAATTCCGAGACTTCCAGGACCACCTCGGGACGCGAGCGCGCCCACTCGCGCACGCCCTCGACCGGATGCTCCTCGAGCTCGACGCGCGGGCGCAGCGCCACGAATTGCCATTGGCGTGCGAGGGCGGCGCGCGTGCGCGGGCCCCGCGTGGCCGGATGGCCGCGCCTCGCGACCGCGACGAACGAATCCTTCAGCAGGTGCTCCTGCTCCAACCCGTGCCCGCGCAGCGGCATCCAGTCCACGGCGAGGTCGAAGCGGCCGGTAACGAGCCCGTGCTCGAGCTCGATGGGGCGCGAGCGGGTACTGAAGGCGAGCACGATACCCGGCGCCGCCGCCTTCATCGTCTCGAGCAGGCGCACGGCGACGAGTGGCCCCATCGGATGCGGTATCGCGATCGAGAAACGCCGCTCGGAGGTCTTCGGGTCGAAGCCGCGCCCCTCGGACACCGCCTGGCGCACCAGCGAGAGCGCCTCGGCGAGCTTCGCGTAGACCGCATCGGCCACCGGCGTGGGCCGCATGCCGCGCGCCTGGCGGATGAAGAGCTCGTCGCGGAAGGCCGCGCGCAGCCGCGAAAGCGCGTGGCTCACCGCCGGCTGGGTGATGGAAAGGCGCACCGCCGCCTTCGAGAGGCTGCGCTCCTCGTAGGCCGCCTCGAAGACCGGCAGCAGGTTGAGGTCGACGGCGCGAAGGTTAAGCATGGTGCATATCACATATGACAACTCATCAGTAGCGTGAATATATCACGGCGCCTAGGATCGAAGGCAAGCCAGTGGAGGGCTGCCGTGAAGACGATCCCGATGGACATGCCGACCCCGAAGCGCGCGCAGCGCCTGCGCACGCTGTTCAACCTGATGAGGAGCCTGCACGGCTCCAGGCGGCCCTTTGCCGCCCGCGTGGACGAGCCGGCCTACATCGCCCTGCTGCCCGAGGCGCCGCGCCGCGAAGCGCGCGACGACTTCGTGCGCGACCTGCAGGATGCGGTGGCGATGTACGCGAACCAGCTCGCCGCGGTGCACGCCACCTACGACGGCAGCCTGGTGACCTACCACGTGCGCGGCTACGAGCGCCGCGCGGCGTAAGGGCCGGTGCCTGGGCACCGGCCCGGGTGGAACGCTACTTCTTGGGGGCGGCAGCCGGCGCGGAGGCGTCGGCCACGCACTTCTTCACGAAGCTCGTCTTGGCGGCACCCGCGAGCTTCTTGTCCGCGGCCTGGGTCTCGCACATCTTGGTCGAGTCCGCGGCGGCGTCCTTCTCGCACTTCTTCATGAAGCTGTCCTTCGCGGCCCCGGCAAGCTTCTTCTCGGTGGCCTGCGCTTCGCAGGTGGCGGCCTGGGCGGCGGAGGCGAACAGGGCAAGGGCGAGCGCGGCGGCAAGGGCGGCGGATTTCATGGTCGTTCCTTTCTCGTTTGTGGGCCAAATCAGGCCATTCTAGGCCGAGCCGCCTGCTGCCGCCACGCCGAGGGCGGCTTGCCGACGACACGCTTGAACGCCTTGGCGAACGCCGCCTCCGACTCATAGCCCACGTCCTGCGCCACCGATGCCACGGTGGCGTTGGTATCGCGCAGCAGCGCGGCCCCCACCTGCATGCGCCAGTTCGCGAGGTATTGCATGGGCGGCTGCCCGATCATCTCCGCGAATCGCTCGTGCAGCGCAGAGCGCGAGAGCCCGACCTGGCGCCCCAGCTCGTCCACCGTCCACGCGGCAGCCGGCTTCTCGTGCATCAATGCGAGCGCGCGCCCCACGTACCGGTCGCGCATCCCCGCGAGCCAGCCGCGGCTGTCCTCGGGAAGCCCGTCGACGTAGCGGCGCACCGCGTCGATGAACATCATCTCGCTCATGCGCTCGAGCATCGCATCGCCGCCCGGGCGGCGGCCCCGCGATTCCTCCACCAGCTGGCGCAGGAACTGGGCGATCCAGTCCTGGCCCTCGCCCGCACGAAGGCGCATCAACCGGGGAAGCGTGGCGATCAACGGATTGAAGGGATGCAGGTCGCAGCCCAGGAAGCCGCAGACGAGCGTCGTGTCGCCCTCCCCGCCCTCCTGCGCGTCCAGGTTGATCGTGAAGGGCCTGCGCTCCCTGGGCAGCCCGAAGAAGGCCGCGGAATCGGCCGGGGCACGCATGCCGGGCGCGCTGGACATGACGTGCGCGTCGCCCTGCGGGAAGAGCACCACGTCGCCCTCCTCGAGGCGCACCGGCTTCTCGCCCACCACGGCACTCCAGCACGCGCCGTGGGTGACCACGTGATACTCGATCACGTGCTCCGCTCCCGGAATCACCGCGGCCGCGATCTCGCGCGCCGGGGGCGCTTCCGCGGCCCACGTGCGCCCGCCGCTCACGTTGAAGTAGATGGCGCCCCGCAGGCGGACGCTGCGCAGCACGTCGGAAAGGATGTCGGTGCCCATGGCGTGGATTTTCGGGCAAGTCTGGCGGATTCGCGGCATGGATCGCAAGGCCCGGATGCCAATCGAGGACTCCCGGCCAAGGACCGGCGACTTTTGGAAGGGCGCGAGGGCCGGACCCGCGGGGATACTGCACTCCCCTCGCCGAGCGGCGAGCTTTCGACTCCACGGAGACTCTTCATGAGCGCAATCGACGGACTGGCAGCACCCCGCGAACGCAATTCGCCGGGCCCCGACTTCACCGCCATCAAGGCGAAACAGCAGGCGACCTGGGCGAGCGGCGACTTCGCCGTCATCGGCACCACCCTGCAGATCGTCGGCGAATCCCTCGCCGAAGCGACCGACATCTGCGCGGGCGAGCGGGTGCTCGACGTCGCGGCCGGCAACGGCAACGCCACGCTCGCCGCCGCGCGCCGCTTCGCGCGCGTGACCTCCACCGACTACGTGCCCGCGCTGCTCTCCAAGGGCAAGGCGCGCGCCGACGCCGAGGGATTGAACGTGACCTTCCAGGTGGCCGACGCCGAGCAGCTCCCCTTCGATGACGCGAGCTACGACGTGGTGCTGTCCACGTTCGGCGCGATGTTCACGCCCGAGCACGCGCGCCCCGCCGAGGAGATGCTGCGCGTGACCCGTCCGGGCGGCCGCATCGGGCTCGCCAACTGGACGCCGGAGGGCTTCATCGGCCAGCTCTTCAAGGTGATCGGCGCGTACGTGCCGCCGCCCGCGGGCCTCAAGTCGCCCGCGCTGTGGGGCACCGAGCCGCACATCGTGTCGCTCTTCGGCTCGCGCGCGGCCGACATCCGCTGCGTGCGCAAGAACTTCAACTTCCGGTACCTGGACAGCGCGCACTGGATCAAGGTGTTCCGCGACTTCTATGGACCGACGCACAAGGCGTTCGCCGCGCTGGACACCGCCAAGCAAGGCGCGCTCGAGCGCGACATCACGGACTTGCTCGAGCGGCTGAACGTGGCCGGCAAGCGCGCGCTGGTGGTCCCCGGCGAGTACCTGGAGGTGGTGGTCGTGAAGCGCTAGCGGGGAGCGCGGCCCATGGCCGCGAGCTCCTTCGCGAGGCGCGCGAAATCGGGATTGCCGGGCTCGAGCTGCACGAGGAGCTCGGCCCGCTTCGCGGCCTTCGCGAACTGGCCGGCCTCGCGCTCGTAAGAGACCAGCGCCAGCAGGATCTCGCGGTCATAGGGATGGCGCGCCAGCCCGGCCTCCAGGACGCGCGCCGCGTCCGCGGGCTTGCCGGAATCGTGCAGCGCGATGCCATAGACGAACGCGTAGCGCGCGTTGTCGGGATCGAGGCGCGCCGCATCGGCCAACGACGCGAGCCCTTCGGGCTTGCGCTTCTGCCGGAAGAGCGACAGCGCGAGGGCGTAGCGCGGCGCGGCCGCCCGCGAGTCCGCCTTGATGGCCTCGCGCAGGACGCGCTCGACCTCGCCCTCCATTCCGCGGGCGCGGTAAAGATCGGCGAGGTTGATCGAAGCCGCGGCGTAGGTGGGGTCGAGCTCCAGCGCCGTTCGATAAGCGGCAAGCGCCTCCTCGTATTGCCCCTGGGCCGCCGCGAGCGAGCCCAGCTCGGACTGTCCCTCGGGCCGGTCGGCATTGAACTGCGCCGCGGCGACGAACTCGTCCAGGGCCCGCGTGAAGGCAACGCGGTCCTCCGCGGCGAGGCGCGATTGCGTTTCGCCCGGGAGGCCGCGCGCAGCCTCCATCCTCACCTCGCGCACCGGGTCCGTGAGCGAGGGCGGCAGCAGCTTCAATCGCAGGTCGGGACCGGCGTCGCGCAGCGCGCGCAACGCCGCGGCGCGAACCAGCGGATCCGGATCGACGCGCGCCTTGTCGAGCGCGGAGAGCGTCGAAGGCCCCGGGTTGCGAAGCAACGGCGCGATGGCGCTCGCGCGCGCGATGCCCGGCTGGCCGGCATCGGTCACGAGGCTCGCGAGCTTCGCCGAGGCCCCCGGCGCCCCGCGTTCGCCCGCCGCGAGCGCCTCGGCGAAGGCCTGGTAGCCGGGTTTGCGTTGCGGGTACCAGCGCGCCACCGCATCGGCCCCCCACTTCGCCGGCTTCCCCGTGTGGCACTGGGTGCACGCATTCGGCGTGCCGAGCGAAACGCTGCGATCGGGCCGCGGGATGCGCATCGAATGATCGTGCCGCGGATCGACGACCATGTACGTGGTCGTGGGCATGTGGCACGAGGCGCACGCGGCACCCGCCGTGCCCGGCTTGTGGTGGTGGTGCTCCTGCGTATCGAAGCGCGCCGGCGCGTGGCATTGGCTGCAGACCGCGTTGCCCGGCGCGCGCAGCTTCTGCCCGTGCGGCTCGTGGCAATCCGAGCAGGTCACTCCGCTCGCGTGCATCCGGCTCTGCAGGAACGAGCCGTAGTTGTAGACCTCGTCGCGCATCTGGCCGTCGATGTAGTAGAGGCCCGGCTCGATCATCGCGGCGCGGAAAGCATCGCCCAGCGCGGCCCCCGGTTGCCACGCGTCGGAGAATTGCCCGCGGCGCGCGTGGCAGCGCGCGCAAGTCTCGATCTCGCGGTTCGACGTGCGCGGCTTCGAGCGTGCGGCGGTGCCCGGCGTGGCATCGGTCGTATTCCAGGCGACGCCGCGGCGCTCATCGAGCACCACGGAAAGGCCCGCCGTCGCATCGGCGCGCCGCGCCCCGGCATCGAGCTTCGCCCACGCGACGTGGCGCGAGCCGGGGCCGTGGCACGCCTCGCAGCCCACGCTGACCTCCGACCACGTCGTCTTGTACGTGCGCGTCGCCGCGTCGTAGTTCTTGCGCAGGTTGGTCGAGTGGCAGTCCGCGCACTGGTAGTTCCAGTTCTGGTCGATCCCGGTCCAGTGAAGCGGATTGCCGGGCTTGGGATCGAGCTTGGGGTAGAGGTGGAACCAGCGTTGCCCTCCGGACGTCTTCGGCCGCGCGTCCCACGCGATGCCCAACGCCTGCATGCGCCCGCCCGGCAGCTCGACCAGGTATTGCTGGAGCGGATAGACGCCGAACGTGTAGCGGATCGCGAAGTCCGCGAGCTTGCCGTCGGGTCCGTCGGTGTTGACGAAATAGCGCCCGTCGCGCCGGAAGAAACGGCTGGAGACGCCGCCCTGCGTGAATCGCGCGCCCTCGAAGTTGCCGAGCACGGTGGCGGGGCTCGCCTCCTGCATCGCCTGCTCGTGCTGGGATCCACGCCACGCCTCGAACGCTTTCGCATGGCACTCGCCGCAGGCGACGCTGCCCAGGTACGCTGAAGGTTCCCGCGCGCCTTGTGCCGCGGTTTCGCCCTGCATCGCCGTGCCCAGCAGGCAGGCGACGGCGAGCGTGGCCGCCCTCATGGACTCGCGCGGCTTGTTCATGATCGGAATACAGTCTACCGGACCCAGGTCCCTGACGGCGGCGGCATCCGCCCGAGGAACACCGGGAGGAATACGAGGTCAACGATTGCGATGCGCCTCACCCGGACCGGCTTCCTGGCCGACTTCTACGTATATCCCTGCATCGTCGCAATCCTGGGCGCGCTGGCGATCGGCCGGGCTCCCCGCGACTGGCAGGCCTTGGGCGTCGCATTCCTGGCCGGCCTGTGCGCCTGGACGCTGCTCGAGTACCTCGTGCATCGATGGATCTTCCACCATGCGCCGTGGGTCCGGCGGCAGCATGCCGCGCACCACGACGATCCGAAGGCCCTCGTGGGCACCCCGACGTGGCTGAGCGTCGCGACCCTTTCAGTCGTCGTGATGCTGCCGTCGATGGTCGCCGAGGGTCTCGCGATCGGCAGCAGCTTCAGCGCGGGATTGGTGCTTGGCTACCTTTGGTACTGCATCGTGCACTACGGGGCGCATCACTGGCACGTCGCTCGGCACGGCTACTTCTCGCGGATGAAGCGCCGGCACGCCATACACCACCAGGTGGACGTCGGAAGCAATTTTGGCGTGACGACCTCGGTCTGGGACCGGCTGTTCGGAACTTGCCATCGCCAAGTCGCCGGCGGATGGCCACGCGCCCTGGGCATCACTTCGACGCGGCGGGTGCGCCGGCATGCAACGACTCGGCCAGGCTCTCCAGATTCTGGGGATGCACGCTGATCATCCCCTTGCGGGGACTGTCGATGTCCGCGATGAGCAGGAACGAGATCGACAGGATCACGGGAAGGATGGGAAGCAGGAAGCCTTCGACCCTGAAATTCTGCACGCCGTAGCCCAGCAGCAGGTTGCATGCGACGGCGATCGCGAGCATCAGGAGCCACGCCGCGACCGGGATCCGGTTCCACCAGGCCGCCTGCGTATAGCCCTGCGAGTTGATCACGTCGTTCATGCCGGAGACGACGAGGGCCATGACGGGGGTCTGCTGGGCGAGCGACGGAACCACCAGCGACGACCACAACTCGCCCTGCAGCTGCGCGGTGCGGGCGTTGACTTGCTGGAGCGGCTCCTCCTCGTGGGTGACGTAGAACTTGACGCGTTCGTCGAGGTAGGCCCTCAGCAGCGCGCGAACCTTCGCGGCGTCGGCTGCCGGCAGCAGGTCGGCGCGCAGGTATTCGGTGCCGATGGCGTTCGCCTCGGCCTCCTCGAGGTTCTTGCGCTGGTCGTAGCGGCTCACCGCCATCGAGAAGGTGAAGCCCACGATGAGGCCGAGCAGCGTGAGGCTCGCGGCGAGGATCAGGCCATAGCGCTCGCGAACGTCCTCGCCCACTTTTCGCAGGCGTGTCGCGACCATCATTCCGGCACGCGCGGAAATCCAGAGCGCCACCAGGGATACTACGAAGACGCGCAGCGGCTCGTCGACGATCATTGCCGGATCAGGCCCCCGCGCACGCCTTCGCGATCGCCGTGCAGAGGTCCTGGGCGCTTCGCCTGGTGACGTAGCGATGCCCCGAGGTGAGGGTCACGATCGATCGTCCCTCGCCCAGCTTGCTGTCCTTCACGACCTCGATCTGGACGATGTGGTCGATGGCCAGGTGCAGCTTGATGCTGCGCCTCGGCTCGTACGTCACGACGCGCATCCCTTCCTTGTCGCGCGAATCGGCGGAGAAGTCGTTCTCCACGATCGCCACGTCTTCGAGTATGTATTGTCCCGACATGTCAGTGCCCCGGCTGTGTGCGTGACCGAGCATATACCCATCGATCGCGCAGCGAGCGGGCTCGGCCCCTTGGGGCCATGGGGAGCAGCATCGACGCCGTCGAGCCCTATGCGCAGACGTAAATGCGCGTGACGCCCTCGCGTTGTGGAGCGAGCTCGGCCAGCGAGCGGCACCGCCCGTCGAAGCACAGCTCGTAGTCGCGCGCATAGGGCGAGCGCGTGAGGCGCAGCTCGTCATGCCAGCGCTGCGACGGCGCGTAGTGCCACCATCCGCCCTCGAGCCGAGCGTCCGGCGGCGGCTCCATTCCCGCGGCCGAGCCCTGGATCCTCGCCTCCGTGAGCTCGAGCCGCCGGCCCACGATGCGGTAGTCCTCCTCCCAGCGCACCTTCTCGATGGAGTGCGTCCACGCAAGCGTGAAGGATGGCGCGGACAGGGTGACCACCGCGCTCGCGGTGGCGAGGCACAGCAGGCTCATGCCGCGACGGGTTTGCGCGCCTTGAAGGAGTGGTACGCGAAGAAGGCCGCGCCCAACGCGAAGCCCGCCTCGTCGGTGAGCGGAACCGCGACCACCAGCAGCAGCGCCGATGCCGCGCTCACGAAACGCTCGGGCCAGTTGAGCGGCCCGCGCAGGTGGCCGATGGCCGCCGCGCCCCACAGGCCGATGGCCACGAGCGTCTTGAACACCATGTAGAGCGTGTCGTACCACGTGCCGCCCTGCATCATGAGCGAGGGATCGTAGACCGCCATGTACGGGATCACGAAGCCGGCGATGGCGATCTGCGTCGCCTTCACGCCGATCTTCATGTACGACTCCTTGGCGATCGACGCGGCGGCGAGTGCGGCCAGCGCCACCGGCGGCGTGAGGTCGGCCATGATGCCGAAGTAGAAGACGAACATGTGCGACACGAGCAGCGGCACCCCCAGCTTGAGGAGCGCGGGCGCCGCGATGGAGCTGGTGATGATGTAGTTCGGGATGGTGGGAATGCCCATGCCGAGGATCAGGCACACGATCATCGTGAGGAAGAGCGACAGGAACAGGCTCTTCGCGCCCACGTCGAGGATGAATCCGGCGAAGCTGCTCGCCGCGCCGGTGAGCGTGAGCATGCCGATGATGACGCCCACGATCGCGCAGGCGAGGCCGACGGGCAGCGCCTGCTTGGCGCCGTCGACGAGGCCCGCGCGCATCGTGCGAAGCGTCTCGCGGCCGCCGCGCACGGCGAAGTTCACGGCCACGAGCAACCCGATCACGGCGAGCACGGGCACCACGCCCCATTTCACGAAGCTCGCCGCGGCGACGCCCATCGCGATCCAGAAGAAATAGCGAAACGCCGTCGCTCCGAGCGTGGCCGCGATGCTGGCGCCGAGGATCAGCATCGACGTGAGCGCGAGGCCCGCCATGCCGGCGAACATCGGGGTGAACCCGTCGAAGAGCATCACCACGAGCGCGATGAGCGGCAGCAGCAGGTACCAGTTGTCGCGGATGGCGCGCCATGCGTTGGGCAGCTGGTCCTTCGGCAACCCCATGAGGCCCATGCGCCCGGCCTCGAGGTGCACCATCCAGAAGGCCGTCACGTAGTAGAGGATCGCGGGGATCACCGCGGCCTTGCAGATCTCGACGTAGGGAAGGTTCAGCGTCTCGGCCATGATGAAGGCGACCGCGCCCATCACCGGCGGCATGATCTGCCCGCCCATGCTCGAGGTCGCTTCCACGGCGCCGGCGAATTTCGCCGAGTAGCCGAAGCGCTTCATGAGCGGGATGGTGAACTGCCCGACGGTGAGCACGTTGGCCACGCCCGACCCGCTGATCATCCCCATGAAGCCCGAGGAGATCACCGCGACCTTCGCCGGGCCGCCGCGCGCGCCGCCCACGAGCCCGAGCGCCACGTTGTTGAAGAGGCGGATCATCCCCGCGTGCTCGAGGAAGCTGCCGAACAGGATGAAGAGGAAGATGTACGTCGCCGAGACGAGGGTCGGCGTCCCGTAGATGCCCTCGGTGCCGAGATAGAGCTGCGCGATCACCTGGTCGTAGCCGAACGGCCGGTGCGCGAGGACCCCCGGCAGGTGCTCGCCGAACAGCCCGTAGAGGAGGAAGAGCCCGCAGATGATGGGCAGCGCAAGCCCCAGCACGCGGCGCACCGCCTCGAACACCATCACGACCACCAGCACGCCGACCGCGAGATCGGCCGTGTTGGGGTCGGTGCGCTGGATGAGGTCGGCTTCGAAGATCCAGTGGTAGAAGCCGAGCGCGAAGCCGCAGGCGGCGACGAGCCAGTCGTACCAGGCGATCTTCGTGATGTCCGCGGCCTTGCGCGCGGGGTAGAGCAGGAAGGTGAGCAGCAGCAGGAAACCCACGTGCAGCGAGCGCGTGACCTGGCTCGACAACGGGCTGAACGCCGCGATGAAGAGCTGGTAGGTCGAGAACGCGAGCGCGGCCGTCATCATGGCGGCCAGGCCCGCGCCCGCGAGCCGGCGCTGGACGCCGTGCTCCTCGAAGTGCTCGTCCGGGGCGTCGGCCGGGCCGGTGTCGGCGATCCGCCCCGTGCTCTTCTCGTCGTTCATCGTCCGGCTATTTCAGCAGGCCGGCTTCCTTGTAGTACTTCGCCGCACCCGGGTGCAGCGGCACCGGCAGGCTCCTGATGGCATTCTCGAGCTTGATGTCCTTGGCGGCGGTGTGCGCGGCCACGAGGGCCCCGAGGTTCTCGAAGAGCGACTTGGTCATGAGATAGACCTCGTTGTCGGGCACGCCCTCGTGCGTCACGAGGAAGTTCTGGATCGCGACGGCGGGCACGTCGGCGTCCTGGCCTTCGTAGGTTTTCGCCGGGATGATGGCGGGAACATACGCCGGGTCGCCGATCTTCTTCACCACGTCGGGCGGGATGGCCACGACCACGATCTTCACCGACGTCGAAAGGTCGCGCAGCGACGACACGCCCAGGCCCGCGGACTGCAGCGTCACGTCGAGCTGCCGGTTCTTCATGAGCTCGACGGATTCGCCGAAGGGCAGGTACTCGACCTTGTCGAAGTCCTTGTAGGTGAGGCCCGCGGCCTTCAGCACGGCGCGCGCGTTGAGCTCGGTCCCCGACTTGGGGGCGCCCACCGAGATGCGCTTGCCCTTCAGGTCGGCGAGCGTCTTGATGCCCGAGTCGGCGGAGGCGACGATCTGGATGTAGTTCGAGTAGATGCCGGCAATCGTGCGCAGTTTCTTCAGCGGCGTCTTGAACCCGGCGTCCTCGTTGCCCTTCCACGCGTCCGAGAGCGCGTCGCCGAGCGTGAAGGCGATCTCGCCGCGCCCGGCCTGCAGGAGGTTCAGGTTCTCCGCCGAGGCCTTGGTCGCCTGCACCGAAGCCTTCGCGTTCGGGATGGCCTTGCCGTAAACCTGCGAAAGGGCCACGCCCAGGGGGTAATAGACGCCGCTCGTTCCCCCGGTGAGGATGTTGATGAATTGCTGCTGGCCCCAGGCAACGCCCGCCCCGAGCAACAGGGCCGCGGCGGTCAGGGCGCGGATCGATCTGGACATGGGTTTCTCCTCGGCTGGCGTTATTGTGGTTCCCCAGCCCGTGATTCTATGACACCTCGGCAGGATCCCCCTTCAGGAGTGCATGGCGCATCACTGAAGCTCTTCCAGCTGTGCTGCCACGCGTTCCACGGCACGCCGGCCTTCCTCGATGGCCTCGGCCGCGCGATGGAAATCGAGCAGCCCGAGCTGCGAGACACGCGGCGTGATGAGAAGGTTCGGCGGGTCGCCCGCGATGCGGCTCTTCGCAATGCGTACCTGCATCACCTGCATGCTGGTGATGAACACGTCGAGAGGCGAAGGCATTGTGCCGTTCGCATGCGCCGGCGGGTTGATCCCGTGCGACTTCATCCAGTCTGTGACGACGCCCGAGCGTGGTTGGCCGCCGCGACCGGCCCGCAGGCGGCTGCCCAGGACGTCGGAGCTCAGGTCGACGGCGATGATCGATTCCGCGCCCATCGCCCGCGCGAGCGAGATGGGCACCGGATTCACGAGCCCGCCATCGACGAGCAGCGCTCCTTCGTGCGCGACGGGAGGAAAGAATCCCGGCAAGGCGATCGAGGCGCGCACGGCCTCGTAAGTGGATCCGGTGCGAAGCCACGTCTCTTCGCCCGTGTGCAATTCCGTGGCGACGGCCGCGAAGGGCACCGGAAGTTCCTCGATAGGCAGGTCCGCGGCGCCGGCGCGCAGCGCAGCCATGAGGCGCTCGCCCTTGACCAGGCCGGCACCGCGTCCGACATCGAGGAATCCGATCACGTCGCCCGCGCGAAGAGCGCGAACCCAGGCCTCGAGCGCTTCCAGCTTGCCGAGCGCGTAAGCGGCGCCCACCAACGCGCCGATCGACGTTCCCGCGACGACATCCGGGCGAATGCCCGCCGCCTCGAGGGCGTGGATCACGCCGATGTGCGCCCAGCCGCGCGCCGACCCGCTTCCCAGGGCGAGACCGATGCGACGCTTGCGGGCGCCCGCCACCTCGTCCATCCGACCCTCCGCATGCCAATGACCCGTCTAAACGTTAGACGTGCGTGAGCCGCGCCCGTTGAGCCACGTCAAGGATCAATAAGCGATCGAGATCGCGAGCTGGCCGAAGCGGTCGTTCCCGGTCTGCCCGGTGAATTCCTTGGATCGCTGGATGACTGTGAATCCGATCCGCGCACGAGGCCACACCGCGGCCACGCCGAGCTGCGTGTCGGCGCCGAACGGCTTGCGCTCGACGTTCGCCCCTCCGGCATACCGGCTCGCCTCGAGGAAGGAGTTGTAAGCGGTCGCGTGCGCGTCGAAGCCCGCCCACACGTACCAGCCGAATTGGGGCGCGCCGCGGAAGCCGTCGCGCGGCGGGCCGAGCGAGATGTGCGTCACGGGGATGTCGGTGGGCAGGTTGGAACCGTACCGCAGCACCATGCCGGCGTCGGCGTACGTGAGGGGAGTGCCGGCCATGGCGCCCGCGCGCAGCGCGGCATCCCACTGATGCGCGCCAAGGCTGCCCTGCAGAACCTCAGGCCATGCGCGCTCGTAGCCCGCCATGAACGTGGGGCGGTTGCGCACCTGGGTATCCCATCCGCTCGAGCCATGCTCGCCGATCATGCGGTGGATGTTGTTCTGCGCCTGCTTGGCGCCGGATGCCGGTCCCACGACGCCCACCGCGACCGTCAAGTGGTCGATCACGCTGTCGGCGCGAGTGCGCAGGTCCCCCATCAGGTACGCCCACCCCGCGTAGGGGCGGTCGTGCGGATCGGGCGGATCGAGGGTCGTATCGCTGGGCGTGTAGATCCGTTGGCCGACCGCGAGCACCGCCTGGGGATCGGCGCTCATCGACTGCAGCCATGGGGGCGCCTTGTCGAGGTCGGTGAGGAACGCGGCCTGCACGCCGTTCGTGTAATGGCGGTCGAAGCCGCAGAAAAAGTCGTTCTCGAAGGTGAAGGACGTGAAGCGCGTCTCGGCGTACGCGCCGCTCGCGCCCGCCAGCGACGCCGCGATCGCTGCGGCGGCCGCCATCCAGCGGATGAAGCGGCTGCTCCGGGTCGTGTGCGCTTTGCGGGTGTCCATGGATGCAGCGTAAGCGGCGCATCGCGCAAAGCCGTGTCATCGCGTGCGCTGCCGATTTCCGCTGAAACGTGCGGCGCTACGCGCGCCGCGGGTGGGCCAACTCGCGGACGCGGTGATGCCAAAGCTCGCGCGTGAGTGCGAGCGCCACGGGACCGATGACCAGGCCTACGAGGCCCAGCGTCTCGAAGCCTCCGAGACAGCCCATCAACACCCAGACGAAGGGAAGGCTCGTGCCCTCGCGCGACACGGTGGGGCGAACCACCTTGTCGCCGGCGAAGAGCACGGCGGCGCCGAGCGCGGCGGCCACGACGGCGGCCGTCGAGGTGCCGGCCAATGCGAGCCGCAACGCCAGCGCGATAACCGCGACGTAGCCGAGGAACGGAATGATGGCGAGGGATCCGGTGATGGCGCCCCAGAGCGGCGCATCCGGCACGCCCGCGATGGCGTAGGCCACCCCGGCGAACACGCCGTCGAAGAGGCCCACGACGATCATGCCGTTCACGGACGCTCGCAGGGCGCGGGTTGCGACCGCGACGTAAGCATCGGCCTGCCCTCCCAGCCGTGCGCGCAGGATCGATCGGAAGTCGCGCGCCAGCACGCCACCGCGCTGGTACAGGAAGAACAGCGTGAGCATCGTGAAGAGAATGATGAACGCGTGGTGGAGCATGAACTGCGCAAGCGACTGTGCCCATGCGACGACCATCCGCGGGTCGGCTCGCTGGGCCCAGCCGAGGAGCGCGCCCGGACGCGACAGCTCCTGGCCCCACAGGTCGTCGATCCACGGCCCCGCGTAGGGCATTCCCTGCAGCAGGTGGCGAAATGCCGACCCCCTGCGATCGGCATCGGCGACCGCCAGGAGCAGCCCCTGCGCTTCCGACCCGAGCGCGACGAACGCGAAGAGCAGCGGCGCGAACACGAAGAGCGCCATCGCGGCGGTGAAGAGGACCGGCGCCGCGCCGCGCGTCCTGCGCGGCATCCGCGAGGCGAAGCGCCGGTAGAGGGGCCAGCTTGCGACCGCGATGACGACGGCGGCGAGCAGCGCCTCGAGGAAGCCGCGCAGCATCCACGCCGACAACGCGACGATGGCGGCGCCATAGATCCAGCGCATGGGCGGCCGTGCCTCGATCGGTGCCGCGCTGCGCGTGTCGATCCATCGTGCCGGTCTCGCCATGTCGAATCGCTCCGTCAGATCCGCGCCTGGATGGAGGCAAATTCCGCCCGGCACGCTTCGCCAAAAGCCTTCATGGGGTCGTTGCGCTGCGTGCGCGTGAGCTCGCGCATCTGCTCGACCGTGAGATTCTCCGAGAAGTACTGCTCCGTCACGCGCGCGAGCAGGCGCTCGGCCTCCTCGAGCACCGGCGGCGTGGCGCAGAGGCGAATCCGGTTCACGAGCGCGTACAGCGGCAGCAGCGTATCGGGCTTGTCCAGCGAGTGGACGAACGCGTCCACCAGGAGCCGCGCGCATTCCGCGATGAACTCCCCGTAGAGCGCCTCGCGCTTGCCGATTTCGGCCTCCAGCATCTGGCTCTTGTTGCGCACGCGCTGGGTGACCCACGCCGCGCCGATGGTCGCGGTGGCGCCGGTCATCGAACCGACCAACCCGGCGAGGGCGGCGATCGAATTGAATTCCGCGTTCATGGCTCGGGGCTCACCTGTTGCGCGGACACGAGGGGCGCGTCGCTCTCGACGGCCTCGTCGCGCCCGGGCCGTCCCCAGACCAGCGACGAGGGATGCCTCTCGATCGAAGCGGCCAGCGAGCGCAGCGCGCTCGCGGCGTGAGCGACCTCCTGGAGCGCGGCGCGCAAGTCGCGCTGGCCCGGCGCATCGGGGCCGACCAGTGTCGCGGAGGTGTTGTCCATCATGCGCTCTGCGGCGGCGAGCGAGCGGCGCGCGTCCTGCAGGGTCGAGACGAACTCGGGCAGCGCGTCGCGATCCACGTCGGCGGCGAGCGTGCCCACCTGGGCGAGGGTGCCCTTCGCCTCCTGCATCACGCCACGCGCGTCGGCGAGGGCATCGGAAAGCGGCAGCGAGTCGAGCTTGTCGAGCAGCCGGTGCAGCTTGGCTTCGAACGTCGGCCACATGCTCGGCACGGAAGGAAGTACCGCGACGCCCGCCTTGCGATCGATGCGCGCCGGGGCCGCGCCCGTGAAGTAATCGAATGCGACATAGCGCTGCCCCGTGAGCATGTTCGCGGTGCGCAGCTGGGCGCGCAGCCCGCGCCGGGCCACCATCGAATCCAGGAAAGCACGCTCATCTCCCCGCGACGAACGCCCGCCCAGCGCGCGCTCCGGCGCGAACGTGACCTCGATGCGTCCGCGCAGCCGGCCCGAACGGCGATCGGCTTCGAGCCGGACATCCTTCACGCGCCCCGCGGGCACGCCCAGGAGCGTCACCGGCGAGCCGGGGCGCACGCCCTCGACCGGCTCGTCGAAGAAGAGGACATAGCGTGAGGCGTGCGAGTCGTCGCTCGCGAGCGCCGTTTCGCGATCGCGGAACAGCGTGAATTCCTGGGTTGCGGCGTTGTCGGCCGCGGGCTGCACCGCCTCATCGGTATCCTCGAAGGCGATGCCGCCCACGAGTAAGGCGAGCAGCGATTCCGTCCGCAGGCTCATCTCCCCGCCGCGCACGCCCACGTCGATCCCGCTCGCATTCCAGAAGCGTGTCGACGGCTTCACGTGCCGGTCGTATGGCGCATTCACGAAGACCTGCAGGTCGACGCCGCGGCCGTCCGGGGCGACATCGCAGGAGATGACCTGGCCCACTTGCAGCCCGAGGTAGTAGACCGGCAGCCCGACGTCGATCCGCAGCGCATCTCGCGAATGCAGCAGGAACCTGCGCCCGGGCGTGTCGGCCGCGACGACCATGGCGTTGTCGAGGCCGGCAAATTGCCGCTGCGGGCGGTCCGGTACGCCGCGCTCGAAGGCGATGTAGTTTCCGGAGAAGAGCGCGCCCAGCCCCGAAACCTCCGTCAATCCGATGCGCGGGCGCACGACCCAGAACGACGCGCCTTCGGTGATGAGCGGCGCGGCCTTGCGAAGGATGCGCACCGTGACCTGCGCCGAGCGGTAATCGGGAGAAAGGTCCACGGCCGTCACGACGCCGATGGCGACATCCTTGTAGCGCACCGGAGTGCGGCCGGGCTCCAGCCCCTGCGCGGACTTGAACGTGATGACGACCTCGGGGCCTTCGCGCGCGATGCGCTCGAAGAAGAGCGAAAGCCCGGCCAGCACCGCGATGGCCGGCACGAGCCAGATGAGGCGCGGGATCCAGCGCGGCCGCACGACGACTTCGGGTTGCGGCAGCTCGCCGCGAACGAGGTCATCCATGGCGCGAGCCCTCGCGCATGCTCCACAGCAGGCGCTTGTCGAAGGCCATGTACGCAAGCATCGTGAGTACCGCCGTGGCCGCGAAAAAGGGCACGCCGGGGCCGGGCCGAACCCAGAGGAAGGGCGGCAGCTGCACGAGCGCAACTACAAAGGCATCGACGAACACGTCGAGCATCGACCAGCGCCCGGCGACCTCGAGCACGCGGAAGAGGCGTGCGCTCTGGCGGCGCGGGGCCGGAATGCCCTTCTCCACCACCAGGCAGAGGTAAGCCAGCGCGCCGATCTTCGCGAGCGGGATCACGAAGCTCGCCACCAGCACGATGAGCGCGAGGAACCAGGATCCGGACTGGTGAAGCGCCTGGACGCCGTCGAGGATCGTGTCGGCCTCGGCGCCGTCGGTCGTGTTCGTGACGAGCACCGGCAGCAGGTTGGCCGGCACGTAGCAGATGGCCGCGGCCACCAGCAAGGCCTTGCTTCTCGCGAGCGACGATTCCGCCGACGGGGACGCTCGAACGGATGAGGCCAAGACCCGGCCATGCGAGCCGTCGCGGGCCAGCGCCAAGATCGCCGCCAGCGCGGCGGTCGCGTACAGGCCGATGCCGGGCGCCGCCGGGGCCACCTGGGAAATCTTCACGTACGCCACGAGCGCGGCGAGCAGCATGACCTCCGGCATCGCCCACGGCGTGACGAGGAGCGACCAGCGAGCGGCCCGCTCCGCCCATCGCGGCGCCGGCGTACGCGCTTCGCCCAGCCGCGCGGTGAGCGCCAACGCGAGGTAAGCGCCCGGCAGGACGATGGTGAAGAGCGCCACGAGAATCGCGGCGACGTGGCTGCCTTCGAACCACATGTAGGCGGCGCTTCCCGGAAGCGAGGCCTCGGCATCGCGCCCCAGGCCCGAGAGGCGCATGAGCGGAGTCGATACCGCGATGGCGAAGGCGACGATGGCCGTCGCGACGATCGCGGCGCCCTTGTGTGCGTCACCCGGAAGCGGCGAGCGAGGCAGCACGGTGGCGCATCGCGAACACCGCGCCTCCTCGCCATGCCGCAGGGAAAATGGGGCATGGACCAGGTCGCAATGGGGACATGCGACCCGTTCCATGGATGGTTACTCCTTCACCTTGACGGCTACGCCGTCGACGCCCAGCTTGATCTCGGCGCCCTGCGTCGTGGAGCGCATCTGGATGACGACGCCCTTGTCGTTGCGCATGGCTGCGACCGCGCCGCCGCCCGCGAGGGCCGCGCCCGCGGAAACGGACGAGTAGTTGCCGGAGACGTCGGAGAGCGAGGCGAGGTGGTAGACCTCGCCCGAGGCGCTGATGCTGCCGGCGCCGACGCCGCCGACACTCACGCCCTTCACGGTGATGGGCACGGAGCGGCCCTGGTAATGCAGCGTGCCTTTCGCCCACTCGACGCCCACGCCGGCGCTGATGGTGCCGCCGGTGAGGTCGAAGGTGGCGTCGGGCGTGTCGGCCGCGAAGCCGAGCGACGGAACGATGGCGATGCAGGCGGCGGCGAGCGCCGCGGCGGTGATGCGTTTCATTGAGACTCCTTGGAGGTTGTTGGGTGCAACGCCGCGAACTGTGCCGCCGGCGCCGGGCCCGCCGTTTCGGACGCAATGCGGCCGGACCGGGGCGAAACAGGGAGCCTTGCGCGTGTTTCAAATGGCACGGACGCCCGGGCAATCGCAACGAAACGCTACCGGGCCCGGGCGTAGAGTCGGGTCATTCACTCGCGCAAGAAAAGAGACATCCATGACCCAATCGGTCGCAGACACCCGCCGCCGCCTCGCCAACGAGTTCGATGCGGTCGTCGACGAAGCCGAAAAGCTGCTCGCCGCGATCGCAGCCTCCGGCGGCGAAGAGGCGAAGGCGCTGCGCGCCTCCGCGGAGCGCAGCCTTTCCGCCGCCGCCCGGTCGACGGACGAGTACGTCCGCGAGAACCCGTGGCAATCGGTCGGCATCGCGGCGCTCGTCGCGGGGCTGGCGGGCTTCCTCATCGGCATGATCAACCGCCGCTGAAGCACGCCCTTGGATTCCTGGCGCCCCCTCGCCGGCTCGTTCGCCGCACTGGTGCGCACGCGCCTCGAGCTAGCGCTGCTGGAGCTGCGCGAGGATGGCGAGAGGCGCAAGGACACGCTCGTCGCGGCCGCGCTGGGTGGCGCGTTCCTCGCGATGGGTACCATGGCTTTCACGGTCTTCGTGGTGGTCCTCTTCTGGGATACGCATCGCATCGCCGCGGCCGGAGGAATCGCCGTGATCTATCTCGCGATCGGCCTCCTCGCGCTCCTGCGCGCCGGGCGCCTGCGCGCGGAAGCGCCGCCGCCCTTCCAGGCCACGCTCGCCGAGTTCGCGCGCGACGCCGAAGCGCTGCGAGGCGCCCATGACTGAATCGAGGCGGGATCTCGCCGCCCGCAAGGAGTTGCTGCTTGCGCGTTCGCGGCTGCACCGTCTCGAGCTGCAATGCCATGTAGCGCAGATCCGCGTCTCGCCGATCGCGAGGGCGGCCCGCGCCCTGCTCGCCGCGGCGAAGGCCGCGCGGGTGATTCGCGGCCTGTGGAGGGAAGCGAAAGAAGGCGGCTCGCGCTAGCCGCGCCGCCCCGGCTTTACTCGCGGCTCACGCTGCCGTTCACCACGCGCACGCGGTCGCCCACGCGCAGCTCTGCCGCGTCGTCGACCTCGAGCTTGGCGCCCCCGTCCAGGCGCACGGTCGCGCGATAGCGGTCACGTTCGCGTGAACGCTCGACCTGGTTGCCCGCGTAGGCGCCGCCAAGCGCTCCCGCGATGGTCGCCACGTCCTTGCCGCGGCCGCCGCCGATCTGGTGCCCGATGACGCCGCCCGCGATGCCGCCCAGCACGGCTCCTGCGCCCGAGGGCGCTTCGCTGCGGCCGGGAACGACCACGATGCTCTCCACCACGCCGTGTTCGACCCGCTCGGTCACGCGGGGCGCGTCCTCGCCCGCGGCCGCCAGCGCGGTGGCAGCGAGCGCCGCGGCCAGCAGCGTGCTCAGTTTGCTTCTCATCTCTCTTCCTTCCTCTGTGGGCTCACCCTTCGAGAGGGCGTAGTGCCATTGCACGGCACGGCCATGTCCGCCATGTTTCGCGACGCGCGGGAAGAATGCCGCTTGAAACGCGAGCAGGTCGGGAGCCGGGCTAGTGCACCGCGGCAGCGGCCGCCTTCACGGGGGACGATGCGTAGGCGCGCGAGGCGGGAATCCGCAGCTCGATCTGCGTTCCGCTGCCACGCCTCGTCGAGACGGCAAGCACGGCGCCCACGACCTCGGCGCGCTCGTGCATGCCGCGCAGGCCGAAATGTCCCTCGCGCTCGCGGCCTTCGAGGTGGGCCTCATCGATGCCCTTGCCGTCGTCGCGCACGCTCAACCTGAAATCGCGCCGGCCGTACTGCAACAGGAGGGCGATGCGCTTCGCCTGCGCATGGTTGAACGCGTTGCGAAGGGCCTCGGCGCCGATGTGGAAGACCTCCTCGTTGACGACGGGATGCAGCGCCCTGGGCGTCCCCTCCACGTCGATCCTCACCTGCACGGCCTGCTGCGCCGCTCCGGCCGACAGGTCGTCGACGAAGGAGCGCAGGGCCTCGGGCAGGTCATCGATGGCGCGCGCCCGCAATCCCTGCACCGCGTCCCGGCCCTCCGTCACCGCCTGCGCCGCCTGGTCGATTGCTTCCCCAAGGACCTTCTCGGCCTGCGCCGGGTCCCGGCGCAGCAGCACGAGCGCCGCCTGCATTTGCTGCAGCAAGCCGTGAAAGCGCTGCAGGAGCGTGTCGTGGAGCTCGCGTGCGATGCGCATGCGCTCCGAGAGGCGCGCGCCCAGCTTCATCTCGAGCTGCCGGCGCAACTGGCCGATGCGAACCCGGTAGATCGTCCAAGCGAAGATCGCCAAGACGAGCGCGCAGGCCGTGCGAAACCAGGTCGTCTGGTAGAAGACCGGCAGGATCGTGAAGGCGAGCGAAGCCGTCTCCCCCGACCACTTGCCGTCGGCGTCGCTCGCGGCCACTTCGAATCGATACGGTCCGGGCGCGAGGCTGCGGTAGCTCACGGCGGTCGCGCGGCCGACCTCGTGCCATTGCGCGTCGACGTCGCTCAAGCGGTAGCGGAATCGGATCGCCTCGGGATGCAGCAGGCTCACCGCGTCATAGCGCAACTGCAAGCTGGACGTCCCGGCCGGGAGCACGAGCGGCGCTCCGGGGTCGTAGCCCTTCTCGTCGGCCACGACGGACTGGATGGAGACCGGCGGTGCAATCGGCTTGGCCGGCACCTGCGACGGATCGACCGAGACCACGCCGTTGTTCACGCTGAACCAGAGCCGCCCATCGGTGCCCTCGATCGCGGTGGGCATCTTGCCGAGCTGCGAGGCGAGGCCGGGCAACCCGGCACGCCGGTCGAAGCGTTCGGCGCTCACGCGATGATCCGGGTCGATGGCCGCGGCAGCGATCTCGGATGCGCGGATGTGGACGATGCCCCCCAGCCCATTCAACCAGAGGTCCCCGTTGGCCGTCTCGACGATGCCGGAGATGCCGCGCAGCGCTTCGCCATCCAGGGCACGCAGCGTCCGGAAGCGGCCATTATCGAAACGCTGGACGCCCAGCTCGCCGCCGATCCAGATGTTATCGCCGCGGCCGTGGATGGCCGTGACGTTGCCGACCGCGAGGCCGTCGCCCGCGCCGAACTGCCGTTCATGTCCGTCTTCGATCACCGCGGCCTGGTTGCGGGTGCAGCCCAGCCATACGCGGCCGCGGCGATCGGCGAACAGGATCACGACGCCGGAGGCCGGGCATCCGCGGCTGGCGGGCCGGTACTTCGTCCAGGTCGCGTCCTTCAGCCTGAAGAGCCCGCCGCCGGCGAACGAGAACCACATCGCGCCCCCGCTGTCCTCGGTGGCCGCGGTGAGGAAGCGCAGGAAATCGGCGGTCTCGGGAGGCGAGGCGATGCGCCGGGGCACCCCGCCCTGGACTCGCCATATGCCATCTTCGCCGCCGAGCCACACGGACTTGTCGGCCGCGCGGTAGGTGAAGCCGGAAACGCCCCCGGGAAGCGCGAGCGCCACGACTCTCCCCCCGGCGACGTGATAGAGCGACGAGCGGCCGGCGCCATCCGACGCATTGATCCACACGGCGCCGTCGTCGTCGGGCGCGACCATGAACCAGGGTGACGGCGCCGCCGGCGGCAACGGCTGGGGAACGATGGGGCCGTACGAAAATCGATGCAGCGCCGTCTCTCCCCCGATCCAGATGCTGCCTTCGCGGTCCACCAGCCGCGCTTCCAGCATG
>Ga0335070_10001428_pt1 | contig 27561 bp, 36 predicted proteins | sample Lox_Sample_13_FD_206722 | JGI IMG/M metagenome (GOLD analysis project Ga0335070, IMG submission 206722) | Soil microbial communities from Loxahatchee National Wildlife Refuge, Florida, United States - Lox_Sample_1.3 | ecosystem: Environmental > Terrestrial > Soil > Wetlands | place: USA...
TAGTGTTCTCCCTGGGCGAACACTTTCATCAAGTAAATCCGAATTGGGGCGCGGGCCAGGTGTGGGTCGCTGCAGTGGTCACTGGAGCCCTATTCTTCCTGACCTTGCTGCTGCACGAACTCGCCCATTCGTTGGTGGCCCAGTCTCGCGGGTTGAAGGTCACGGGGATCACTCTTTTCGCGCTCGGCGGTGTTTCCCAATTCCAGGACGACGCCACTGACTCGAAAACAGAATTCTGGGTCGCGATCGCCGGGCCGATCACTAGCTTGATGATTGGCTTCTTTTGCCTGGGCATAGCCATGGGTCTGGGGTGGCAACGTTCCACCGAACCGACGACCGCTGCAACTGGGGTCCTTGTTTGGCTGGGGTACATCAACATCGCCCTGGCGGTCTTCAATATGATTCCCGGCTTCCCACTCGATGGCGGCCGCGTGCTGCGCTCGATCGTGTGGGCGATTACCAAGAACGCAGATCGCTCTACGCGTATCGCCGCTCGTGTCGGCCAAGGCGTGGCCTTTCTGTTCATTCTCGATGGAATATGGCAGTTTTTCCACGGTGCGGGCTTTGGCGGACTGTGGATCGCGTTTATCGGCTGGTTTCTGATGGACGCGGCTAAGGCCAGCTACAACGAGGTGGAGAGTACAGAGAAGCTTCGTGGCATACGCGTCTCTGAGGTCATGTCGCGCGACTGCGCTATTGTGAACCGCGGAATGAGTCTGCGGGAGTTTGTGGATACCTACCTTCTGACCACCGGCCAGAGATGTTTCGCTGTAGAGGACCAGGGTCGCCTCGTGGGCATCGTTACCCCGCGCGACGTTAGCAAGATCCCGCGCGACCGCTGGGAGAGTACCACGGTGCGCGAAGCCATGCGTCCGCTGCAGCAGTTGCAGATCATTACTTCAGACACTCCGGTTCTGGATGCGTTGAAGCTCATGGCCCGCAATGATGTCAATCAGCTGCCCGTAGTAGCGGATGGCATTTTGCAGGGAATGGTCTCTCGTTCCCAGGTTGTGCAGTTGCTACAGGTCCGCTCTGTGCTGCAGCTCCCGGCTACGTATCGTCCGACACAGCAACGGGACGGTAGAGAAGTGAAAAGAAGTGCGTGACACGACGACCCAGGAAGGCGATTAGTCGCTAGCGTCCGTGCCCCATGTGGAGGCTGGGCACCCCGGGTAACCGTCGGCGAATTTAGAGAGTGGAGGTGCATTATGGCAGAAATCATGGATGTCGGCGGCCAACACAAGTGCGCTTATTCGCAGTGCGAGTGTCAGGTGCCATCCTTTGAAACTTATTGCAGCGATTACTGCTCGGATGCCGACGATGAGCAGGAAGTTGAAGTCCAGTGTGACTGTAAACACAGTCCATGCGCACTGGACTGATGGCGCAGAGCTTAGGCCGGCGATGGAGCCTTGCGCCCGGAATTGGAGTCAGCAGTGTTGATAACCGTCACCTTGATAGGTCCTGACGACGTGCGCTCGACGGTTACGATGAGTGAGGACACCAGTGTGCGCGACGCCGCTACATCTAAGTACGATTTGTTTTGGCGTACTCTCAAAAAGAACGGATCAACGGTTCCGTTGACGACGAGAGCCGTGGACGGCGATATCGTGACGATAGAGGACGACAGAGTCGATGAGTCATAGGTTCGATGAGAAGCAAAGTCGAGCTGGCCTTGGTTCACGAATCCTCCGATCGGGTGCGGCGGCCTTCGTCGCTGCCCTTTGTCTTATTCCCATCGGCCGCGTATCCGCTGCGCGCGATTTTCGCAGTCGCGCCGCAGTTGCCGAGGATGCCACCCAACAAAACGAGGAACCAGGGACAACAGCACGGATTCGCGTGGCCGAGGGCGAATATAAAACCCTGACGGAAGATGGCATCGGACCTTCCGATCCGGCGGTTTACGGCTTCGATGAGTCGTGGACCCTATGGCGGCTTCGGGACGGAAGTTTCGAGATCAACGGCGCAAGAAGCTACCGCTCGCCTTCCGATGAACCTCACAGCAATCAGTTTTCTGCTCACCTCTCTGCCGATCTTGCGGTGCTGGAATTGGTGGAGTTCCGAAAGTTGCGATGGAGGACAGATTCCGGGCCTCTAGGTTGCAAGTTTCTTCCTGCGAAGATCTCCTGCACATCGAACGCAAGAGATGTGACCCAGAATGTGAGCTTGGACGTGCCTATCCAAGCTCCTGCTGGCCTTATGTGGCCGATCTCGGCGTTTTCCTTGAGTAGCATCACGCGTTCCGCGAGTCATGACCAGAAAATGATGACACCGGTCCAACTCGTGACACTGGAGGATGGCAGCACAGAAGACCCAATATTTACGACGATGTTTTCCGGCCATTTGAAATATCTCGGACAAGAGCAACTATCGTTGGCCGGCCGTAAATGGCATGCCGACAAGTTTGAGCTGAAGGTGGCCGTTCACCCGCCGCTTGTTGTCTGGACCTCTCCGCGAGGTTTGCTTCTCGCCTTTGCTCCGGAGAATAAAAACAAGACTCTTGCGCACGACGGCATAGAGTTGGTCAGGTTTCAACCGTCGAATGACTTCTGACTCAATTCTACTTCCAGCGGAGTGGGCAGAGTAAATCTGGCCTGGATTACACAGACAGTCGAGGCACGAACGAGTGCTCAGGCGGCTGCGGACTGAGGCTTCGATCAACCATGCTCCGGCGGAGCCGGTGCAACACCGGCAAAGCTTTCTTCTGTTCTGACACTTTTTTCGATCCTGGGTGCTGCGCGGCTGGAGAATCAGGCGCCATCCCTGAGCCGCAACGAAGCAGGGGCATACGCCTCAATCACCTTTCCTCGTATCAACTATCAAGAATCGTACCGCCGAATATTGGTCGGTATAGCTTCAAAAGCCATTTAGCAGAACTGGCGTGCTCTCGCAATTCACCATAAGTGTTTCATGGACTTCGCGAATTCGCGGAGAGATCGTCGCTCTATGGTGCGCGACCCCGAGCGTTCTGAAGAACTTAGCAATGGTGCTTACCTTGCATTCAGAAAGAGGTCAGCACGAGAGCACCAAATCAAAGGGGGCGAAACCGTTATGAACAGGATGCTGGTTGTTGTTTTTGATAGCGAAGACAAAGCCTACGAAGGAAAGACTGCGCTCCTGCAACTGGACGACGAAGGCATCATCAGCGTCTATGCCCACGCCATGCTGGCGAAGCACGCGGATGGGACCGTGGCGGTGCAGAAAAACGATGACTTTGGGCCATTCGGGGCTCTTGCCGGTGCCGAACTTGGAGCTCTCATCGGGATTCTCGGCGGGCCGATGGGCCTGGCGATCGGCGCGGGCGTGGGGATACTTGCCGGCGGCGCGGTCGACCTGAACAACCTCAGGATTGGTGACGACTTTATTGATGACGTGACCAAGAAGCTTCTACCGGACAGGTTCGCAGTCGTGGCGGACGTGGATGAAGAGTCGACGGGTCCCGTGGACAGGCACATGGAATCAATTGGGGGGCTTGTCCTCCGTCGATCCCTTTCCGAAGTAAAGCACACCATTCACGAGGAACACATCAACGCCATGAAGGCGGATTTAGCGCAAATGAAGGCCGAGCATGCCAAGGCTCACGCCGACCGGAAATCCAAACTCCAGGAAAAGATCAACCAGCTCGACTCCAAGATCCAAGCGCAGTTGCAGAAGGCCAAAGACAGGCGTGAGGGTGCGGAGCGCCAAGCCGAAGCCAAGGCCGAGATCCTTAAGAGCAAAGCAGGCGCGCTTAAAGCCAAGGCAGCAGAAATACACGTTTAGCACGCGATGCATGGTCGATCACAAGCTTCAACCGCGTGATTGGAAGGAGATCGGACGCAGCAAGTTCAGCACGGCTGACGAGAGGATTCTATGTGTGCACCAGGGTGGATGACCGGCGAGATAGAAACAAGTCGAAAGGCTGCGGCCATTATCGGCAACTTGACCGCATTACTAGGCCTGCTTGTCCTTGGTTATCCGCTGGCTCCGGCGACCATCAGGACGATGCTACTCGGTTGGATCCTGATCGTTGTCACGATCATGCAGTTTATCTTCGGACACTTTCTGACGACGCAATCCTCGGTGACTGTAACCCGGCATCCGTATTCCCGATCGTCCGAGAGGAAGAAATCGCAATGGGAAGTGTGAGAGGTGCAAGGTGAGCCTCGAGGCTGAAAAATTGATCAAGGTTGACGGGGAGATCTTGGTCATTTCCTGCGAGCAGTGCGGACGTACATACGGGATTCTAGCCGGTCACTCTTTCCCAGAGCTCTTGTCTTTTTGTCGTTGTAAGGAGTGCGAGCATCCGCTGTTCAGCTCAGAGGAGTTACGTGCGAACCAATTCGAGGACTGTTGATCAGCGCCGTTGAAGATGTGTCTTCAGCCAGCGACGAGCAGAGCCGATACTGCGCAACGAGTCGGCAAGATTCGGACTGAAGAGGTGGACTGTGGAAAACATCACAGACGTGGCGAACACGCGCAAGTGCGCTCACGAGCAGTGCCAATGTCTGGTTCCACCCACGGAAGAGTACTGCGGTGACTACTGTTCGGACGCCGACGATGTGGGTGAAATCGTGCTCCAGTGTGACTGTGGGCACCCTGCATGCCGGCTTGAATGAATATGGGCTGATCGACATCCGCGGCGAAGGCCAATGCCGCGCGAGGGAGTGGACCATGAATGCATGCGAAATGCTTCGAAACGTGCTTCTCCGTACCACCGTTGCCGCGCTATGCCTCCTTGGGATCGGGATTGCAACAACCCCATTGGCGGCTCAAGCGCAGGATCAGGACGAAGAGGTGCAATTGGGTCAGGAAGTCTTCAACGAACTTAAGGCCAAGGGCGAAATCATCGAATCCTCGCCCCTCTATGATCAGCTGAGACCGATTGCGGACGCTATCACCCGTGCGGCACAGCCGCGATACAACCACCCCTTCAAGTTCTATCTCGTCCACGAAGCTCAACCCAACGCTTTCGCGACTCCAGGCGGCAATGTCTACGTGGTCGATTCGCTCCTGTACTTCGTGAAAAATACCGATGAACTCGCCGGCACTTTGTGTCACGAGGTCTCCCACACCATCCATCATGACGCCATGGAGTTGATGGAGAAGCGGGAGAAGATCGCGGAGCGGGAAGTCGGAGCCGCCATTCTTTTGGGTCCTTCCGCGGCGCACGTGTTGGCCATCGCGCTCCTCGGCAAGCTGCGTTCCCTGAGCTACTCCCGGGATGTGGAGTCCCGTGCCGACATCACAGGCTCGGACGTATGTGCCGCCACCGGATACAACCCTTGGGGACTCGTCTGGCTATTTCAGGATTTTAAGGGCGCCAGAGCGGAAGAAGTGCCACAGCTCTTATCAGATCATCCCAACGACCAAAACCGGGTGGATGCGCTAGAGCGGCACTTCCGCAGGAACCCGTCGGTCTTCAAAAAGTTCAACCCGGATCCGAAGTCGGCTAAGCCATTGACTGTGCCGGCCAGCGCGCCGGAGGTATTTCTGCGATAGATCGATTCAACGCGCTGCCGGATAGGTGACGCGTAAAACGGAGAAGAAACAATGAGCAACTTTTCTGATGTTTTCGCTGCTGGCCTGGAACAGGTCAGAAAGTCGTGGGGATGGTTTCTCACTTTCGGCATTCTGCTGTCGATTCTAGGCATCGTGTGTGTCGGCAAGGCACAGACGGCGACCACGTTCTCGATCCTCGCGCTGGGCTGGGTGCTCATGATCAGCGGAGTGCTGTGGCTCGTAAATTCGTTTTACGCTTTCAGCTGGCATGGGTTCTTCCTGTATCTGCTGAACGCGATCATCCGCGGAGTGACGGGATATCTTCTGATTCGCCATCCCGATGCAGGAGCACAGGGAGTGACGATGCTGCTCGCCGCGCTCTTCATCGTCGGAGGGTTGTTCCGCGGGATCGGGGCGAGTGTGATTCAGTTCCCACGGTGGGGATGGACGGTTTTCTCCGGCCTGATTTCATTCGCGCTCGGGATCTACCTTCTGGTCACCTGGCCCGCAGCTAGTACTTACTTCATCGGCATCGTGATCGGCATCGATCTTATTTTTGACGGCGCTTCCCTGGTGGGTTTCGCCGGTGCGATTAGCAGTTTGCCTAAGGCGCAAGGCAGAGCTGCCTGAGTGATGAGCATACCCGGATCGGAAGCCATTTCATGCCGAGCCAACATTGCGAGGTAAGACGCTGGATCGAACGCCTTCTATTGACGGCGGGACTGGCTCTTTTGCTGCTGTATCTCTTGGCGCGGGTTCATGCGGCAGCTATGTACCGTGCGGGGTTGTGGAGTTTTGCCGCGATGAGAGCCAGTCCTTCCGTTTCGAACGTTGGTGGGGACCAGGCACCCGCGCTCGGGATTGATTTTGGTTTGTGGTCAGGGATGCGGGTCGGAGCCTACACGGAAGCCTTGGCCGCAAAGTTGGGCACTCCGTTGGCAGTTCTCTCAATTCACAGGCTGCGACTTGATGTACCAGTCTTCGAGGGGACCGGCGAACTCACGCTCAACCGGGGAGCGGGTCGAATCGTTGGAACCGCGAGGCCCGGAGAAGAAGGAAATATGGGCATCGCAGGGCATAGAGACGGTTTCTTCCGCGGCTTGAAGGATATACAGGTCGGGGATCGAATAGAACTGGCGACGCTACAAAAAAGTTTTGTTTACACGGTCGACAACGTCATGATCGTCAAACCCAGCGATGTAAGCGTGCTCCGGGCCCGGCATCAGCCCTCCCTGACTCTGGTGACTTGTTATCCGTTCTATTTCGTCGGAGATGCACCGCAACGCTACATCGTGCAGGCGTCTTTGGCGGGTTCTACGCGCGCTACAGCTTCACAACTTAAACCAGAATTTCCAAAACCTAATAAGGAGAAGACACAGTGAACGTAAGCAACAAACAGCAACATGCTTGGCTGATGCTCGCGGTTGGGGCTATTGCCCTGACGGTTACCCTCAGCATAAGCGCTCAAGTACAAACAGAAACCACCACAACCAGCGGACCGGCAAGTACGGAAGTTAAAGTCGACCGTGCCACCGTCGTTTTAGTCGATGGGAACGATCTCGTGGTCAAAACTCAGGGCGGCAAGCTCGTGCATTTTGCCAATGTCCCGGAAAGTGCTAGGGCCACGGTCGACGGCCAGCAACTCGGAATTCACGATCTGAAACCGGGCATGACGCTGGAGCGGACCATCACGACCACCACGACTCCGCAAACCATTACTACGGTGAAGAGTGTCACGGGGACGGTGTGGTACGTGAATCCCCCCAGTTCAGTCATCCTTACTTTGGAGGACGGCACGAATCAGCAATTCAAAATCCCGGATGGGCAGAAGTTCAATATCGATGGCCAGATGGTGGATGCGTGGGGTCTGAAGAAAGGGATGAAGGTGTCAGCGACCAAAGTGGTGGAGGTGCCGGAGACGATCGTTGAACAGCAGAAGCAAGTGGCTGGCAGTATGCCGCCGCCGGATCTACCCGCAGATCTGCCGCTGTTGATCGTCGTCGTATTGTCCGCACAGCCAGACCTGGCGGAGGGACCTCCGGCGGAGGTCGCTTCCGCGACGCTGCCCAGGACCGCGAGTCAGCTTCCGTTGGTTGGGATTCTCGGTGCCATCACTCTCCTGTCGGGGCTTGGTCTCAGAGCGCTCAGACTGCGAGCAGCGAGAGTGCGGACATAACCGAATACTCCGGCGATGGTTCGGTGCGCGTTACCTATCGCGTGCCGAACCTCGGAGGAGGAATCTGGAACAGGAGTCAGAACAATGTCGCATCACGATCTAAGAGAGCAGCAGAGTTGGTGGAAGCTCGTTCTCATGGGCTTCTTGGCAATTGCATTCGGAATTGCGGCGGTTGCCCTTCCTGCTGGAATCCTGTCGGCTCGAATTCTGGATGCAATTTTCGGGGTCGCCAAGCCCTTCTCCGCAAGCATGACGGCCGTTGCCGCCTTGCTGGCGCTAGTTGTCTTGGTGGCGATCGACGGAATGGTGAACTCATTCGGTACAGCGACGGACAAGCGTGCTTCCCGAGTTCGTGGCGTCCTCGGACTCGTAATCGCAGTCACCGCTATATGTTGGCCGGGGCGGACGATCTACGTGGCCGTGGAGTTGATCGGGCTCTGGGCAATCCTGGTGGGCGTATTGGAGTTGCTCGTTGCGAGATATTCGGGCGAGGGGCCGAAAAATCGCGCACTCTTTGTAATCGCGGCGTTTGCTTCAATCGTGGTTGGCGTCGGGTTGATGAGGTGGGTTTTTGTGGGAGCGATCGTTATAAGTGCTGTCGTTGGCATTGCGGCCGCGGCCCGCGGAATCAGCCTGATCATCATCGGCGTTTCCGAACGTCTCCATCAGCCGGATGGAACCGGGAAGCAGGCAATGAGCCAAGACGCCGCATGATCAGTATCAGTTCTGTTTCTGGTTCGACCTTCCTTATATGAATGAGGAGACCAATCATGAGAAGAAGAGATACGCATCAGGGGCCCAGCTCCACCATCGTGAGTGCGCAGCCGCGGCTGCACCAGAACGCGGCTGAAATTCAGGCCTACGGGACAGTAACGCACCTCTTGCCCTTGGATCTGGAGGAGCCTGTCCGGCTGGACGTAACCGAGCGGCTCAACCAACTCCTTGCCGACACGATGACACTTCGTGACCTGTACAAGAAATCTCATTGGCAAACGGCCGGGCCGACCTTTTACCAGCTCCATCTGCTCTTTGATAAGCATTATGGCGAGCAAGCGGAGCTTGTGGATTTGATCGCGGAACGCATCCAGGTTCTGGGCGGACTGAGCATTGCCATGGCGCATGACGTGGCGGAGACCACGCGCATTCTCCGTCCGCCGCGTGGCCGTGAAGAAGTTCCCGTGCAGCTGTCACGGCTCATTGACGCTCACCAGACCATCATTCGCGAACTCCGAGAGTTCGCTCGCCGCAGTGATGAAATTGGCGATGCGGGCACGAACGATCTACTGGTCAGCGATGTGCTGCGCACCAATGAACTCCAGGTTTGGTTCCTAAGCGAACATCTGGTCAACGTGCCGCTGGTCGTTGCGAAAGAAGCACCTGAAAAGGCCGGGGCAGCTTAGCAAGCCGGCCCTCCCAAGGCTGTTGCCCTCGAGAGCGCGAGGGTTACAAGCTGCTGATAGAGCCGATAGCCAGTCTCTAGAGTGGAGCAGCATGTTCTCAATTGACGATCGAGCGGGGAATGTAATCACCACTGTGGCGCTCTTCCTGGTCGCGGCGGCCATCCTCTACCTGGCGCGAGGTGTCTTCTTCATTCTGTTGCTGTCTCTTCTCTTTGCCTACTTGCTCGAGCCAGCAGTCACGTTTGTACAACTGCATTCGCGGCTGGGTCAGAATCGCACTTGGGCGATTGCACAGGTGTACTTGATCGGGACCCTCGTGCTGGGCAGCCTGGTGTACGGGTTCGGTCCGCGCGTCGCAGCTCAGATGAAGAACCTGAACGCGGCTGTGCCCGAGATCTTGCAGGGTCTCTCCAGCGGAAGGACTGCCGCCGATCTGGAAGCCAGGCATGGATTGAGCGCGGCCCAGCAGCAGCGGATACTTGACTGGTTAGCTCGCAATCATGACTTTATCAGCCATGTTTTCGAACGCGGCGCGGCGTCCGCAGCCTATGTAGCGGCAAGCGCGATCTGGCTGTTTGCCATCCCCATTCTGGCCATCTTCATTTTGCAAGATGGGCGTCCCATGGCGGATGCATTCATCGAAGCCACTGCATCACATGGGAATCACACATCACTGCAGCGGATCCTGCGAAAGGTCGACGCGATGCTTGCCCGGTACATTCGCGCGCAGCTCGCTTTGGCGGCCCTCTCGTTCGTCTTCTATAGCGTCTCGATGCTGGTCCTGAAATTCCCCTATGCGATCGTATTGGGCGCTCTAGGTGGCATTCTAGAATTTCTGCCGGGGGTAGGCTGGATCACGTCGGCCGCGACGATTCTCACTATCGGCTTGCTGACCCACGCCCACTGGATCTGGATGGCGCTGTTGCTGCTGGTTTGGAGGCTGCTGCAGGACTATGTGAACTCGCCTCGCATCATGGGCAACAACCTGGAACTGCAGCCCCTGACCGTCGTATTTGCGCTCATGGTGGGAGGTCAAGTGGGAGGTATTGCGGGCTTGTACCTTTCGGTACCAACAGTCGCCATTCTCCGAATCGTGTGGCTGGAATGTTTTTCGACGGTAACCCCGAATGCTGTGATGTCAGAAAAATCCATCGCCCAGATGGAGGGTTGAATTGCCCAAAAGAACAGTTTGGGAAAGGTTCAACAAAGCATATGCAAAATGAAGAGTTTGGTGGTCGCTCCGCCGAAACGGAATTGGACAAGCTTCACGCCAGGATTCAGTCGAGGCTCGATGAGCTTCACGCCGACTTCAAACAACTCGCGGCTGAAGTGCAGGAAGGACAACGAGAAGCCTCGCGGGCGAGAAAAGATCGAATCGAAGGATTCAAGCGCGCGCTACGCGATTTGATTCAGGCCGCGGAACGAGCAGACAGAGAGTGGAAGTGAGGAAGAAAAGCCGTTGGAGTTGAGCGGGCCTTATACACCGGAATCTGTGGCAAAGACCGCAAATTTGTGTAGATATCGCAAGTCGGCGAAGAGGTTCGCACTTCTCATTACATTCGTATGCGGAACAAGTCTCGTTTCCGCCGCCCAGACAATCCAGTCTTCCCTGTTGATGCCTCTGAAAGGTGAGGCGAAGGATGCGCCTTACTCCCCGACTACACCTCGACAGAGTCTCCAATGGTTCATCGCAAGCACGGCGGGACCGCCGCATTTGGCCGGTGCAATCTTCGTGTCGGCATGTGGAACGGCTCTAGACCGGCCGAAAGAATACGGGACACATTGGGGAGGGTTGGCTTCTCGGTTCGGAATGGGCGTGGCCGGCAGTGCCACAAGCAATGCTATCGAGGCAAGCGCCGGCCTAATCCTCCGTGAAGATCCAAGGTACTCCCGAGTTCCGCAGCTGCCATTCAAATCCCGCCTCCGAAATGTGGTGTGGCTCACCTTCTCAGCGCGAACTGAGAGCGGCAGGCTTGGGCCCGCCTATTCCCGCTACATGGGAATTGTTGGCGGTAACTTCCTCTCCAATACCTGGCGCGTTCCCAGTGAAGCGAACGTGCACGATGCGGTCCGGCGGGCGTCGGAGGGTTTTGCCGGACGCATGGCGGCCAATGCTTTTGCGGAGTTTTGGCCGGACATCAAGCGCGCTTTCCACAAGCATAAGTAGCCTCTCTTTGGCGAGGTTCGTGAATTTACGAAGAAATCACGACTTCATGGCTCGTGTCTCGGCGTGTTTTCACAAGCTTAGGATTGGTCTTCGTCTTGCATGACCGATAGCGAAGCTCGCGAAGGAAAGTCACATGAGTGACTGAGACTGACCTAAAATCGAGGTCACGGGCAAAGAATGCACTTCAGCCACGAACCAGAGACGCCAGGAAAGAGGGAAGCCACCTCAAACAGTGCGCTCAACTGGGCGTACGTGTTGGACGATACCCTATTGCCGGAAGGCCAGATGGCTCCCGTCTATCCTATGGGAGTGAATGTTCTTCTGGCGCGCGTCGGCGGCATAGTGTACGCCGTTTCAGGCAAGTGCGCGCACATGGCGTGCCCGTTGTTCATGGGGAGGCTGGAGGGCTATACGATCGTCTGCGGATGCCATGATTGGCGTTTCGACGTTCGGACAGGCAGGTTTCTCGCTGCGCCGGAGCTTGGTCTCACGGTGTACCCCACAAAGCTTGAGGCGGGAAAACTGTTAGTGAACCTCGGTTCAAAGGAAAGGGCATGAAAAAAGTAAGCTTGTATACTCTCTCAACTTGTCCCTGGTGCCGCAAGGCAAAGCAGTTTTTCACGGAGCGGAAGATCCCGTTCACATACATTGACTATGATCTCGCCGACGAAGCAACGCAGGGAAAGATTTTGCAGGAACTCGATGCCGCGGGCGCCACAGGCTTCCCATTCGTCAAGATCGGCGACCAGGCCATCGCGGGCTATCAGCCAGAACTCTATTCGAAGGCGCTGAAGTCGTAGGGAGGCTTTGCATGGACACTGATTCAAGAAAAAAGGCGCTTCAGTATTTCTTCGACAAGGTCGTCGGCCCGATGGGCTTCAAGTTCACCCCCGACGTCGAATTGAAAGATTTTCTGCTTGAACAGGAGGTCATGCTGGAGGCCAAGCACAGCATCCCATTCTGTCCCTGCCAGCCCATACGCCACGACCGCGGGCGCGACATGCAGATCGTGTGCCCCTGTATTCCCTTCCACCGGGAACATTTCGACGCCATCAAACGCTGCTGGTGCGGCCTCTTCGTCCACAAGGATGTCACGGATCCGAATAGCCTGCCCCAACTGCCGCCAAAGGACGTGGGCCTTGAGTGACAAGTTCATCCGCGCAATCAGCACCGACGAAATCGCGCCCGGCGGGATGAAAGCCGTCCAGCTCGACGGACGCGAGATCGTCATCTGCAATAGCGGCGGAACTTACTATGCCATCGAGCGCCGCTGCGGACACATGAATGCCCCGCTGGAATTGGGCACGCTCGACGGCAAGATCGTTACCTGCGCCATGCACTGCGCCCAGTTCGACGTCACCACCGGGCAAGCCCTCTCCGGCCCGGTTCCAGGAGACCTGGGCAACGAAACCCTTCCGCCTAGAGTGGCTGCATTCCTGCAACAGGTCGGCATGCTGATGAAGTACGTCCGCACCGAATCCATTCGCACCTACGAGACGAAAGTCGAAGCCGGCTGGGTCCACGTTGCGCCATGATTCACATGGTTCAGCGCTAGCGACTGAAACCAATAGCGGACAACAGCGAGTGGCATTTAGCGAGGTTCGCGAATTCGCGAAGAAACCGCCAGATTATTCTTCTAGTCTCCACTTGCTTTCAAGGACTTAGGCTTGGCCTCTGTATTGCAGAGTCATTGGGAGGATCGGGGACGAAAGTCACAGGAGTGACGAACTCACGATCCGATCAAATTGACTCGACACTGAAAAGGAGAAACATCGTGGCTGAACTGATAGTGGTTGGTTTCAAGAAAGACATGTACCGGGCATCGGAAGTGCTGAACCAGTTGCTTGCACTGAACGACGACTGGGTGGTGGATCTGCACGACGCCGTTGCCGTCTACCGTGACTACAACGGCAAGCTGCGCGTCGATCAGAGCTACCAGATGACCACGGGCGACGGAGCCGCGTTGGGCGGTCTCTGGGGCTTGCTGATCGGAGCGACGCTCGCGATTCCATTTACCGCCGGGGCGAGCGCTGCGGCGGCGGCTGGCGCAATGGCGGCTGGTGCCATCGGCGGGACCGCACTTGGTGCCGGGCTCGGTGCTGCCGACGCCTCGTCGTGGAAGGAGGAATTCGGCATTCCCGATGAGTTCGTCCAGCGGGTTGGGGCATTGATCCAGCCCGGCGACTCGGCAATCTATGCAATCCTGCGCACCTCCGATCCCGACATCGTGGCCGATCAGTTCCGCGGCTACGGAGGAACGATTCTGCGCACGACGTTGAGCCGTGATCAGCAGGCGAAGGTGGAGAAGGTTTTGAGCATAAGTGCAGCGTAGCTATTGACCTGCCATTCGCTGCCTCAAACGAACTTCGGTTCTTGGATCAGCAGCTGTCCCGGGAAGGGTTAGCCCCATCGCCGAGGGACTTAGAATCCCCTGCGGTGGGGTGACCTATCCCGGGCGCCGTGTTCGAGAACCATCAGTAGAACCTTAAGAAAGGATCACAGATGCGGACGGAGCCAAGCAAGATCGAATCGACGCGCGAGAGTGAAAGCTTGAAGTCGGTCTTGCTAGACGCTATCACGCACGACTTCAGATCTCCACTTACTTCGATCAAAGCATCAGTGACCGGTTTGCTTGACGACTTGGAGTTCGACCGTGAACAGCGGAGAGAACTTCTGACGATCATCAATGAGGAGTGCGACCGGATCAACCGACTGGTGGGCGAAGCAGCGGAAATCGCTCGCCTGGAATCTGGTGAGGTCAAACTCGATCTGGCGTTACATTCGGTCGGAGAGTTACTGTCAGCGGCGCTGGCAGAATGCAAAAGTGTCACCGCAACCCGCGAGATCTGTCTCGATGTGAAGCATCAGGACTTACGGCTTCTGCTGGATCTAGCGTTGGCAAAGAGAGTCTTGGTTCACCTGATCACCAATGCGCATCTGTACTCTTCGCCCGGCAAGCCGATTAGGATCGGGACAGAGGTACGGGGTGGATTCCACACCATCAGTGTCGCGGACCAAGGACCTGGGATCGACAACAGGGAAATCGATCACATCTTTGAAAAGTTCTTTCGCGGGAAAGAGCAGCGGTCCCGCGTCCACGGCACCGGTATGGGTTTGCCGATTGCGAAGGCGATCGTCGAAGCCCACGGGGGAACCATCCGCGTCGTCAGCCGTTTGGGACAAGGGTCCGCTTTTGCCGTCAGTCTGCCAACGGCACGGTGATCAAATCTTCTCTGACGGTTTGGCAGTATTTATGTTCAGATTGGGCAGTCCGCGAACATCTTCTGTGATGATCCTGGCCGTGTGGCTGGCCGCGACGTTGGTGACTCGCCCCGTGCAGGCCTTGTCTACGGGGCTTGATGCCCTCCCGCCGGAAATTGAGACACTTTACACTGCAGGCTCATATAGCCGGGCTGCGGACGCACTCCAAGCCGCCATCGCAGGAAATCCGCAGGACGCCTCTCTCTATTATTGGCTCGGTCGTTGCTACTTTGAGATCCGCGATTTCAACCGTTCGATCTCAAACTGGGAACGCGCCGTCGCCCTCGATCCCAGTCGCTCCGAGTACCACGATTGGCTTGGCCGGGCGTGTGGTCGTAAAGCCGATGAGAGCAGCCGTTCTAACATGGCTGTCGCGCTGTCTCTGGCTCGCCGGACCCACCACGAATTCGAGACTGCGGTCCGGCTGAATGCCAAGAATGTCAGCGCTCTACGGGACCTGATTGCCTTTATGGCGAACGCTCCCGGCAACCTCGGAGGCGGAGAAGACCGCGCTCTAGAGCAGATTCACGCGTTGTCTGCCGTAGATCCGGTGGAAGGAGAGTTGGCCCTCGCGGATCTTTATGCCGTGAAGAAGAGGTTCGAGCAGGCCGGCGACGAGTATCAGAAGATCCTCAGATCTGCGCCCAAGGCCATCGACGCCTGTCTCGAAATTGCGGATTACTATCGCGATCGGGGCGAAGCCGAGCAGATGGAGCAAGCCGTGAACGCAGCGGCCACTATCACCTCTTCCGATCGCCGGATGAGCTATTACCGCGGCGTCGCCCTGGTGTTAGAGAAGAAGGATCCAGCGGTGGCCGAGAAGGAACTTCGCACTTACATCGAGACGGTACCCGACAATTCCGAAGTCCCCGCGCACTCCTCTGCCTACGAGTGGCTTGGTAAGCTCTACGAGAACGAAAAAAAGTTGGACCTGGCGACGGAACAGTATAAGGCCGCTCTGACCCTCGACCCACAAAGTAAGAGCCTTCGAGAGGCGTTGAAGAGGGTTCAGAAGAAATAAATATCCTTCCCTCAATCGTTCCCATACGGAGAAAAGACGATGGTCAGCCCGCTTTCCGCTGAAGACATAAGGCGAGGTCCATTTCCGGTTGAGGCCGGATCCGCCCATCCGCTAGGAGCCACGCCTTCCCCTTCGGGAGTGAACTTCTCACTCGCTTCCTCGAATGCCACAGGCGTCGAGCTGCTCCTATTCTCGGCGCACGACGCATTAGAGCCCTTTCAAACGATTCGGTTCGATCCCTATGTAAACAAGACCTTCCACTGTTGGCACGCCTTTGTGCGCGGTCTGAAACAGGGCGTGCACTACGCCTATCGCGTCGATGGCCGGCTTGACTCCGGGCAGCGATTCAACAGAAACAAAGTACTAATCGATCCCTACGCCCGCGGCAATTCTGATTCGCTGTGGGACCGCGGCAGCGCTTGCACGCCGGAGGATAACCGGAAGACGTCCATGCGCTCAGTCGTCATAGACGCCTCGGGCTACGATTGGGAAGGCGACAAGCCCCTCAACCAACCGATGGAGGACAGCATCATCTATGAGGCGCATGTCCGCGGCTTCACACAATCTCCGACATCGAAGGTCAGGCATCCCGGGACGTTCGCCGGACTCAGCGAAAAGATTCCTTACCTGATAGATCTTGGCATCACGGCCGTGGAATTGCTTCCTGTTTTCGATTTCGATCAGAAGGGTGTGCTCAGAGAGGTTGATGGGGGGCCCCTCGGCAATTACTGGGGATACAGTACAATTGGTTACTTCGCGCCGCAGTCCTCCTATTGCCTCGAGCCCGAATCCGGAAGCCACTTGCGTGAGTTCCGCGATCTGGTCAAAGCGCTGCATCAAGCTGGTATCGAGGTCATTCTCGACGTGGTCTTCAATCACACCGATGAGGGGAACCACCAGGGACCGATGTATTGTTTCAAGGGCATTGATAACCGCTCTTACTATCTGCTGGTGCCTTGGGAGCTGCAGTATTACATGGATTTTTCCGGGTGCGGAAACACGTTCAATTGCAACCACCCCCTGTCCCAGAAGTTGATCATCGACTGCCTCCGGTACTGGGTCCGGGAAACCCATGTGGACGGCTTCCGCTTCGACGAAGGCTCCATTCTCTCGCGCGGTGAGGATGGAGCGCCTGCCGTTCACCCTCCGCTCGTTTGGCAAATCGAGTTGGACGAAGAGCTGGCTGATACGAAGCTGATTGCGGAAGCCTGGGATGCCGCGGGCCTGTATCAGATCGGGCATTTTCCAGGCGACCGCTGGGCCGAATGGAACGGCCGCTATCGCGACGACGTTCGTCGCTTCGTGAGGGGCGATCCGGGAGGAGTGGGCGCAATCGCGTCGCGCCTGGGAGGAAGCGCCGATATTTATGAGGAACGGGGCGGGTCACCGTTGAACAGCGTTAATTTTGTGACTTGTCACGACGGGTTTACCCTCAACGATCTCGTCTCTTTCAACCAGAAGCACAACGAAACGAATGGTGAAGACAATCGTGACGGCATCAACGATAACCTCAGCTGGAACTGTGGTGTGGAGGGTGAGTCCGCCGATCCCAACATCGAATCGCTCCGCAACCGTCAGGTGCGCAACTTCATGGCAATCCTGCTGCTCTCGCGGGGCGTTCCAATGTTTGTGGCGGGCGACGAGATACGTCGGACACAGAACGGTAACAACAACGCGTATTGCCAGGATAACGAGATCAGCTGGTTCGACTGGACTCTTGTGGACAAGAACTCCGATCTGCTCCGTTTCTGTCGGAACATGATTCGCTTCCGAATGGAGCATGCAGCAGTCCGGCGCCACCAGTTCTTCAACGGCTCGCTGAACGAGCGCGGCTTAAAGGACGTATCCTGGCATGGCACGAAACTCGAGCATCCGGGATGGGACGATTCAGGGGCGCGTGCGCTCGCGATGACGCTGGCGGGTTTCGGCGCAGACCCCGACTTGCACATAATGTTCAACATGTTCTGGGATAGCCTGGATTTTGAACTGCCCGTTGTTCCGGGCAGGCGTTGGTGCGTGGCCGTCGACACGGCCCGGGCTTCGCCTCACGACATCGCCGAACCCGGCTCCGAGACAGAGGTGCTCGGGAACACGCATCGGGTCGAGGCGCGAAGTGTCGTCGTCCTGGTAAATCGGGCTTAGGACAAACCTGCCGCTAGTACAAAACGTAGAAGGAGCGTTTCACGCCAACGACGACTATCCTCGAGACCTACCATCTCACCCGTGAGGTCGAAGGTGCGCGCATCATCGATGACGTGACTGTCGAGGTACGTAAAGGGGAGGTTTTGGTGATCGTCGGACCAAGCGGCGCAGGGAAGTCTTCTTTCTTGCGCCTACTCAACCGTCTTGACGAACCTACTGGCGGCACGGTAAGGCTTCAAAGTATCGATTACCGGCAGATTCCACCACGGGAACTACGCCGGCGCGTCGGCATGGTCACTCAGACCGCGTATCTCTTCCCTGGCACAATTGGCGACAACCTTCGTTTTGGCCCTCTACAACAAGGTAGTGAACTGCCAGCTAAAACAATTGAAGGGCTTCTGATGCAGGTGGGGCTAGCAGGCCGCGGTGAAGAGGACGTCGCGCATCTTTCTGGCGGCGAGGCGCAACGGGTGTCCGTGGCTCGCGCTCTAGCGAACACCCCGGAAGTGCTGCTGCTGGACGAACCGACGTCGGCGCTTGATGCGGAGGCCAAAGGCGAGATCGAGAAGTTGATCCTCACTGTGGTCAGGCAAAACGGCCTCACCGGTGTGATGGTGTCTCACGATCTGGCGCAAGCGGCCCGCCTCGCCGACCGGGTGATGGCGATAAGCAACGGCAGGCTCGAAAAAATCGGCACAGCGGGTTGCGACTCTGTTGGCGCTGACTGTGATGCTCTTGGCCCGGCAGCGGGAGATTCACCTCGAACGCGAGACCATTGTTGCGCTCGTTCGCGGGATCGTGCAGATCACCGCGGTCGGATCGATTCTTGTGCTGCTGCTGCGAGGACCCGCGTGGACCAGCGTCTTCCTCCTTGCGGGAATGATTCTTGCTGCTGCCGGAATGTCAGCGGGCAGGTCAAAGGGCATGCCAAAAAGCTTTCAAGTTTCGCTCTATGCCATCGGCGCTGGCGCTGGTTCGGTTATCGCACTTATGACCTGGATGGGCGTTATCGACACGCGCATCACGTCGCTCGTGCCGATTGGAAGCATGCTCATCGCCAACGCTATGAATACGAATTCGCTGGTGATGAATCGCTTCCGCTCCGAAGTGGAATCGCATGCCGGCTTGATCGAGACCGGCTTGGCGCTTGGAGCCGATTCAAAACAAACCGTCGTTCCCTACGTGCAGATCTCCGTTCAGGCGAGCTTGATTCCGGCGATTGATTCGCTCCGTTCGCTCGGCATCGTATGGATTCCGGGGCTGATGGCCGGCATGCTCTTATCTGGAGCGAGTCCGATCTATGCGGCCATATACCAGTTTGTGACCATTTCGATGATCTTTTCGTCGTCCGGTCTGACGGCGCTGATCTGCAGTCTCTTAATTCGCAGCGCTGCGTTTTCTGCCGCCGAGCAACTCACGCTGCGTCCTCTTCCGGTCTCCGCTCGGCCTGTCGGCCGCAGCGCTTGACCTTAGATCCAAGCTGACAAGGTCCTTCGCTATTGATGGCGATGCGGTCGACGAAAGATCGACAATACAGCTAAGGATCCAGCTCACATTTCGCCGCAGGTCTCTCTCGCCATCTCGCGAATTCGCGGAGAAATTGCGACTTCGGATGCGCAACCGCTGAACATTGTGAAGAACTTACCAATGGCACGTGCATTGCATTTCACAAAGTTCAGAAGCGAGCGCTACACGAAAAGAGCGAAGCGCGCTTCCGGCACGAGCATGAAGGCAATCTACAAAACGATTGCGAGAATCTTTGCAAGGGCCGTTGACAAGGCCATGCAAGAAGTGCGCCGTCTTGGAGTAATGAGGAAAGCAGGTTGTGTTATGAGGGAAGAGAGCACATCGATCCGCGTTCGCATCGACGAACAGGGCTACACGCACGTCACGGTAATTCAGTGGGACGAGGACGGCCGCGAGGTCGTATACCGTGAGGATGAGAATTTTCAGTGCCCGGAAGTACAGTTTTGAACACGGATGTTCGAAGGTGGAAACCGTGACGTTGTATCGAGGAGGGCTTATGAAATCAAACAAAAGTTCATGTCGGGGTGTGGATTGTCTCGCGGCTCGCGGAGGCCTGGATGCGGTACAGATCGGCAGTGACCTCATCGCGTTCTATCCCCAGGCGATTCACCATCCGCAACCCTATGTCATCCTGCTGGACCCGGCCAGCGGCATTCTAAAGCGCCTCGAGCTACAGGCGACGAAGTAACACTTTTACTCTTCTCGGGATCCTGCAAACGGCCAAACCCCCGAAACATGTGCAGCTGTCTGTGACGAAGTTCTCTCGCGAAGTTCGCGAATTCACGAATGAGGCCTGATCCTGCAAGCCGAGTAATGGCTTGGATTCAAGAAGTTAGGTGTGGTCTTCGCGTTGCTGTAGCAGTGGTTGTAGTTTGAAAACGATCGAAGGAAATCGAGGCGTGAGGAGAAACGAATGAGCACCGATGTGAATATCGCAAAGCAGATCGTCCACGACAAGCTTGAGTCCCAGATCAAAACCGCTAAGGCGAGGCTGGATGTTCTGGCAGGCCGAGCTGAGGGCAAGGCAGTAAAGGTCGAAGTAAAGGTGTTCGAAACTCTGATGGTCAAGTTGCAGGCAATTCAGCAGAAGCTGCAGGAACTCAAGAAGGCGGGCGGAGACCGGTGGGAGCAGACGAAAACCGATCTCGAGGCACAGATCGCCGAGTTCGAGAAGTCCGTGCAGGGGATCGAATCGAAGGCGAAGGCAAAGGCAAGCTAATAGGGGGCCGCGCAATGTTCATTACGTCACTGACGCGTTTAGGAGAGGCCCACGAGGAGTTGTCGTGACTTTTCAAAACCAGAAGCGAATCCTTGTCCTTGCGGTCGCTATCGCTGCTTTGCTATCGGCCACTCTGCGGGCATTTTCCGGCGACGATCACGACCAGACAGTGAAAGAAGCGGCTGCGCAGTCCGTCAAAGCCGGGAAGGTGTTTGACGAGATCATGCACACGCCCGACAAGACGATCCCTCGCGACCTCCTGGCGCACGCCAAGGCAATCGCCGTGTTCCCGCAGGTCATCAAGGCCGCATTTTTCATAGGGGGTGAGGGCGGGCGCGGTGTTGTGAGCCGTCGCACGAGTACAGGCTGGAGTAATCCCGTGTTTTTCCGAGCAGGTGGAGGGAGTGTGGGACCGCAGATTGGCGCATCGGCGACGGACATCGTTCTTCTGTTTATGAACGACGATGCCGTGGGAGCGTTGATGAAGGACAAGTTTGAGCTCGGTACGGAAGCCGACGTCTCCGCTGGTCCGGTTGGGCGTGAAGCCGGCGCCGGAACGGACGCGCTAATGCACGCCGAGATTCTGTCCTATTCGCGCAGCCGAGGGTTGTTTGCCGGGATCAACTTGAAGGGCGTAGTCATCAGTCCCGAAGACGATCTGAACCAGGCCGTTTACAACAAGAACGCGCACGAGTTGCTGGTGGACGATCGCCGAGTGGCTGATGATGGCACAAGCATCCCCGCGTTCCCGCAGTCAGTTTCTCGCTATACAGCAAACGGCAGCACTAATCGCTAGGAGTCACCCAGAGGAAAGAACATGGCCGGACGAAGCACGACCGAACTTATTCATTCAAGCGAATGGGCCATCATGGGTGCGGTCCTTATGATCGGTCTGGGATCGGTCGGCATCTTTTTGGCGATCGCAATAGGCTCCGCTCCCAATACCACGTTATCCGCTTGGATCTTTGTCGCCGGCGGCTTGGCATACCTGCTTTATGCATTCGCCACACGGGACGACGGAGAAGCCCTGTGGCGCATGCTGATCGGTTTCGTTTACCTCTTCGGGGGCTTGTATCTTTTCTCATTTTTCGGCCCTGAACTCGAACTAAGAAATGTCATCTTCATAGTTGGGACGATTGTCCTGTTCGAAGGAGTGGTGGAATTCTTCATTTTTTCCCGGCTACGACCGCTGGCGGGGTCTGGCTGGATTGTTTCCGGCGCGCTCGCAACCGTTTTTCTGGCATTCATTACCTGGTGTTTGTGGCCCTTCAGTTCAATGCGGCTGCTCGGAGGCATCGTCAGCACCAAGTTCGTCATAAGTGGTTTGAGCCGTTTGATGTATTCGATGGCCACCCACAATAAGCTCGAAGCAATTGCAAAAGAAAAGCAACTACTCGCATGGCGATCGAACTGAGGCTCAGTTTCACCGCCAGGTTAGGTGAGATCCGGTTTCTGAAAACTGAAAGGGAGGCTTGAAATGTTTGGTCCATATGAAGTGATCGTTGGTGCTACCCCGGAGATGATTCATAACTGGGGATGGTTCCTCGCATTTGGCATCATTTTGATGCTGCTTGGCATTGCCGCGGTCGTACGGGCTGTCACTGCCACGGTGGCCTCGATGGTGTTCTTCGGGTGGCTGCTGTTGTTTTCCGGCATTATCGAGTTCGTGCATGCCTTCATGGTCGGGAAGTGGGCCGGTTTCTTCCTGCACATCCTGGTGGCGCTTCTGTTCGGAATCACTGGGGCACTCATGGTGTTCAGACCGGTGATCAGTGCTGAGGCGGTAACGTTCGTCATGTCCGTGTTCTTCCTGGTTGCCGGACTCTATCAACTGTTTGCCTCAATGTGGACCCACCTACCTGGGTGGGGTTGGCAAGCTGCTAATGGAGCCGTCTCGGCGATTATGGGCGTTTTGCTTTTGATGCAATGGCCGGTCTCCGGCCTGTGGGTGGTCGGTCTTTTCGTTGGGATAGACCTGATCTTCTACGGTTGGGCTTGGATCGCATTGGCAATTGGTCTGCACAAGATGTGAGTAACAACGAAGACTGCCATTCGAACCAGATCAATGGATTGGGCGAGTGTCGAGAAAGGTGAGGAGTTTGCATATGGGAGTGTTTCAAGCATGTCTATCGGATGTTGTGCCGCAGCTCGGAGCCGCGCTCTTTCGCGGCTCCGACGGATCTGCCGCGGCGCACACGAGGTGCACAGAGTGGGCGATCGTTCAAAAAGCGATCGCAGGAGACACCCAGGCCCTGGAGCATCTTTTCGCTCTCCACAGACCCAGGCTCTATAAGACTGCAGTGGCCCTGCTGCGTAATAAAGAAGATGCCGAGGACGCCGTGCAGGACGGCTTGTGCAAGGCCTACACCCACTTGCGCTCCTTTCAGGGCCGGTCCTCGTTTTCCACCTGGCTCACGAGCATAGTCATAAATTCGGCTCTGATGAGTCGGCGAAGGAGACGTACCCATCCTGAAGCCTCTTTAGATGACATCCTGGAGACGTACTCTGCACCGCCTTCTTGCGTGGCCGCCGATGCACAATCGAACCCCGAGACGGTTTGTTCAGAAAGACAACTCAACGACCTCCTCGACAAGCAACTGTTGAAACTCCGCCCGTCGTTGAACGCGGCTTTTCGGCTGCGTGCGATACACGGTTTTTCTCTGCAGGAGTCGAGCGAGGCTCTTGGGATCTCCCTAAGCGCTGTCAAATCACGACTGTTTTGGGCACGAAGGGCGATGGCACGGGGGCTACAACGACCTTTGAGACTCTGCCAAAGGCGTGGACGTTCGGGAAAAGCCGGCGCCCAACGCACAACTTTTGAGAGGCGCGTGGAAGAATAAGCATTCCGTATGGCGGACCTTCCAACCTGATGTGTTCACGGTGAGCTACTCTTGAAAGGAGGACAGCATGGGCGGCATGATCCCGCTACGAGATGCATCTCGAGAGCCCAGGAGTTTCCCCGTCGTTACGACCGCGATCATCGTCGCAAACGCATTCGTCTTCGTGCTGGAACTTATGGGTGGCGAGGTATTCGTAAAGCAGTGGTCTTTGGTTCCTGCCGATATTGTTGCCGGCCGGCACTGGATCACCATCCTGACAGCAATGTTCATGCATGCCGGCTGGATGCACATTATTGGGAACATGGTGTTCTTGTGGGCGTTTGGCCCGGAAGTCGAAGATGCGATGGGGGCGCTACGCTACTCGGCATTTTATCTGCTTAGCGGTCTCGTGGCTGCGCTCGCCCAGATTGCAGCCATGCCCAGTTCCACCGTTCCTAACCTGGGCGCTAGTGGCGCCATTGCAGGCGTGATGGGCGCCTTCTTGATTACCTATCCCCACGACGAGATACGTAGTCTGCTTGTGCTTGGCTGGTTCGTCCGCGTTACCTTTATTCCCGCGGCGCTCTTGATCGTAGTCTGGTTCCTCATTCAATTCTTCAATCAGGTTGGCGGGGTGGCCGATGTGCAGGGTGGTGGCGTGGCCTACACCGCTCATGTGGGCGGCTTTATCTTCGGAGTGATTACCGCTCGAATCTTTGAGATTGGGCGAACTGCCGACGTGGGGGCTTAGCCATGTCGTCTGGTCCGGATAAAAGCCCCGTCGCGATTACCGGCTTGACAGCCCAGGAAGCTGAGACGCAGCTAGCCCGTTTCGGGCCGAATGAACCTGCAGCGACTCACCACCGCTCGGTTCTTTCCGACCTCTGGCATGCATTCACAAATCCCCTGGTATTGATCCTGGTAATTGCCGCAATCGCGTCCGCTTTCTTAGGCGAGAAAGTAGATGCGTCGATCATCGCCATAATCGTACTGCTGAGCACCGCGATTGACTTAGCTCAGACGTATCGCTCACAACGCGCAGTCGATAAACTGCGTGCGCAAGTTGCCCCCACCGCAACTGTTCTGCGCGACGGCGAATGGAAAGAACTTCGACGTCGTGATGTGGTACCCGGAGACGTAGTCCGCCTTTCGGCGGGAGACATGGTTCCCGCAGATGCACGGCTGTTGACTGCGCGCGATCTGTACGTTCTGCAAGCATCGTTAACGGGCGAATCGCTTCCCGCCGATAAGGAAGCAACCGGAGAGCCCGCCTCGACCAAAGCCGAGGCCCGCAACATGGTCTTCCTCGGCACGTCCGTCGTCAGCGGAACGGCAACGGCGGAGGTGGTGGCGACCGGTTCCCGGACCGCCTTTGGTGATATTGCGTCTCGGCTCAGCGCACGTCCGGAAGCGACAGCCTTCGATCAAGGCTTGAGAAATTTCAGTCAACTTCTCGCGCGAACGGTTTTATTTCTTGTTCTTTTCCTGCTTGTCGTCAGCATTGCACGCCACCGCGATCCACTTCAGTCTCTGCTGTTCGCAGTCGCCTTAGCAGTCGGCCTGACGCCTGAGTTCCTGCCCATGATTACATCGGTGACGCTTTCGAAAGGTGCGGTCGCGATGGCCCATAAGAAGGTCATCGTCAAGCATCTTTCTGCTATCGAGAACCTCGGCAGTCTCGATGTGCTTTGCAGCGATAAAACCGGGACACTCACCGCTGGCACAATGTCGCTCAATCGTTCTCTCGATCCGTTTGGAAATCCATCCCAGCGCGCTCTGGAACTGGCGTACCTGAACAGCAAGTTTGAGACGGGTATCCGAAGTCCCCTCGATGACGTCATCCTCCATCAGTCTCCGCCAAAGATCGACGATTACACGAAGCGTGACGAGATTCCGTTCGATTTCGAGCGGCGGCGGCTCTCCGTTGTGGTGGAGCGGCAATCTCAACGGATTCTCATCACGAAAGGCGCTCCGGAAGGGATTTTTCCCCTGCTCTCCGCTTACGAGAGTGAAGGCAAAACAGTGCCGATCAGTGAGGATGCTGCCAAGCGCATGCAACAGACCAGCAACGAACTGAATAGTCAGGGTTTCCGCTCACTAGGCGTGGCTTACGCCGCAGTGCCTGCGCAGACGGACTATTTCGTGAAGGATGAGCGCAATTTGATTCTGGCCGGTTTCTTGACTTTTTCCGATGAGCCGTTGCCTGACGCCGCCCAGATTATGGCTTCTTTAAGGCAGGATGGGGTTGAGATCAAGGTCATCTCCGGTGATAACGACCGCGTCACTGGCCATGTCTGTACAGAGGTCGGAATCGACCCCGGCCAAATCGTTACCGGCGGCGAAATGGAAACGATGACAGACCCGGCGCTGTCGCATGTCGTCGAACACACGCGCGTATTCGCCCGCATTTCTCCGGCGCAGAAAAACCGGATTCTGATGGCTCTCAAGCACGACGGCCACGCGGTAGGATTCATGGGGGACGGCGTCAATGATGCACCTTCGCTTCACGCCGCAGATGTTGGCATTTCCGTGTCAAGCGCGGTTGACGTGGCCCGCGAGGTTGCCGACGTCATTCTCGTTGAGCCGGGACTCCGGGTTCTGCATGACGGCATCATTGAAGGACGCAAAGCTTTTGGCAACGTGATGAAGTATTTGCTGATGGGCACAAGTTCGAACTTCGGAAATATGTTCAGCATGGCAGGGGCTTCACTTTTCCTGCCTTTCCTGCCCATGCTGCCCACCCAGATTCTGCTGAATAACCTTCTATATGACTTGGCCCAGCTCACCATTCCAACGGACAATGTGGACGAGACGTATCTGCAAAAGCCTCAGCACTGGGATATTGGTCTGATCCGCAATTTCATGGTGTTCATTGGACCCATCAGCTCCATTTTCGACTTTCTAACGTTCTATGTGTTGTTGCATTTTTTCCACGCCAGCGAGGCCCAGTTTCATACCGGCTGGTTTGTCGAATCGTTGGCAACCCAGACGCTGGTGCTATTCGTCATCCGTACCGCGAAAAGTCCATTGCGCAGCCGCCCCAGCGGGCCTTTGATCGCGACCTGTCTTGCCGCTGTGGCAGTCGGGACTTACTTGCCCTTCAGCCCGCTGGCGGGCGTCCTGGGTTTCACGCCGTTGCCAGCAGCGTACTTTGGTTTTGTTGTCATCGCGACGGGACTCTATCTCTTGCTGGTGGAGGCCGCCAAACGGCGCCTTCTTCGCGGAAAAGCCGCAAAAAGTGCGACGGGTGGAGATGCCGTGGCGGTCGCAGCCTCGGTTCCGGTCGGGAGATCTTGAAATGCAGGATGCGTGGTGCTTTTCGGGCTGACTTGGCGAAATGGCGCGGAAAGTTCCACGTTGGCCGCATATTCTGATGGTTCGTTTTGAAGAGAATTCCGTTTGGCCTATTCGCTTGAAGTCGGATTGCGAACGAATGGTCGCCAAGCCACGTTTGGCAAGGAGCGCAATGGATGCTGCTGAAAAAGCGCTCGGTGCGTCGTTGGTTCGCGTATGAGAATGCTCTCCCTATTTGTAGTGTCCGACTCGTTCTGGAAGTGGATCCACCGCCTGGGAGGGCCTGGTTTGATCCTCCTCGGCATCGCCGACAATACCCCTTTTGTGTCTGTCCCAGCCGGCGGCATGGAAGTATTCATCATCCTGCTTGCGGCACATCGCCATGAATGGTGGCCGTATTATGCACTCATGGCCACAGTGGGAGAAGTACTTGGTGGCTACTGGACTTACCGGCTGGCTAAGAAGGGCGGCCAGCAGACTTTAGAAAAAAAGTGGGGAAACCGCGCGCGGAAGGCATTTATAAGCGCTTCGAGAAACACGGGTTCATGACAGTATTCACCGGCTCGATCCTGCCGCCACCGTTTCCTTTCACTCCCGTTTTGATGGCCGCCGGGATCATGCAGTATCCGCGCGAGAGGTTTTTCTCAGCGCTAGCCGCCGGGCGTTCCGTGCGTTACTTTGCCGTGGCCTATTTGGGCAGCATTTATGGGCGGCGAGTAATCGGCTTTTTCTCGCGCTACTATCGACCGACACTGTATTTCCTGATCGCGCTGACAGTGTTGGCCGGTATCGGCACCCTGATCTACTTCAAATGGTACCGGCCCAGAGCACAACGGAAAGAACGTGAGCGGGCCGAGCCAGTTGACAAATTTCCTGTCCCGGGTCGCCACTCGAGAAATTGAGACGTTGGCCTCACCCAGGAAGTTGAAAGGACACGCCATGAGCGACAAAGCGGAAACTACCACAAATAGAGTTGCCGTGATCCGAAGTGCTATCCGGACGACCGCATGGATGATCTTGATTGGAGCGGCCGCGTTGCCCGGCTGTTCTCAATCGA
>Ga0335070_10001429_pt1 | contig 27534 bp, 21 predicted proteins | sample Lox_Sample_13_FD_206722 | JGI IMG/M metagenome (GOLD analysis project Ga0335070, IMG submission 206722) | Soil microbial communities from Loxahatchee National Wildlife Refuge, Florida, United States - Lox_Sample_1.3 | ecosystem: Environmental > Terrestrial > Soil > Wetlands | place: USA...
TGAGGACCAGGAGCTCGCCGCTTTCGGGACCGTGGAATTCGTAGTGGAGCTTCACGCCGTTGACTTGCGCGAAGGTCATGTCGCCTTCCTCGCTTTCAGCCGGAGCTTGCCGACGATTCCGAACGGGAAACGATAGACGCTGAGGATGAAGAGGAGTCCCAGCCACAGGAGCCAGCGGTCCGGGTTCACGAGGTCCCGGAGGAGCGGAACCCCGGCGAGACCGTGGCTCGCGAGCTTCATGAGGTCCTGCAGGTAGTTCTCCGTGACGATGAAGAGCGTCGCCCCGAGAACGGCCCCGTAGAGCGTGCCCATTCCGCCGATCACGACCATGAGCAGGATGTTGATCATGATCTCGAAGGAGAGCGACGTGTCGGGGCCGTTGTATCGCAGCCACAGCGCGAGGAGCGCGCCGGCGAGCGTCGCGAACCCGGCCGAGATCACGTTCGACGCCGTGCGGTACAGAACCGTCCGGTAGCCGAGCGCCTCGGCGCGGAACGCGTTCTCGCGGATCGCCTGCAGGACGCGGCCGAACGGCGAGTTCACGATGCGGAGCATGAGGAGGAAAAGAACCGCGGAGACCGCGAGGAGCAGGTAGTAGGAGATCAGCCTCCCGTCGAGGGATACGCCGAGGAACGGGCTCGAGGAGAGCGAGAAGCCCGGCGAGAGCATCGCAGGGACCTTGAAGCTCAGCCCGTCCTCGCCGCCCGTGAAGTCCGACAGCTGCGACGCGAGCGTCTGGAACGCCGTCGCGACGGCCAGCGTGATCATCGCGTAGTAGAGCGCCTTCACGCGCAGGCTGAAGAGGCCGATCACGAGCGACAGCGCGAGCGACGTGGCGAGAGCGGCGCCGACGCCCACGGCCACGGCGGGCCAGGTCGGCCCCAGGCGCGTGATCGCGATCGCGACCCCGTACGCGCCGATCCCGAAGAACATCGTGTGCGCGAAGGAGATGATGCCCGTGTAACCGAGGAGGAGGTCGAAGCTCGCGACGAGGACGACGAACGTGCAGATCTTCGCGGCCACGTTCAGCGCCTTGGCGCCGGGAAAGACGAACGGCGTCAGAAGAAGGCCGAGTCCGATCACGACGAGGACGAGCGCGAGCACGCGGCTGCGCGGAAGGTCGCCGGAGAGAAGGCGGCGGAGCATCAGCGCTTGCCCACGGGGTAGAGGCCTTCGGGCCGCCACAGGAGGACGATCACCATCAGGAGGATGTTCGAGAAGAGAGCGACCTTCGGCGCGAGGAAGCCTGCGTAATTCGAGATGAGTCCGACGAGGAGGGCGCCGATGAAGCAGCCGCCGACCGAGCCCATCCCCCCGATGATGATCACGATGAACAGGAGCACGTTGACGAGGCCGCCCATCTGCGGGATCACGCTCTGCTGGTAGAGGCCCCAGAGGACGCCGCCAAGACCGGCGAGGGCGGCGCCCGTCACGAAGACGCCGATGAACAGCCTGCGGATGCGGTAGCCGAGGCTCTCGACCATCTCGCCGTCCTGGACGCCCGCGCGGATCAGGAGGCCGATCTTCGTCCGGGCGAGGACCCAGAACATCACGACGAAGACGACGAGTCCGATGACGACCGCGATGATGCGGTACCGCTCGACCGCCGCCTCGCCGAAGAGAAGGGAGCCGCGAAACGCCGCCGGCAGCGGCAGGGGGATCGCCTGCGGGCCCCAGACGACCTTGATCAGCTCCTCGCCGACGATCGCCCCGCCCATCGTGATCATGATCTGCTTGAGCGGCTGGCCGTAAACGGGGCGGATGATCACGCGCTCGAACGCGAGGCCCACCGCGCCCGTCACCGCCATCGCGATGAGCATCGCGGGCAGCACCGCGGCGAGGTTCCAGAAGAGGCTCTCCTTCCCCGTCCAGTTCGTCATCGTCGCGAGGACCGTCGTCGCGAGGAAGGCGCCGAGCGTGATGAAGACGCCGTGGCCGAAATTCAGGACGTCCATGAGGCCGAAGACGAGCGTCAGGCCCGAGGCGATGATGAAGATGATCATCCCCATCGCGAGCCCGGCGAACGTGAGCGTGACCCACGTCGAGAAGGACTTGACGAGCGGCAGCGCGACGAGGGCGAGAACCGGGATCAGGAGAAGCGGCAGGCGGTCCGGCCGCACCGCGGGCAGCGCGTCGGAGGCCGCGACCGTCGGGGAAGAAGCGCTCATCCAGCCTCCCTCGTCATTGGTGAGCCGCCAGCGAAAGGCCGAGGAGGCGCTTCTGCAGGGCCTCGTCGCCCGCGAGATCGGCCATCGCGCCCGTGTGCACGACGCGGCCGCCGTCCATCACCGCGACGCGGTCCCCGACCTGGCGGGCGAAGTTGAAATTCTGCTCGACGAGCAGGATGGTGGTGTCGGTCCGTTTCAGCTCACGGACGGCCCCGACCATGTTCTGGATGATGGCCGGCGCCAGGCCCTTGCTCGGCTCGTCGACGAGCAGCAGCTTCCGGGGCTCGACGATGGCGCGGGCCACTGCGAGCATCTGCTTCTGCCCGCCCGACAGGAGCCCCGCGGGGTGCTGCCAGAAGCGTTTCAACGCCGGGAACTGGCCGAAGATCATCTCCAGACGCCCCGGGTCGATGTCTTCGGCCCGTTTCGCCGTCCGGGCCGCGAGCAACAGGTTCTCGCGCACGGTGAGGTCGCCGAAGATCCCCATGTTCTCGGGCACGTAGGCGATTCCGCGCCGCGCGATCTCCGGCGTCTCGAGGGCGCCGATGGCCTCGCCCTCGAACCGGATCGCGCCCGCCGAGACGTGCCAGAGGCCCATGATGCTGCGGAGCGTCGTCGTCTTCCCGGCGCCGTTGCGCCCGAGGAGCACGGTGAGCTCGCCGCGGGGGACGTCGAGGTCGACACCGTGGAGGATGTGGTACGCGCCGATGTGCGTGTGGACGCCCTCGAGCGCGAGAAGCGGCGCCTCGGGCTTCGACGCGGCGCTCATCGGGCCACCTCGACGCCCAGGTAGGCTTCCTGCACGACGGGAGAGGCGATCACCGCGGCCGGCTCGCCGTCCGCGACGAGCGCGCCGTTGTGCAGGACGACGATGCGGTCCGAGAGCTCGCGCACGACGTCCATCTTGTGCTCGACGAGGAGGATCGTCTTGTCCCGGCGGGACTTGAGCGAACGGATCAGGTCGAGGATGACGGGCACCTCGTCCACGCTCATCCCCGCCGTTGGCTCGTCGAACATGAAGATCTCGGGCTCGAGCGCCATGAGGATCGCGACCTCGAGCTTGCGCTGGTCTCCGTGGGGCAGCGCGGCGGCGGCGACGTCTCGCCGGGACGCGAGCGCGACCGTCTCGAGGACCTCCTCGGCGCGGCCGATCAGCTCCTTGTGGCTGCTCCAGACGCTCCAGAGGTTGAGCCCGAGCCGGGCGCGGGACTGCACGGCGAGGCGGACGTTCTCGAGCACGGTCAGGTTCGGAAAGAGGTTCGTGAGCTGGAACGCGCGGCCGATGCCGAGGTGGCTGCGCTCGGGGGCCGAGACGGCGCTGATGTCCCGTCCGTGCAGGAAAACGCGCCCGGAGCTCGCCTGGAGCTGGCCCGAGATCAGGTTGAAGTACGTGGTCTTGCCCGCGCCGTTCGGGCCGACGATGGCCGTGAGCGTGCCCGGAGAAAACCCGCACGACACGGCATTGACGGCCACGTGGCCGCCGAACCGGATGGTCAGGTCGCGGGTTTCCAGGGAGAAGGTCGTCGCGGACACGTGACGGTTCGACTCCGGCGGAAGAGACGGGGCCGACCGCGGCGTCGCGCGGCCGGCCCCGGCGGTTTTCAGCGCTTGTTGCGGATCGGGATGTTCATTTCCTCGATCTTGATCTCGCGGACGAGCTCGGGGATCGCCCAGGCCACGTTCGGGTCGACCTTGATCTTGAAGTGGTACATGGACTGAAGAGCCTGGTGGTCTTCCTTGCGGAAGATCATCTTCCCCTTCGGCGTCTCGAAGGCCATGCCTTCCATCGCCGTGATCAGCTTCTCGGTGTCCGTGGCGCCGTTCGTCTTCTTGAGCGCCTCGACGATCGCGAGCGCGGCGGACATGCCGCCGGCCGTGAAGAAGTCGGGAGGCGCGTTGTAGAGCTTCTGGTGCTCGGCGACGAGCCACTTGTTGATGTCGTTCTTCGGGATGTCGTAGTAGTAGTACGCGGCGCCTTCCATCCCCGGGAAGGGCTTGTACGCGGCGAGCGCCGGCAGGATGTTGCCGCCGGTCGCGATCTCGATGCCGTAGCGCTTCGGGTCGAGGTCGGCGATCTTGAAGGGGTTCCCGACGCCGGCCCAGTTGATGAAGATGATCTTCCGGCCCTTCTTGTCCTTGAGCGCGTCGAAGAGGCGCTGCGCGCCCGCGGTGAAGTCGGTCGTCTGCGCCGGCAGGTACTCCTCGTGGACGAGCGTCGCGTGCTTCAGGGCGCCCTTGAACGCCGTGACGAAGTCGCGGCCGAACGCGTAGTCCTGCGCGAGCGTCGCGATGTTCACGCCGTCCTTGTCGAGGGCGACGGCGTTCGAGATCGCGTCCTGCGAGGAATTACGGCCGGTCCGGAAGATGTAGCGGTTCCACTTGTCGCCGGTGATGGAGTCGGCCACGGCCGGCTCGACGACGAGGATCTTCTTGTACTCCTCGGCCACCGGGAGCATCGCGAGCGCGACGCCGGAGCTCGTCGGCCCGACCGCGATGTCGGCCTTGTCGTCCGCGAACGCCGCGGCGAGCTGGGCCTTGCCGACGTCGGGCTTGCCCTGGCTGTCCTTCTCGATCACGACCAGCTTGTGGCCGTTGACCATCATCGTGCCCTTGGTCGCGTAGTTGAAGCCCAGCATGAGGCCGGCCTGGGTCTGCTTCGCGTAGGCCTCGAGCGCCCCGGTCTTGTCGTAGACGTGGGCGATCTTGACGTCCTGCGCCACGGCGAGCCCGGCCGAGAGGGCGAGCGCGGCGATTCCGGCGCCCAGCGTCCGGCCAATCGTGAGTTTGTTCGTCATGTCATCTCCTCGTCGAAAAAGGGGCGGCGGCGAACGTGCGCCGCCGCCCCCGCCCTGGTCAACTGGGTCTGTCTAGAACCAGTAGTTCATGTTGATGCCGAGCGACTTGAAGCCCTCTCCGGCCACCGAGTTGATCGTCGGTCCGAGGGAGTATCCGCTGAGGAACGGCTGGTAGCGCGCGTTGTCGCCGTTGCTGAGCAGCGTGTACCAGAGGCCGATGAAGGCCCGCTTGGTCAGGGCGTAGTCATAGCCCACGTTGAACTGCGACGCGTTCGTCTTGTCGTAGCCCGAGATGTTTCCGGTCCAGCCGTACGACGCGTAGAACCCGTGGTCGCCCACCATGTAGGCGACCGGAATGATGAAGGCGTCGCGCTTGGCGGCGATGTCCGCCACCGTGCTCGCCGACGAGGCGAACGCCGAGTTGTCGTACGACGCATGGTCGTAGACCATGCCGATCTTCAGGTTGAACGGCAGCCTGTACGAGGCGCCGAAGCGGTAGGACTGGAAGTCCTGCGGCCCGGCGGCGGCCGCCGGGGTGTACGTGCCTCCCGGGATCCGCACCTGAACGTAGCTCGCCTGAACCGCGAGCGGGCCGTTGTTGTAGCGGGCCATGCCGTAGAGCATTCCGCCGTTCGAATAGCTCCGCGAGTAGCCGGGCGTGCCCGGGGCGACGTAGTGAAGCTCGTCGCCGTACGGGTTCGGGCTCCAGGCCAGCGAGAAGTCAAAGCCGCTGAGCTTGGGGGAGTCGAAGCGCAGGACGTTGCGCGAACGCGTGATGCCCATCGTGAAGTTGGCGGTGGATCCGACGCCGGCCTTGGTCAGCGAGCTGACCTGGTCGAGGATCGTGAACGTCTGCAGGCCCTGGACGTCCCAGATGCGCTGGCTCTCACCGGGGGACTCGTTGATCCCGGGGAGGTATCCGGCGTTGAGCGTGTCGCCGTAATAGATCTCCCACTTGCCGAACGTGAGCGTGCCGTAGGGCGACCGGATGCCGCCAAACGTCGTGCCGTCGGCCCAGCCCGTGATGTCGGCGTTGTGGATGCTCTGCGTGCCAAGGACGACGTTGTTGTTGTAGGCGGGGTCGACGGGGCGGACGTCGGCCTGGAAGCGGCTCTCCACGCGGAACAGGACCGCCCAGCCCTTCGCGATCGTCGAGGTGCTCGCGATGATGATGCGGGACGTGTTGTCGTCGAGCCGGGTCTCGGAGTTGATCCCCGGGCGGCTCGTGTTCGTGACCTCGCTCTCCTTAAGGCCGACGGCGAGCAGGCCGTTAATCGTGACGTTCGTGAAGGATCCGACGTAGAAGCCCAGGGCGGGCGGCGCGACGGGCGCCGGCGTCGGCTTGGGCGCGGGCGTGGGCGCCGGCGTGGCGGCCGCAGGAGCCTGGGCCCACGCGGGAACGCCCGCCGCGAGGGCGAATGCAGCGATGACTGCGAAAACTACGAGGCGAAACCTCATAACCTCCTCCATGTTTACGAAAATTGAATTTGATTTCTTCTTGCTCACGTAACCGGTGGAACGATCCTCGTCGACCGACACCTCCTTGATTTCCGGTGACATCGGGTCTGGACTCCGATCAGTCTTCTTCACGGCATGATGAAAGCGGCAGCGGCCTGGTTGTATCCGACGCCCGAGCCGACCATCACGAGCCGGTCGCCCGAGCGGATCTTCTTTTTCGCGAGAGCGTCATCGAGAGCCATCGGGATGCACGCGGACCCCGTGTAGCCCCATTCCTCCATGATCGTGTGCGTCCTCTCCATCGGGAGGCCGAGGTCGGCCATCACGAGGTCGATCGACGGCTTGCGGACCTGCGTGAAGATGATGAAGTCGATGTCGGAGACGGCGAACCCGGATCCCGCGGCGAGCTTGCGCACGAGCCGGGGCCAGCCCTCGTGGTTGATCTCGGGCGGGTACCTTTCGAGCATTTTGACCGTCGTGCGACCGGCCTTCACGGATTCCACGGTCGCGGGCTCGTACGTGCCGCCCGAGTAGATGCCCCAGTACTTGTTGTATGCGCCGCCCGCCTGCGCGGCGCCGCCGACGAAGCCGGGCCGGTCGGACGCGGTCAGGACGGCCGCACCGGCCCCGTCCCCGTAGAAGAAGAGGAGGGGGTCGTCGGGAGCGGCGAGCTTGTGCATGAGGTAGACGCCCACGACGAGCACCGTCTTGATCGCCGGGTTCGTCGCGATCCAGCCCGCGGCGGACGCGAGCGCCGTCGGGAAGGAGGCGCACGCGCAGCCCACGTCGAACGTTCCCGCGTTCGTCGCGCCCAGCTTGTACTGCAGCACGACCGACGTCGCGGGCGTGATGTAGTCCGGCGAGTCGGTGCCGAGGATGATCAGATCGACGTCCTCGGGACGTTTGCCGGCGCGCTCGAGGGCCTGTTTCGCGGCAGGCAACGCGACGTCCGAAGTGGCCCAGTCCTCCGGCGCGTTCCAACGGCAGCGAATCCCGGAGGATTCCTCCATCTTGTCGACGAACTGGGGAAGGTGCGCGAATTTCTTCCGCAGGTCGTCGTTGTGCACGCGGATCTCGGGGACGTAACAACCCGTCGAGACGATCGACGCGAATCGGTTCATGCGGGCCCCCACGTGGCGCCCTGGCCGTACACCCTCTGTTCGGACCTTGAAGTAAAACCAAACAGTCGGTATGTTTTCATTTCGGCGATGCTAGGCACGGCGTTCGCGGCATGTCAATCCGTCAGATGCAGGTGGCGGCCTTTGCGACAGCAGTCGAGATCGCTCGATCCAGGCTTCACGATCTAGAGTCCTTTCAGGATCTCCTGCCTCTTCTTTTCGTACTCCTCCGGGGTGATGAGCCCTTTGTCCCTGAGGTCCTTGAGCTTGCGAAGGCGCTCCTCAGCGTCTCGAGGCGCGGGCGGCGGGGCGGAAGCCGCCGATGAGGGCCCTGCCGAAGCCGCGGGCGCAGGTGCGACGACGACCGGGGGCGGCGCGGGCGCCACGACGGCCGGAGCCGCCGCAGGGGGAGCGGCGGGCGGCGCCGCGGGCGTCGTCGCGACCGCCTCGGGCGGGGGCGGCGTGGCTGCAACCTGCGCCAGGTCGAATACAAGCCAGTTCGTCCGCTCGTGCCCGAGCCACCGGTCGCCGGGAATGAGGGGGGGCGCCGCGCCGAGGACGCTCTTGGCAGCCAGGCGCGTGTCCGCGGCGGTCGGGATATCGCGCGGGTCGAGCTTCGACGGCAGCGTGTCGACGTTCTCGACGAAGGCGATGTTTCCGAAGACGAGGTTGAGCTTTCCGTCCTTCACGAAGGCGATGCCGTCGGAGAACCGGATGGACCCGAACGTGAGGGCCCTCGGGACGTTGCGCGACGAGAAGTAGACCCACTGGTCCGGCGACGCCCTGCGCAGGCCCTCGGCCAGCTTCGGCGCCAGAAGCGCGACGTCCTCGGGGGCGAAGATCGTCCCCTGCTCACGCCACTTCAGGAACGAGTGCTCCTCGAGCGTGACTGCCGCGAGGATCCTCGAGGCCACGTCGTTCGAAACGGTCGCCGGGTGATCGTATTTGAGCGCGGCGCCCGACGTCTGCTTCGCGAACGACCTGAGGGAGATGCCGACCGGCCCCTGCGTGTAAAGAGGGACCTCGCGCGTCGTCGAGCTGCATCCGACGGCGAGAAGGAGAATCGGGAGCACACCGGACGCGGCGGTAACGACGAGCTTCTGGCGAGATTGGGTCCCCACGAACGTCCTCCCCTTCGGCCCGTCTGAACCAGACGGTCGGTTTGTTTTTACAACCTAGTGCCCGCGCTAACGCGCTGTCAAGGAGCAACTTGCATCGGCGCGTCGGGGGCGTGCTCCCCTCAGACGAGGCGGGCCTTCTTGCGGTTCGCGAGCTTCTCGGTGAGCTGGAGGTTTCGGCGAATCTGTTCGAGCATTTTCGCCTCGAGCCCGCCGCGGCCGCCCGAGACGCGGACGTCGCGCCGCTTGGCGCGCCCGAAGGCCTGCCGGGCGGCTTTGGGGTCGCCGAGCGCGAGGTACGCCAGGCCGAGATGCGTGAGGCCCGTCGGAGTCTCGCCGAGGTCCGTCGCGCGGCGCAGGCACTCGACGGCGCGGTCGAACTCGCGTCGCTTGTAATGGACCCAGCCCTTGGCCGCGAGCGGGAACTGCCGCATCTCCTTCGGGGAGAGCTTCAGCGAAAGGTCCGCGAGCTCGAGCGCCGCGTCGAGGTCCTCCCCCATCTCCGCGAGCGCGGTCGCGCGCTGGAAGTATGCGATCGAGCGCGCGTAGTTGGACCTCACGGCGGCGAGCATCTCTTCGGCGACGCGGCTCCCCTCGCGGAACTTCCCCTCGGCCTTGAGCGCCTCGAGAAGCGTCGTGTAGGCCGCCGCCGCGACCATCTCGCCGGGCTCGCGCGAGAGGACGCGGCGCGTCGTCGCGACGGCCTCGGACGTGCGCCCCACGGCCGAGCACAGGAGCGCGTAGGCGATCAGGAGCGTCGGGTTCTCCGCGTCGAGCTTGAGCGCCCGCCGGTAGATCGCGAGCGCCTTCTGCGGGTCCCGCGCCGCGGCGGCTTCGGCGCGGCGCGCGAGCTGCGCGGCCTCGCCCGTCACCTTCGGAAGTGCACGCGCGCCCGAAGGCGCGAGGAGCTTGCAGGCCTCCTGGTACTCGATCCGGTTCGGGTTCAGCTCGAGCGCCGACTGGAACCGTTCCGCCGCCTTCTGCGTCCAGCCGCGGTCGAGGTAACAGAGGCCGAGCTGGTAGAGCGCGTCCTCGTCGTCGGGGTCGAGGCGCACGGCCTTCTGGAACGCCTCCGTCGCCTCGGACAGGCGGCCGCGTTCGTATGCGATCGTTCCGAGGAGTGAGAACGCCTGGGGGTTCTCGTCGATCTCGACGGCCTTCCGGAGGAACGTTTCGGCGCGGGCGAGCTGGCCCTGGAGCGCGAAGAGGGCCCCGAGGGCGAAGTGAGGAAGGAACTCGTCGGGCTTCACCGCGATGGCTTCCTTCAGCGCCTGGAGGGCCTCGTCCGTGCGGCCGGCTTCGTTCTCGAGGACGCCCGTGTAGACGAGGGCCTCGAAATGGCGCGGCTCGCGCGCGAGAACCGTCCGGAGCATCTGGGCTGCGCGCTCCGTCTCGCCTTCGTTGAACGCCGTCTCGCCGAGATAGAACGCGAGCTCCGCGTTCGTCTTGTCGAGGCGGAAGGCCTCCTCGAGAGCGTGAACCGCCCGGTCCGGGTCCAGAGCGTAAAACGCGAACTCCGCGTCCGCGAGCAGCGCCTTGAACCGCTCGCGCCTCTCCCCCGCGAACCCGCCGAGCATCCGCTCCTTGCGCTCGAGAAAACGCTCGCGCTTCTCCATCGCCGCCATGTGCAGGTCGACGCGCGTCTCCCAGAGGTCGAGGAGCTCCTCTTCGACGAGGAGCCCCTTGCGCTCGAGCAGGTCCTTGAGCGCAAGGAGGCCCGTCTGCGAGACGAAGCCGTTCTTCTCCTGCCGGTTCAGCGCGTCGAGGAGCATCTTGAGCGTCTCGGCGCTGCGTTTGACGATCTCCTCGAGGACGGAGACGCGCTCGAGGAGGTGCTCGTCCAGCGAGACGCCTTCTTCCGAGGTGCTTTCGTCATACGTCTCGGCCGCGCCGGAGACGACGAGGAGCTTGCTCTGGCACTTCGCGCAGAACTCGCGGTCGAGCTCGTTCGCCGTCGCGCAGACCTGGCAGATCACGAGGTGAGCTTCTCCCCGCCGGGCCCGTCGTAACGGTAGACGCCGCGGCCCGCCTTCCGGCCCAGCCAGCCCGCGTCGACCATCTGAACGAGAAGAGGGCATGGCCGGTACTTGTCGTCCCCGAGGCCGCCGTGGAGGACGCGCAGGATCGCAAGGCACGTGTCGAGGCCGATGAAGTCCGCGAGCGTCAGCGGGCCCATCGGGTGGTTCATCCCGAGCTTCATGATCCCGTCCACCGCCTCGGCCGTCGCGACGCCCTCGTGGAGGACATAGAAGGCCTCGTTGAGCATCGGCATGAGGACGCGATTCGAGACGAACCCCGGAAAGTCCCGGCAGGGAAGCGGCGTCTTCCCCATCGCCTGCGCGAGGGCGACGACGGAGGCCATCGTCTCGTCGGACGTCGCGGCGCCGCGGATGACCTCGACGAGGGTCATGACGGGCACGGGGTTCATGAAGTGCATTCCGATGAACCGCTCCGGGCGTTTCGTCGACGCCGCAAGACGGGTGATCGAGATGGACGACGTGTTGGACGCGAGGATGCCCTCGGGCTTCACCGCGGCGTCGAGGCGCCCGAAGATCTCCTTCTTGACCTCCTCGTTCTCGACGACGGCCTCGACGACGAGGTCCGCGTCCGCGAAGGCCGAGACGTCGGTGGCCGGAGTCACGCGCGCGAGGGCCGCGTCGCGGGCCTCCGCCGAGACCTTGCCTTTCTCGACCTGCCGGCCGAGGTTCTTTTCGATCGCCCTCAGGCCTTTCTTCACGACGTCCGGGGAGACGTCGAGAAGAACCACGTTTCGGCCCGCGAGAGCCGCGACGTGCGCGATTCCCGCCCCCATCTGCCCGGCGCCGACGACGCCGATCCTGTCGAGACTCATCCCGATGACTCCTCGCTGGAGGCCGCCCTGGCGGCCCGGCACGGGAGCGTATATCAGGAAGGCGCGAGCGCCACGCGCGGGGAGCGGGAGGCCGCCGCGGCGAACGAGACGCCGATGCCGACGAGCGACGCGGCGCCCCAGAGAAGCGGCCCGGCAAGCGGCACGAGCGAGGCCGCGCCGAGGGCGAGCAGGCCGAGCGCGGCCGCCGCGGGGTCGCCGAAGAGCGCGCTTCCCCGCGGCGCCGCCGCGTTCAGGCGCCGGCCCAGCGCGAGGAATACCGCGGCGAGCCCCCAGGCTTTCGCGGCGACGAGAACGGCGAGGAGCGCGGCTCCCGCGGCGAGCGCGAGCCGCGACGGGAACAGCGAGAGCGCGAGCGCGCCGGCAAAACCCGCCGTGAGGACCGCGGTCGCGCCGAACACGCCGAGGAACGCGCCCCGCCCGGGTACGCCGGCGGCGGCGGCGCCGAGCGCGCGCGGTGCGGCGAGGAGGAGCCCGAACGCCACGATGAGCCACGCGAAGAGGAGCGCGAGGCGGAACGAGAGGAGAAACGGCCACTCGGCGAGCGACGCCGCCGGCGACGTCTGGAGCTCCGTCGCGACGGCGGCCTCGAGGGCGGAGACCGTCCGCACCCTGCCGCCCACCTGCGGGGAGCTCTTCGCACCCGGACCGTCCGAAGAGACCGCCGGGGGATTTTCTTCGAAGGCGAGAGAGCCGCCGACCGACAGGACGTCGCCGTCGATCCGAGCGCCCCGCTGGACCGTCGCGTCGGAGCCCAGGAGAATGAGATCGCGCCGAATGCGGCCCGACACCGTGGCGTGGCCGCCTCCGACCAGCACGAGGCTCCCGTCCAATTCACCTTCTAAGAAGAACTGCCTTCCAAGAAGAACGACGTCTCCCGTTCTGGTCTCGCCCTTGCCCACGCGCATTTCCGAAGCAGAACTCTCCTCCGAACGCGCCGCCGGCGACGCGAGGAGCAGGCTCGCGGCGAGGAAGATGGGGGCGCGCGTCTGCCTGCGGCGCATGGCGCCGCGTCAGCCGCGCGCGGCGCGGACGGGCCGTTTCGCGAGGCGGCGCGCAATCAGTGCGAGCGTCCCGCCCGACAGGAGCAGCAGGCCGCCGAGCGCCGGACGGAGGCCACCGGAGCCCGCGAGCGCCCGGCCCGTGGCGTCGGCCAGCGCCGGAGCCGCGGCAAGGGCGGCGCCGAGCGCGCCCGGAGCCGTGACGGCGATGACTCGCGCCCACAGGTCGATCGCGACAACGGGTCCGAGCGACCACAGGGGGGCCAGGAAAACGGCGAGACTGGCCGCCAGAAGGCCGGCAGCCGCCAGGGCGGGCACGCGCCAGGACCGGGCCTTCCGGACCTCCCACGGGGCGAACGGACGGGCGGCGAGGATGGCGGCGGTCAGCTCGGGCCCGGGAACCGGAGACGAGCCAACACACTCATCCAGAAGGAGTTCAAGGCGGCGATCCAGCTCCCTCTCCTCCGGAGAGAGGTCGGCAAGCTGCTCGTGATCGTTCCGGATCTCCATCATCCCGCCTCTCTATACGATGTCCTTCGGCAAAAGATCTCGCAGCGCCTGCCGCGCTCGAAAGAGCTTGTTCTTGACCGTCCCGAGGGGCATCCCCTTCAGCGTCGCGATCTCCTCGTAGGGCATCTCGCCATAGTGCCGGAGGCTGATGAGCTCCCGATAGTCGTCGGGCAGCCGGTCGATCGCCGCGGCGAGCGTTTCCCGCAGCCTTCGGCGGGTCAGGTCTTCGAGCGGGTCCGGCCGGCTCTCGCGGGGCTCGGCGATCCGGGATTCGCCGTCCTCGCCCTGCGGCAGCTCGAGGGGCAAGGGCCGGACCTTCCGGCGCCTCAGGTGGTCGATCGCGGCGTTGCCCGCGATCCGGAACAGCCAGGTCGAGAACTTGTACTTCGGGTCGTACGAGTCGAGGGCGGCGTGGACCTTGAGGAAGACCTCCTGCGTCACGTCCCGTGCGTCCTCGGCGTCATTCGTGTATCGCTCGACGAACCGGTAGAGCCTGACCCGATAGCGCTCCACGAGAACCCCGAACGCGTCGCCCTCGCCCGCCAGCGCGGCCCGGACGAGCTCGGCGTCGTCGCGCTCGGACGCGGATTTCACGGGCGGCATCGTGCCACAAGCACTATTTTCCGGATGAACCCCCTGATTCGCCTCGTCGGCGTAGATTCTCCGCATGAGCCGCTCGCGCGCCCATGATTTCCAGGACCTCATGCGGCACCGCATCGAGGAGGTTCTCCTCGTCGCGAGCCCCTACGACGCCTTCATCCTCGAGCAGGACGAGCAACTCGACGCGCGCGAGCTCACCGAGCCCGACCACATGCCGGACATCACCGCCGTCTCGAGCGGCGCCGAGGCGTTGGCGCTCGCGGCTCGCGAGCCCCGCTCCCGTCTCATCCTGACGACGTCGCACATCGGCGACATGTCGGCGGTCGAACTCGCCGGCAGGATGAGGGAGGCGCAGCCGGGCATCCCGGTCGTCCTCCTCGCCTACGACCTCGCCGAAATCGGAGCCTTCGCGACGCGCCCGGAGACGCGCGACGTCATCGACTCGGCGTTTCTCTGGCAGGGCGACGTCCGGCTGCTCGGGGCGATCGTGCGCTCCGTCGAGGACCGCCTCAACGTCGAGCACGACGCGACCGGGTTCGGGGTGCAGGTCATCCTCCTCATCGAGGACAACGTCCGCTACACGTCCTCGTTTCTCCCCGTCATCTACGACGAGCTTCTCGCCCACTCGCACCGCCTTCTCTCGGAGGGGATGAACCTCTCTCACAAGCGGATGCGGATGCGCGCGCGGCCCAAGATCCTCCTTTGCCGGACGTACGAGGAGGCCCTGGAAGCGTTCGCGAAATACCGCGAAGAGATCCTCGGGGTCGTGTCCGACGTCGAGTTCCCCAGGAACGGCGCGAAGTCCCGGGAGGCGGGGCTCGACTTTGCCCTCGCCGTGCGGGCGCAGGTGCGCGACATCCCGGTCGTCCTGCAGTCGTTCCGCAAGGAAAACGAGGCACTGGCGGTCGCCGCCGGCGCCTCGTTCCTCCTGAAGGGCTCGCCGATCCTTCTTCACGACCTCCGGCGGTTCATGGTCGCGTACTTCGGCTTCGGCGACTTCATCTTCCGTCTCCCGGACGGCTCCGAGGTCGGGCGGGCACGGGACATGAAGGAGCTGGAGGAGAGCCTCGCGGTCGTGCCGGCCGCCTCGATCGCCTATCACGCCGAGCGCAACCACTTCTCGAAGTGGCTGAAGGCGCGCACCGAATTCGCGCTCGCGCGGCGGCTGCGTCCCGAGAGGGTCACGGATTTCGCGACGCACGAGGACCTGCGGCGGAGCCTCATCGAGGCGATCGGCGCCTACCGGAGAGACCGGACCCGGACGCTCGTCGTCGACTTCGATCGTCAGACCTTCGACGCCGCCGGGAGTTTCTCCCGCATCGGCGGCGGTTCCCTCGGCGGGAAGGCGCGCGGCCTCGCCTTCGTGCGCTCGCTCCTTTCCGATCACCGGCTGGAGGACCGCTTCCCGGACGTCGAGGTCTCCGTGCCGGCCTCGGTCGTGCTCGGAACCACCGTGTTCGACACGTTCCTCGACGCGAGCGCGCTTCGCGATTTCGCGATCAACTGCGCAAACGATGACGAGCTGCTCGAGCGTTTCCGCACGGCTCCGTTCCCGCGGGAAGCCCTTCACGACCTCGGCTCCTACCTGGCCCGTGTCCGCGAGCCGATCGCCGTCCGCTCGTCGAGCCTGCTCGAGGACTCCCAGTACCAGCCTTTCACGGGCGTCTACGACACCGTGATGCTGCCGAACCAGGGAGAGCTGCCGGACCGTCTCGAGTGCCTCGTTCTCGCGATCAAGCGGATCTACGCGTCGACGTTCAGCCAGCGCGCGAAGAGCCACCTCAGGGCGACCCCCTACCGCCTCGAGGAGGAGAAGATGGCCGTGATCCTCCAGCGGATCGTGGGCGCACGGCACGGCGCGCGTTTCTACCCCGACTTTGCGGGGGTGGCGCGGTCCTACAACTTCTACCCGGCGCCTCCGATGACGGCGCGGGACGGCATCGCCGCCGTCGCGCTCGGCCTCGGCAGGACGGTCGTCGAGGGGGAACGCTGCGTGAGGTTCTGTCCCCGCGCTCCCCGCCAGGTCCTCCACTTCTCCTCGGTGGCCGACACGCTCGAGACCTCCCAGCGCGGGTTCTGGGCGCTCGACCTGGCCGGGGCGGACGGCGCCGCGAACACGCGCGAGGCGTGGTTCACGCTCGGCGCCGCCGAGACCGACGGCACGCTCGCGGCCGTGGGCTCGACGTTCTCCGCCGAGAACGACGCCATCTACGACGGCGTCTCGCGTCCCGGTCCGAAAGTCGTCAGCTTCGCCGCGATCCTCAAGCACGACGCCTTCCCTCTTGCGGCCCTCCTCACGTCGCTTCTGAAAATCGGAAGCGACGCCGGCAACGCCCCGGTCGAGATCGAATTCGCGGCGAACCTCTCCGTTCCCCGCGGCGCGCCCGCGCAGTTCGGTTTCCTCCAGATGCGCCAGCTCGCGCCGTCCCGCGAGCTCGAGGAGCTCGATGTTTCGGGGGTCGACCCGAGCGCGCTCCTTTGCCGGACGACGCAGGCGCTCGGCAACGGGAAGATCGAGGGGGTCAGGGACCTCGTCGTCGTCGATCTCCACCGGTTCGAGCGCGCGAGGAGTCTCGAAGCGGCCCGGGATGTCGCGCGGCTGAACGAGCAGCTCCTCCGGAGCGGGACGCCCTACCTCCTCGTCGGTGTCGGGCGCTGGGGCTCACGAGACCCGTGGCTCGGGATCCCCGTCGCGTGGGAGCAGATCTCGGGAGCGCGCGCCATCGTGGAGGCGGGCCTCCCGGGGCTCAAGGTCGAGCCGTCACAGGGCAGCCACTTCTTCCAGAACCTCGTCTCGTTCGACGTCGGCTACTTCACCGTGGATTCCGGCATCGAGGGCGACTTCGTCGACTGGGAATGGCTCTCCCGGGAGCCCGCCGTCTCGGAGTCGGGTTCCGTGCGGCACCTCGCGTTCGCACGGCCCCTCCTCGTGAAGGTCAACGGGCGGCACCACGAAGGGGTCATCTTCAAGCCCGGAATGGCGGACCGCGACGACGTCAGCCCGCCGCCGGCCCGGGTCCCGGTTCCCTGAGCCTCAGCGGCCGCGCCGCGTCCGTCACGGCGTGGATCTTCGCCGCGTAGCCGGTTCCGCGCCGCACGTCCTCGTCCGTGAGGTAGTGGACGTCGAGGAGGCCCTGCAGGCGAACGCCGGTTTTCATGTAATTGATCTCCGCCAGGCAGGCGCTCCAGCCCTCGAGCCACAGGGCGAGCGCGCGGCCGTGCTCCCGGTCCCCGTCCACGTGGATCAGGAGGTCGAGGTCGCTCGCGGCGCGCGCCGTGCCGTTCTTCGCGCTGCCGAACACCCAGATGCCCCGCACGCCGATGCGCGCCGTCTCGGCTTCGGCCGCGATCCGTTCTGCCATCGCAAGCCGCCAGCGCGAGTGGTCCTCCGGGAGCCCGGTCTCGCTCGCCCGGGGCGTCCCGGGCGCGGGCTCGAACGCCGGACCGGGCGTCGCGAGGATCGCGACCGCGTGGTCCTGGTCGGCGTTCAGGAGAACCTGCAGGATGGAGCCTCCCGTCGTCCGCGGGACGTCGATGACCCTCACGACGTCCTCGAGGTCGCGGAAATCGGGCGCGAGGTCCGCGAGGACGCTCGGCGAGCCCTTGAGGAATTCCTCGTTGAACCGGATCTCGGGGTCGTCGGGGAAGAGGGGGACGTACCGGATCGACGCCTCGACGAGATCCTGGAAGAAATGGGTCCCGAACGAGAGGTCGGGCACGTAGTTGCCGCGCTTGCGCGCGATCTCGACGAGGACGGCCGTGTTGTTGATGTCCGAGTAGGTCACGGGCACGCCGAGACGAAGATCGCCGCGGCTGCCCCAGCGCCCCGGCCCGATCAGCGCGAACTGCCGCTTGGGAAGGACCTTGTTGAGACGGCTCACCGCCTGGCCGACCCGTTTGAGCTCGGCCGGGTCGGAAAGGGCCGCGTAGCCGTCCGGGTCGACGTAGACGACGTGCGTGAGGTCCGGAACGCGCCCGTTGGACACGTATCGCCGGGCCTCGAAGATCACCTTGCCGGCCGGAAGGTCGCGCGGGACCGCGGACGACGCTGCGCTCTCGGAGAAGCTCTGCGGCCGGCACTGCAGAAGGTAGAGGTCCCGGCCGTCGGACGCGAATTCGATGTCGACCGGGCCGCGCGTCTTCTCGCGCAGCAGGCGGAGGAGGGCGCGCATGCGGGCGAGAAACGGCGTCGACTCGAGCAGCCCCTCGAAGGTCACGACGAGCCGCGACGAGCGCGCGTTCCAGTCGATGAGGTACGGCCGGTGGATGCCGCTCTCGTCGGCGACGGAAACGAGCTGCTCGATCCCGGGGATTTCGGGACCGCACGCCTCGAACAGGCGGTCGAGGTCGATCGTCTCGAAACTCCCGGACTCCATGTCGATGACGTCGACCTTGCGGGGCGAATAGCGGATGACCTCGTCCTCGGTCACGTTGACGCGCAGGCCCGGCTGGCCGGGCGCCACGAGGACGGGATAGTCGTCGGCCAGGCGGTCCACGGCGCGCGTGCCCAGCCCGGGCACGAGCCGCACGAGCCCGTCTGCGCGCTTGATGCGCGCCGACCATCGGAACTCGTTGTTCGAGAAGGCGACTCCGGCGAACGTCGGAAGGAAGTACCGTCCGACCCGGCTGCCGACGACCTCCTGCAGGAGGATGCCCATCTCCTCGTGGACGTCGAGAAGTCCGCGCTCCGCGCGGTATTCGATCGGGTCCGGCCCGAAGACGGATGCGTAAACCTCGGCCACCGCGTCGAGGAGCGCCGAGAGGCGCTCGGCCTTCGAGCCCCGGTTCGCGAGGAAGAGGCTCTTGTACTTCCCGGAAAACGCCGCGCCGACGCGGTCCTCGAGGAGACTCGAGCTCCTCACGATGAGCGGCCGGCCCTCGAGGTCGTCCAGCGCGAGCGAGAGCCCCTTGACGATCTCCGGCGAGAAGTGCGAGTTCTTGAAGACCTGGACGACGTGCGGGTATTCGCGCCGCACCTGGTCGATCTCGAGGTATTTGCGGTTGTAGAGGTCTTCGAGCTGGTTGTATTCGATGAAGTCCAGAATTCCGTCCGAGGTCACGTACCAGGTCTTCGGGATCTTGATCGTGCCGAGTGCGTCCGCGAACTCGGTCGATTTCCTCACGATCTGGCTCGCAAGGAGCAGGCCCGCGCTCTTGCCACCCACGCGGCCGTGGCTCTTCGGCGGCGCCACGACGTGGCGTGCGAGCTCGAAGAAGTCCGCGGTGTCGATGAAGTCCTTCGCGATCCCGACGAACCCGAGGTCGTCCGTGAGGAAGCGGTGGGCGAGCGAGACGCGCAACTCGACCTGGATCGTGCGCGAGAGCTGCCGGTCGTCGATGTGCGAATCGTGGAAGCGCCCGAGGGCCTGCGCGAGCTCCGTCGTGGACGTCCCCTGGTTTTCCGCCGCCCGGAGCAGGAAGCCCGCCATGTCGTCCTTGATCCACTTTTCGATGCACGAGCGAATCTCCTCGCCCGTGAGGTGCTCGGAGGCGACCCGGAACGCCTCGTCGGCGACGCCGAGGAGCGACTCGGGGCTGCGGCGTTCGATGGGGCGGTTGTCGTCGCCCTCTTCGGGCCCGCGCGCGCCCGTGAAGCGCGGCAGGAGATCCTGCGCCGCCGCCACGCCGTTCCAGCAGAGGTAGTTGATCATCCGTCGCGAGATGCGGATGAGGAGACGCGGGTCGGTGCTCCTCAGGAAGTCGACGATGATCCACCACTCGGCGCGCACCCCGGGCTCCGGCGGCGCCGGCTCGCCTTCCCAACCGTGGAGGAGATCGAGCAGGCGGCGCTGCAGGAGGAGCTGTCCGAGCCGCTCGGCAACGGTGTCGATGAGCTTGCGCTCCTCCTTGAGAAAGGGGCCCTCGTCGGACGCCGGCCGCTTCTCGCGGTAGAAGACCTCCACCGCGCCGACCGTCTCTCCCTGGACCCGGATCCCGGCCGACTGGCTCCAGCGCGTCGCGATTGCGTCGGGGGCCTCGTAAACCATCTTGTCGACTGTGATGCGCGCGAAGCAGGTTTCCGGGTACTGCCAGCCGAACGGCAGAATCTGGACGACGTTCCGGAAGATCTCGTCGAGGGACGACTGAGGCGTGTTGCAGACCTCGTTGACGCGGTAGAGGCAGGTGAGCTCCTTCGCCCTCTCCTGCAGCGCGTAGAGGAGGTTGTCCGGCGTCGTCATCGTGTCGAGGCCTCGTCGGCCTGCCGCAGCACCGCGCCTCTTCCGGCGCGCCCGTCCACCTCGACGCGTAACGGCGCCTCGAGCCGGACGTGCCTCAGGAACCCGGTCTCGGACACGGCGGGGCGCGCGCGCAGCCACTCCCAGTCGATCGTCCCGATCCCCTCCGCGACGCAGCCGTAGGGCACGGAGAACGCCGAGAGGTTGTGGAAGAAGTGCGAACCCTGACTCATCTCGATCGGACGCCCTCGCGGCGAGACCTCGACGAGGACCCGCGCCCCGGAAACGTCCCCCCAGTTTACGGGAACGCCGAGCCACGGGTCGGAGCTGCCCCAGCGCCCGAAACCGACGAGAAGGTAGGGCCGTCCCTCGTCGAGAAGGCGCCGGTTGACGGCTCCGATCTCGCCGGCCATGACGGGCGTCTTCGCCGCGTCGAAGCGCTCGGGGACGAGGTACACGACGTCGGCGATCCCCTCGATGATTCCGTTCCCCATCATGAGGTCGGACGTGACGAGCGGCGACCACCCGCTGCGCTCCGACCCGAGGTCGACGGCTTCCGACGAGACGGCCATCCGCCTCCCCTGCAGGACGCACAAACGGGGAGCGGCGCCGCCCTCGTCCGGCAGCGTCAGCGCGAACTCCAGCTCCACGGGACCGCCCAGCGCGTGCTCGGCGGCGGCGAGGAGGGCGCGGACGAGCGCGGCGAGCGGAAGCTCGTCGAGGACGAGGAGAGGCGCGAACGTGAGGACGCGCGGCCCCGCGCGACCCAGCCCGGGCGCGAGCCTCTCGGACCGCGGATCGAGCGTCGAGGCCGTCAGGGCGAGGGTCCCGTCCTCCTCGGCGTCCGCGAGCGACGCGTGGACGAGGTACTCCGTCTCGCGGGCCGGGTCGTATTCGGGCGGATCACCCATTCTCACGGCCCAGAAACGCGACTGCGTCTCGCGGAGGAGGTCGCCGGCGGAGCCGTAGGGCGGCGTCGCCTTCGGGCGCGCGGGACAGAACGTCCAGGCCGGCTCCCCTTCGACGATCGTGCGGCCGAGCCCGAGCGCGAGCTGCGCGACTCCTTCCTCCGGCGCCGTCCCGCCGAAGCGGTGGAAGGCGAGCGAGCGCGCGACGCCGGAAACGTCCGGGTAGTGGCGCGTTCCGTGCCGTCGCCCGACGACCTCCTGAACGAGAACGGCCATGCGCTCGCTCTCTCCGGCCCCGATGCGGGCGCGGTAGGCGCGCGCCGGCGCGAAAAACGTGGATGCCCATACGAACTTGAGCGCCTCGACCATCCGCGTGAAGCGCGTGTCGGCGTCGAGCTGGTCGTTCGGCGTCATCTTCGTGCCGTAAACGCCGGCAAACGGGTGCTCGAGTGCGTCTTCGAGGAGGCTCGATGAGCGCAGTGCGAGGGGCGCCTGCACGTCTTCCATGAGCGCGCGCAGGTCTCCGACGAGTCCGGGGGGAAGGCTCGCGCGCTGGAACGCCATGGCGATCTCGCCGTCGCTCCGGCCATCGAGAACGCCCGGCAGCCCGTTCTCCGCGAGAAACGACTCGAACCAGTCCGCGGCGACGACGGTGAAACTCGGGACCGTCACCTCGAACGGTCCGAAACGGCCCCCGGGGAAAGCCGCGTCCAGGCGGCCAAGGAGGCGAACGAGGCCGGTGGCTTTGCCGCCGACCGGCCCCTCGCCGAGGCGCGTAAACCGCTCGCCCGCGCCGAAGCTCGACCTGGAGTAATGCGCGAGCCCGGGGGTCGCGATCACCCGGTCACCCGGTCACACCCAGCCGCGGTCCCGGCAGGCCTTCGCGACGCGGCTCACGGCGATCACGTAAGCGGCGTCCCGCATGTACAGCTTCCGGCTCTTCGCGAGATCCGCGACGTCGTGGAACGCCCGGGTCATCTTCACGTCCAGCTTGCCGAGGACCTCGTCCTGCGTCCAGTAGTGGTTCATGTTGCTCTGGACCTGCTCGAAGTAGCTGCACGTGACGCCGCCGGCGTTCGCGAGGAAGTCGGGGATCACGAAGATCCCGCGTTCCTGAAGGACCTTGTCGGCATCAGGCGTCGTCGGGCCGTTCGCGCCCTCGACGATGACCTTCACCCGGGGCGAGATGCGCTTCACGCTTTCGCCCGTGACCTGGTTCTCGATCGCCGCCGGGATCAGGATGTCGACGTCCTCCGCGATCCAGTCGCCGCCCGGCTTGACCTCGTAGCCGAGGCCCTTTGCCTTCGCCTTGTCGATCCCGCCGAAGGGGTCCGTGATCGTCATGAGCTGCGCGCCGTCCACCCCCGACTCGCGGCGGAAGGTCCAGGAGCACTGGTCCGCCTGGTCCCACGACGAGACCGCGACGACCGTCCCGCCCATCTTCGTGTAGAGCTGGATCGCGTACTGGGCGACGTTGCCGAAGCCCTGAACGGAAGCCTTCGTCTTCGCGATGTCGATCCCCATCTTCTTGAGCGCTTCGCGCAGCGTGAAGATGGCGCCGTAGCCCGTCGCTTCGGTTCGGCCGAGCGAGCCTCCCAAGCCGACCGGCTTGCCCGTGATGAAGCCCGGGCCGCGGTGGCCGTGGATCGTCTCCCACTCGTCCATCATCCAGACCATGTGCTGGGGCGTCGTCATGACGTCCGGCGCCGGCACGTCGATGGTCGGCCCGACGTTCTTCGCGACCTGGCGCACCCAGCCGCGGCAGATGCCCTCCTGCTCGCGCGCCGAGAGGTTGTGCGGATCGCAGATCACGCCACCCTTGGCGCCGCCGAGCGGGATGTCGACGACCGCGCACTTCCATGTCATCCACATCGAGAGCGCGCGCACCGTGTCGACCGTTTCCTGCGGATGGAAGCGGATTCCGCCCTTGCTCGGCCCCCGCGCATCGTTGTGCTGGACGCGGAAGCCGCGAAACACCTTGACCTTCCCGTCGTCCATCCGGACCGGGATCGCGAAGTGGAATTCGCGGAGGGGCCACCGGAGAAGGTCTCGGGTCGGGGCATCGAGCGCAAGGACGTCGGCGCTCTTGTCGAACTGTGACTGGGCCATCTCGAACGCGTTGAACGCGCCTTTCATGACGTGTAACCCCCATCTTTCATACTATTGGAACGCTGGTCGGACGTCAGGGAAATCGGCGTCTCACATCCGAACAACATCCGCACGCATCGTAAGGAAGGAGCCTCCCCGCCAGCCATGAGGCGGGTGAATCAGGCCTGCGATCGCGCGCGGGCCCGGCGCTCAAGCCGGGGATTGGGGATTGTCGGTCAGGGGGCCGCCGCCCCTTGCGGCGGCCCCCTCCTGCCGTACCTCCGCGGCGGACTCCTTCATCGCCGCCGCCAGTGTCTCGTATGCGTCCGACCATGCGTCCCTGACCTCGGGCGTGAAGCTCTCACCGAGGAGACGCCCGAGCGTCCAGAGGAGGGCCTGTCCGAAGGTCGCGTAGAACGGCTCTTCGACCCCGTAATGCGCGTGCCGGGTTCCAAGCGCCCGCACCGACTGCGGGATGAAGTCCGGTTCGACGAGCTCGAGAACGGCCAGATTGAGGGCCGTCACGAACATGGCGGCCTGGTTTTCGAGGTCGTGTCCGAAGAGCGGCCGAAGCGCGGGATCGAGTTCGAACAGGCGTTCGTAGAACGTGAGGGCCGCACTCTTCGGGATCGGCCGCAGCCGTTCGAAGGTGCTCCGGACGAGTTCCCTCTGGCGCGCGTTCATGGGCGGACCTCTCGTCGATGTTCCGGCGGCGCCTCCTAGACGAGCCCTTGATCCATCATCGAGTCGGCGACCTTGAGGAAGCCGGCGATGTTCGCGCCGTTCACGTAGTTCCCGGGGCACCCGAACCTGTCCGCGGTCTCCACGCAGGCCTTGTGGATGCTCTTCATGATGATCCGGAGCCGCTGGTCGACCTCCTCGCGCGTCCAGGCGTAACGCATGCTGTTCTGCGACATCTCGAGCCCCGAGGTCGCGACGCCGCCCGCGTTGGCGGCCTTGCCGGGCGCGTAGAGGATGCCCGCGTCGACGAACGCGTGAACGCCGTCGAGCGTCGTGGGCATGTTCGCGGCCTCGGACACGACCTGGATCCCGTTCCTGAGGAGGTTCGCGGCGTCCTTCCCGTTGATCTCGTTCTGCGTGGCGCTCGGGAACGCACAATCGGCCTTGATGTTCCAGAGAGGGTTGTGGTCGAGCCGCGGGTCCACGGGCGTGAAGCGCGCGCCCTTGAAACGATCCACATACTCCTGGATGCGGCCCCGCCTGACGTTCTTCAGATCGAGGACGAACTCCATCTTCGTGCGGTCGATCCCCGACTCGTCGTGGATGAAGCCGCTGGAATCGGAGAGCGTCACGACCTTGGCGCCGAGGTCGAGGAGCTTCTCGACCGTGAACTGCGCGGCGTTGCCGCTGCCCGAGACGAGACACGTCTTGCCTTCGAGCGTCAGGCCGCGCGTCGCGAGCATCTCGGCGGCGAAATACACGCAGCCGAAGCCCGTGGCCTCGGTCCGGATGAGCGAGCCGCCCCAGTTCAGACCCTTTCCCGTGAGCACTCCCGCGAACTCGTTGCGGAGCTTGCGGTACTGGCCGAAGAGGAATCCGATCTCGCGTCCGCCGACCCCGATGTCGCCCGCGGGGACGTCCGTGTCGGGGCCGATGTGGCGATAGAGCTCGCTCATGAAGCTCTGGCAGAAACGCATGACCTCGTTGTCCGACTTCCCCTTGGGGTCGAAGTCCGAGCCGCCCTTGCCGCCGCCCATCGGAAGCGTCGTGAGCGCGTTCTTGAACGTCTGCTCGAAAGCGAGGAACTTGAGGATGCCGAGGTTGACCGACGGGTGGAATCTCAGCCCGCCCTTGTACGGCCCGATCGCGCCGTTCATCTGGATGCGGAAGCCGCGGTTGATGCGCACCTCGCCCTGGTCGTCCATCCAGGGCACGCGGAACATCAGGACCCGTTCCGGCTCGACGATCCTCTCGAAGATCTTGGCGCGCCGGTACTCGGGGTGCTTCTCGAGAACGAGCGAGACCGAGTCGGCGACCTCGGCGACCGCCTGGTGGAACTCGGGCTCCGCCGGGTTCTTCGCCTTCACGTCGGCGAGGAGTGCCGCGACATACTCCTTCTGTTTGTGAGTCTCCGGCCTGGCCTGGCCCTTGGCCCTGGGTTCGTCAAGCACGGAGGAACCATACTCTTTCATGAGCGCTCCTTTCACGCTGACCTTCTTCTTAACCCATTGAGCCCGTTCCCGGGGGTGTCAATGAAGCATTTGAACCATCGGCCTTGACTGCCCTGACCGGGCTGCCGTGCGTACCTCCTAAGTCCCTGGAACGACTGGGCGGACCGGGCGTGCGACCATAGCGGAAGTGACGTTGATCCGGTTCGATGGAGTCACGAAGCGCTACGGCGGCAAGACGGCCCTTTCGGATTTTTCCCTCGAGATCCCGGGAGGCGCGCTCTTCGCCCTCGTCGGCCCGAACGGCGCGGGCAAGACGACCGCGATCGGCCTCCTGACCGGCCTTCTTTCCCCGACCTCGGGCCGCACGTTTCTCGCGGGCGTCGACGTCGCGCGCGATCCCGTCACGGCGCGGGCGAAGCTCGGGTTCGTGCCGGACCGGCCGTACCTCTGGCCGAAGTGGACTCCGCGCGAGACCCTCCGCTTCGTCGGCGCCGTCTTCGGCGCGCGCGGGGCGGCGCTCGAGGAGCGGATCGACGCCGAGCTCGGGGCGTTCGACCTCGCGGCGGTCGCGGACGAGAGGAACGACACGCTCTCACACGGCACCCGGCAGCGTGTCGCGCTCGCGCAGGCCTTTCTCCACGACCCGGCGGTCCTCGTCCTCGACGAGCCGATGGTCGGGCTCGACCCGATCGCCCAGCGCAGCCTCGGCGAGCGCCTGCGCGCGCTCGCGGCGCGCGGCTCGGCCGTCCTCCTCACGACGCACCAGCTTTCGCAGGCCGAGGAGCTCGCGACGGAAGCCGGGCTCCTCTTCGACGGGCGCCTCCTCGCGCGCGGCGCGCCGGGGGCGCTCCGGACGTCTTCCGGCCTGACGGGCGCGCTCTCGGAGGTCTTCTTCGCTCTCGCCGGGGACCGCCCCGCGTGAACCGCGTCTACCGGAGCAACTCCGCGCGCGCCGCAGCGCGGGCGCTCCTCGGTGCGCGGGGCGCCGCCCGGATTCCCGCGTTCGCCGGGCTCCTCTCGCTCCTCATCTTCGTCGCCCTCGAGGTCGCCGGGCTCGAGGCGGCGATCCGCGCCTCGGCGGCCGCGCTCGCGTATCTCCCCGAGCTCAGGCCCATGTTCCTCGTCGAGCGCCTCCTCGGCGCCGCTTTCGGTGCGGCCGCCGCTCTCGTCCTCCTCGGCTCTCTCACGACCGCGGTCTCGACGCTCTTCCTCTCCGAGGAGCTCCTCGCTCTCGCCGTCCTCCCGATTCCGCACCGGCGCCTCCTCGCGCGCCAGTCGTCGCTCACGCTCCTCCTCGCGTCCGCGCCGTCGCTCCTCCTCGCGATTCCGGCGCTGTGCGTCGCCGCGGCCGCCACGCGCGCCCCGTTCCTCGCAGCCGCGGCGGGCCTCCTCCCCGTCTTCGGGCTTTTCCTCCTCGCCGGCTCGCTCGGGATCGCGGGCGCGCTCATCCTCGTCCGGCTCGTCCCGCCGCGCCGGGCGCGCCTCTTCTCGGCGCTCGTCTCGGCGCTCGGCCTGTCCGCGGCGCTCGTCGGCTTCCGCGCGGCCCGGCCCGAGCGACTCTTCGATCCCGCCGAGGCGCTCGGCCTCCTGCAGACCCTCGGCGCGTCGTCTCCGCCCGCACCGCACGCGAGCCCCGTCGCGTGGGCGGCGCGCGGCGCAACGCTCGGGCTCTCGGGCGATCCCGCGGGACTCCTGCCGGGCGCGCTCCTCCTCGCCCTCGGCCTCGCGGCCGCGGCCCTCGTACCGGCCGCGCTCGCCGGAATCCACCGGACGGTCTGGCTCGGAGTGCGCGAGGCGCCCTCGGGACGGGCGCGGCTGCCGCGCCGGCGCGTGGCGCGCTCGCTCGGCGGCGTCCTCCTGCGCGCCGAGGCGGCCACCGTCCTGCGCGACGCCTCGACGCCGGCCCAGCTCGGCTCGCTCGCGGCCGTGTTCCTCCTCGACCTCCTGAACGTCCGCCTCCTGCCCGCGACGGACCCGTCCGCGCGCGACCTCGTCGCGGGCCTTCAGACCGGGCTCTCCCTCTTTCTCGTGTCGGCGCTCTCGCTGCGATTCGCCTATCCCGCGGTTTCGACGGACGGGCGCGCCGCCGCGGTGCTGCGGTCCCTGCCGCTCGATCCGCGCCGCCACCTCGTGGCCCGGTGGTCCGCGCGCGCCCTTCCGGCTGTCGCCACGTCCCTGCTCCTGACGGGCGTCAGCCTCGCGGTCCTCAAGCCCGCGGCCGCGACGTCTCTCGCCGCGCTCTCGGTGGCGCTCGGAGGCGGTCTCGCGATCCCGGCGCTCCACACCGGCCTGGGCGGCCTCTTCCCGCGCTACGACGCCTCGAACCCCGTCGCGGTCGCGCTCGGGCCGGGCGGCCTCTTCGCGCTCGTCCTTTCCACCGGCCTATCGCTCTTCGCGACGGTCGCGGTGTCCGCGGAGCTGCGGCTGCTCCTGTCGGCGCTTCTTCGCATACGGATCGGCCCGTGGCTGCCGCTCGGCGTCTTTCTTGGCGCGGCCGCCGCGGCGGCCGCGATCCCGATGGCCCTCGCCGCCCGGTCCCTCACGACGAGCGACATCTCTGTCGGGTGAGGTCCGAAGAGGATTTCTTGGAAGG